>ENA-OQCE01000026-OQCE01000026.1-human-gut-metagenome-genome-assembly--contig:-NODE-26-length-57799-cov-3.310809_pt1 | contig 57799 bp, 60 predicted proteins | sample MGYA00242495_ERZ504572 | MGnify/ENA primary metagenome ERZ504572 (study PRJEB26092, sample SAMD00036228) | human gut metagenome | host: Homo sapiens | study: EMG produced TPA metagenomics assembly of... | reverse complement strand
ATTACTTTGCCTAAAGCAGTAGAGTCGTACCTTATATAGGTACGTGGATTGAAACCCTATCGTATAATACCGAGAAGCGTCTATAAGAGTCGTACCTTATATAGGTACGTGGATTGAAACTGATAATGTGATTAAAATGTCGGGTTTGGAGGTGTCGTACCTTATATAGGTACGTGGATTGAAACACGGCAATGCTGTCTTATATGTTACGTTTGAACTATTGTCGTACCTTATATAGGTACGTGGATTGAAACTTGACAGTGATAACAGTAGCGTAATAAGTTTGCAAGTCTACCTTATATAGGTACGTGGATTGAAACTTTGAATTTACCCCCTTTAGAGGATATGGAAGCGTCGTACCTTATATAGGTACGTGGATTGAAACAAGGTGCTGCCTATGCTAAAACTCTCGCTGAGAGTCGTACCTTATATAGGTACGTGGATTGAAACTTATATTGTACATCTATTGCCATCAAATGAATCATTGTCGTACCTTATATAGGTACGTGGATTGAAACAAGGTCAAAACGCTTATTATTAAGTATAGCGGTAGTCGTACCTTATATAGGTACGTGGATTGAAACTGACGGTAATTTAAAGGACGGTCTTACCGTTTGTCGTACCTTATATAGGTACGTGGATTGAAACAGTTGACAACCGGTACGCGTGCCTTCGGAGTCTGTCGTACCTTATATAGGTACGTGCATTGGCCAGAAGTTGATACACGTGTCATAGCCGTCGCACCCGTAAAGGATGCGACGGTAATGTTATTGTTGTAATTCAGACACATTTCAATCCAAACGCACTATTATAACCAACTCAATCTGTAACACCTATCACATCAACAGTAGTTCCTCTACCCAAAGCACCGTCCAAAACCAATCCGGCCCGTTCATCATAACACCTTCCATCTTCCAATATAAAAATCCCAGCATACACTCCCACTGTTCCCTGTTTACATAACTGTTCGAAATCCCATTTTCTAATGGATACGCTATACTGCTGTAGCTTACGTAACAACCAAAATTCCGGGCCAATCCGCTTCAGTTCCTCCAGTAAGGTTGCACCATCACCATAGCCGACCAAGATGGATACCGAGTCTTTATCGTCTATCAACCGGAACTTCTCTGCAGCAGTTGCAAACATAAAGTGCATTTCTGCAAAACCTTTATATAACAGACCTTTTATATTAGCCTTATCAAAGGTGTTACAATTGCTATAGAATAAGCTGAAATATTGAGCCATACACTCCGGAGAAAACAAGTCGCTCCCATCGGAAACAGACAGTATCTCCCGCAAAGCAGCCGCTCCCTTTCCCATCAAACCACGCAAAAGAGTATTCTCCAAATTAAAGACAAAAACCTGACCTAATTTACCCACATGATTCAATTTGCCTTCCCGGTTACATCTTCCTGCCGCCTGTATGATTGAATCCAGACCGGCAAAAGCACGGTATACTACAGGGAAATCAATATCTACCCCGGCTTCAACCAACTGCGTACTTATCACACGGACTGGTTCATTGTCCTTCAATTTCTGCTTGATCAATTTTATAACTTCCATGATATGCGCGGAGCACATCATACGCGACAAATGTAAAGTTCCTTCAGGCATCCGCCGGTAAAGCTCGCGCGCGTCCTTACGGGTATTTACAATACATAGCACACAATCATACCCGGACAGCTCGTCGGCAAGTTCATCGAAGTTAGTGGTTGTGCCTGGTTCCGGCCAATGCAGCTCCACCCGTTTAAAAGCCTCAAACAAATTATCATGCACAGAAGTAATTTCTGTCACGGGAGTTTTCAGTCCGTCAAAAGCCCCCGGTCCTGTTCCGATCCGACCGGAAAAAACGGGTAATGTGGCCGTAGTAAACAAAATACTGGCTTTAAAAGAGGCTTGCAAGCTCTGCAAGACATCCAGTATGGGGTGCAAAAACTCAACCGGTAACATCTGCGCCTCATCCAGAATAACAACAGAGTTACAGATATTATGCAATTTCCGGCATCGCGAAGTGCGGCAAGCATACAGCGATTCAAAGAACTGCACATTTGTCGTCACAATGATCGGAGCATCCCAATTTTCCGTTGCCAGCAAAGAAGGGGACCGTTCGTCGTTACTATCCTGTTGCAAATTACTATGATGCTCCACCACATTCTCCGCTCCGAAAATATCCCGGAGCACGGCAGCCGTCTGTACAATAATACTCGTATAAGGAATAACGATGATAATCCGTTTTTTTTTGTAACGAACGGCGTGGAGGAGTGCCCAAGCCATCGACGCCAATGTCTTTCCCCCACCTGTCGGAACTGTCAGGCTAAAAAAGCCGGGAAGGCTCTCGGCCATCTTCCGGCAACGGGACAGGATAGCCGCCCGTTTCTCATTGATGAAAGATGCTGGTGCATTTGCCGTAAGCGATTCCATATAGACATCAAACCGATCCTTCAACGTTTCCATAGAATCATATTGCCCACGCCTGGCTGCTTGTTCCGGATGCATAAACCGCTCCGTATCCAAGTAGTCGGCATCAACCAGGCAAGAGAACAACATGCGAATCCATTGATGTATATCCTTCTCAAAATCATCAATCAAAGGCTGGTCTAACGAAGCAACCACCTCTTGCATCTCTTCCGGTGCATCTTTCAGCATCTCCTGGTAGCAATCTGTTTTAGACAGACGTCTATTCAAATTGGCCTCCCCGGAAGAAGTCCAGTCCAGCAATCCCGAATGATGTCCGGCTATACAATAAGCCAATGGAGGATAATAACCCGGCAATTTTTCTCTCGCCAGAATCGCTCCAGCCGAGGAATGGTCGGGTTTATCCACTACTTTCTGTTCCACTGCCATGCCGGATGCGTTACGGATATAAGGTTGAAAACTATTCTTTGTATATTTCCCCATATCATGCCACCAGCCATTCTGCTTTCCCCAAGCCGCCGCCCCGAAAACAGATGCAAACGATTCGCTTAATGTGGCCGTACCGACTGAATGTTCCTTCACCGTCTGTATCCGGAAAGCATCCTCTTCTACTCTGACATGCGCTATAAAATCTTGTTCTTTCATCATTTCATATAATAATTTTCTGCTATCCATTCGCCATTTGCAATAGCGACCTATAAGTAGCTATATAACAATCTATTACTTCATTGCAAACTCTTTTTCATTTGCAATAACATTTGTTATCCACCCTACATTATCCCACCTTCACCACCGAATAGCAAGTTCCTTTCATCGTGCGGCGTGAAGGGATCTTATTCTTCTGGAGCAGGCGGCCGAAGTAGGTCAACCGTTTATTGCCCAACTTAATGCCACTTTCACTTTGCAGATACTGGAGAATTTCAATGGCGGATAATTCCAGACTCTCCTCTCCCGGCCGGGCGGCACGAAAGTACTGAAGAAACAACTGTTCTTCGACAGGCAGTTGCTGGAATACTTCATTGTTACGAGTTGTCGAGAACTCCTCTTCGGAAGTAAACCAATAACGTTCGCCATTCTTTAAAGCAGCCACTGCCTGGGCATACAACTGTTCATAGTTTATTGACGTTGAATTATCTATCGTACCGGATATCTCGATACAGATAAAACGCCGGCTTCCGGTCGGATCGGTCAACAGATCGTAATTGTTGCAGGTCGCGATAAAAGAGGCATACCGGTGCAATGCCTGAATACTTCGCTTATAAGGCTGGCGAGCGTTGACAACCGGCTTTTGCAAGACATTCTTTAAAAAGCTCTGGTAAGCGGAACTGACCGAATCGAATTCATCGATATTGATCAAGGCAAAACGAGTCAGCATCAGTTCGGCATCCCGTTTGTTACTGAAATCAATGCTATCCGTATAATACATACGAAGCGAAGGCGGCAACAAATTCCGACACCAGGTGGACTTGCCACATCCCTGCGGACCGACCAGCAAAGGCAACGAACTGTTTGCATGCAAATGCTCGCGCCTGTACCAGTGGGCGGTCATACTCAGGAACCAGATATAAAACAGATTGCGCCACTGGGCATTAGCGGTCGGCAGCGTATCGGCCAGTGCACGTATATGATCCTTACCGTCCCACTCCGGCAAATATTCCAGATAATCTTCCAACGGATAAAAGACCGGAACCCTGTCGGAATAAACATACCGCTTCACATCGCGATCCCAAAGAGCCAGCCCTTCGGCCTGCGCATTCAGACCGATGCTATTTAGAACCGTTTCGGTAACCGGGGCAAAATGGATATAGTACGAACCTCTTGCCCGGAACTCCACTTCGCCTGCCAGCATATTCCGCCGGAACTCATACCGCCGTTTCATAAACTCGTCCGTCTTTATCGAAAGCAGTTGCTCGGCAGGCATCACCGGCTTCTTCCCGAAACACTTCGACAGTTGGTACACCATGTGAACCGTCTCCCGGATCTCCTCTTCAAACAGTTCGAGATTCCGGCTAATCTTTGTCCAGCGAACCACATCCTCTTCCGGAATACCGGAGCGAAAACAATTTTCAGCCAACCTTGTCAGGAAAGGCCTGACCTCTTTTCCTTCATCCAAGCCACCCGTCTTTTCGAGGGCGTCCAACATACAGGCATTATAAAAACGGGAAACGATACGACTGCGGTCATATCCGGGCATCATGCGCAAAAGCGGATCTTCCTCTTTGGCCACCACCTCCCGATAGGTCGGTTCGGCAGGCATCTGCATCGGTTGCTCCTGAATCAACGGTGTGGCCGACGGATTATAATATAAACCAGGATCAAAAGAATGGCGGCATCCTCTTTCCAACGATGCCTCCTCCCCCATCTCTATATGACGTTGCAGATGAGCCTGATAAAAGGCCACTGCACGCCTGTAGGCCACCGCATGAAACAACTCGGCCAACTCCCTCTTTTCCGGAAGGGAACCGTCGGGCAACACAAAAGGAACCAGTATTTTCACGCTCTTCCCGCTCGAACCGACAAAGGCAGCCATTGTCTGCGGGGCTAAGGAAGCGAGTCGCTTCACCTCCACGGCCTCTTCCCTATCCGCCAGATTGCCGACATCCATCAGCACCAGCCCGTTATACACCTGATACTCTATCCTGCTTTCCTTTTTCCTGAACCGGGCGGCAAAAAGCAAAACAGGAATATCCGTCGCATGAATGTTCCGATCGCCAGGCATTGAAGAGGATAATATCCCCCGATGTTCATTCACCACCCTGGCTTGTTCGCCGGATCTTATCGCAGTCATCACATCTGGCAACTCTATATTTTTCAAAGACTTACCATTACTCTTCACTTGTGTTATTTTCATATCCGGACTCATTTGTGCAACTTTTGTTTTATGACTAATGACAAACTCCATTGCAAACTCAAAAAGATATTTGCAATGGAATAACAAACTATTATACAAATTATTACCTGGTAAGATTGCAAATGGCAAATACTTCCCGTAAACTTTATGTATAAAACCTATTTCATCCTCGTAAACTCAATACTTCTCAGCCTCTCCTTCAGTTTCGGGCTGGGTTTGAAGCCAATTCCTTTCAGCTTAATAGATTCGGCACGGATTTTCAACGGATCTTCCACTTCACGGTTGGGTCGGGCAGTTACGGAAAATGTTCCCAAACCGTCGATCGTCACGGTATTGCCGCCTTCCAGAGCTTCCGCAATCAGAATAGTCAGATTTTCCACAAGTCCTTTCACTTCGCCGTAGGAAAATGTACTGGATCCGGCTATTTGCTCGGCTAAAGCATCCAAATTCACATTGTCATAGCTTACCGTCGTTACCGAATACTTTACCGTCTTATTATCAGTAATATTGTCATTGATTTTTGTCAGCTTGTATCTTACCGCCATACTATTATCTTTCTATTAGATTTAACATTAACACGATTTATCTCAAAGGTTACCATCCTATATCTTATTAGTAACCACTCAGTAACAACAGCCTGTACAGGATAATCGGTCAAGATGTACAGGATGGTTTACCAGGGTGTACAGGATAACTAACTAAGAGGTACAGGATAGCATTAGCAAGTCAGCGCTAAAGGTATAAAATATAATAACACAAACAATTGTTCTTCAAGACTTATTTACTATACCTCCCAACATTTCCGCCATCAGTTGATTCATCCCGGTATTTGGACAGCAAGCATATCAAATCCCCGTCCCCAAACGTGAAGTGTCTACCTCTTTTGCCTTTTTCTCTTTGTAGCCACCGAAACTATACCGTAATGTCAGTGTCACATTCCGGCTATCCTGCCACAGTTTCATGCGGCTTTTCTGCCCCTGTTCATCCACACGGGTAACGGGATTGCCTCCCTCGAACAAATCATTACCCCGAACCGTCAGGCGCATCTTCTTTTTCGCGAATGTCCAGGTCAGACCGGCCGACACGTTGTATATCAGATCGACATCATACAATCCCTGTATGACCGGAGATATACAATAGCCCCGCAACTCCAACAACAAGTTCCGGTCTTCGGTCAGGTAGAAGGTATTGTTCAATTCGGCCCGGCCAAACAGTTTTTTACGGTCGAAAAAGACATCATAAAGCGTCCCTTTGTTATGAATGGCACAGCCATCAGCGTCAGCCTGGAACTCATAAAATCAAAAGGCCTGAAAGGGATGACGGCGACCGCTCCGTACATATTGTAGATATCCATATTCACTGTCTGGAATACGGACCTCAACTCATCGTGGCGCTGGTACGTCATCTGTTGTATTTTATCGGGCTGTATATTTGTAAATAAGCCGAATACATACTTGCTCTTCAGGACATAATTCAGTTGCATCGAATAAGAGAGCTGCGGCTTCAGGTCCGGGTTCCCGATTATAGAACTGTAGACATTCATATAATAGGTAGTAGGAGTAGTCATCCAATAGGACGGATAGGTTTTATCACTCGAAAAGGAAAACATCAGCATACCGGACGGAGCCACCTTGTAAGTAAAATTCAATTGAGGGAAAAGGCCGGCCCTGTTCCATAATGTCTTTTTCTTTCCTGCCGAATCGACGGATGCTTTATAATACTGCAAGGAAAGGGATGCATTCAATGAAACCTTTTTCCCGAATTGTTTCGTAAAACTGGCAAAAGCACCCATTGAATAATCTTTTTGTTTAAGGCGGAAAGTTCCTTCAGGAGCATTCCCACCATTGATCGACTGACCGGACTCGTTACGGGTATCGGAAAAAGAAGCATCTACTCCGTAATCCAACATCCATTCTTTTTTCAATTTACGACTGTCGTTCATATAAAGATCAACACGTTGTACCTGCTGGGAAGACAGAGTTGAGATTGTCTGCTCTTCCTCTTTTTCAAAGTCATTAACCAAATGTTGCTTGTCGTCATTCTTATAAAAAGTATAATCCATCCCGGCTCTGAACCCTTTATGACCGATATAATCCATCCGGGCATTATGCAGATTCGAAGCGCCGGACAATTCCAGCTCCGTCTCTACCCGCCGGATATCGACAAACTCGGTCAACGCGCCTCTTCTCGATACTTATCCGGGTCGTAAAAACGGCCGGTATAGGAAAGTGACAAGCGGTCTTTACTTTTCAAATCGAAATCGAAAGCTCCCCGTATATTGTGAGAAAGGCTTACATTATTATACCAGTCATCCTGCCTAATATCGTACGGGCGATCGTTTACAGTCGGTCGGGCAATCATTTCCTCTTCCTGGCGTCCATGATCATAAGCGGCCGAATAAGAGATATCAGCCGAGTAATTCTTCCCGATATACGAAAGGTTCGCCTGACCGGATGGAGAAAAGAAATAACCTTGCTTACCCGTCAAAGAGATTTCCCCCTTCAGCACGTCTTTCAAAGATTTGTCATTTTCTATTACGACATTGATGGATGCACCTTTCACGCCAAACCGGGGAGGCGTGCTATACATCACATCTATTTGTTTTACTTTGGATGAAGATGTGGATTTCAATAAGCCAGCCAATTGTTCCGCTGTCATCGAACTTTTGCGTCCGTTGATCAGGATCGAGGTCGAAGGGGTTCCGATAATCGACACCTTATCCCCATCTTTTTGTATACCGGGCAATTCGCTATCACATCAAAAGCGTTATCGACCGGTTTATCTTTTACCAGGTTCGGAATGTCGTACTGCAACTTGCCTTCCGACACTTTCACCAGCGGCCGTTCCGCTTTTACAAACACCTCCGGAAGATCTACGGTTATACTGTCGTTCACGAAGATGTGTTTCTTTTCCGTTGCGTTCTGCCCCCATCCAGGTACTTGCCCTGCCAGAAAAACGGTCAACAAATAATGATAGAAATGCTTCATCGTATTATTTTTTCTTGTAAAGGTTATATTCGGAAACGAGAGTTCCAAACTTTGCCTCTTTTTGGTAAGACTATATAACATCCCCCCGCACGAATGTTATTTAGTCTTACCAAATAAACCGGATCAGATAAACTTTCCCTACATTTGTTTACATGAAATCTTCGTTCAAATATGTAATCGTTCTGGTCATCCTGTCGTTGTCCGGCCTCTTCATCTATCAGCTATTCTGGATAACCGGCCTCTACCACTCACGGCAAAAGCAGAACCAGGAAGAGATCCGGATGGCGATCAAAAATGCAGATCATATCGAACTGTTCAATCGGGCCGATTTCCTCAGCAGGGTCACGCACAGGCAAAGAGAGACATCCGCCATTGCCGATACGAAAGGCGGTGCGGCTCTCAGTACCCGGTTTCCAGACAAGGATTCGGTTATTCCCGAACTGAGCGTGCAGCCTTTAGATACGAATATCTATCATCCCCGATACCGGAGCCAGACACTCCGTAACGAAGCGGGTAAAATGCTAAAAAGCACGGCAGTGGAGGTCGGTAACGATTTCAGGTCGTTAGGAGAGTTAGGCTTACAGATGCAGCAAGCTCTACATGAAGTGATCGATTCGGTCAAACCGGTCGACCTTGCAAAGTTCGACAGCATCCTGTCCTCCCACCTGCAAAAGAGGGGGCTGGATATTCGCCATCATACCGAAATGTGGAATCTGGAAGACAGTTCGATCATCGCCTCATCCGTTCCGGCAGACCTGGACAAGACAGAATACGACCTACACAAATGGAATACACGACCTATCATAAAAGGCTTATCTGGTTTATACCGAACCAACCCGGTGGGATACGATCCGGATGATGTCGGGCATCCTATTCTCTTCATTCCTGATCCTGTTGATCCTGATCCTCTCTTTCGCTTATATGTTCTGGTTCCTGATCCACCAAAAGACAGTGGAACAACTGAAAGATGACTTTACGCACAATGTCACGCATGAATTGAAAACCCCGATAGCAATCACCTATGCAGCAATCGAAGCCATGATCCATTACAACATAACCGGAAACAAAGAAAAGACAAACAAATACTTGCATATCTGTCACGAGGAAGTGCTACGTCTCGGCAATATGGTCGAGCAAATTCTTTCACTCGGCCTGGAACGTAAAAAGGATTTCAAACTTAAATACGAAAGAGTAGACCTGAACGGGTTGCTCGATAAAATCGTCGAACAACAGAGCATCAAATCCTCCAAACCCTTTCATGTCGGGCTGGAATCCATGCCGGACAGGATTATACTGGAAGCCGACAGAACACATCTTTACAACATCTTGAGCAACATTCTGGACAATGCCATCAAATATTCCGGTGATAGTCCGCACATCCAGATAACGGCAGAAGAGCGCAACGGTTCGGTCATCATCCGCATTACCGACAACGGCATCGGAATAGAAGAAGAACACCTGGCACATATCTTCGATAAATTCTACCGGGTTTCCAACAGCAAGCGACCTCCCGTAAGAGGGTACGGCATCGGGCTGTTTTATGTCAAGACAATGATACACATGCACAACGGTACGATCCGGGTAGAAAGCCAGCCCGGAAAGGGAAGTTGCTTCATAATCACATTACCGCAAACACATGAAAGACAAGAAATCGATATTATTGGTTGAAGACGAAGCGAGCCTGTCCATGATCATCAAAGATGCACTGGAAGAAGAAGACTTCCAAGTCATAACGGCAGGAAACGGCCTGCAGGGGATCGATCGTTTCTACAAGTATGCTCCCGACCTGATTATCGCGGATGTCATGATGCCGGAAATAGACGGGTTCGAAATGATCCGGCGGATACGGAAGGAGAATAAAGAAGTGCCTGTACTCTTCCTGAGTGCCCGTTCTTCAACAGATGACATCGTCTTCGGCTTCGAATTAGGAGCCAACGACTATGTTCGCAAACCGTTCAGTCTGCGTGAATTGGTCGTTCGCGCTAAAGCCCTCCTGATCAAATATAAACAGGAGGAGGGAAGAACCGAATTCTACGAGATCGGGCTTTACACTTTCTACCCGAAAGTCCAGACCTTGCTGATAGCCGGAGAAAGCGACAAACTCTCCTACAAAGAATCCGAAATATTGAAACGCCTATGCGAAAACGAGAACCAGCCGATCTACAGCAAGGACATTCTGCTGAGCCTATGGGGAGACGACAGCTTTTATAATGCACGCAGCCTGCATGTTTTCATCACCAAGCTGCGCCACAAATTGGACAAAGACTCTCGCATCAAGATCTTGAACGTAAGAGGAATCGGTTACAAGTTAATCTGTGAACCACTTTAATATCTTTGATACTGGTACATATATTCTATTTTCCTCAAATCTTCGATTGAAAGGCGTCGTAAGCGGATAAAGATTGGGAATGCATAGCCATGATAGTAACCCAAACCAATACCTCCGCCGATTTTGTTTCAAAACTAAGCCATAAGACAATTGCCAAATTAACGATGAGCTGGTCAGGATTATAAAAAACGAAGGCCACGGGATTCACATCCGGCGGCCTTCTACACTAACCCTTAACTTTAACCAATGAAAAACAATAATCTACTTTATTAGTTTTTTAACGAAGCGATTGCGGCTTCGTAATTCGGTTCGTTCGTTATTTCGGAAACCAGTTCCTCATAAACAACTTTACCGGCTTCGTCGACAACTATCACGCCACGGGCTAACAAACCCTTCAGCGGACCATCGACCATCAACATCCCGTACCCGTTTTCAAAACAAGAACAACGGAATGCAGAAAGTGGGATCACTTTATCGATACCTTCCGTGGTACAGAAACGTCCTTGCGCAAAAGGCAAGTCTTTTGATACGGCAAGCACCACAGTATTAGGAAGAGAAGCGGCTTCTTTATTAAAACGTCTTACCGATGCGGCACACACGGCAGTGTCCAAACTTGGGAACACGTTAATCACGACTTTCTTTCCTTTTAAATCTTTCAGATGCAATTCGGATAAATCGCTCTTTACACCCTTAAAATCAGGAGCCTCTGCTCCAACTGCGGGCAATGAACCGTTCGTATTGACTTCATTACCTTTTAAATGTTATCTTTGCCATCTTTTGTTGTATTTTATGTTCTTTATCAAAAGCGGCTTACAAATATAAGCTGCTTTGTATAACTTAAACAAAGGAATCTGAATAATGTTTTTCCTTTTAACTCTTTTTAATTACTGCTCTCGATAACTCTTTTTCTATCTTTGACCCAAAATAGAAAGAAATGGATGGGTTGATTATTTGCTTACTTGTTGTAATCATTGCTTTACAGGTCTTTTTCCGCCCCCGGAAAGACCATTCGGACATCGCAGGCGAATTGAAACGGCTGCTCGACGAAATGCAACGTTCATTTGAACGTATTGAAAAAAACTTTCGGGAAGATTTTCGTCTGAACCGGGAAGAAGGCCGCATCGTCGCCAGGGATAACCGGGAAGAACTGACGCGCTCCATGAACGAATTCCGGAATGCTTTCGACCGGGGGATCACTTCCTTCAATGCCTTGCAACGCGAAAAGTTCGCTAACTTGGACGAACAACAACGCCTGTTGGTTGCCAATACGGAAAAGCGGTTGGAAGAAATCCGCCTGACCGTAGACGAGAAATTGCAAAAGACACTGAATGACCGGATCGGCCAATCATTCCGGCTTGTGACGGAACAACTGGAAAGCGTACAGAAAGGACTTGGAGAAATGCAAACGCTGGCACAAGACGTAGGTGGTTTAAAACGTGTCCTCAGCAATGTGAAGACACGCGGCAACATCGGGGAAATCCAATTAAGCATGCTTCTCGAACAAATCCTGGCGCCGGAGCAATACGAGGCGAATGTGCACACCCGCAAAGGATCGGATGCGTCGTGGAGTTTGCCGTCAAACTTCCGGGGCGTGACGATGTCCGCGAATTCGTCTATCTGCCGATAGATGCAAAATTTCCCAAAGACGTCTACGAACAGCTGCTCGATGCATATGATCATGCCGACACACAGGCTATAGAAGCAGCCGGAAAGCTATTGGAAACAACTATTAAAAAGATGGCAAAGGATATTTCCGACAAGTATCTGGCTCCCCCCCGCCACCACCGACTTCGGCATCATGTTCCTGCCTTTCGAAGGAATCTATGCGGAGGTCGTACGCCGTTCTTCCCTGCTGGAAGAACTACAGCGCAACTATAAAGTGGTCGTCACCGGTCCGACAACGCTTGCCGCCATCCTGAACAGCCTGCAAATGGGATTCCGCACGCTCGCTATCCAGAAACACTCCGGCGAGGTATGGACCATCTTGGGGGCGGTAAAGAAAGAATTCGAGAAGGTAGGTGGCATGCTGGAAAAAGCACAGAAGAACTTGCAGACGGCCAGCGGACAGATCGAAGAGGTATTAGGGACACGCACACGCGTGATCCAGCGCAAACTGAAAGATGTAGACACCCTCAGCGACAGGGAGGCACGTGCCATCCTTCCCGAAATAGGTCCATTAACGGATGAAGAAAACGAAAACGGATTATGAAAAAGAGACAGATTCCACATACATACGCCATCATATTTTATATCATTCTTTTCTGTGCCGCCCTCACCTGGATCATTCCGGGCGGACAATACAAAGAGAGTATCAATGCCGCCGGAGAAAAAACGGTTGTCTACGAAGCGGTAGAACATGTTCCGCAAACCTGGCAGGTGTTCTCGGCTTTTTACAAAGGATTTGTCGACAAGGCAGATATCATCGTCTTCATCCTGATTATCGGAGGGGCGTTCTGGATCGTCAACGACAGTAAGGCTTTCGATATCGGAACCGTCAGTTTCCTCGGCCGCGCCCGTAAAATGGAGAACAACCGTTTCCTGCGCAAGATCGGAGTGGAGAATTTCTTACTGACATCCATCATGCTACTATTCAGCATATTCGGGGCCGTCTTCGGGATGAGTGAAGAGACCATCGCATTTTGCCTGGTGCTTGTCCCGATGGCGATCTCGATGGGGTATGACTCCATTACAGGCGTTTGCATGGTCTTTGTCGCCGCCGGATTAGGATTTGCCGGTGCGATACTGAACCCATTTACAATCGGCATTGCGCAAGGGCTGGCCGGTATTCCGCTCTTTTCCGGAATCGAATACCGGATATTTTGCTGGATTGTCATCAATATGATCGGTTTCTCCTGGATACTGCGTTATGCTGCTAAAGTAAAGAAAAACCCGAAAGCTTCGTTAGTCTACGAAGAAGATCAGTATTGGCGGGACCTACACAATAACAACTCGCTGGATGTAAGCTATCATACACCACGTACCGCCTGGATCAGTTTTGGCACATTGGCAGTCATACAAATCATTTTCGCAGCTTATTATCCTGCAACAACTTTACAAATCGGGAACAGCGTTATCAAAGGACTGCCTCTCCTCCCCATTCTAACAGCTGCTTTTATCTTGACTTCCCTGTTCGCCCTACGCAAGACAGTCCATCTTTATATCCTGAACCTCCTCTTCTTCACGATTTTTTATCTGATAACGGGAGTGATGGGATATGGCTGGTATATCATGGAGATAGCCACCCTGTTCTTCGCCCTCGGACTGGCAGCCGGCATCGCCAACAACCGGACTCCCAACGAACTGGTCAAACTGTTTCTGGACGGATGCAAGGACATTATGAGCGCAGCTTTGGTAGTCGGCCTTGCAGGCGGTATTATCGTGATACTGAAAGAAGGGCTTGTCATCGACACCATTCTCTACAACTTGGCGAAAGGGATGGAAGGGCTCGGACAAGTGGCGACCGTCGGCATGATGTACGTGATCCAGACCTTGATCAACCTGATCATTCCTTCCGGAAGTGCCAAAGCAGCCCTGACCATGCCGATCATGGCTCCTTTCTCCGACTTGATCGGATTGTCAAAGCAAGCGACCGTGATGGCCTTCCAGTTCGGAGACGGATTCACCAATATGATCACCCCGACATCGGGAGTGTTGATCGCCGTTCTGGGTGTCAGCCGTATCCCCTACGATAAATGGTTTCGCTGGGCATGGAAATTCATATTGCTTCTGGTAATAGTCGGATTCCTGTTACTCATACCGACAGTATTGGTTCCGATGAACGGATTTTAATGGAACGGAAGATCATACATATCGACATGGACGCATTCTACGCTTCTGTGGAACAGCGGGATAATCCGGAACTTCGCGGAATTCCGCTTGCAGTCGGCCACGCGGAGGAACGGGGTGTCGTAGCGGCAGCAAGCTACGAAGCCCGGAAGTTCGGCGTACGCTCCGCCATGTCGTCACAAAGGCTAAACGCCTATGCCCTCAGCTCACATTTGTTTCCGGACGGATGGATGTCTATAAAGCGGTGTCCCGCCAGATACACGAAATCTTCCACGAATATACGGACATTGTCGAGCCACTTTCACTGGACGAGGCGTTTCTGGATGTTACCGAGAATAAACAAAACATCCCGCTTGCCGTCGACATAGCCAAAGCAATCAAGCAAAAAATCCGGGAGGAGCTGCATCTGATTGCCTCGGCTGGGGTATCGTATAATAAGTTTTTGGCTAAAATCGCCTCTGACTACCGCAAGCCGGACGGACTGTGCACCATCCATCCGTCCCAGGCGGAAGAATTCATCAAACGTCTGCCGATCGAATCCTTCTGGGGGATCGGTCCGGTCACCGCCCAACGGATGCACTCATTAGGCATCCATAACGGAGAACAGTTGAGAGCTTGTTCACAAGAAATGCTCACCCGACAATTCGGAAAAGCAGGAATTTTATATTATGAATTTTCAAGAGGGATAGACTTACGCCCTGTCGAAGCCGTCCGAATCCGCAAATCCGTAGGCTGTGAACATACGCTTGAAAAAGACATTTCGCAGCAATCGTCCGTTATCATCGAATTATATCATGTTGCGACCGAACTGATCGAACGGCTGCAACGAACCGGTTTCAAAGGAAATACCCTTACTTTAAAAATTAAATTCCATGATTTCAACCAAAAGACAAGAAGCATCACCCAAAGCCACGAACTGACGACTTTAGCCGAAATACTACCTTTAGCCAAAGGACTGTTGAAAGACATCGAATATACGACTCACCCGATTCGCCTGATCGGGCTTTCGGTCTCCAATCCTTACGAGAAGAACGAAGAGAAAGCCCGCTGGGAACAACTAAGTTTTGAATTCAGCGACTGGGATTACTCTAAATAAGTATATCCATACAAGCCGGAACGATAGTTGGAAAGGAACTCTTTACCTTCTTCAACCGAAATCTTACCTTCCTTTACAGACTTAGTCACCCAAGTTTCCAGTGTCCTCACCAACTTTTTAGGATTATACTGGACATAATCAAGCACTTCGGCAACCGTTTCCCCGTCGATGACTTGCTCGATGTTGTAACCTTTTTCATCTACCGTTACATGCACTGCATTCGTATCACCGAAAAGATTGTGCATATCTCCCAGAATTTCCTGATAGGCCCCAACCAGAAAGACACCGATATAATAAGCATCTTTTCCTTTCAGCGAATGTACCGGTAGATCATGGGAAACATTGCGTGTCGAAATAAAGTTGGCAATCTTGCATCCGAGTCGCAGGTTATGTCCTGCAAAGTCGCCGTCCGGTCCGGACGTTCATCCAACCGCTGGATAGGCATGATCGGGAAAATCTGATCAATCGCCCAAGAGTCAGGCAAGGACTGGAAAAGCGAGAAATTACAGAAATACTTATCAGCCAATAGTTTGTCCAGCTTTCTAAACTCATCCGGTGCATGTTTCAACCCGGAAGCAATTTGGCTGATTTCGCGCGTCACAGACCAATACAAGCGTTCGATTTGGGCACGGGTCTTCAAATCGACAATACCATGACTGAACAAATCCAACGCTTCCTCACGTATCTGCTGCGCATCGTGCCAGCTTCCAGCATACGGCTCTGGTTCAGCTTATCCCAAATCTCATACAGTTCATGCACAAGCTCGTGATCAGATTCGCTCACCTCGAAGTCTTCATCCATTTCGGGAAGCGTAGCTGTTTCCAGCACTTCAAATATCAAAACGGAATGATGGGCAGTCAACGAACGCCCGCTTTCCGTTATGATGTTCGGATGCGGGATACCGTTCTTGTCACTGGCATCGACCATTGTAGAAATAGAGTCGTTTACATATTCCTGGATGGAATAATTGACACTGCTCTCGCTATTGGAAGAACGAGTACCATCATAATCGACTCCCAGTCCGCCACCAATATCCACAAACTCGATATTGAAGCCCATCGCATGCAGTTGTACATAAAATTGTGATGCTTCGCGCAAAGCCGTTTTAATACGGCGTATCTTGGTCACCTGACTGCCGATGTGGAAATGAATCAGCTTCAGACAATCTGTCAAATCTTTCTTTTCCAGAAAATCAAGTGCTTCCAGCAATTCGCTGGACGTCAAGCCGAACTTGCTGGCATCGCCACCGCTCTCTTCCCATTTACCACTGCCGGAAGATGCCAGTTTAATACGGATGCCGATATTCGGACGGACATTCAACTGCTTGGCCATCTTGGCGATCAAAGTCAGTTCGTTGATCTTTTCGACAACCAGAAAAATGCGTTTACCCATTTTCTGTGCCAGCAAAGCTAGTTCGATATAACTCTCATCCTTGTAACCGTTGCAGATAATCAAAGAATCCGAATCTGTATTGACCGCAATCACCGCATGGAGTTCCGGCTTTGAACCGGCTTCCAACCCTAAGTTGAACTTCTTGCCATGACCGATAATCTCTTCCACTACCGGACGCATCTGATTTACTTTAATCGGATAGATAATGAAATTCTGCGCCTTATAACCATATTCATCAGAAGCCTGCTTGAAACAGTTCGCGATCTTTTCAATACGGTTATCCAGAATATCTGGGAAACGGATCAGTACAGGAGCCTCCACATCCCGTAATTGCAGTTCGTCGACCAGCTCTCTCAGATCTACACCGGCGCCGTCTTTACGAGGAGTTACCACTACATGACCTTTGTCATTGATACCAAAGTACGAAGTCCCCCAACCTGTGATGTTGTAGAGTTCTTCTGAGTCTTCAATACGCCATTTTCTCATTTCTTCTTCAGTGCAAAAAATACATTTTTGTATTTGGAATAAATAAATAGATATTGTTCAGACGTTACAAGTCAATATATTTATCGACAAGCTTATCTATCAAAAAGGTTGTAAATATAAGCAATAGATATATAATTATAGCAGATTTGATCAAGAAAAACATCTTAACAGGGATAATCGTTCCGTTTCAACCCGCAAACGGCTATTTTCTATCACCTTATTTGACTAGGTATCGACCTGACCGATTGTTCAATAACTTAAATCTCTACGAAACAGTTTTCACTGCCATTGCCTGTGCGAGACATATGTCCGGTAAAAAGTAATCCATACAAAACACAACTGAGTATACAAAAAATACCCGGTAAATGTTTAATCTACCAGGTATTTTTTTCAAATCATGTGATTCCGGAGCGATTCGAACGCTCGACCCACGCCTTAGAAGGGCGTTGCTCTATCCAGCTGAGCTACGGAACCATCCTTATTTGCGGTGCAAAGGTAGTAATATTATTTTAACAAGCAAATATTTTTGTTATTTTTCCTCCTAAATTCATATGTAGTCGAACTACATAAAGAAGGAAATAAAATCAGAACGGATATCCCACCGCAAAATGCCACGCGAAGTTACTGCCAAAGTTCGGATGCAGGATAGCCCATTTCCTTCTGCCACTTTCCTGCGGGTTATAGGCTTTCATACCGGTATCGAAACGGATCAGGAAGAAATCGAAATCGAGGCGGAGACCTAATCCATAAGAGACGGCAATCTCTTTGTAGAAACGGGAAAAATCGAAGTTACCGTTCGGACGGCTCTCATCCTTATGGAAAGTCCAAATATTACCGGCATCAATAAAGGCCGCCATCTCGAATTTCCAAAATAGTTTCGTTCGGTATTCCAAATTCAGATCCAGACGGATATCACCGATCTGCTGGGCAAAGGACTTGACCGAATCGAGCGGCATGCTACCGGGACCGAGCGAACGTACGGACCAACCGCGGACACTATTTGCACCTCCAGAGAAATAGCTGCGTTCGAACGGTAGCATCTTCGAGTTACCATACGGATAACCGACTCCGATACCAATGTGGAAAGCCAACTTGTTACGATTGTCCAACACGATACTTTTACTGAAATCTATATCCCTTTCACAAACTGGGCATAATTAATCCCAAACAATTTATAGCGCCCTTCGTCATCCTTATCCGCACCAGTCAGACGGGAAAGCCCATACAGCAAGTTGCCTGCCATCTCGAAGGAGAAGCGAACGGAATGCGTATTCCTCAAACGATTCTGAGGATCATAATTATTAAAAGAATAGGTATAACCGGAACCGACAATAAACTGGTCGGTAAAATTGTAAAGCAAAGTAGATTCAGGCAACGAATCTTTAAACGACTGACTTATCTTCGGCAAGTGCACATAGTCAATGTCCAACAACTTGAACACATGGCGCGCCTGCATATTGCTCCGCTCCTGCCAGATATAATTCCATCCTGCAGAGACGATGGCTCTTTTGAATTCCGGACGTGTTTGTATGCTGTAGTTCACCTTCAGTTCGGTCGTTGCACGAATCTTACGACGGAAATTTTCATGCAAGAAGGGGAACAGGAAACGGGGAAACAAAACAGATGCTTCCGCACCGAATTCCCAAAAGTTGTTTCCTTCCGACTGGCTGCCGGTCAACGCCTCGTATGCACCGCGTACTTTAGCAGAAAAAACCTCCGAGCCTTGAACAAGTTTCGGTGCTGATAACTCAAACTGGAAGCAAATCCAAAATCCCCTGCCGAATTCGTCCCTTCCAGATCGACCCAAAACCTTGCAGTTTTGCGGGAGAAGTCAAGATCGTACAATTAAGCTTCATCGTGTCGTTCTCTTCGACCTCCGAAAAACGGATATTTACATTACGCAAAGCACGCAGCGTGGCAAACGAAGAATAGGTCTGCTCCACCGTCCGCTCGTTATACAAGCGTCCCGGCATGATATAATTGCTCTTGCGCAAGACTCCCGGACGGATACTTCTGCCGTTCTTGCCGTATAGGATATCAATACCGTCAGTTCGAACCGTATCGTAAGGCATAGCGTTGTTTTCCTCTAACGTCAACGGGTCATAATCGGTCACAATCGAAACGTCTTTAATGTAATACTGACGATGTAACGTGTCGACCACCGTCCCGTCAGGCTTCTGCAAACGGTACGGTTTCAGAAGCATATCCAAATCTACGATATTCCGATTCAAAGAGCTATCGGCAATATAAGACAGGTAATCCCGGTTGAAAGCATAATAACCACGCCGACGAAGCAAAGTCGTAATGCGTTGCCTCTCCTTGTCCAGCACATCGCGGTCAAACAAGGCACTGTCTTTTATCAGAGAAGTATAATCGTCGGAATAAGTACGAAAAGCCGAAGCCAGCACGGAACGGTGAGGCGGTTTGAGCTTAGCAATGCTATCGATCTTAGGATCGCTCAAATCCATCGAATAATTATGAATCCGGTAAGGAGTGTTAGGGACGATCCTATAGGTCACGACAGCCTTTTTGACTCGTGAAGTATCAATAGAAGCCGAGACTTCGGCATTCATATATCCTTTATTGATAAAGAAACGTTTCAACTCGTCAACCGACTGCGTTACCAGCGTCGTATCCAGAATGACGGGAGCCTCTCCCATCCGGCGAAGCTGTTTATTGATCCATTTCTTCTCGTTCCGGCCCGACCAATCGTACACAAACAACTGCCATTTCATCAGCCGAATGCTTTAAAGTTGGGTGCTGGCGCAAATAAGGCTTCAAATCGCTGTTTTTATAAGTCTTGCCATCCGACACAATCTCCACTTTGTCCAACAGGTATTCTCCTTCGCCTACATATTTTGTCGAGCTACAGGAGATTAACAACAATAGGAAACAAATGAAATATAGTGTTTGGATTCCCTTCATCATTCAAGTTTTTACGCACGCAAATGTAAAAATAAAATGTGGTTTATGATTTATGATTTATGATTTATGATTTATCAACGACACATAAATCACAAATCATAAATCATAAATCGTAAAAACCAATTACCTTTGCCGCATAAAAAGAGTAAAGATGCTAAGCAAGGGGAAAGTAAAGTACATCCATTCATTGGAAATGAAGAAATATCGGAACGAACTGAATGCATTCGTTGCCGAAGGAAACAAACTGGTTGCCGACATGATGTTTGCTTTCGAATGCGAACTGATTCTCGCCAAACCATCCTGGATGGCGATGCAGGGAAACATTCCGGCGAAAGAACTATTGGAAGCGGAAGGGGATGACATCCGTAAAGCCAGTTTCTTGAAAAACCCGCAGGATGTACTTGCCGTGTTCAAGCGCCCGGACTGGTCGCTCGACGAAGCCGATCCTTCTACCTCGCTCGTTTTAGCTTTAGACGGCATACAGGACCCTGGAAATCTCGGAACCATCATACGCCTTGCCGACTGGTTCGGCATCGAACATATCGTTTGCAGCCCCGACACCGCAGATGTCTTCAGTCCGAAGACTGTGCAGGCCACAATGGGCGCACTGGCACATGTAAAAGTCCATTACACGGAACTGGAAGACTACCTGAAAGCCCAGGCGGCAAGACAAATTCCGTTGTTCGGTACATTCCTCGACGGAGAAAACATGTACACAAAGGAATTGTCGGCAAACGGAATCATCGTGATGGGGAACGAAGGGAACGGAATACGTCCGCAAATAGAAAAGTTGATTAATCAAAAACTTTATATTCCAAGCTTTCCACCCGAAAGAGAAACATCAGAGTCTTTGAATGTAGCCATCGCTACGGCTGTCATCTGCGCCGAATTTCGCCGTTGCCAGGGGAATGCCGCCCAATAACAGTACACAAACAGGCGAACCCGCTTCAGCAATACCTGTAAAACCTTGACGTTCCAAGGCATCTGCCAACTGTTCTCCCGGCAGCATGTCAAAAGTGCCCTGTTCCCGCGCTTGACTCGGAATTACAAAAGATGTGTCAGAATAAGAATCCTGATGACACCGCTTGTTCTCCTGCACCCCTGCGTCAAGCGCGGGAATAGGTACAAGGATCAAGATGCCGTCATAGAACTCCGTACCCGCAATTTCCCCTTCCAAAGGGAAAATTCCGGCCAATACGCCGTTATCATTCAACTCGACATAGTGCAGCCGGTAGAACTGTCTCCAATAGATATAATGGGAAGCGATCCGGCGCATAACACTTTTTATTCCGCTGTGGATATTTTTACGGCAGACGAATCTTTTGCCATATCGGTCAGACGACCGTAATTATATTTCATAAGGTTCAAGCTGTCCAAATAAACTTTGTAGTAGGAAGAATCGGCATTGTTCATAAAGATATAACCGTACACACGTTTGACCTGTTTAGTCGGAACTGTCTTCAAAACGGTTTCATGATAACCATCACGAAGCACCTTGTCATTGACAGTCACGATCGTATCGCCCTGATCAGCACTTATGCGTATTTCCGGTTTATAGACCATCCCTTTATTGATACCCCAGACATTCATCCCCAACACAAACGTGCTGCCGGACGAATAGTTCGTTTCCGGTTTGATGTCGAACGTCACACCGTTAAACAGAGCATCGGGCTCCAATCTTAAAGAGGTGCGACGAGGCCAGATATCCACCGAATCCTGTTTGGAAACAGGTGCAGCCAAAGCCTGTACGTCGCCTAACGCTTTCTGCCGTTTATTCAAATCGGCCAGCACACGGTCATACACCTTCATATAAATATCCAGATGCCGTCCATACCAAATGAGCGAACTGTCGTACTCGGCTTGTGTGATATCGTATTTGCGGAAGATGGACTGATATAGAGCCTCCTTACGGGCATTATCGGAAAACGCCTTGCTGTCCAAGTTAATCATAGCTTCTGCCAATTGCATATCCACCTGTACAGCTTGCATTTTCTTTTCCGAAAGAATGTCATCCGTACTTTGCTACAGGCAACCAACCAGGTTGCCAGCAACAAAACGACATTATATCTATATCTATGCAGCCTGTTCCGCATCAATTCTTTTATTTTTCTTTTGAGAGACTTGTCGACAATGTATGACGGTAGAACAGCAACAACAAAAAGACGCTACGCAAATCGCCGAATCGGCCAAGTTAAAGATCGGACGGAAAAAGATGAACTCCTCTCCTCCCCACACCGGAATCCATTCGGGCAACACCGTCTGTATCAAAGGAAAATAGAACATATCGACCACTTTCCCGTGCAACCAACTGGCATAGCTCCACCCTCCGGCATAAATGAGGCTACCTGTCCAAAACTATGATCGAACACCACCCCATAGAATATAGAGTCGATGATGTTCCCAATAGCCCCTGCAAAGATCAACGAGATACAGGCGATAAAGCCAAAGGCATAATTCTGTTTCACCAGCTTATACAGGTAATAACCGATAAAGCCGACAGCTATAATACGGAATACCGATAAAAACAACTTACCGATCACTTCTATCCCGAAAGCCATTCCCGGATTCTCGGTGAAGTACAAATAAAACCACGGAGTAATTTCGATACTCTCATGCAGCTGCATGTGAGTTTTAATCCATATTTTAAGAGCCTGGTCAAGAATAAGGAGCAGCATCACAATCAACGCTGCTCCCCAACCTTTGGAATATCTCATTTACTTGGCACCTCCCTGTTTAGCTTCGATACTCAACGTAGCGTGAGGTACTGCACGTAATCTTTCTTTCGGGATCAATTTACCGGTCTCGCGGCAAATACCGTATGTCTTATTCTCAATCCGGATCAATGCCGCCTGCAAGTTCTGGATAAACTTCATCTGGCGTTGTGCCAAACGACCGGCCTCTTCCTTCGATAAAGTCGCAGCACCTTCCTCCAATACTTTAAACGTAGGAGATGTATCGGCGACATCATTGCCGTCAGAATTGGTGACACCGGATCTCAACAGGTCATAATCTTTTTTCGCCTTTTCCAGCTTTTCCAATATTATGGCGCGGAACTCCTCGAGTTCGGCATCCGAATATCTTGTCTTTTCTGCCATGGTTCATTTAAATTAATAATTAACAATCAAGAATGAATAATGAATAATTCAACAATGAGAAAGATTTCCTTTTCTCTTGCCCACAAATATAAGCAATTCTTCCATTGTTCATTATTAATTATTCATTATTCATTGAATATTTATGCTTTTTCGATCCGGACCGAAAGCTTGAAGTCTTCGAAATCCATCTCGGTCGCGTCGCTGATCACATCCGTAATTTCCACTGATACAGCCAACACCTGGTTTGCGATATAGGAATTGAAGTCCTTGATCGCCTCGTCCATCCCATCGTTCGAAAGGACAGTGACGGATATTTTGTCAGTAATGTCGTAACCGCTGCTCTTACGCAGGTTCTGGATACGGTTTACCAACTCACGCGCCAGCCCTTCCTTGCGGAGGTTTTCCGTCACGGTGATATCCAGCGCCACCGTCAAGCGGCCTTCGTTCGCAACCAACCAGCCCGGTATGTCTTCGGAGATGATTTCGACGTCTGCACGTTCGATCATCGCCTCCTGTCCTTCGAAGGTCAGCGTGAATGTTCCGGCTTTCTCGAACGCATTGATTTCGTCCTGGCTCATCGCTGGATAGCGGCGGCCAATGCTTCATGATCTTGCCGTAACGCGGACCCAGCTTCTTGAAGTCCGGCTTGATCTTCTTCACCAAAATACCGGCGGCATTATCGACAAACTTCAGTTCCTTCACATTGACCTCGTTCAAGATCAGCGCTTTCACGGCTTCGATGCTTTCCTGCTGGTGGGCATCCACAACCGGGACCATGATGGTTTGAAGCGGCTGACGCACCTTGATGTTCACCTTACGGCGCAAAGCCAGCACCATAGAAGACACATCCTGAGCCATCTGCATACGTTCTTCCAGGTCCTTGTCGATCATTGCCTCATTGCAAACCGGGAATTCGGACAGGTGGACAGATTCAACCTTTTCGCGTCCGGTAGCGGCGATCAGGTCACAGAACAACCGGTCTGCATAGAACGGCGCGATCGGAGCCATCAACTTGGCGACCGTTTCCAGACAAGTGTACAAAGTCTGGTAAGCGGACAACTTGTCGGTCGTCATACCTCCACCCCAGAAACGGCGGCGGTTCAGGCGCACATACCAGTTACTCAGGTTATCGTTTACGAAATCAGAGATCGCACGTCCGGCACGGGTCGGTTCGTATGTATCCAGGAATCCATCCACATCCTTTACCAACGAATTCAGCAACGACAGAATCCAACGGTCGATTTCGGGACGTTCTTTCCAATCCACATCCGGTTCGGAATAATCGAAACCGTCCACATTCGCATACAAGGCGAAGAACGAATATGTATTATATAATGTACCGAAGAACTTGCGGCGAACTTCTTCGATACCGTCGATATCAAACTTGATGTTATCCCACGGAGAGGCGTTCGTAATCATGTACCAGCGCAAAGGATCGGAACCGTACTGCTCAATCGTGGCGAACGGATCGACGGCATTACCCAGACGTTTGGACATTTTGTTGCCATTCTTGTCCAATACCAATCCGTTCGAAACGACAGCTTTATACGAAACGCTGTCGAATACCATCGTAGCAATCGCATGCAAAGTGAAGAACCATCCGCGTGTTTGGTCGACGCCTTCGGCGATGAAATCGGCCGGATAAACCTTGCGGTCGTCGAAGATTTCCTTGTTCTCGAACGGATAATGAATCTGAGCATAAGGCATCGCGCCGGAATCGAACCATACGTCGATCAGTCGGTCTCGCGCTTCATCGGCTTACCGCTTTCGGAAACCAGAATCACATCATCCACATACGGACGGTGCAGGTCGATCTTTTCGTAGTTCTCCTTCGTATATTCGCCCGGCTGGAATTTCAATTCCTTATACGGGTTGGACTCCATCAGCCCGGCTTTTACGGATTTCTCAATTTCATTGTACAGTTCTTCAACCGAACCGATGCAGATTTCTTCCGCCCCGTCTTCGGTACGCCAGATAGGCAACGGCGTTCCCCAGTAGCGACTACGGCTCAGGTTCCAGTCCTGAAGGTTTTCCAACCATTTGCCGAAACGTCCCGTGCCGGTGCTCTGCGGTTTCCAGTTGATCGTATTGTTCAGTTCAATCATCCGTTCGCGGCAAGCGTCGTGCGGATAAACCAGCTATCCAGCGGATAGTACAACACAGGCTTGTCCGTACGCCAACAATGCGGATAGTTGTGCACATGCTTCTCGATGCGGAACACACGGTTCTGTGCTTTCAGCATCATGCAGATTTCAACATCCAGCGTTTCGTCTTTTTCGCCTTTGGTCGCATCATAAGCGTTCTTCACGAACTTGCCCTGCCACGGGTCGTAGTCGGCCGCATTCATATGCTCCTGAACATACTCGGGATCGAGGTCTTCCAGCAGATAGAATTTACCTGTCATATCGACCATCGGACGGCGGTTCCCATCTTTGTCGATCATCATCAAAGGAGGTACGCCGCTTGCTTTTGCCACACGGTCGTCATCCGCACCGAAAGTCGGAGCGATATGTACGATACCCGTACCATCTTCCACCGTCACATAGTCGCCGGTGATTACCCGGAAAGCACCTTCTCCCGGATTGACCCACGGGATCAGCTGCTCGTAATGCATGCCGGCCAGTTCCGGTCCTTTCCATTCGCCGACCACTTTGAACGGCACCAGTTTATCGCCCGGTTTATAATCGGTCAGAGCCAGATCGGCGGCTTTCGGATTGAAATACACATTCAACAAGTCCTTAGCCAAAACAGCCGTCATCGGCATACCTGTATATGGATTATAGGTCTGAACAGCCACATAAGTGAAATTTGGACCCACACAAAGAGCCGTGTTGGAAGGCAAAGTCCACGGAGTAGTGGTCCATGCCAAGAAGAACGGTTCGCCAAATCCCGCCATCTCCGGTTTCGGATCGAGAATGCGGAACTGAGCCGTACAAGTCGTATCCTTCACGTCGCGATAACACCCCGGCTGGTTCAACTCGTGCGAGCTAAGCCCCGTTCCGGCGGCCGGCGAATACGGCTGGATCGTGTACCCTTTGTAAAGCAAACCTTTCTTATACAGTTCCTTCAGCAAGTACCACAATGTTTCGATATAACGATTGTCGTAAGTGATATACGGGTTTTCAAGGTCGACCCAATATCCCATCTTCTGTGTCAGATCCGTCCATTCCTTCGTAAACTTCATCACGTCACGGCGGCAGGCGGCATTATATTCGGCCACAGAGATCTTTTTGCCGATATCTTCTTTGGTGATACCCAATGTTTTTTCAACTCCCAGCTCTACTGGAAGTCCGTGTGTATCCCATCCCGCCTTACGGTTGACAAGATATCCTTTCATGGTCTTATAACGGCAGAAAATATCCTTAATCGAACGGGCAATCACATGGTGAATACCGGGCATACCGTTTGCAGAAGGAGGACCTTCATAAAAGACAAACGAGGGATGTCCTTCGCGGATTTCAAGACTCTTATGGAAGATGTCGCCATCCTGCCATTTCTTCAGCACCTCTTTATTGACGTTCGACAAGTCAAGTTTCGAGTATTCGGCAAATTTCTTACTCATATGCGTTATATTTATCTATCTTCTCAAAAATTGCCGCAAAGGTAGTGATTTAATTCGAATTAGGCAATATGGAAACAGCAAGGACTCAAATCTCTCCGGACGTATTTCCCAGCGCCATCAATAATGCCACCACTTCCGAATAATTCTTCCGGCCGGAGGGAATGTTGTTTCCTTTCAAGAACCAGTTGTAAACGGTACTCTGGATCTCGCCTATAAATGGGCTGTACAAATTCTCCCAGTAAGCGACTTTCCGGTTGTAAAGATCTTTTACCTCGGGGGAGATCGTCTCTTTCCATTCATTAAACTCCTCTTCCGACAATAAGCCGTAGGCATTGCTCAACACATAAGGCAACAAAGCAAAATAAGCCGAAAACCGGATTTCCGGCACTCCGGAACGGGAACAGACGAGAAAACCATACAAATTCGCTTCCGCCTCGCTGGATATTCCTAACACATGCGCCATTTCATGTGCATAAGTAAACGGATACTGGACCGGGAGCAGATCAGGGTTCAGATTATATTCGGTAAAAAACGGTCCCATATACCCCAATACCCCCACTCCACTCATCAAAAAGGGCATTAACATCGGCTTCGGATGCAAATACCCGGCAGGACTGACTAAAGAGAAACGCCCGGCAATTTCATGATATTCCTTTTTCACTTCCTCTGCGACGAGGGCCTTATCTATTTTTTCGACAGGCACAAAGGACGCATTCAACGAATCTGTATAAGTGGATAAGAACGAACGAAAAGCGTCGGCTGAATAAGCCGCATACGGGATTTCCGTCCGTGTAAAAAAGTCTTTCCTGAAATAATTCAATCCCCAAGCCAGATAAAACCAGACATATATCCACAACAAATATTCGATCATCCGTCCGGCTGTCGCCCGCCAGGAACGTTTCTTCACAATGGCATAAACCAGATAAGCAAGCAAACCGGCCATACTACCGTATATCAGGCAATCACCTATCGAAAAAGAAAATAGAGAAGAAAAACAGGACAAAGCACCCGATATATAAGGATATACATTCCGGGCATACGCCTCTCCCATATCCGGCGAACGCATGGCGCACCAGATACCGGCCAGAAGGAGAGACAAGACTATCCAGCGTATATATTTCAATTTGAAATGTTTTTATTCAATAACTTCTTCACTTCCGCTTCCGACAGATTCCGGCGACAGGCATAATCTTTCATCTGTTCTTCATCAATATTACCAATCATGAAATATTGGGAATCCGGATGTGCAATATAAATGCCGCTCACCGTCGCCGTCGGATACATAGCGCCGTTTTCCGTCAACCGGACACCGATCTGTGACATATTTAACAACTTATCCAACGTGTAGTTCAAAAGCTGGTCCGGCAATGAAGGATAACCGATAGCCGGACGTATTCCCTGATATTTCACTTTATACAGGTCGGAGATGGAAAGCGATTCATCCGGAGCATATCCCCAATATTCCTTACGGACCTTTCATGGAGATATTCGGCCGTAGCCTCGGCCAAACGGTCGGTCAAGGTTTGCCAGCAACATGGAATTATAGGTGTTCACCTTCCTGCTCAAATACGCTCTTTCAGAGATTCTGCACCGACACCAGCCGTCACCACGAAAGCGCCGACATAATCCGTACGCCCTTCCGATACTGGCATCACATAATCGGCTAACGACTTATAGATTCCTCCTCTTTTTTCGCCTGTTGACGCAAAACTGGAAGCAAGACTTCACCCACACGGATATTATCCCCATCACCATTTGCCGGGAAGAAACCATAAACCGCCTTGCAATACTCGGCTTTCATCTCAACCAAGCGATCCAACAACTTAACAGCATCCTTGTATAACTGCATAGCCTCCGACGCCTTCGTCCGGTCCGCTTCCGAGAATTCGGCCAGCCAGGCGGCACGACAAGCGTCACAGCCGTGGATCTGCGCAATTTCCGAGAAACGCCCATTCAGTTTCCAGGCACTAAAAAAGAAGGTCCAATGAATATATGGAATTATTTCTTCCAAAGGATAGAAGGAATCACCTGTACCCCGTTCCGAGCCGGGACAACCGGGTTATAAGAAGCCCAATCGATCACCGGACGATTCGTCCGGGCTTCCGCCAACGGGACCAGTATCTCTTTTTTCTTATTCACAGAGGCACGCAGAGCTTCATACTCACTGTTCAGCTGGGCGATATAAGCATCGCGCGTATCCGGGTTCAACAGTTTGGCCGCAATCAACGGGTTTTGCGAGGCGTCCAGCACATGAATGACCGGATAGTCATAATGCGGAGCGATCTTAATGGCCGTATGCAACTTCGAAGTCGTGGCGCCGCCCACCATTATGGGAATGCTCAGGCCGGCTTTCTGCATCTCGTCCGTCACATGCACCATCTCTTCGAGCGAAGGCGTGATCAGACCGGAAAGACAGACCAGGTCGGGCTTTTCTTCAATTGCCTTTTTTACAATCACGTCTGCCGGAACCATCACTCCCAAATCGATCACCTCATAATTATTGCAAGCCAGGACGATCGAAACAATATTCTTTCCAATGTCATGCACGTCACCTTTCACTGTCGCAAACAGAACCTTTCCTGCCTTAGCAGAATCGGAAGAGACCTTTTCTGCCTCGATCGCCGGTTGCAAGATGGCGACTGCCTTTTTCATCGTACGGGCAGTCTTGACAACCTGCGGTAGGAACATTTTTCCAGCACCAAACAATTCGCCTACCTTATTCATCCCACCCATCAGCGGTCCGTCGATAATATCCACCGCACGCGGATATTCCTTCAAGGCTTCCTTTAAATCTTCTTCCAAATGATCGCCGACTCCTTTTATCAGAGCGTTTTCCAGACGTTCCTTCAACGGATATTCACGCCAGACTTCCTGCTTTTCACCTTCTCCCTCCTGCGCTTTTACATGCAGGTTCTGCATATGCAATCAGTTCTTCAGCTGCTTCCGGACGGCATGCCAGAATGACGTCTTCCAACAACATACGGAAAGCAGGTTCTATATCTTCATAGAGTACGGACGACGACGGGTTCACGATCCCCATGTCCATGCCTTTGTTAATCGCATGATACAGGAATACGGAATGCATGGCCTCCCGCACATAATTATTTCCACGGAAAGAGAAGGAAAGATTGCTGACACCGCCGCTCACCTTCGCCCCCGGCAGGTTCTTCTTGATCCATTCCACGGCACGGATAAAGTCAAGTCCGTACCCGTTATGTTCTTCCATACCGGTAGCGATAGCCAGCACATTCGGATCGAAAATAATTCCGTTCGGATCGAAATCGACTTTCTCCCGGAGGAGACGGTAAGCACGTCCGCAAACCTCGATCTTCCGTTCAAACGTGTCTGCCTGCCCCTTTTCATCAAAAGCCATTACGACCGTAGCTGCACCCAACTGTTTGATGCGAGCGGCATGTTGCAGGAAAACCTCTTCTCCTTCTTTCAAAGAAATCGAATTCACAATACTTTTACCCTGCACGCACATCAAACCTTTTTCGATCACCTCCCATTTAGAAGAGTCGATCATCACGGGAACACGGGAAATATCAGGTTCGGATGCGATCAAGTTCAAGAAAGTCGTCATCTCCTTCACGGCATCCAACATTCCGTCATCCATATTGATATCGATCACCTGCGCGCCGTCTTCCACCTGCTTGCGGGCAATTGTCAAAGCCTCTTCATAATTTTCTTCCTTGATCAGGCGCAAGAACTTACGTGAACCAGCCACATTGCATCGTTCGCCGACATTCACGAAATTATTTTCCGGCTTTACTTCCAGCAACTCCAGACCGGACAACCAAAGACAATCGGGCCTCGGAGCCGGTACATGCGGCTTGGCCCCTTTCACCAGTTCGGGATATTTGGCAATATGGGCCGGCGTCGTACCACAACAGCTCCCAATATATTCACCAGCCCTTCGTCAATAAAAGATTTTACATGAACAGCCATCTTTTCCGGCGTCTCATCATAGGAACCGAAACTGTTCGGCAGACCGGCGTTCGGATAAGCACTTATATAATAGGGAGCATGTTTTGCCAATTCAGCCAGAAAAGGCTTCATATCGGCAGCACCGAAAGAGCAGTTCAGACCGACACTAACAATATTGGTATGTTGCACGGAAGCCAAAAACGCAAGCAATGTCTGCCCCGAAAACGTACGTCCTCCCTGGCAGATAACGTCAGAGAAAGCATAATTGGTAAATCCTTGCCTTTTTCCTTCAACACAGCCTCGGCGGCTTCCAGTCCGGCTTTCACATTCAGCGTGTCGAAAGTCGTCTCAAACAAAACGATATCCACGCCCCCGTCTACCAAAGCGTCTACCTGTTCTTTATAGGCACTATACAAATCCAAGTAGGTGACAGCACGGTAAGCCGGATCGCTCACGTCAGGGCTCATCGAAGCAGTCTTATTAGTTGGGCCGACAGAACCAGCTACAAAGATCGTGCGATCCGGATGTTCCTTCATAAAGCCATCGGCCACCTCACGCGCCAATTTTCCGGCAGCCAAATTGATATTTCTCACCTGCCCTTGCATGCCGTAATCCTCCATCGAGATAGCATTTGCATTGAAAGTGTTGGTAGCAAAAATATCGGCACCGGCATCCAGATACTGACGGTGGATCGATTTGATCACATCCGGCCGGGTGATACATAACAGGTCGTTATTTCCTTTCAGGTCGCTCATCCAATCGGCAAACTGTTTTCCGCGATAATCTTTCTCGGTCAGTTTAAATCCCTGGACCATCGTACCCATTCCTCCGTCCAGAATCAAAATGCGTTCTTTCAGGAGATTCAAAAATATTTCTTTATCCATAAAGGTTCGTTACCGTTTAAATGCACGATCCATCTCCCGGCGGTCGTCCCGTTCCTTGATAGAGTCGCGTTTGTCATATTCCTTCTTACCTTTGGCAATAGCCACAACGACTTTGGCCAGTCCTTTATCATTAATAAAAAGACGTGTCGGAATAATTGTAAAGCCATTATTGCGGGCAGCGCTTTCAATCTTCCGCAATTCCTTTTTAGTCAGCAACAGCTTGCGGTCACGGCGAGCCGTATGGTTATTGTATGTCCCGTAGAAATATTCTGCCACATACATATTCTTCACCCACAATTCCCCCTTCTCCACAATACAAAACGTATCAACCAGACTCGCCTTTCCCAAGCGTATCGATTTGATCTCCGTACCGGTCAGCACGATCCCTGCCGTAAACGTGTCGAGCAACTCATAATCGAAAGTCGCCCGCTTGTTCTTTATCTGTATGTTATTACTAATCTTCTCTTTCATCTTATTCTCCTATCAAAAACGTAAACCGGGCATCAGCATGGAAAGAATTACCTCGATCAACCAGGCGTCAGCAAAATCAGACCGGTCGCGGTCCCGACAAACTTCAGGCGTATCTTCTCCTCCACCTGCATATAAGGGCCAGCCCCTTCCCATACGATATAAAACGTATATAACACAAAATATACGCAAAAAGAAAAAACTCCGGAAGCAACATCAACACGATGATTCAAAGCAAACATCAACGAAGACGAATAGCCGACAAAGCGTTGACACAGTTTCATATCCTTCTCCCGTTTGAACCATCCCTGCCAAATCTCATTCAGCAAATAGGAAGCCAGATAAAAGCCGCCGAACGCAGCGACTAATGTCCGGATAGACGACTTCAACGCCAGTTCGACATCAAACTCCTTCCGAGTGAACAGCACGCCTAAAAAAGCAGCAACCGTAACGAATCCGATGAGAGGATACACAAACCGGGATAAAAACTCATCGTCCTTTTCTTCTTTTCTCGTCAGAATATCCCACGCCTTTCCCGGCTGGGAGATGATGGCTACAACCAATTTAAATATCTCTTTATACATTTTTCAATACGCTCGTTTGCTATTTATCATTTTATTTGCCTTTTCCTGTCAAGTCTATTGTAAACACGTCGGAACTTTTCCAGTTTATCGATGCAGAATCCTTCCCGAACGAATATGCATAGTTAATCCGGAACTTCAGTTCATCCGAATGATTCTTTTCCGCCTTTTTCACCAGATCTTCGATATTGAACGCACAAGGAATAATCATCGCCTCGCCTCTTGTCGTGTCCGCCTTGATTCTGATCGTGCGGAGGTAGAGGCTATAAATATTATCGTCTCCCAACAATTTATCCGAATTATAGGACAAAGAGAAACTGTCCACTTGGTTTGCCGGGTGATTGCTTATCTCCGTGAACAGGAACAAATTGCCTCTGATATAAGCGGAACGCGCCTGGAGGGAAGAAAGCAACAGTTCGTCCTTTGCAACAATAGAGGTATCGGTCAACGTATTATAGAAGTTCCAACGATTAACCTCCGAGATCGTATTTTCATAAATAATAGCCTCGGTATAACTGGTATCCGTCCCTGCCCCCATATTGTTTGCGACCCCGTAATCGATGGAATAATCAAACAAAATACATTCTCCGTTTTCCACATTGGCATTCTGGAAGTCTTCCGAAGAGACCACTACGTCCCCCTTGGTATAAATAGCCTTACCAGGTCCGTAACCGGTCACCACTACCCCTGCCTGGTTTGCCATCGTCAATTGGGTGGCCGGGTCTCCCAAACAAGAATTCAACACAACCAAACAAAAGGCCAAAACGCCATATAATACTGTTTTTCTCATTTCCATATACAAATTTGAAGTCGTATTTATCTTCCTCTCTTTATGGAGGAAACGCACAAAGGTACGAAAAAAAGGTTTATACGACAAAAGCCGGAAGATTAATCACACTCATAAAAGGAAAGCATGAATCGAGCGGAGCTCATCCACCCACAGATTCATGCCTCTTTTCCTAATTATTATGGCAAAATAATTAAAAACAAGTAAATAGCTACGGGAAACGGAAATAAAGAAAGGCAAAAGCCTACGGCTTCACAGTTCTCTTCCGGCCTATCCTCGAAGCCGTCGAAAAAATATGCGTTGCAGGTCTTCTGACTTACTTCCGGTATGAGCGCCTTCCCAACTCGCGTCAGTGGCATAAAAGAATTGCCCAATCCGTTTTGAAGCTTACAGCAGCGGGACTGTCCGGGATTTGCACCCGATTCCCTTTTAATCCTTTTCCGCAGATTGCGAAGCAGGAACAATGCATGGGACAAATATAAAGATATTTTCCATATATTTCTCATCTTCTTACAGAAAAAAGCTGAAACCGACTCCAGACCCGTTAAGCTTTGCGGTAAGCCTCGACAGCTTCCTGAACGGAGCCGTACATCAACAGCAGATGGCGGGATTGGTTATAGGGAAGATTCAATTCCTCGGCAACCATGCGGGTTCCACGGTCTATAAGTTTCTGATTGGTGAGCTGCATATTGACCATCCGGTTTCCTTTAACCCTACCCAATCGGATCATAACGGAGGTGGAGATCATGTTCAGGATCATTTTCTGCCCCGTGCCGGATTTCATACGGGAACTGCCAGTGACAAACTCCGGCCCGACAATCATTTCGATTGCGATATCGGCCTCCATCGCCATCGGTGAATCTGGATTGCTGGAAATGGAGGCAGTCAGGATGCCCTGTTCACGTGCTTTGCGAAGGGCACCGATCACATAGGGAGTCGTCCCGGAAGCAGCAATGCCGATCACGGTATCCTTCGTATTAACCCGGTGCTCCAACAATTCCTGCCAGCCGCGTTCCTCATCGTCTTCAGCATTCTCCACAGGATTCCGGAGGGCAGTATCGCCACCAGCTATCAAGCCGACAATCAGTGTGGAAGGATCCCAAACGTCGGGGGGATTTCGGAAGCATCCAAAACTCCCAACCGCCCGCTGGTTCCGGCTCCCAGATAAAAGATCCGTCCGCCCTGCTTCATGCGGGGAACGATCTGCAAAACCAATTCTTCTATTTTGGGGATTGTCTCTCGGACAGCCAACGCCACTTTCTGATCTTCCGTATTGATATCTTCAAGCAAGTCCCGGACGGACTTCCGTTCCAGGTCGTTATAGAGAGAATTCTGTTCCGTTATCTTAATGAATGACATAGCTTATTACAATTTACACGTTGCAAAGCTACTAAAAATATCACATTTACATGTCGGTAAACTTCAAGCAAACAGGCTTACTAACCCGGATGTCTTTTCCCGTATCTTTCAACAAACCGCTTTGCTTGTCTATTTCGTAAACCTGCACGATATGACTATCCCGACAAGCGCAAAGCAGGAACTTGCCGTTGGGGGTGATGACGAAATTACGCGGATGAATACCGGTCAGCTGATAACCAATCTTTGTCAATTGCCCGTTTTCCAGATCGATAGAAAAAATCGCGATACCGTCACCTTTCAGACGGTTAGAGGCATATAGGAAACGACCGTCCGGTGTGATGTGTATATCGGCACTACCGGAGACATGTAACGTATCGGCTTCTACAAACCGGACCGGGGTCAGGTTGCCCTTGTCGTAATACATGAGAGCGACGCGGCCCGAAAGCTCGCTAATCAGGTAAGCCCATTTCCCATTCGGATGAAAAACCGTATGGCGCGGACCTTCTCCCACCGGCAAACTAAAAGAGGCAGGCGTCCCTTCCCGCAAACTCAAGCCTTTATCGGAAGCAACGATCTCGTATTTATAAATCCGGTCCGTTCCCAGATCGTTGGCATACAGATAGTTCTCATCCGGAGAAGCGTACACGCAATGCAGATGCGGGACCGCCTGGCGTTCGGCCCCCGGTCTTCCTCCTTCATACGCATATACTTCAGCCGGTAGCAAAGCTCCATCGGCCGAGATGGAGAAAACACTTATGCTTCCGCCGTTGTAGTTGGCCGTGACAGCATCCGGTGTTTACTGTCCACCCAGATATAGCAGGGAGCGCTCCCATCCGTATGCTGCTCGTTCAGCAAAGAAAGCGTCCCGGTTTGCTTGTCAAACGAATAGGCACATACTTTTGCGTCCGGCACAGCAGTTTCACTTACCGAATAGACAAACTTGCCATCCCGGCTCACTGTCAGATAAGAAGGATCTTGAATGCCCGACAGGCTTTTCACCGGCACAGCCGTCCCTTTCTCCACATCGAAGCGAAACAGATTTATACCAGGGTCTGTAGCACCCGCATACGATCCGACAAACAAAAACAATTCACTATCCTTTTGCATACACGATGTTATTGCCATAATTAACACCCCCGCTAAAAAATACTTTAAATTCGACATACATGCATTATTATTAACCGGGAAACATATTTACTTTCCGCATTTATCTTTCAACCATTCAATACGTTCCGACTGCTGTTCCGGATATGTCCAGTGACCGGTTTCGAGGTAAAGATGCAAGTCCTTCACTCCCGGAATAACATTGTAGGCCGAATACATGGATGTCGGAGGACAAGTCACATCATTATATCCCCAGCTATACCAGCCCGGAGCGTTCACCCGGCGGGCAAAATTCACGACATCAAAGTAAGCGAGCGTTTCCACTTCGTTTGCCACAGGCTGCGCATTCCGGTAGTAATGCGGCCAGCCTCCCGCACGTTTATGCAGATAGCCGGCATAATCGCACAAGGCCGGATAGAAAGCAGCAAGAAACTTGATACGCGGGTCTAGTCCGGCCGTGACAATAGACAAGGCTCCTCCCTGGCTTCCACCGGTCACACCGACTGTATTTCCATCAAACTCAGGCAAAGAATAGAGGAAGTCCACAGCCCGCACGCAACCGAGATAGACCCGTTTGTAGTAATGCGTATCGCGATTATTCTTGTTCATTGCATTATATCCGTTCAATGCTCCAGCAGCCAAGTTGTTATACACTTCCTGCGGCATCGTCACAGGAACACCATGTATTCCAATCTCCAACGTAATGATATCTTCTCCCAAATTGAATCCGTTATAAGGACGTATGCCCGCTCCTGGAACCTGGAGGACCGCCGGATATTTACCAGTTTTCTTCGGTACAATCAGAATGCCATATATACGGGAACCGGGGCGTTCATTCTGGAAACTGACATGATAGACATTCTGCGTAGAAGTGCATCTTTCCGGCAACAAAGTCATCTTGGGATCTAGCGGCTGCTTACGGGCTTCAGCGATCGCACCGGTCCAGAAAGCATCAAAATCTTCCGGATTGACCGTCGTCGGCCGAATCCTCGTTTCATCCACGCCAACTGTCGCCATCCCTTCATACTTCCGTCCGTCCACTTTGGCCGTCACCCTGCAACGCAAGAATCCGGGTTCATTCATCTTCGCTTTCAGTATCGTTTTTCCATCCGCCAAACGAACGTCTTTCTTTACAACCGTCGGAAAATATTCCGGTCCCAACTCATAATCGACAACTACATCTTTCAACAAATTCTCATTCTTGAAAACCTGTACCGTAAACTTGACTTCTTCCTTCGCCTTGCATTTCCAATCGATACGATCAGGCGAAACCACCACATTGACCAACTTCTGGGCTGGTTGTGCCAACACCAACGCACAATTACCCAACATACCCAGAAGCAAACACAATAAGAATAAAGATTTTTTCATGATAAAAACCGAATTAGATAATTTATTATTTATAAAACACAGTGATAGTGGATCAGACCTTGAACCGGACTTTGAACGATCGTTCCTAATCGAAGCTCGAACTCACGAGCAACATCTTTCAATATATCCTGATAATACCAAGCAATGGAGCCTGTCAGATAGACAGGATGCTCCCGGTAATCATACTGCATGACATTGCGGGCAAAGAACGCCCGGAAGCTATTGTTCACCAGATCACGTATTGCAGGTTCTTCTATATGCCGGAGCAAAAAAGGAGACAGGCTTGCCAAAAAACGATTCGGGAAAGACCCTTTATAAACCTTTTCCATAATGATGGCCGGTGTCAAACCGGACTCCGCCCAAAAAGCCTCTTGCAAAGCTGCCGGCAACTGGTTCTTCAACACATCCCCAACCAACAATTTTCCAAGTACGGCGCCACTCCCCTCATCTCCCAAGACAAAGCCCAACGGAGATATGCTCTTGACAATACCCTTTCCGTCATACAGACAGGAGTTGGAACCGGTCCCCAAAATACAAGCAATGCCGGGGCTGTCTCCACAAAGGGCACGGGCGGCTGCCAGCAAATCGCTGCCGACCTCCACCGGGACCGGCAGATAGCGCGTGACAGAACGGCGTATAATCTCGTTCTTTTCCGTGAATGCACATCCGGCACCATAAAAGTAAACGGCCCCGACAGAATCGGACTCCCTTATCCGGGGAATCAGATTGTCCCTTATCTCAGCCGAGATCTCCTCTTCCGTCTGGAAAAAAGGATTAATTCCTCCTGTCCTGATCCGGTCTATCTCCCGATTGCCGGACACAATACTCCAATCCGTTTTCGTGGAACCGCCATCCGCTATCAATATCGTTTTCGCCACCATACAAAGCAAATATATTTAGTTATTTCCTTGTTTCTTCTTCCGAATTCGGGATCGATCTTCAGGCAGGCCGTGACAAGCAACGTCACCAGGCAACATCCCATCACCCACCAGAAGAAATTCTCGTAACCCATCTGTTCCTGCAACCAGCCGGCCGCCATTCCAGGAAGCATCAGGCCCAAAGCCATAAAAGCCGTACAGATCGCATAATGTGCCGTCTTATGTTCTCCGTCGGAATAATAAATCAGATACAACATATAGCCGTAAAGCCAAAGCCGTATCCAAACTGTTCGATAAATACGCAAATGTTGACTATCCACAAATTATCAGGCAACGCACTGCTCAAATAAATAAAGACAGCGTCAGGAAGGGAAATTGCCAACGCCATCGGCCAGATCCATTTCTTCAATCCTCCTGCCGAGGCGGCGATACCTCCCAATATTCCGCCCAATGTCAAACCGATCGTACCGATCGTCCCGTACACCAGTCCGATTTCAGCCGTCGAAAGCCCCAAGCCACCCACTTCGCGGGGATCGACCAGGAAAGGCGTTACCAATTTAGTCAACTGGGCTTCCGGAAAACGGTACAACAGCATAAACAGGATCGCGACAAAGGCTTGTTTCTTTTTGAAAAAAGAGGCGAAAGTCGCGAAAAACTCTTTTAAGATTGTGGAAGGAGTCACCGTAGCCGATGGCTTATCCCCTTTCGGCAAAGGAAGTATATACCGGTGATACAGGAACAAAGCCAAAAACAGCCCGCCTAAAATAAAGAATGTAACAGACCAGGCAAGCGGGATATTCCCCGTACTGTTTTCCAGAAATCCGGCAAACATGACCAGCACACCCTGTCCGGCAATAATCGCAATCCGGTAAAAAGTACTCCGGATACCGACGAAGAAAGCCTGTTCATGCGAATCGAGAGCCAGCATGTAAAAGCCGTCCGCCGCAATATCATGTGTGGCGGAACTGAAAGCCAGCAACCAGAATACAGCCAATGAAGCCTGGAAAAAGAACGTCGTCGGGATCGTAAACGCCACTCCGGCAAGTCCTGCCCCGATCAATAACTGCATCGTGGCCACCCACCAGCGTTTAGTCTTCAGCAAATCCACAAAAGGACTCCAAAAAGGTTTGATCACCCAGGCAGATTCAGCCAACTCGTATAAAGGCGATATCGGTATTTGAAACTCCCAGGCGCTTATACATAAGGACAGAGACGATCATCACCGCGACATAAGGTATTCCCTGCGCAAAATACAGGGAAGGAACCCAAAACCAAGGAGACCGTACAGATGGCTTATCAGACATAGGCTTATATGATATCATGCTTCATCTCTTATTTTCCGGATGAGCTCATTCTCCTCATCCTCCGTAATACTTACCTCTTCCCAGACCTTTTCGAGGTCTGCAAATGTCACTTTCTTAAAGTCCTTTTCCAAAGGGACGACAAATAAACCGGCCATCTCGACCGTCGCCGGGCTGATGAGAATATTGGCATCTCCCTCGGCATAATAGCAGGATGGACGCAATTCCCGCCGGGGGAAGATACAGGTAATCCAAACATCATCCTCCCTCCAGACCAACAGGTTCATCATTGGTTCGTAATCCTCCGGTCCCATCGGCATCATGTCGTATAACAACTCGAAAACGGCCGCCGCCTCACCCTTATCCCTCGACACTAGGATAAAACAGACCGGAAGGAGATCGACTGAAGCATAGAAACCAGTCCGTTCACTTTCCCAAACGACCTGTTTCGGGAAGTTCGGCCAATTTCTCACAACCGGAAACTCCTCTTTCTTTCCAGCTTGGAAATGCATATGATCCGGAGCGGAAGCACCGCATTTCGGACCATTATAGAACAAGGCATAGTCAGATAAATCCGAAACGATGTCCAGCATATCCTCGTAATAAGGCTTTATCTGTTGCTTTTCATGCCAACGCAGGGGAACGGTCAGATGGTCTTCGAAAATAGGATATGGATTAACCAGTATTTCAAAACGCATCATTATACGTCACTCCCTTTTGTTCTTCCGGCCATGGCAGAAAAAACAGGGCGCGCCAGCAGGATGCCTTGTCGATCTTAGCTGCGGAAGAACGAATCCGTTCCGGATTAAATTGAAGAATCGTTGTCCTGTAATCATCCTGGAAATAACGCGTCTGCACATTGGTCAAAGAACCATAATTCTCCCTTGCCAGTTTCCAATCCTGCTTTTGGTCTATCAGCAGGAATTCTATTTCTCGTTCCAAATCATTCATAAGCTTCGTGTTTTCATGGTTGCCGGCAACTTGTCCCGCAACACAAATGTAGTGAAAAAAGAATCCATAGTGAGCAAACAGCCAAAAGACCAAGAAGAAATCATTTGGGCGAATGAGCGTTCAAGCAATCCGCGCCTGCAATTCCCAAGTACGAATACGGTCTTTGTAGGTATTATGTCCGTTCATTTTCACGACATCGAGCGCGGCATCCGAATTGTCTTCCCAGCGGCGGCAGAGGTAAAGGACATCATAGATGCGCCCGATACGCCAGGTGCGGGAGATTCGCAGCCCCAAAGCATAATCTTCTCCATAGCTTGTATTCGGAAGGTTGATCCTCCGGAGCACAGGTGTATAAAAGGCACGGGGAGCTCCCAGACCGTTGATGCGGAGCGCATTGTTACGTCCGTTTTCAAGCGTCCACTCCCGATGGTCGATGATGCCGGGCGGTATTTCGTTCATCTTGAAATCGGTCATCCGATAGGTTCCGACAACCATCGCGCAGTTCTGTTCGTAAAAAGCATCAACGATCTTCTGCAACGTATCAGGACCGCTATATACATCGTCGCTATCGAGCTGGACGGCAAACTTGCCACAAGCCGGATGATGCACACCCACGTTCCAGCAACCGCCGATCCCCAGATCGGAACGTTCCGGAACCAAATGAACCACACGTCCGTCTGCGGTATATTTTTCGATCGCTTCGGAAGTTCCGTCTGTCGAATGGTTATCCACAATAATCAGATTAAAGCGGAAGGTCGTTTTTTGTGCCAGCACGGAACGGATAGCATCTTCTATCGTACGGATACGGTTGCGGACCGGGATGATAACGGAGCTTCCTGCTCGAAACCGCCAGCATCGAAGGTGACCGGTTCAAAGTCCGGGGCAAGATAACCGCCGACCCGTTTCAGGTAGGCCGTACAAACAGCTTCCATCTCGATCTGCACCGCCCGGTTTTTCGGATCAACATAATCGAACAACTTCTCTCCGCTCTTGCGGATATCCGTCTCCACTTCCGAGTACAAATATTCATTGACATGAACCAGTTCGGCCAGCTCCGAGACACGAAGGCGAAGGTCATACAGCCCGGCAAAACGGTAATCAGCATCCATCGCCCGGACCGCCTGCTTCAAAACGGACGAACGGAAAAACAGCAGGGAGCCGAAATCAAAATCATCACGCAAGCTTCCTTTCTGATAGTCTATGACAGGAGCCTGTTGGCTGTTGCCGTTTTTTAACAGGTAACGATCCGCATAAAGCATTCCGGCATTCGTATCGCCGGCAATAGCCAACAGGCGTTCGAAGGCGAACTGCCCCGGCTCGAATGCCGTATATTTGGTATATAACAATGTATAGGCCGTATCTGCATGTAAAGCAATCGTCCGAAAAGTAGCGGTACTGGCGGGCGAATCGATCATCAGCATCTCACAACCCTCGACCTCATCGGGAATCTTTTCCGTCGCTAACAAGTAGATATTCTTTATCCGGTCACATAACCCCAACGCTCTTACGGTTTGCCTGGCCTGGGGTAAAGAAAGGAACGGAATGAAGCAATTTATCATTTTCATAACGTAATTAGTTGATACCGGAAACAAAAATAAGGATAAAATATGAGCTTTTGCCGGAAGAGAAAAATATCTTTGTAAGTATATCAAAAATAAAACCAAGCTGGCAGAAGACCTTCAAGCATAGACGGCACAAGAGGCCTTATTTTCCCTCCTCGAAGATAAGACCTTTCGTTTGTTTTCTTTCGAGAGATGACGGGGTGAGCAAAATACGACCTTCGCTTTCCGCATGTACCGGCAGGCTCTTCAATCCGCTTATCCGCGAAAGCGCCTCACTCAGCAGCCTCTCGTTCGTATCTCCGAAGGGCAACAAATCATTTCCTATAACCAGTTCCTCGATCTTCACATCCGGTTCAAAACCATTTGCATAGTCAGCTTCGTGATCGGCATTATAAATGCGTAATGTAATCGGATGCAACAGCCAGCCATATTTTTCTTTGGTTCCGAAAGTGTTGCTGCCCACCCGCTTGCCAATCGTTTTTTCTCCTATGATCGTAATGTTACTACGGGTAAGATAAGGGATCAGGCAATTGATCACGGCTTCCGAAGCAGATGCGGTCACACTTCCTGTCAGCACGTAAATGCGTTTCAAGTCCAGATTAGCATTTCCTATTTCAGAATTTTTTCTCAACAGCAAAGTTTCATCACTTTTTGATTGCTTTTCGTTATGCTCCATAATACAGAATGTCTTACCCAAAGCATCGGCCGGAGCCAGAAGAGAGGTCATCAACTGCGCACAAGTGACCAAACCTCCCTGATTATATCGCAAATCCAATATAAACTCGTCCACATTTTCAACCTTAAACCCGGCAAAGACCTGTTTCATCCGGTCGTCATAGATTGTACTTTCATCGTCCGGACCGGAAGAAAAACTGTTGTAAACCAAATAACCAACCTTCTTGCCACCCACCGTATAGACAGAATCTTTCAGAAAAGGCGTGTCTTCCACTGCACGGGAAGCTGCAACCGAAATAGTTTTTCTTTTATAAAAAGTGACCTCATTGCCTTTTCTTACCGCATCTGCCAATAAGAAAGTAGTTTCACCTCCGCTATAAAAAGCAGACAAGTTCGTCACATTCGGAGTCTCACTACCAACGGCAATAATCCAGTCCCCCCGTTCCAATCCGGCCTCGGCAGCAGGAGAGCCAGGCAAGACATATAAAACCCAGGCATAATAAAGGTTGCCGTTTTTATATGATGCAAACTCAAAACCATACGAATCGGACTCCGAAACAGATTTCGTCTCCTCTTCCTTTTTCTCTATCCGGGAAAAAGTGAGCCATCCGTCTCCGTATTTTACGCCATCCTGATCAGACAACAATGAATCGAAGAACTTATCTGGAGATTGTGAGAAGTTCAAATTTCCTTTGCCGGGCATATCCTCATTCCACAAATAGTAATCCGCCATAATCTTATAGATCCAACCATTCGTACCCTCGTCGGAGAGATCCGGAACCTCATCCTCCGTCGTACAAGACGGTACAAGCAAAAGGATAGCCAGCAATCCCGCGAGGACGGCAAAACCATTGAGCACATTGAAGTTGGCCTTCCGGTACAACAAACGTTTGATGACCCAGTCAAAGCGAATAGGCCTATCCTGCAACACCCTTCTCTCCATCTCTTTCCTGATTTCCAAATCCGACTCTTCCTTTTTTGCTTTATTCACTATTACTTATGGCACAAATATAACCATTATTAATGAGTAAGCAACGAATCGAGAAGAATGTTCAAATAATAACCATCGACAAAACGGAGGCGTTTAAATATAAAACGACCTTTTTCGCCGGAAAAGATGCAAAAACAGGGCATAAAAACGCATCCAACACAGCAGATAAACATCCCCACACCCCCGCAAAGGCCTCGCGCAGACCCGGGTCTGCACCTCTCCCACACCCGGGCCTCTGTGGTGGGTACACCCGGGTCTCAAGCGGCTTTGCAAGCTGTTTTTGACAAAAGAAAAGCCTGTCTTGATGAAAAAAGAAGCCGCTTTAACAGGTTTTGCACCTGTTCCCGGACGGTCCCTGTTTTTATCGTATAATTGATACACAGGATATTATCGTTTTTCTCCATGATGGTTATGACAGATGAATGGCAGTTCAAAACAGCAACTATCATGCCATAACATATTGGCTTAAACCGATATACATGTGGATATGATAGTATGATAGTTAAATCATCTTTTGCCACATCCTGATCTTGTTTTAGTTTTGCTTGTTTGTTCATATCAATACTTATAATGGTAATAAAAAAACTGCGTAACTCTCCATCGAAAGCTACGCAGTCTACTATATTATAATAAAAAATTTACAGCTATTATTCTTCACCTAACAGGATTTCCAAGATCTGAACGGCAGCCTTCGACACAGAAGTACCCGGACCAAAGATGGCAGCAACGCCTGCCTTGTACAGGAAGTCATAATCCTGTGCAGGAATAACGCCACCAGCTATCACGATGATATCTTCGCGTCCTAACTTCTTCAGTTCTTCGATCACCTGCGGAACCAAAGTCTTGTGTCCGGCAGCCAAAGAAGAAACACCCATTACGTGAACGTCGTTTTCTACAGCCTGGCGGGCAGCTTCGGCCGGAGTCTGGAACAACGGTCCCATATCCACGTCGAAACCACAGTCTGCATAACCTGTAGCTACAACTTTAGCACCACGGTCGTGTCCGTCCTGACCCATCTTAGCGATCATGATACGCGGCTGGCGACCTTCTTTCTTGGCAAACTCGGCAGTCAGCTCACAAGCCTTCTGGAAGTCTGCATCTTTCTTAGTTTCTGATGAATACACGCCTGATATAGTTCTGATGATTGCTTTATAACGACCTACTACAACTTCGCAAGCATCGGAGATTTCTCCCAGTGATGCACGCAAGCCGGCTGCTTGACAGCCAGTTCCAGCAAGTTGCCTTTCTTCGTACGAACACATTCCGTGATGTCGGCCAATGCTTTCTGTACGGCTTCTTCATCACGGTTGGCACGCAGTTCTTTCAGCAGTTCGATCTGCTCGTTACGAACGGCAGTATTATCGATTTCAAGGATATCGATCGGATCTTCCTTCGGCAGACGATATTTGTTCACACCAACGATTGTCTGGATACCGGAGTCGATCCGAGCCTGCGTACGGGCAGCCGCTTCTTCGATGCGCATCTTGGGCAGACCGGTTTCGATAGCTTTCGCCATACCACCCATGCTTTCGATCTCCTGGATCAAAGCCCAGCCTTTATGAACCAATTCGTTCGTCAGAGATTCCACATAGTAAGAACCAGCCCACGGGTCGATTTCCTTACAGATCTTTGTTTCTTCCTGGATATAAATCTGAGTGTTACGAGCGATACGTGCAGAGAAGTCTGTCGGCAAAGCGATCGCTTCGTCCAATGCGTTCGTGTGCAAAGACTGCGTGTGCCCCAAAGCGGCAGCCATAGCTTCAATACAAGTACGGCCAACGTTGTTGAACGGATCCTGTTCGGTCAACGACCAACCAGAAGTCTGGCAGTGAGTACGCAAAGCCAGAGATTTCGGGTTCTTGGCACCGAAGCTCTTCACGATCTTCGCCCACAACATACGTGCAGCACGCATCTTGCGATTTCCATGAAATGGTTCACACCGATCGCCCAGAAGAAGGACAGACGCGGAGCGAAAGCATCGATATCGATACCTGCATTCACACCGGCACGAAGATATTCAAGACCGTCGCAAAGCGTATAAGCCATTTCGATATCGGCCGTCGCACCTGCTTCCTGCATGTGGTAACCGGAGATGGAGATGGAGTTGAACTTCGGCATCTTCTGAGAAGTGTATTCGAAGATATCGGCAATGATACGCATGGAGAATTCAGGCGGGTAGATATAAGTGTTACGCACCATGAATTCTTTCAGGATATCGTTTTGGATCGTACCGGCCATCTCTTCCAACTTGGCGCCCTGTTCCAAACCGGCATTGATATAGAATGCCAGTACAGGAAGTACGGCACCGTTCATTGTCATGGATACAGACATCTTATTCAAAGGAATACCATCGAACAAAACTTTCATGTTTTCCAACGAACAGATAGAAACACCGGCTTTACCGACATCACCTACCACACGTTCGTTGTCGGCATCATAACCACGGTGCGTCGGAAGTCGAAAGCGACAGACAGACCTTTCTGGCCGGAAGCCAGGTTACGACGGTAGAATGCGTTGGACTCTTCAGCAGTTGAGAAACCTGCATACTGGCGGATTGTCCAGGGACGCATAGCGTACATGCCGCTATACGGACCACGCAAATAAGGAGGCAGACCGGAAGCATAGTTCAGATGTTCCATACCTTCCAGGTCTTCTTTAGTATATACGGGTTTCACCTCGATGTGCTCGGGGGTTTTCCAATTGGCCTCGATGCCATTGGCTTTTGCCCATTCGGCAGCATTAGTAGCTGCAAAACCGGCATTCTTTATATCTATGTTTTTAAAATTTGGTCTCATATCTCTGATGATTTGAGATTCACCATTTATGATTTGCGATTTATGATTCATGGCAACGAACTGCCAATCATAAATTATAAATCATAAATCATAAATCAATTAATTCCTAATTTTACGTTGAAAGCTTTCAATGTCTCAAGCACGTTGCTCTTTACATTTACATATTGGTCGATGCCTACTGCTTTCAGATCTTCCATGCAAGCAGGCATACCGGCTACAACAAATTCTGCTCTTCCGGCCAAAGCCTTGTAAGCAGCAGGAGCCAATTCTGCATATTCATCATCGCTTGAGCAAAGAACCACGATTTCAGCACCAGCCTCAACAGCGGCTTCCACACCGGCTTCAACCGTATCGAAGCCTAAGTTATCAATGACCTTATATCCTGCACAAGCAAAGAAGTTGCTTGAGAACTGAGAACGAGCCAGGCGCATAGCCAGGTTACCGATCGTCAGCATGAATACTTTCGGAGTCTTGCCGCTCTTTTCCGTTGCCAGACGCAAAGCTTCAAATTCCGAAGCACCCCGTGAGAAATCGAGAGCCGTGATAGTCGCTTCACCGCAATTGTGACCACCACCACAGCAGCAACCGGCAGCTTCGTTCTGGATCTTTTCGGCAGCCACTTCGTTGAAGTTCGGGAACTGGTTGGTTCCTAACAGGATTTCACGACGGGTAGCGACTGCTTTCTTGCGGGCTTCGTTGGATGCATTAACTGCTTTCTGGATTTCGCCGGAAGCGACTTCCGCACCAAAACCGCCTTTATCTTCCACTTCCAAGAACAACTTCCAGGCTACATCAGCCAGAGAGTTTGTCAAAACTTCCACATAATAAGAACCGGCAGAAGGATCGACAACCTTATCCAAATGACATTCTTCCTTCAACAACAACTGCTGGTTGCGGGCTATACGTTCGGAGAAGTCGTCCGGAGTCTGATAAGTCTTGTCGAACGGACGAACCGTGATCGAATCGACACCGGCAAGAGCAGCAGACATGGCTTCCGTCTGTGAACGCAGCAAGTTTACGTGAGCATCATAAACCGTCATGTTCCATTCCGAAGTCTGTGCATGAACATGCATCTTGCAAGCGCACTGGCAAGCAGGGTTGTAGGCGGCAACGATTTCTGCCCACAGCCAACGAGCGGCACGGAACTTGGCGATTTCCATGAAGTAGTTGGAGCTGATACCGAAATTGAATTTGATCTTCTTGGTCACTTCCGTAGCGTCCAGGCCTGCCTCGGTCAGCTTAGCCAGCAGTTCGTTTCCCCAAGCCAATGCATATCCCAACTCCTGAGAGATATAGCACCTGCATTGTTGAAGTAGAAGCATTCACTGCCAATACTTTGTAACCCGGCAGAGCAGCACCCGCTTTGAGCACAGCGGCAGCAGCTTCCACCCAGTTTTCATTTTCCTTACCTTTTACCAGAGGTTTCTTGAACGGGTCGTAGTTTACAGACCCTTTGCATTTTTCCAGGTCTGCGCCTTTGCCTTTGAAATAGTCGGCGAGAATACCGATCAGCATTTCAGCCTTGCAGTTGCAAGTATTGAAATTCAGTTCCACACACTCAGGACAAATCCCGTCAAGTAAGGTAGCAATGTTTTCAGCGTTTACGTCGCTTCCCTTAATGATGAAGCCAAGAGACGTCACACCCTTATTCAGGATGTCAAGGGCTTTTTCATTAGCACCTTTGAAACAGGTGACTTCGATGTTCTGGCGCACCTTCCAATCGTTGTCCTTCTTTGTTCCGCGAACATAAGGGAATTCACCGGGAAGAGACTCGGTAGTCTTCAAACCTTCGATGTCTTCTGCACGATAGAAAGGATTCACATTAAATCCTTCGCCTGTCTTCCAAACAAGCTTTTTCTCAAACGGAACCCCTTTCAGGTCGGCCGTAATCTTCGCCATCCACTCTTCAGTAGACACAGGTGCGAATTCTGAGAAAAGTTTTTCTTTTAATTCTGCCATAATATTAGTTATTTTAATACTGGTATTAGTAATTGTTCAATAGTATATTGTTCAATAACAGAAGGCAAAGGTAGAATAAATAAACTTGAACGCAAATGAAATACAAACGAATTTGACACCTCTTTTAACGCCTTTTAGTGGAGACACATAGAATTTGGATACCAAAATGACAGGAGACAAACATTTTCTTCAAAAAAATTTCTCCAAATGATACATCGGAATAAAATATTTACTAATTTCGCAACGTCAAACAAAGACTACCCGGTGCATTCGTCTAGTGGTCTAGGACGCCGCCCTCTCACGGCGGAAACTCGGGTTCGAACCCCGGACGCACTACAAGAAGCTCGCAGTTCATTTGCGGGCTTTTTCTTTTTCAGGTTATGAACAAACGTGTCTCGTCCTGATTCAAGTTGACCATGCCACCTCCCGCTTTATATCCACAACTATATATTAGTGAAAAATAAGGACGTAACAACCCAAACTAACAAACATATACACTGAGATTTATAACCAAGACTACTACTCTTTTGCTTTTCGAACAAAGGCGAAAACCTATTCGACTAAGGGCAAAAGGTCTATGGTTAAGCGGTTTTGCAATAGAAGTATGGTTATTGCCACTTAAATAGTGGCCTTCCGAGTCCGACTTACACTCAGATGAAAGCAAATTATACTTATCTGAACAATGTTGAAACAACCACGCTATCTCCGTCATTAGGAGCCGGCTGCAGATCCAGCAAGCGGGCAATTATCAGATACAAATTGACATTCGCCATCACCGGCAGCTCGACATTCTGTTTGAAGGAAGGCCCTGCAGCATAGAAGATGGCCTCCATTTCCGGAGCAAAGTTATCATATCCATGTGTAGCCGCGAATACAGGACACGATTCGGGGCGGAATTGCAGATACGTCCCGATATCCGGTAATACGAACAGATCGCCTATACGCGGATTCTTTCCATACACGAACTTTTCCGGAATCTCATTCTTTCTCCAAACCGTTACACGAGGTACACGCTTCAGGATTGCATAAGCGCTATCTGTATAAGTCGGTTTCGGATAAAGCAAAGTCGGCACTCCGTCGAAAACATAATCGAAACTGTCGCGAGGCAGATAATCGTTCAGATTCACATAATTCTCCGGATAATAAGTTGCCATGCCATGATCAGACAGGACGATAAAATCAATCTGGTCAAAGATATCCAGCCTACGGGCTTCAGCAAAGAAGTCACCTAATATACGGTCCAAATGTTCAACCGTTGAAAGGGTTGCCGACGAATCGGGGGTTGCCCTATGCCCGACTCCGTCCGGTTCTTCCATATACCACATGATCAGGTGCGGGCGGACTTCCTCCGGCAGTTGCAACCAAACAATCACCGAATCCGCCCTGTCAGAAAAAGGAACATTCTTATCGAACGGTTTCCAGATGGAAGGCCGGCATCCCTGTATCGGATATTCACTACCGACCCAATAGAACGAGGCGGTTCGGACACCCTGCTTTTCCGCCGTGTTCCAGATCGGCTCTCCTCCGAAAAAGGCTGGATTCGGATTTCCCATCACATAGACGCTATCCAGATCGGGGGCATAAAAGAAATTATTCACCAATCCATGATGATCCGGATGCAAGCCTGTCGCCATACTGTAATGGTTCGGGAAAGTCACACTCGGAAAGCTGGGACGAAAAGCAGCCTTCACCCCAACGCAGGCCAATGAATCGAGCGTCGGCGTATGTGCATGCGACGGATAATCCGAACGAAAACCGTCCATAGACAGGACTACGACGTAGCGTTCCTTCTTCGAGTGAGCCGTACATCCGGCTATCGACAAACAGATTATCGAAAAGAGACTTACTAATATGAATGTCTGAAATCTATACATATAGGTTTAGAAAATATATTTAAAACCGATCTGGGCATGCCAGCGAGACAAAACATCATTCTTGGTGATCGTATTCCTCGAATTATAAGCATATGTGTTTGTGTAGTTGCCATCTTCACCCTTCTTACTGCCGATTACCTGCAAAGGCATTACGTTATAAGCTGCGGTGTAAGTGGTTCCCCATTTCTTATTCAACATATTGGCAAAGTTCGTAACGTCGAATGTCACCTGGAATTTGCTGCCACGGTCTTTCAGCACGAAGATATCCTGCGCCACATGCAGGTCGACCCGGTTTTCCCACGGAGCCGAATTGGAGTTACGCATGGCGTACGCTCACGATGTTTCTTTGCATAGCTGTCGCCTTCGATCCATTCGTCAAACTTCCGACGGTCTTCTTCTGTCTTGAAGTCCATCTTCTGCAGTTCGTCTTCAGTCGGGATATAAAGCAATGAGTTTCCACCCCAGCCGTCACCGTTGTAGTCGATATAGACCGTTTTCTTTTTCTCGGCATCGTAGTAAGATTCGTTCATCGTCAGACTGTAACGCTGTCCCACGTAGCCGTTATAGACAAGAGAGACGGTAGTTGCCATGAAGCCTTTGGCATAGCGGGGAGTCCGATAACCGACAGAAACCATCACACGGTGAGGGATATCGAACATGGAATAAGCCAGACCAGGGTTATTGGAATCTACCGCATAATTATATTTCCAGTTGGAATAAGCCACAGAAGAGGTTCCGTCATACACCGATTTGGAATGCCCGAACGTATAAGACGCAGCCAAGTCCAAACCGAAATGGAAACTCTTTTCAAACAAGGCGGACAGAGAATAGGTATATCCCATATTCGTATTTTTCAGATTGGTAATACTGAAATACTTCTTATCTACGGAGTAATAAGGAGTGGCGGAAGTTTCCACACCCGGAACGGCATAGACTTTGGCATTGCTCGATAATGCCAGGTTCTCAAAATATACGTTATTGAATGTTTTGGAATATAGCCTTCCAAAGTCATCTTCACATCACCGGGCAAGACACGTTCCAATGCCAAGTTCACACGGAAAACCTGCGGATATTTAAAGTCTTTGGACACGGTCACGATATCGGGGGTCGCAGGATTTCCCTTTTGGGAATTCATGGCTCCGATCGGATCATCCGCATATTGTCCCAACGAAGGGGCGGAAGTCGAACCGGAAGCAAAGATAGTCGTACCTTTCTGCTCAACCCCGGTATTATTATAAGCATTGGAAAGCCATACAAAAGGAACGCGCCCCGTAAACAACCCCAGTCCACCACGAATCAAGGTGGTCCGGCTATCGTCCGTATACCAGCGGAATCCCAGACGGGGAGATACCATCATTTTGGCGCCGGGCATTTCTCCTACTCTTTCCTTAATATTTTTGCTTGCGGCATATTCATTGAATTCATTATTGACTGTCGGATCATTAAACAACAAAGGGATATCAAAACGTAAACCGTAAGTCAGCGAAAAATTATCGGCGACATCCCATTTGTCCTGTGCATAGAAGCCAAACTGACCGGCTTTAATAATAGGTGTATAGCGATAGTTACCGCCCGTCACATCGGGGTCTGTATACTTGAATACATATTTGGAAGGACTGTCGTTCAAGAATGCGTCCATCGAACCGAACTCCCATGAGCCGGTAACGGCCTGGATAAAGAGGTTCTTCATCCGGAATATTTCATTGTGCGTACCGAAGGTAAAAGTATGATTTCCCTTATACCAGGAAAGATTGTCCTCAAATGTGTAAATATCCTGATCCAGGGCGTTTGCTCCTGAAGAATACTCCGTACCGATGTTGACCGTCGTATTGTTCGTTCCGCTGTTATCGCTACCGTTAATCTTTACGTTCGGCCCTTGGTAAGCACCTGGCGTTCATCCCGGACTGTCGTAACACCTGCACGAAACTCGTTATACAAGACATCGCTCCAATGGGAGTTCCACTCGGCCACAAACGAATTCGTCTTATTTTTCATCCGGTAACCACTCCCGTTAAAGAAGTAGGTCGTGCTTGACGGGCTGAAAATGTCATCGTATGAGTTATTATACTGATAACGGAAAGCCAGTTTATTGTTCCGGTCGATATTCCAGTCGATACGTCCTAAGAAATTAAAGGCCCTCTGATCTACATCGCGTGATCCGAAGCTCTCACGGATTCCGGTATATTCTTCATACTTATCGGCTATTTTCTGTGCCATATCGGTGGAAAATCCTTTCTCGTCATATCCGGCATAGAAACGGGAGGGATAAGATTCCTTACGGTTTTCTGCATTGGCAAAGAAAAACAGCTTGTCTTTGATGATCGGACCACTCAACGTCCCGCCAAAAGTTTTTGTGGACTGTTCCGTCAATTTATCCTTTATGTTATCTTTATAAGCATTGTACTTTCCGTAAAGACCTTCATTCGTAAAATAAGAATAGACCGATGCATGGTATGTGTTGTTTCCCTGTTTGGTAATAGCGTTGATGCCACCTCCGGTAAAACCGCTTTGGCGGACATCGAAAGGAGCGACCACCACTTGGATTTCCTGGATGGCATCCATCGAAATCGGATTGGCATTCGTCTGACCACCGTTTGTACCCGACGGAGCCAGCCCGAAAACATCATTGCTCACCGTACCGTCGATCTGGAAACTGTTATAACGGTTATTGGAGCCGGCAAACGTGATCCCTCCGTTTTTGGAGGTCATGGCCATCGGCATATTCTTTACGACATCATATATATTGCGGTCGACCGTCGGAGTCTCCTGTATCCTTGCTGTAGAAAAATTTTCGGATGCACCGATATTCGCTTTTGCATCAGCTGTGACTACCACTTCTCCCAATTGCTCCGAACTGGGATACAAGGTCGCATTCAGGACATATGTATTGCCCAATTCCAACCTGATATCCGTAAAAACAGCCTTTTTATAACCGACATAGGAAATCTCCACTTTATAGGGTCCTCCGGTACGCATTCCCTGGATCGTGTAGCGGCCATCCACATTCGTTACCGCACCATACATGGTTCCGGATGGTTCGTGTACCGCTACCACCGTAGCTCCTATCACATATTCATTTTGATCGTCGATAATTTTTCCGCTCAGTACGGAAGTTGTCACCTGAGCTTTTACGGAGAACCCTATGCATATCAAAACACATACAAAAAAGCAGATAACTTTTTTCATACAGAAATTTGTTTTTAATGAATACCCTCTACAAAATTTAACATTGCATCACAAAGATACAACCTTATTATCACGCTTTTATTATATTTCTGTACAAAATTAATGACAACTTATTAATTTTCATTCCCATTACGAAGGTCATCGGCAATATCCTGATGCTGCCGAGCCAACTCTTCCTCCCCTATATGCAGAAATGCTTCGGCAAGATATTCATGGGCTGCAGCGTGCTTCGGTTTCAGGTCGACAGCTTTCATAAAGTCAGAAACGGCCTCGTCGTAATATTTCAGTTGAAGATAAGATTTTCCACGATTATAACGCGCTTTAAATGATTTCGGGTTCAGTCGCACGGCTTCGTTCAGGCAAGTAACCGCCTGGAAACCGTCACCCATATCGAGAAGGGTCACTCCTTTACGTACCCAAGCATCCACAAACTCAGGATAAAGCTTGAGCGCTTTGTCGAAAGAGCGAATAGCTGCATTCGGATCGTGCGCTTTCGTAATACATTCATTCCCCATCAAATAGTATTCGTGGGCATATTCTTTCTGAATCTCCCGCTGGGCGTGTATCTCCTCCCGAAGTTTCTTGATCTGCGCCCGTTGAGTGTTCATAGTTTGCAATTTCATACGGAGCAACCGTTGCACTTCTGGCTTTTCCAGCTCATTCCGCTTACTGACAGCAGCAGCGAAAGCCTCAACCATCTCTTTCACATTGCCGGATTTAAAACAACGGGCGGCACGTGCATACAACAATTCCGCCTCACTTTCACGCAAACTTTTTTCAATCAACTGCCGGTCATTAAACATCTGGCTGAACTGGACGATCTCTTTCCGCACAAAGATATCATGCGGAGAAATCCGGCTTTTCAGCACCAGCCCTTCCAGAGACGTACAACGACTTAAAGCGACATATGTCTGGCCACCGGCAAACACGCCGCCTGTCAAATCCACCACGACACGGCTGAACGTAAGCCCCTGGCTCTTATGCACGGTGATCGCCAGGCAAGACGAATCGGCAACTGCTCGAAGTACCGACAATTTCTTCTTCGACCTTTTTCTCCTTTTCGTTGTATTTATATTTATAGTTGCGCCAAGAAGTCGGCTCGACCAGATATTCCCTCCCGTCCTCTAACAGGACGTAGACATTCCCATTCTCGTCGATCCCCGACACCATACCGATCGTACCATTGACCCAACGACGTTCATAATCATTATCGATAAAAATAACCTGGGCCTGCTCCTTGATGGATAGGTTTAATTGTGTCGGTAGAGACGACTCAGGAAAATCACCTTCGATCTTGCCGTGAGAAACGAACTCTTCACCGGGCAATTCCCCCAACTTCCGTTCATTGATAAAATCCACCTGATCCCGCCGGGTGGCAAGCGTGATGTACATATCCTCGTTTCGAGGTATAAAATCAGGGAAATAGCGAGCATTCAAAGTATCCAACTCCTGTTTCCGGGCAATATTGCTACGGATACGATCCAAAATATTGATAAATACAGGATCTGTCTGCCGGTACACTTTCTGCAATTCGATCGGGACCAGATTTATATCTTTGAAGACACGGGCCGAAAAGAAAAACGGACTGGCATAGAAGAGACTTAATATTTCTTTCTGGTCGGCAGGGACCACCGGCTCCAATTGGAAGACGTCGCCGACAAACAGCAATTGCTTGCCTCCGAACGGCAAACGCATATTACCGGAAAAGACACGCAAGATCCGGTCGACACAATCGATGATATCTGCCCGTACCATCGAAATCTCGTCTATAATGATCAATTCCACTTCCGAAATCAACTTCCGATGCTCTTTCCTGTATTTGAAAAACTCGAAGATCCGTCCGTTCTTCAGACTCAAATCCGGATCATCGGGCAACATCGGGCGAAAAGGTAATTTAAAAAAAGAATGAAGCGTCACCCCTTCCGCGTTAATCGCGGCTATCCCTGTCGGTGCCAATACGACATATTTCTTTTTCGTATGTGCGCAGATGTATTTCAAGAACGTGGATTTACCCGTTCCGGCCTTCCCGGTCAAGAAGACGGACTGACGTGTATGAGTGATCAGTTGCAGGGCATCCTGAAACTCCTTATTATCTGTGTCTAACTGAAATTCCAATCGTGTAATTTTTAAGTAGACAAAGCTATAGAATATTTTATATATCTACTCATAAAAAGTCCATAATTTATTTGCATATGTCCGAAACTTTGTCTTATTTTGTGATATCAAAATAATATCAAATAACGATCATTATGAAAACACAGGAAAAGAACTTCGACGGCATCAAATTATCCGGTTTTACGGCTATACTTATCATGCTTGCTTTAACAGGGACAGCCATATATCTACTATCGCTGCCACAAACACCGAGTATCATCGCCGGTGTCATCTGCGGGATATGCGTTGTTGTCATGTTACCCGGATTTATGATCATCCAGCCAAACAATTCGCGCGTATTGACTTTTTTTCGGCAGATATGCCGGAACGGTCATTAGTAACGGTTTCTATTGGGTAAACCCACTTTTCCTGAAATCAACCGTAACATTACGCATCCTAAACTTGAACATCGACCCGATCAAAGTCAACGACAAAGTCGGAAATCCGATCATGATCGGAGCCGTGGTCGTCTGGAGAATAAAAGACACCTACAAAGCCAGTTTCGATATATCCGGAAACATCCGAGAGTTTGTCCAAATACAAAGCGATGCCGCTCTTCGGCAAGTAGCAGGCATGTATGCTTACGACACAAATGAGACGATTGATAAAGTCACACTCCGTTCCGATGAAAGCGGAGAAATAACCCAACGCCTAGAAGACGAACTCAACAGCCGTCTTGCCATCGCTGGAATCGAAATTGTGGAAGCCCGTATCAACTATCTGGCTTATGCATCCGAAATCGCCAGCGTGATGTTACGCCGCCAGCAGGCAGACGCCATCATTCTGCCCGCGAACGGATCGTAGAAGGAGCTGTCAGCATGGTTCACCTGGCATTGGAAAAGTTAGAGAAAGACGGTGTTGTCGAGCTGGATGAAGAACGGAAAGCAGCAATGGTCAGCAATCTGCTGGTAGTCCTTTGCGCAGACGAGTCCGCACAACCTGTAGTCAATACAGGTACTTTATATCAGTAACTTAATACAGTAATATTAAATATGGCCAAAAAGGAAAATGGAAATGCGACCAAGAGTTTCATATTGCGTGTGGACGCAGAAATGATGGAAGCGATCGAAGCCTGGGCTGCCGATGAATTTCGGAGTACAAACGGCCAGATACAATACATTTTGGATCAAGCCCTACGCAAGGCAGGGCGCCTCAAAAAGAAACGAATACTAAAATCTGAAGAGAAAAATAAAGAGTAGAAAACAATAATAACGAAAACCTGTCCGGACGTTTTTTAAATATCCTTCGGTAGAAAATAACTTTTCAACTGAAGGATATTTCTTTCTATTCATTATAAATCAACGGCTAATAAATAACCACGCATCCTTATATTTCGGATTGGAACGGAGAGTTGCCATATAAGATTCCGCAGCTTCGCGATTATCAAACTTATCCGCATAGATACGATACTTCCCGTCACGAACAACCTTGCTGACATGCTTACATTCGTTACGATCTACACCGGCAATAAATTCGTCCGCTTGCGATTCTGATGGAAAACTGGCGATTACGATATGATACATTTTTTTAGATTGGACAACTACAGGCCTGGACACAAACGCCTTCTTTTCCGGAGCCGGAACAGACACAACTTTTTTCACTTCACGCGCAATCACCTCTTCCGATGACTCTTGCTTCGTATCTGCCTCCGCCACAGTACTGTCTGGCAAAACCGCTTCAAGAAGAACCGGCTTTTGTACAACCATCCCCGTCGGAACAAAACTGGCTGTATAAGCCTCTTGGTTAACATCTCTAACCGGAGTAGAAACCAACAGGAACAATGCCACTGCAGCAGCCGAAGCCATCACTGTACGGATAAGTTTACGGCTAATCGGAATATAAAGAGTATCTTTCTTCTCTTTTTGGGATACAAGAAGAACCGCTTCTTCGCGTTCCATCTCTAGTGGAGCGAGAACCGGGAAATGGAAAACAGGCAAGCCATACGAGCCGACACTGAACAGATCGGTTTCCCCCGGATGGAAAATCATCTGTCCTTCTTCTCCTATGCTGAACGAACCTAACACCCCTAACGACAACTTTCCATATTGTTGCAGGATGTTCTTTATAT
>ENA-OQCE01000025-OQCE01000025.1-human-gut-metagenome-genome-assembly--contig:-NODE-25-length-57919-cov-3.642978_pt1 | contig 57919 bp, 65 predicted proteins | sample MGYA00242495_ERZ504572 | MGnify/ENA primary metagenome ERZ504572 (study PRJEB26092, sample SAMD00036228) | human gut metagenome | host: Homo sapiens | study: EMG produced TPA metagenomics assembly of... | reverse complement strand
ATTCTGTTTCATCTTCTCTTTTTATTTAGCTATTGTTTAAAATGCAAAGATAATGTTTACTACTGAATTAGTTTCTTTAAAAAATAAAATTCTGCTTCCATCGCGAGTCGGGGATACCGGATTTGTGTGCACTTGCCATCGCTGGGAGTCTCACTCAATCTACCTTGACGATGTTTCCTTCCGTATGCGATACGAATTCCGGCGCATAGAGACATTGGATCGTACTGATTCCTCCTGCATATTCACCGGTACGTGACACGTATACGGCATATTCCAGTACAAAAGTCCCCTGGGGCAGGCGTTCGAAGAAGAAATTTTCCGAAACATCCATCGGCGACTGGTAATACCAGACCCCGTCCCTATAGATAGAACCGGAAAGTTGGTCTGCCGGTTCAAAACATCCGGCTCGGAGGTCTTTCAGGAAGACGTAATCCATTTCGCGATCGGTGCGGACCACAAGGCGGACGACCACTTTGTCGCCGACACTGAGCGGTTCATCCGGGGTGACCGGACGAAGTTGCCGCTCAGTCCCGTTATTGGTTTCTACGAATAGCAGCTTTTCTACGTTCAGGACGCCTTTCTGTTTTTTTACCTCGTTGATGTTCTGGAAGTATTGCTCGTAGACAGCTCCCCATGCAGGCGCCGAGCCTTCTTTCCGGATAGAGATGGAGGTTCCTTCGGATGAGGTCGCTTTTTCATCCGATATGGTTACTTTCAGATAGCCGGTGGCCAATTCGCCGCTTGTCGTGCTATAGGTTTGCTTGCCCCATTGGGCGGTGCAAGTGTTGGCAGTGTCCAACCAGTTGCTGCCTGTCAGAAGCAAAGTATAAATAGCGTTGACCGTTGCCGGTACGGATTTCCAGTTCTGCGTCTGTTTCTGGTTGAGTAACCATTGTTTCATACGATCTGTTTCTTGTTTGTCGGGCGAAACTTCATTGAAGAAAGCATCAGCAGGCAATGGGTGTCGATCGGAGAGGCAAAGGCGTTTGCTCTGCTCCGGTTGTTCGCCCAATACATACCTTTGTCCGGAGAGGTCGAAGCTGTTTTACGCAGCCAAGTGATAATCTTTCCGGCAATCTCTTTATTTCCATTCCTCCACATGAGCCACCCTATTTCTCCTTTGCCGTGGATGGATTGTTTGTCCCACTGCTTTTCCGCCAGGTTCGTATAGTAGCGGATTGCTTCACGGGCCGAACCCAACTCCGGAATGTCTCGGTAATTGCTGCGGACAAACAGATATTCGATTTCCAATGGAGAAATTTCGTTTTTCTGCCAGTTCTTGATCTTTTGTAATGCCTCATAATCGGACTGGATTTGTTTGTCAACGAATTTGAGTGCTTTCATCTGCATCTCTTTTTCCTGCTGGTTATATTCGACTGCATTCAACTCCGTCAGTTGGCTCATCCCTTTCAGAATATAGAGTGTGATCTCCTGGCTCGGATACATGCCTTTGAACCAACCCCAACCTCCATCCGGCGTTTGCAGGTCGAGAAGATGTCGGAGGGCGGTTTCCCGCTGTCCTGCTGCCCGGTTCATATCGAAAAGGAGGGACAAACGCTGTTTTTGTTCCGTTTCATTGTCTGCTTCCAATACCCAGGGTGTTTCCTGTAGAAGGATGTTTTTCAGTTCTGCATTCTTTTCCAGGTTGGAATAGAGCGTAGAGGCATTTCCGCCCTGTGCTTTCCACTGGCTGATGACCTGCTGGATACGCGGGTGGACGGTGGCGATGTAGTTTGCTAACGTATTGCTGTAATAGGAGGCGAACCAGGAAATGACGTTGTCGTTTTCCGGTTGGGATAGGGTCGGCAATGCCTGTACGGCGTACCAGATCGGGTTGGCGGTCAGCTCCAGTGTCGTGCGGAACGGCCGGATACCTTTGCTGTCTTTCAGGCGGATCACTTCTTCGCTTTTGTCGAACAGGTAGAACGGGGTACTTTCCGTTACCAATATCTCATTCGAAAGAACCGGAATCAAATGTTGTTCGCCGTCACTCCCTTTATCCGAATCGGCCACGATACGGCAACCGATGACGCCGCCCGCTGCTGCCGGAACCTTGAACGACCAGCTTACGGTCGTGGTGCTGTCGGCCGGCAGTGTGAACGGTTTCTGCGATTTGGTGAGGCAGATCACCGGCTGGCCGTTGTCCGGATCGAACAATTCCAGGCTGGCGCGTCCGTCCATAGTGGCAGACGACTGGTTGCTGATTTGCGCCGTGATGGTCACTTCATCGCCCTGGCGCAGGAAGCGCGGAAGGTTAGGGGTTACCATCAACGGTTTGCTGGTGATGATTTCGCGGGACAGGTAGCCGTATTTCAGGTCTTCCGTCTGGGCCAGCAGTTGCAGTTTCCAAGTCGTGTTGCTTTCGGGCATCGTGAAGCTGAACGCTACATCGCCTGCCTCGTCGGTCACTAAGGCCGGATAGAAGAATGCGGTTTCGGCAAAGTTTTCACGAAGTTCGACCGGTTTGTTCGGGAAGAACGGTGTTCCATTTTCTTCCACTTCTTCTTCTGCTATGATATTAGCGACACCCTGGTACGCTTTTACTGCCGGTTCTTCTAGTGGCATACTGTCTTCGGTGATGTTGAGAACTTCGGTTATTGCCGGTGCTGTCCCTGATTTCATGACGGCTCCGGTTGCATAGCGTCGTTCGCTTTGTTCATATTGCCAACCGATTCTCAGTACGTCCTGCCAGTCGAGTCGGTCGTATTGGAACTGTGGGACGTTCAATCTTTTCCGATCTCCTGTTTCGTACCTGCTGCTGTTTGTGAATGCTGTCCCTTCAGAAAAACGAGGAGCATACAGATAAACATATCTTTTAGGAGAGAAAGACCAGCTGAAAGGCAATAACTTGTCCAATGAAGCATCGTACATGCCAGCCAAAACTTCAGCGGAGACGGTCAAGGAATCAGCATCCGTAATACGGAATTTCCAATTTTCCTTGCTTCCCGGCAGCAGGTGGTCACGGAATGTCTTTGCCTGGATATTCAATCTCCGATCCGGTTGCCGGCGTTGAACCGGAATTTGTTTCACATACATCTTGCCGTCTTTGACAAATGTGAAAGACACGGTGAAACCTTCCCCATCCGTTTCTTTGAACGGGATGCGGAATGTCCGGTTTTCATCGCTCAACCGGATCAGTTTGCGTTCCGTGCATTTATTGTCTGCTGTATAAATTTCATATAATATATGTGTGTCTTTGTCGGATGTTCCGAAAATAAATGCGGCCTCTTCTCCCGGCGCACAGGTCGTGTGCTCATTAACCAGCCAGGTATGCATAAATACGGGCGGCCGTTTATCCCGGCGGTTGTACAAGATGAAATCTTGATTGGCGGAAACTTCTTTTCCGTTGGAGTCGGTCAATTTTACTTCCAGGCGATAGCGTCCGGCGGGAAGTTCGCGGAATACGACAGGTGATATTTCGTCTCCCGTTATGAAAGTTCCAACAGTCACCAGTTTATTGATTTTGTACCGGTCTGCACCGAACATATCCTTTTCTGGTTTTTCGTCCGACAGAGAATAAATCGTGTAACTTCCTTCTGCAGATGTTTTCTGCCTGTTCACGGTATAGGCCGTTACCACAGCCTTGGCGGAATCATTTTCCATTTCCTCTCCGGGCATTTGGATATCCAACAGGATACCTGTATCGCCGACGGAGAAGGTATAGCTTGCCTCTTGTGTCTCTCCTTTGCTGTCGGTCAGGGTTGCCGTTACTTCGTAGCTCTGGAAGGCAGGGCGCATATCTGATGTTTCCGGCCGTTCGGGTATGAAGGAGATCGTGAAGTTTCCTTTATTGTCAATTTTTGCCGTTCCGTTAGCCACCTGCTTGTATGTAAAATCGAACGGGTCCGGCATATAAAAACGTGCCCAGAACGGGCGACGGGTGATCGTCCAGTTTATTTCGCCTTCCTGCAAGTTTATACCGGAGAAAGTTTGTGCTTCACCTGTCAGTTTCACCGGATGGCCGAAAGACACCTCTTCCTTGAGCGGCAGGAACTGACTTTGAAAGTCGGGCGTTTGTATTCTTCTACCGGATATTTGTACGAGACCTTTCTGTGACAAGCGTGAAGTTCCCGCTCAAAGTCTGTGCCGGGATGGTGAACTCTCCGTTGAAGGAACCGAACCGGTCGGTCTTGAATTCTTTGCTGGCTACATCCTTGTAGTTGGCATCCCGCAGGGTGACGGTATAGGTGCGTCCGGCCACGACATGCGGGTTGTCCGTATCTTTCACATAAGCGATCCCTTTGAAGAATACGTTTTGCCCCGGCCGGTAGATGCCCCGGTCCGTAAAGAGTGACAAACCGACTGTCTCCTTTTCCTGTCCGGAGCGGGAAGTGCCGTAAGGATATATATTTGTGATGATGGAAGAGGAGTCTTCGCGGAGCACCGGACGTATGTGCTCGATCTTCTTTTTGGCCGGGAGGATGGCGATTCCCAACCGGTCTGTTTTGACTTCTCCCTGGCGTTGGATGGTTCCGTTCATCATATTGGTTTTGTAATAGATAACGGTTGCCCCTTCGATCGGTTTACCGCTTTCGAGGTCGGTGACAAGCACTTCCGGGTTGTTGGTCTGGCTACGGGTGAGGGCTGCCAGGCGGCTGACGCTAAAACGGTTGGAGACTGTCAGCTGCTTGCCGGGAACCGTGATCACATATTCGTATAATCCCAACCTGTCCATCGGAATGGCCAGCGTGGAATCGGCTTCGGTGTATGAGTTGGCGAGATTCATCTTGAATGTGACCTCTTTTACCAGTTCTCCCCGCATGCTTTTACTGTTCTTGCCGTAATTCCGCCAGGCATCTTCCGGCTGGCGAAGGCTTTTGTAGATGCGCACAACTAACCGGGGTGTGTTGACATACTTGATTTGCAATGTAAGGTCCTTGCCCGGATACACATTGTTGTCGGATTGGATATTCAGGACCGGCATTTCCATTTCGTTTAACTGGTTCTTGAAAACGTTTATGCGGTCGTATTTGGGATATTGCGCGATACTTTCTTTGCAGAGCGAATAAATGAGCGCCTGGACGGAGTCTTGGTGAGCCTTGTTGCCTTGATAACGTTCCCGTTGGAGAAGATTCATCTCGGCAATGCGTATTTCGGCGGCAAACGGCTCTTTGCCGTATACATTATACAAACTGTCCAACGTGTTTCTGTAGTCGTTGGTGTTTGTAAACTGGCTGTCGTATTTATATTGCCAGTAGTCCAGTTCGTCCAGTAATAAGGCTTTTTTCTCCGGTTGTGTACGGCGGAAGTCGATCACATCTTCATACCATTTATCCGACGGCTGTATGTCGATCGCCCGAAAAGCCAGGAAATCATATAGAGTAGGGCGAAGTTGAGGCGCGTCTTTCCCTTTTTTCAGGATCAGGTTATATTGCTGATCGGTGTTTGTTGCAGCAACCGAGCCGGTTGGAGAGAGAGCGTCAGTTCCTGTTTGATCTTTTCTCTGAACAGATTGGAGGTCCATTCCCGGATATCATCGGGAACATAGCCTGCCAGTTCGGTCCGCTGGTTGACGTTCCAACGGTTTTGCATATAATAGTTGTTATACATCTCCGCGATCATGGAGTGGAGTATGGCTACAGATGCGGAGTCGGGACATGTACCGGCATAAGTTTCCACCTCTTTGATCAGTTCGGGGAATGTATTGACGTCTTTTTCCAGCTGATTTTTCATCCGGGTGATAAGCGCCTGGATCAATGCCGGAGTGTTTTTCGTTTGGATGGCTTCTATGATAGCCTTTTCGTTGGTGGATACCTGATTTGCTTTCACGTAGAAGATCGTGGATACTATTCCGCATACGATCAGGGCTAAAACAATAATTGCTCTTATCTTCATATCTTTCAGATTTATGATTTCGGATTTATGAAGTATGACTGATAAATCATAAATCCGAACCCGTTTCTTAGATATAGATACAAAGAAAGAGCAAAAAGTTGTAAAATTACCGTTAATTAGGAGTAATTTTATTTTTTACGGACGTAGGTCAGGAATGTGTAAGGATACGGATTTTTCTCGTCAGCGGGAAATTCCTGTCGTTCCACCTCTTCCCACAGATCCCAGTTGACAACCGGGAAAAATGCGTCTGCATCCGGAAACTCCCCGTGAATACGGGTCAGATACATCTTGTCGGCAATCCCTAATCCTTGTCTGTAAACCAGAGAACCTCCGATGATGAAGATGTTTTCTTCCTTTTCGCAGATATCCAGTGCGTCATGCATGGATTCGCAGGCAAAGCAATTGATGAAACCTGCTTCAGGCATCGTCGTCAGCACGACATTTTTACGGTTGGGCAATCCGCCTTTTGGCAAAGATTCGAAAGTTTTACGCCCCATTATTACGGCGTGTCCTGTTGTCAGGTCTTTAAAACGCTTCATGTCTGCCGGCATGTGCCAGAGCAGACCCAGATTCTTCCCGATCGCATTGTTGTCGGAAATCGCTGCTACAATTGAAATAGTACTCATTGCCATTTATGATTTATTATTTATAATTTATGATTTATGATTTCAAGTTTATGGTTTATGAGGTCTGACTATATGCAGTTCATGAATCATAAATCTGAAATCATAAATCTCTTATACGGCCACTTCTCCCTTGATATGAGGATGAGGGTCGTATCCCGTTAGGTTGAAATCCTCGTACTGGAAACCGAATATATCTTTTACATCCGGGTTGATTTCCATCCGGGGAAGAGGCCGTGGATCGCGTGTCAGTTGCAACTTTACCTGTTCAAGATGGTTCGTGTAAATATGTGCGTCACCAAGCGTATGGACAAAATCTCCAGCTTTCAGTCCGGTTACCTGTGCCATCATCTGTAATAACAGGGCATACGAGGCAATATTAAAAGGTACGCCTAAGAAAATATCGGCACTGCGCTGGTACATTTGCAGGCTCAGGCGGCCGTTTGCCACATAAAACTGGAAAAAAGCGTGGCAGGGAGGCAGATTCATATTGTCCAGGTCTGCTACATTCCAGGCGCTGACGATGATACGGCGTGAATCCGGATTATGCTTGATTGTCTCTACCGCTTCACTGATCTGATCGATATTGCCGCCTTTATAGTCCGGCCATGAGCGCCATTGGAAGCCGTAGATATGTCCTAAGTTTCCATCCGGATCTGCCCACTCGTTCCAAATCCTCACTCCATGTTCCTGCAGGTATTTTGCATTTGTATCGCCCTGAAGAAACCAAAGTAATTCGTATATAATGGATTTCAAATGCAGTTTCTTTGTTGTGAGCAGAGGAAAACCGTCTTCAAGGTTGAAGCGCATCTGATGTCCGAATACACTGTATGTACCGGTTCCTGTCCGATCTTCTTTCTTGACTCCTTCGCGGAGGACACGATCGAGTAATTCTAAATACTGTTTCATTTTTCTCTATTATGACAGACAAATGTACGAAAGTGATTTGTATTAAGCAACATTATTCTACAGCATCGTTTGTTTTTGATAATAATAGCGTATATTTGTTGCCTATCTAACAAACATTAATTTATTAGTATCGAAAATGAAGAGACTATGTATGGCTGTCATGGCAATGTGTGTTTTGTTGTCATGCACTGAGAAAAAAGAGGAAGCCACTCTTTCTGGACTGATGAAATCTAATTTCGTATCAGAAGTACAGGGAAAACCGACTGCATTATATGTGTTGAAGAACCAGAATGGTGCAGAGGCCTGTGTGACAAACTGGGGCGGGCGCCTGGTATCGGTTATGGTTCCTGATAAGAATGGCAAAATGACGGATGTCGTCCTGGGATACGATAATATCCAACAGTATGTGGACAATCCAAACAATAACTACGGCGGGTTGATCGGTCGTTATGGAAACCGTATTGCAAATGGCAAGTTTACGCTGGATGGTGTTGAGTACCAGCTTCCGCAGAATAACAACGGACATTGCCTGCATGGTGGTCCGGAAGGTTACCATACGGTTGTTTGGGATGCCAAACAGGTAAATGACCAAAGTGTGGAATTGACGTATCTCTCCAAAGATGGTGAAGCCGGTTTCCCCGGAAATCTGAACCTGAAAGTCACATACACATTGACGAATGACAATGCCGTCGATATCAAATACGAAGCTACAACGGACAAACCGACTGTCGTGAACTTGACGAACCATAGCTATTTCAACCTTTCCGGTGTTCCGGGTTCTCAGATCTTGGATCATTCTATTATGATTGCTGCAGATACTTATGTTCCGGTTGATGAAACATTGATCCCGACCGGCACGCTTGATCCGGTAGAAGGAACTCCGATGGATTTGCGTACGGCTGTTGCCGTAGGCGCACATATCGATGATCCGTTCGATCAGTTGGTAAGAGGCAAAGGCTATGATCATAACTGGGTGTTGAATAATAATTGCGACATCAATGTGTTGGCTGCAAAGGCTGTTTCTGCAAAGAGCGGTATCGGCCTTGAAGTGTACACAAACGAGCCGGGTATCCAGTCTATGCCGGAAACGCAATGACGAAGGATGGAGATAAAGGAAAGTTAGGTGTGATTTATCCGCATCGCGGTGCTTTGTGTCTCGAAACACAACATTATCCCGATTCTCCCAACCAGCCGAGCTTCCCAAGTGTGGTGCTGCGTCCGGGCGAAAAGTATTTCAGCGAGTGTATATATAAATTCACGGTTGAAAAGTAGGATACGTATTATTTTTAGGGAAACTTTCCGGTAATCGGAATGCTTGGAGGGGCGGCAGTAAAAGGCCGCCCTTTTTTTGTTTCCAAAAATCTTTGATTTATATCTGTTAATGTTTCTTCGTAAACAATATGGTTTGCCGTTTTTCACTATCTTTGCGATTGACATAGGATTGTCGAAGCTTTGACTTTTCGGCTGTTCTGTCGATGGATAACGTTAAGCGTTTAAGATATTATCTTTGGAACTGAAAATCGCCAACTTTCCAGTCGGACAAAGATAATAGACAACTGGACGCTCACGCTTGTTATATATACTTGTGTATATAGAATAAAGCGTGGGCTGTTGTTTATTATTTGTCCGATGGGTGTTTGGCGATACCTCAGTTTCAAAATAGTAGATTAACAGTTCCCACGCTTTTTAATTAATATAGATGCCAAACATAGGGGAGCAGGGCGGCACCATAATTTGAGTATGAGCTCAGAAGAATCGGAAAGAATTGCAATCTGTTGCGTATTATTGGATATTGTGGAAGCTATGGCACAAGTGCCGACATAAAGGGCTGCCGACATTATCAATCGTTGAGAGATAAAACGGATATTACCGATTCTGACTTTGAAGGGGCACGCTCCGTTTCGGTATTGTCCAGTTTGGTTACTTTGAAGGGGATGCATTATAATAAAAAGATGTTGCTTGCATTGACTGTATGTGATCTTTATTCCGGACACACCCCTGTTTCTCTTAATTTAAGGATTGCATTCGAAACATTGATGAATGCAATCGAATGGCCGATATCGTTTTCCGAGATATTGACGATCAGCCGGACGGAATAACTCTATTCATGTTTGGATGATACATATAGTCTTTTCTTGTCGGATAAGTATCTTAATTACAATTAGTCAGTATGAAAAGACTCTGTGCATCCGGGTGTAGCCGTCCCGAACATCCGGATGTAGAGAGTGGCTACATCCGGGTGTAGAAAGCCGGAAGATGGGGGTGTTTCTGAACATTTCTGCTTGCTTTCCGCTCTTTTCCTGCTTGTTTTCAATTAAAAAGTATCTTATGTTGACGAAATAACCTTCTTGCAAATGTATATTGACATGTTTCCTTCCGTGTTTGAAACAATACCGGCTATCTGTTTCAATGTCAGGGAGAGTGATACAAGTGTGACATAGGAGTGATACATGGATCAGGCATGTATCACTCTTGCTCTTATTGTTTATCAATGCTTACGAAGCAAAATGTGATAGAGTGATAGAGAATCTTGGAAAAACGATAAAAAGGAATCGGCCGTTTTTAGTCGTATTCAACATATTGCGGTCGGAATCAACAGCAATCATATAATGGGGATGGGGAAATGTCCGGATACAAAAAAGGCTGATGAATCTGATTCACCAGCCTTTTTGTATATCCAATATAATAGTTAAAACATCCCTTTTTCCAAATCAGCAGCTTTTACGCGGAAGATGTATCCGTTGCGCGAGAAGACTAATTCACCGTCTTCTTTCTTTTTCTGGTTTACTAATCGCTGGAATGCGATATTGGCACCTTTAACTATATTCTCTTCAAATTCTCTAACTTCTTGTTCACTCATGATGCTCAAGTTTTGTATAAATATCCGAATTATATATCTCTTTTTTATCACTCCTGAAACCTTTGGCGATTACTTCCATCGGTGACATGGAGTTGTCTGCAATCATCCAATAATCACAAATGGGGATATATAGTTCAAAGAGATTGTGAATACCTGCCTCGTAACGACGGCGGATAGTACTCTCCGGAATGTTATGTCCTCCGGCGGCCACTCTCATTTTTACTCGCTCCACTGCCAGATCCGGTGTGTTCAGCCAGAAATATAACAATGTCACATAATACCCTTCCCTTTGTGCTTCCCGAATCAGGTTTGCGCCTGAACGGGTGGCCAGTGTAGTTTCCATAGCAAACGTTTCGCCTGAAGCGATTAGTTCTTTAATGCGTTTATACATAATACGACTGGCTTCAACGGCTACCGCGATACTATCAGAATTAAAAGGGGAAAGCCCCTTGGCAATCTCGTCGGAATTTACGAACTCTTTACACTTCAACATCTCTGGAAGAATTGTGAAGGAAGCTGTCGTTTTTCCTGCTCCGTTGCATCCCGATATTATGTATAGATATGGCACTACTTACTGTCTTTTGTTGGGGCAAATATAGATAATAGTTTAATATGTTGGTTAATTTTATTCTCAAAAATAGTAAAAATGTGCAGAAAATGTACGGATAACCCCTCAGTTCGTTGTAAAAACAGGCGGTTTGGTGTAATTTAATGGCTTTGTCAAATGTCTGCAGCATACCTTTATACCCATAAAAGGTCGCTCATTATGCCGTCTGAGATGAAAATGCCTTTTTTCGAGAGGGTTAAAGTGTCGTTTTCACGGATAAGCAACCCTTGACGCAAATAGGTAGCTGCCTGCTGTTCGAGATAGGTTTGCTTTTCTTCTCCGAACCGCTCCCGGATATCAGCTGTCCGGATTCCCCACATTGTGCGTAGTCCGGTGATGATGAAGTCGTTGTATTTTGTGTTGATGTCCAATTCTTCTATCTCTATATCGGGAATGCCTGCTTGATCCCTTGTAAGTAGCGGGGAAGGGAAGATATGTTCCATTGCCGGCTTTCTCCATCATAGGAATGGGCGGAAGGTCCGATGCCTATATATTTCGTGCCGGTCCAATAGGAACTGTTGTGCCGGGAAAAATAACCGGGACGGCCAAAATTGGAAATCTCGTAATGGAGATATCCGGCTTCGGTCAGCCGATTGATTAAAGTGGAGAAAAGGGTGACGCTCAAGTCTTCTTCTATAGGAGTCACTTTCCCGGCTTCCATCAATTTATATAGGGCTGTCCCTTCTTCATATATTAAGTGGTAGGCTGATATATGGGGAATTTCCAGACGGATCGCGTCATCCAGATTCTCTTGCCACTCTTCCAAGGTCTGTCCGGGCAACCCGTATATCAAGTCGATGCTTATGTTTTGGATGCCGTTTTCTTTGCAAAGCCCGACTGCGCGCAAAGCCTGTTCGCGGTCATGGCGCCGGTTCAGGAAACGGAGGTCTTTTTCTTTGAAACTTTGTACTCCCATACTGATCCGGTTGAAGGGCAGGTTGCGGAGGGAGGCGACGTATTCCGGTGTCATATCGTCAGGATTGGCTTCCAGCGTAATTTCTGTGCATGAGCTTGTGCCGAACAAGCGGTCCGCAGCCTCGAATATCCGTTCGAAGTCGACCTGTTGAAGTTGGGAGGCGTACCGCCTCCGAAATAAATGGTGTCAAGAGGTTCCCCTCCTATATATTCCTGACGTAATTCCATCTCCCGGATAGCTGCATCGATATACGGCTCTTTGAACTTCATATCCGTATTGGAAAAGAAGTCGCAATACAGGCACCGTTTGGCGCAAAAAGGAATATGGATATATAAACCTGCCACTTAGTTCTGCTTTTTAACGATACAAAGATAGCAACATTTTATCTCTATCTGTCTTTCTTTCCGCTCTTTATCTTTGAACTGTTAAACAACATAGTTCTCAAACACCGGGTTTGAAATTGTTTTTCTCCTTTACAATCTCTAATTTGCGGTCCCGTGAATGAAAAGGGTTTTCGGGGCAATCTTTATTGTTAAACACAAATTAATACCTTGATATCATGAAAGTATACCAAACAAACGAAATTAAGAACATCTCTATCTTGGGAAGTTCGGGCTCTGGGAAAACCACTCTCGCTGAAGCGATGCTTTACGAGGGTGGAGTTATAAAACGTCGCGGAAGTGTGGAGTCTGGAAACACTGTGAGCGATTATTTCCCGGTTGAGAAGGAGTATGGTTACTCGGTATTCTCGACCGTTTTCAGTGTAGAATGGCAGGACAGAAAGTTGAATTTCATTGATTGTCCGGGTTCAGACGATTTTATCGGCGGTGCAGTTTCCGCTCTGAACGTGACAGACACGGCACTGATGGTACTGAATGCCCAGTACGGCGTGGAAGTCGGTACAATCAACCAGTTCCGGTATACAGAACAATTTCATAAGCCGGTTATCTTTGTTGTGAACCAACTGGATAACGATAAAGCTGATTATGATGGGACAATCGCCCAGCTGCGTGAACAATGGGGAGGTAAGGTTGTTCCTATCCAGTATCCGGTTTCTACGGGTTCGTCTTTCAATGCGGTTGTCGATGTGTTGAAAATGAAGATGTATCGTTGGAAACCTGAAGGTGGTGTTCCCGAAGTGTTGGAAATTCCGGCAGAAGAAATGGATAAGGCGATGGAACTTCACAAGGCATTGGTCGAATCGGCTGCCGAACATGACGATATGTTGATGGAAAAATTCTTTGAAGAAGGTACATTGAGTGAAGACGATATGCGTGCCGGTATTCGCGCCGGTCTCGTTATCCGGGGGATGTTCCCGGTATTCTGCGTATGCGCGGGCCGTGACATGTGCGTTCGTCGTACGCTTGAATTCTTAGGTAATGTCGTTCCTTGTACGGATAAGATGCCTCGCCCGGTTACGACAGAGGGTGTGGAAGTGACTCCCGACTCCAACGGACCGACCAGTTTGTTCTTCTTCAAGACGACTGTAGAGCCGCATATCGGTCAGGTTTCTTATTTTAAGGTGATATCAGGTAAGGTAAAAGAAGGTGACGATTTGTTGAATGCCGATCGTGGTTCGAAGGAGCGTATCGCGCAGTTGTTCTCTGTTGCCGGACAAAACCGTAACGCCGTGACCGAAATGGTTGCCGGAGATATCGGTGCTACCGTTAAGCTGAAGGATGTTCGTCGTGGTAACACATTAAATGGTAAGGGATGCGATTATCGTTTCGACTTTATCAAATATCCGGACCCGAAATATCGTCGTGCCGTGAAGCCGGTTAATGAAGCAGATGCTGAAAAAATGATGGAAATCTTGATGCGTATGCGTGAAGAGGATCCGACGTGGATAATCGAACAGTCCAAGGAATTGAAGCAGACGATCGTTTCCGGCCAGGGAGAATTCCATCTTCGTACGTTGAAATGGAGAATCGAGAACAATGATAAATTGCCGATCGAATTCTACGAACCGAAGATCCCGTATCGTGAAACGATCACGAAAGCAGCCCGTGCGGACTACCGCCATAAAAAACAGTCAGGTGGTGCGGGGCAGTTCGGTGAAGTTCATCTGATCGTCGAACCGTACTACGAAGGTATGCCGGCTCCGGACACATATCGTTTTGGCGGACAAGAGTATAAAATCAGCGTACGTGATACGCAGACTATAGATTTGGACTGGGGCGGAAAGCTGGTGTTTGTTAACAGTATCGTTGGTGGAGCCATCGATGCCCGTTTCCTGCCGGCTATCCTGAAAGGTATTATGGCTCGTATGGAGCAGGGACCGTTGACCGGGTCGTATGCCCGTGACGTGCGCATCATCGTCTATGACGGAAAGATGCACCCGGTAGACAGTAATGAAATTTCTTTCATGCTGGCAGGCCGTAATGCTTTCAGTACCGCATTTAAAGAAGCCGGTCCTAAGATCCTGGAACCTGTTTATGATGTAGAAGTATCGGTTCCGGCTGATTATCTGGGCGACGTGATGAGTGACCTGCAGGGACGTCGCGCCATCATTATGGGTATGAATAGTGAAAAAGGCTACGAAAAGCTATTGGCAAAAGTGCCTTTGAAAGAGATGTCTTCGTACTCGACATCTTTAAGTTCCATCACAGGTGGACGTGCTTCATTTACCATGAAGTTCTCCAGCTATGAATTGGTTCCGTCGGATGTCCAGGACAAGCTGTTAAAAGCTTACGAGGCAACTCAGGCAGAAGATTGATTTGGATTTTCTATAAATTGTATGAAGGCTGCCCCTGTGAAGGAGTGGCCTTCATTGTTTTTCATATGGCTGTTGCAATGCCGTAATATGAAGTACGTTTTTTTTGTATCGTGTTAATAGAAACAACATGAAACTAAGAAAGTATTATCCAACCATTGTCCTGTCGGACATTCACCTGTTTGGTATGGGGATATCCATTATCTGAATTCCGGTGATTGGGTGGAAAGCCTTACGGCTTTTGTCGAAAATGAACAAGGTGAATAGAATATTGTTTTTTATAATAAGGAGGGATACACAGCGGATGAAATGCAACCTTCCTGTTTACACTATGCCGAAGTGATATGAAAATATTGTTTATCATACAGGGTGAAGGCCGGGGACATCTGACTCAGGCACTTTCTCTCCGTCAGAAGCTGACGGACGAAGGCCATCAGGTGGTTGGTGTCCTGGTTGGCAAAAGTCCTGCCCGCCGTCTTCCAGATTTCTTTAGCAAGAAGATCGAAGCGCCTGTCTATCCGTTTGAAAGTCCCAACTTCCTGCCTTCCGCCCAAAATAAACAGGTCAACCTGGTCAAAAGCGTAGCTTATAATGTTTTCCGGTTGCACAAATATATGTTGAGTATCCGGTATATCAACCGGATGATAAAGGAGACAGGAGCAGATGTGGTCATAAACTTTTATGAGCTGTTGACCGGACTTACTTACCTGTTTTGCCGGCCGAAAGCTGTCATGGTCTGCATTGCGCACCAGTACTTATTCCTGCATCCGGACTTTACTTTTCCGAAAGAAAATCGTCTGTCGCTTGCTTCCTTGAAGTTCTTTACCCGCATTACGGCTATCGGAGCTGCTAAGAAGTTGGCGTTATCTTTCCGTAAGATGCGGGAGGTTCCGGCCGACGGGATCGTGGTGGTTCCTCCTCTTTTGCGTAAGGAGGTTTTAGAAATGACACCGACAAAAGGGGATTATCTGCATGGCTATTTATTGAATAGTGGATTTGGTGAAGAGATATGTTCCTGGCATAAGGTACATCCGAGTGTCGAACTGCATATCTTTTGGGATAAAAAAGAGGTGCTTCCTGAAGTGAAAGTTGATTCCCGTCTTTCTTTCCATCAATTGAATGATACACTGTTTGTCCGTTATATGGCAGGAGCGAGGGCGTATGCCACGACTGCTGGGTTCGAGTCTGTTTGTGAAGCGATGTATTTTGGTAAGCCTGTTTTGATGGTTCCGACGCATATCGAACAAGCTTGTAATGCTTTTGATGCCGTTCATGCCGGGGCCGGCGTTATTGCGGATCGGTTCGATCTGGATGCTTTGTTGCAACTGTCGCAAACGCATCAGCCGGATCTTGCTTTTTCTCATTGGGTGAAGCAGGCGGATTGGTTAATCCTGCGTGAGTTCCGCCCGGACTTATTGATGGAGGAAACACCTGCTTCCCTATGGCATCGCTTGTCTACCCGTTGGATATACCGGTTTGGAAAATCGTTATCGATTTGATGGCGGTTTTTTGATTCATGATTTGACAGATTTGAAACATGAAAAAAGATCTATCGGTGAATTAACAGACAAGGCGCAGCCTTGTCTGTTAATTCACCGATAGATCTTTATTTTAAGGTTCAAATATTCTTATATACTATTTCAACGCCTGCTCGATATCCGCAATGATGTCGTTTGCATTTTCGATGCCGACAGACAGGCGGATCAGGTCGGGAGCTACGCCTGCTTCGATCAGCTGTTCGTCCGTCAACTGGCGGTGTGTATGGCTGGCGGGGTGGAGGACACAGGTACGGGCGTCCGCTACGTGGGTCACGATGCAGATCATCTTCAGGTTATCCATAAAGCGGATCGCATCTTCGCGGGAACCTTTCAGGCCGAAAGCGATCACGCCACAAGTCCCGTTCGGCATGTATTTTTGTGCCAGCTCGTAATATTTGTTGCTCTTTAATCCGGGGAAGTTCACCCAAGCGACCTGCTCGTTTGCTTCGAGCCATTCGGCAACCTGTTGGGCGTTCTTGCAATGTTGAGGCATACGCAGGTGCAAGGTTTCGAGTCCTAAATTCAAGAGGAAGGCGTTCATCGGAGCTGGATGGAACCTAAGTCACGCATCAACTGTGCCGTTGCCTTTGTCATATAAGCCATCTTGCCGAAAGCTTTTGTGTAGGTCAGGCCGTGATAGGATTCGTCCGGGGTTGTCAGGCCGGGGAATTTGTCGGCATGTGCATCCCAGTCGAAATTGCCGCTGTCCACAACCGCACCGCCTACGCTTGTCGCATGGCCGTCCATATACTTGGTTGTAGAATGCGTCACGATATCGGCTCCCCATTCGAACGGGCGGCAGTTGATCGGCGTAGCGAATGTGTTATCCACGATCAGAGGCACACCATGACTGTGGGCGATACGGGCAAACTTTTCGATATCGAGCACACTCATGCCTGGATTGGACAAGGTTTCGCCAAACAAAGCCTTTGTGTTCGGACGGAAAGCAGCCGATATTTCTTCTTCCGAAGCATCAGGGTCGACGAATGTCACTTCGATGCCTAACTTCTTCATTGTCACGCCGAACAGGTTGAACGTTCCACCGTAGATCGTGGACGAGCAAACCATATGGTCTCCGGCCTGGCAGATGTTGAATACGGCATAGAAATTGGCTGCCTGTCCGGAAGATGTCAGCATGGCGCCTACGCCACCTTCCAAAGCGGCGATCTTGGCTGCGACAGCATCGTTTGTCGGGTTTTGCAGGCGGGTATAGAAATATCCGCTCTCTTCCAAGTCGAACAGTTTGGCCATCTGTTCACTGGTGTCATACTTGAATGTCGTGCTCTGATAGATGGGCAGGACGCGCGGTTCTCCCTTTTTCGGTTGCCAGCCTCCCTGCACGCAGAGGGTTTCCGGCTTTAATGAATTGTTCATTATGATAATGTTTTACTATGTATTTGTTATTATCCGGCAAAAATAAGGAATAGTTTGTTTGTATCACAATATCTTCTTCTGTAAAATACGGAACCAAATGAATGCGACGATCCCTTTCAGCATACTGGAAATGCTGATTGCCCACCAGACACCGGTAATGCCCAGCCCCATTGCTGTCAACCCGATCGCCATTGGGATACGAAGGCTGTTGAACGTGATGCTGATGATGGCGGGTGGGAGCGTGCGGCCCGTACCGTAGAATAATCCTGCATTGTTATTTCCAGCATCATGAACAACATAGAGTAGCCGTCGATGCGAAGGAAAACGCCTCCTGCCTCATAAGCGGCCTTTTCGGGTATGATCAGTGAGAATACTTCGCTGCCGAAGAACACGAAAAGCAACGTACAGAAGATTCCGAACAGGGCAGTCATTTTCAGTGTCGTATGGTAAGCACCCAGGACACGTTCTTTTTTCCGGGCGGCAAAGTTTTGCGCCACGAACGTGCTTAGAGCCGTGCTGAATCCTTGCGAGGTATTCCAGGCGATCGCTTCGATCTGTCCGCCGGCTGTCATCGTCATCAGTCCGATATGTCCGCCATAGGTGGAGGCCGTGCGTGCCATCATCAGGTTGATAACGGCAAACAGACTGTTTAGCAGTGCTACGGGAAGCCCCAACTGAAAGATTCGTCTGCTGTAGCGGCTTTTCAACCGGATGAGGAAAGGGAATCCTCCGAACAGCCGTTTTTTCTTTTTCAGGTAATAGATAAAGATGGCCAGTACGGTCGCTTCCGACAACCAAGTCGCACAAGCCGCTCCGTTTGTTCCCATTCCAAACCCGAATATAAACAACGGATCGAGTACCATATTCATGATCAATCCGCTACCGCTGACATAGAACGGGATTTTACTTAGTCCAGCCGCATTATAAATTCCGGTACAGGCGGCTGCCAAGAAAATGAACGGAAACCCGGTTGCCACGATCTTGAGATAAGATACTGCTGTGCCGGAAATTTCTGTGTCGAGCTTGAAGAAACTGATGATCGGATTTGCCAGGACGAACAGCAGAAATCCCCAACAGACGGAAATCATAAGGCGATCGTCAGGTTGTGGGAGGCAAAGGCGCGGGCATCATCTTCCTCACGGGCTCCGATGCTTTGTGCCACGCTGACTTCCGAACCCACTTTATTCAGATAGGAGATCGAAGTCGTCATCCACGTCAGGATACCGACAGCTCCGATAGCGGCTACCGCTTCGCTACCCAGACGCCCTACCCAGGCATATCGGTGATACTGTAGGCCATTTGTATAAACGAGGTTCCCATGATGGGAAGCGCCAGGTTGAACAGTTGCTTTTTAATAGGCCCTTCTGTCAGATTTTTTGTTCCTTGCATGTTTGTTTATTTAATTCGGGGACAAAGATACGATGTTTTCCGCTGAAAAGATGTCGCATGCAGCATGCCGGGGAGCTTTTGCCTGAAAACAGCCTCTACATGCCTCATGCCGGGATGTTTTTGTTGGAAAACAGCCTCGCATGTTTCATGCCAGCTTCTCTATAAACAAAAACAGCCTGTCGCGAGTGGCGGCAGGCTGTACGGATAAAAATTAGTATCAGAAATTGATGTTTACCCCGATCATCGCGCTGAAACTCTGCATCGGATAGCCGTAATAGAGTTCGTATTTCTGGAACAGGACGTTGTTCAGTTTCAGATACAGCCCGAAGGTGTCATTTAGGGTGTAAGTTCCGGTCAGGTTGAGTTCGTTGATGTTTTTCATCTTTTCACCTTCCGATCTTCCTAAGAACGTCTTGCGGCCGGTTGCTAAATAATAATCCAAAGAAGCAGTTACTTGGCTGATCGGACGGACGGTGATGCCGGCTGTCAATTCCATTTCGGGTTTGCCGTAAGCATCTTCGATATCGTCGACGTTCCAACTATTGTAGACACCTTTCAGGTTGATGTCGAATAATTGCTGATAGCTATATTTCAGATTGACACCGCCGAACGCATGTTTTGCATTTGCTTGCAAAGCTCTACTGGTATTGGCAAAAATATCGCCTTGCACACTTGGAGCAAGGAGCGTCGGAGCAAAGAAAACTTCATCACTCGTGATCTTATATCCCCCGAATACATCGAACCAGAAACCGGGAGCGATACCGCTTCTGATACCGACCGTCCCATCCAGATAGTTACGGGAAGGAAGCAGCTCCATCGTCGGGTTGATATAGCGGTTGACCTGCGAAATTTCGTACATGCTGTTTGAGTAGAGTTTGCCACCGGCAACCAGGTAAAGCTCGGTTTTATCGGCAACTTCCACGTCAGCCGTAATATTCGGGGAGGCCATGAATTTGCTGTTGTCACCGGTCACGAACATGATGTTCGCACCTAACTTCAAATTCCAATTGTCTCCCGACACTTTGTAATAAGGCGAAAGAGTTGCTTCGGCATGGTTTTCAAATTCCAGATATTCCTGTCCGCCCATTGTCGGCAGGCTGTAATTGAAGTATTCTACGTTTCCTCCTAATCCGATGCGCTGTTCACCGCCGAAACGGGCGTTCAAATCAAACTTTACGTCGAACGTATGTTCCGTAGGTCCGTCCTGTTCCTGCTTAACGCATATTTATGGGAGAAGTTGGTATATCCGAGATCTAACAGATAGCCGACAGGAGCGTCTTCTTTCGATTCGACTCCGATCTTTGCCTGGATAGTCTGGTTTACCTGATTGGTCTCACGGTCGAAATTTTCCGGAACTAATGTTACTGATGATTCGGGACTGTAAACCGGTAGCCCGTAGTAATTGAATGCGGAGTATCCGTATTTGATCCCCATGTCCAACGATAGTTTTTCAAATGCGTGTTTGAAGTTGAGTCCACCTAAGTTATCATTCAATTTGGCCTTAACCTTGTCGAAGTCCGTATCGATATATTTCACCTTCCCGTTCGTCGAACGATGGGAGAACCAGATATTCAGCTTATCCTTGTCCGTGCTCAGGATGTGGTAGCCTAAGTCGCCGTTCAGGTTCAGATACGTACCGCCGCCGAAGTTGAAATAACCGCGGCGTTTGTTGTACTGGATATCCGTCATGATATTGCCTGAAGGCAGGAGGCTGATCTCCTTCTCCGGATCGGCGGGGACGGTGAAAGTCGCGTAGTCGATCGCCATCTTCTTGACAACCGGTTCTTTGATGACCGGCAATGTGTTCACTTTGCTGGCATCCTGTACGGTCGGGTCATATTCGCGTTCAAGCTCATTTCCCGGTTCAGGTTTTTTTCCTTCGTTTTGTCTTCCTGTGCGCTGACGGTTGCGACACTCCCTAACAGGGCCATCACACACAGTGCTTTGATGTTGTATATTGTCTTCATCACTTTTTCTTAGTTCTTAAGTTTACCCAATCTATTTTCTATCATACCGGCGATATCGTCGTCACCTTTATAATTGTTCTGCAGGCTGGTGAGGTATTGACGAGCCTGGAAGTCATCACCCTGGCGGATATAGATGTCGGCCAGCAGGATAAATCCGCGAGCCAGCCAGTATTGGTGAGGCGTACCGTTCTCAATGAAGTTCATGAGCACCTTTTCGGCATTCTTGTCATCGTTGGTATCGTAATATAGTTGGGCCAACAGATATTTGGCTCCGCACCGTGTACCGTACGGGTATCTTTGCTCAATTCTTTCAGGTCGGCAAGCGCCTTGTTCGCCTGTTTTTGGGCGATATAGGCTTTAGCACGTACGTAACGGGCTTCGGCTTCCAGTTCGGGAGAGAGCTTCGGTTCTTTCAGCAATTCGTCTGCCGCCAGAAGGGCATCCTTTTGCTGTCCCGTCTGCAAGGCGCAGCGCATGATGCCTAAACGGGCGGCCTGTCTGTTCTCCGGATTCTCGGCTACGATCTGCAAGCGTTTGAAGCTTTCCAATGCGGCCGGATAATCTTTGCTCAGGTATTCGATTTCGGCCGTGCGGGCAACCGATTCTTCGAGGAACTTGGTGTCGCCGCTGGCAATGACCGATTTGAACCGTTGGATGGCTTCGTCGAACTCTTTCTTGGCAAAAGCGATGCTACCTAAGTAGAAGTTGGCATTCGAACTGAACGCCCCTTCGGGGAATGTTTGCAGGTAGTTGATCAGGCTACGGCGAGCACCGTCGTTGTCACCGCGCATGAAGAGTTTTTCGGCGGCGATATAGGTCAGCGAATCCTGTTCGCCTACTTCCAAGCGGATGTTGCCGCCTATGGAGTTCACATAGCTGGCATAAGCATTGATATCGTTGAGATCGATATAAACAGACTTCAAATCCTGCAATGCGATTTTAGCTTCTTCGCTACCCGGATAATTGCTGATCACCTGCTTGTAGGCGGCGAGCGCCTTTTCCGGCTGGTTGTCGTTGTAGTATAGTAAACCGAGCTGGATGCCTGCTTTACGTGCCAGGCTGCTCAGAGGAAATTCGCGGATCAGCTTTTCGAACGCCTGTGCGGCGGAAGAGCTGTTTTCGAGCAAGACATAAGAGCGTCCTTTCTCGAACAACGCATCGTCTACATATTGCGATTCCGGATATTCGCTGATCAGGCGGTCCATTGCGCTGATCTTGCTTTATAGTCTTTCTGCAACCCTAACAGGAATCCTTTCTGGTAGATCGAGTAATCGCCAGCGGAAGGAGACAACTGGGCTGCACGTGAATAGTTTTCTTCTGCCAGACTGAACTGGCGGTTCTGATACAGGCAATCGCCGATACGGTTGTAAGCGTCAGCCAAAGAAGCGGCCTGCCGATTACTTTCCAGGTCGACATATTGGCGGAAACGGTTCAGGGCCGCACTGTAATCCCTCAGTTTGAAATAGCTGTAACCTAAGTTATAATAAGCCAGAGCATACATGTCCGTATTGCGCTGGCGCGTATTGTTCAGATACGTGCGATAGTCCGATATCGCGTTTTCATATTCTCCCATGCGGTAGTAGGATTCGCCACGCCAGAAATAGGCGTCGTTGCGGGCTTCCATATTATAAGAACCGAGCTGGATTGCCTGGCTGAACAAACTAACGGCGTCATCCAGCTTGACATTGGCAAAAGCCTGTGTTCCGAGTTGGAAAAGGATGTCCTGTTTGGCTTCCAGTATCTTGGTGCTCGGATGTTTGATCTTGTTGATTGATTTCAAAGCGGCTTCGTAGTTTTTGGTAGTCAGGTAGACTTCGACCAGATAGTCGTTCACCTTGTCTGCGTATTGCGAGTTAGGAAAATCGTTCAGGAAGTCTTCGAAGATCGTCACCGACTCGCCGAACCCTGTAAATGCCGTTTCGTGGATGAGCAATGCGTAGTTGTACATGGCGACTTCCTTTATCTGTTTGTCGAATGAAGAGGTGGCAGCAGCCTCGAATGCCATGCGGGCATTGTTTTTGTCGCCTAACTTCAGGTAAGACTGTCCGAGATAGAGATAGGCGTTCTGTGTCAGCTCGTCGTTCTGGCGTACGGTCCGGCTCAGGGAGTTGACCGCATTACTGTAATTCCCTTTATTGAAGTAGCATACACCTAAAATGTACAGATCGCTGCGGAGCGGGTTTTCCGTAGATGAAACATATTTGCTCAACATCCGGATCGCTTTTTCCTGGTCGCCTAAATGATAATATGAATCACCAACGATCCGGTACATCTCGCTGTTGTTCTTGCTATCGGGATATAGAGAGAGAAGCTCTTCACCTTCTTTCACCACCTTTTCGTATTTGCTCTGGATAAAATAAATCTGTGCGATGTAGTATTGCGACTGCTCGCGGTATTTCGGGCTCTCTTTCAGACGGGAAAACTCGATCAGAGCATTGTTGTAATTCCCCATCGCGTAGTCGATGTAGGCGACATAATAGGTCGAGGCTTCCTTATATTTGTCTCCGACCTGCTCGATCCGTGCGAAGTAGCCGCGGGCTTTTTCCATCTCACCGGTCTGCAACAGCGAATAAGCCAGACGGAAAGAATAAGCTCCTGCTGTTCGGGACTTAACATGTCGATATCGGCTTCGTTGAACCAGAAAATAGCTTTTTCATATTCACCGCGTTCGAAATGTACGGAACCGATCATGTAACCGATCTCGTCGCTATGGCGGGAAGCTGGATATTCTTCCAGATAGTCTTTTAGCAACTCGTCTGCATTAGGGCGTCCCTGTTCATAAGCGGCATAGACCAGCATATAGTCTGCCTCTTGGATCAGGTCGGCATTCGTGGAATGCTGTTTGTAAGCCTCCAACTTGTCAATGCAACCGGCATAATTTTTTAAACTAAACAACTCTTTCCCTTCTACAAATAGGCGATCCGGTGCATCAAACTGGTACGACCGCTGCCCGTATGCGACATGACTCCCCACCACTATGCACAGTGGAATAAGTATTCTTTTCATCACTCCTTAGCTTTTATAATACAGATATATATAAATATAACGGTATATGTTGGTTCTAAGTTGCAAATATAAGAAATATATTACTTTATATAGCGGTCTACTGCTTTTTTGATAGATTGCAATCCGAAATCGTCCGGATTCAACTGGTTGGCTGGCAGAATAATGATCTCGGCTGCATCGTCTTCAGCTTTTGCTCCGTCGAAGGATTCGGTCAGACATTCGAAGAACATATCGACCGTATGTACCTCGAAGCCGGAATAGGGATAAAGATTGGGAATGGAAAAGAGATAACGGCAGCCGGCGATGTCAAGTCCCGTTTCCTCTTTCACTTCCCGGTGGGCTGCATCTTCGGCTGATTCATACATATCGACAAAGCCTCCCGGCAAGTCGAGTGTCCCTTTGGCGGGTTCTTTGGCACGACGTACCAACAGCAGTTCTCCTTTTGAATTGCGGATGAAGCAGCGACAGCCGAGGAAGGATTGAAATAATAGACGAACCACAAGTTGTGCATTGTTTGGCTTTCTCGTTGCGTTCCACAAATGTCCTGGCTCCGCATTTCGGACAATACGTAAATTGATGTAAAGGATGGGACATGATATTTTATATTTAATAGTCAGGCACGGATTACACGGATTTCACTGTTCTAACAAACTGTGCAATCCGCGAAATCCGTGCCTGAAATAGCTTTGTGTTTTTATTACTTCACTTCCCAACCCAGTGCGCTTGCGCCCAATACGGCTGCATCGCTTTCTTTCAATTGGGAGAATAATAATTTTGTCTTGCCTTCGAACACTTTCAACATGTTCTTTTCCATTGAACGTTTGATCGGATTCATAATCAGATCTCCGGCTTTAGTCAGGCCTCCGAATAGGATGATCGCTTCTGGGCTGGAGAATGCAACGAAATCAGCGAATGCTTCACCCAGGATGTTACCTGTGAATTCGAAGATTTCCAAAGCCAGCTTGTCATTCTTCATTGCTGCGTCATACACGTCTTTGGATGTGATTTCGTCCGGATCCAATTCGCGAAGCAAGCTGTCATCCTTACGGATTTCCAGAAATTCGCGTGCCGTACGGGCAACTCCTGTAGCAGAAGCATATGCTTCCAAACAACCTTGACGACCACAACCACAAGGACGTCCGTTATTACGACGCATGATCACGTGACCTAGCTCGCCTGCAAATCCATCATGCCCGTAAACCAGGTTACCGCCGATTACGATGCCGCTCCCGACACCTGTACCTAATGTGATCACGATAAAGTCTTTCATACCGCGGGCAGCACCATACGTCATTTCACCGATAGCAGCTGCATTCGCATCATTTGTCAATGCCACGGGCACACCACCCACCTTTTCGCTGATTAACTGAGCCAAAGGAATTTTACCTTTCCAAGGAAGGTTTGGTGCAAATTCGATACAACCGTTAAAGAAGTTACCGTTCGGAGCTCCTACACCTATACCTTTTATTTTATCTACACCGCCTGCCTGGTCGATCACTAATTTCAGGCCATTTGCAAGTTCGCTGACATAATCGTCGACATCAGTATACTTTCCGGTTTTAATTGAACTACTGTACAAGATCGTTCCTCTTGCATCTACTACGCCAAAAACAGTATTGGTACCACCTATATCGATACCTACTACATAAGCTTCTCCATGATTTTATATTTTAGATTAATAATGCTTTTTTCTGGAAAGCAAATATAAGAGGAATCTGGTAAGGTACAATGATTTTATTCAAAAAAAACCGAAATGGACGTGAATATGTTACCCGATATGTTATTTAGCAGGTAAAATTTCAATCCAATAATCGTCTGGATCATTGATGAAATACAAGCCCATCTCGTTATTTTCGAAACAGATGTATCCGAGTTCTCGGTGATATTCGCGTACCTTGTCATAATCGCCGGCTACACGGAAACAGAGATGGCTTTCATTGTCTCCCAATTCGTATGCTTCTTTCCGGTCGCGAAGCCAGGTCAGTTCCAACAGAAATCCTGTCTCGTTGTCTGTCAGATAAACCAAGGTGAACGAACCGTCTGTCGCTTCCTTGCGGTGGTGTTCTTTCAAACCAAGCGCTTTTCCATAAAACGCAATACTTCTGTCCAGATCCAGGACATTGATATTAAAATGATCAAATCTGCTCTTTATTTCCATTTTCTCTCTATTTTTTTATTTTCCATTTTCAAATGTCTGTCCCTTCTCCCGGAACGGATATCAACGCATACCGGCAACCACGCGATTCCGCGTAAGGTCTGAAAGCAACCACCTCCGCCGGACGATCCCAAAAATGCATCGGTACAAAGATATTGGTTTTGATATGATCTACAAACTGTTGTGCACCGCGCATGAAGTCGGTCCCGATACGCGGATCGACCGGAAACATGGTAGCATCTAGCTTGTCGGTCGCCTTTGCCAAATCACCTAATTCTTTCAGATAATTTTGTTCTGCTTCTGCGACTTCTTCGGGAGTCGATTCGTCTTTCCAGTGCCAGTTATTTAGGTCGCCGGCATGGAAAAGGCGTTTCCCTTCGGCTTCGATCAGGAAGGATATGCCGGAGTCTGTTGATCCGAATGCCTTGATCCACAGGTTATGATCTTCATAGGAATCTTCTTTTTTGAGATAGATCGCATCTTCTTTCCCTGCCCGGTTCCTTTTCAAAATATCTTTGCCGAAAAGATAGACGATATCTTTTTTGTATGTTTTCCATCTCAAAACCTCCGGATTGAAATGATCCGGATGGAAATGGGATGACAATACATATAATGTACCCGCACGATTCAATAGTTTCTCATGCACGAAACCTTTTTCCGGTGACCTCCCTGTGTCTTTATAATAATCGATCAAAATGGCAAATTCGTCTGCCTCGATGGCAAAACCACTATGGTAGATATAAGTAAGTCTCATATATATTTTCCTTTCTTTTTATAAACAAAACACGGAAGGTCGCATTCTTGTTGTGCAAATCAGCGTTCGTTTGCGTCCGGTCAATGCTGATTACGATATTACAACTTTATTTCCAGTTGCTCCATCATCACCCCTGTCTTTCGGCGTGCATCGGCCACATCCAATCCGCGTGCCAGCAGCACTGCCATACGGCGATGTCCGCGGACTTCCGGTTTACCGAAGAAGCGCATTTGGGTGTCCGGCTGTTCCAAGACCTTATCCAGGTTGCCTAATGAAAGTTGGTTGCTGTCCCCTTCGACCACAACAGCACGCGAAGCGCCTGCACCGTGAAAAGCTATGTTCGGGATCGGTAGGCCTAATATAGCACGGGCATGCAAAGCGAACTGCGAAAGATCCTGCGTGATCATTGTGACCATTCCTGTGTCATGCGGACGGGGAGAGACTTCGCTGAAAATGACATCTTCGCCCTTAACAAACAATTCGACCCCGAAAATACCGCGGCCGCCGAGCGCCTCCGTGATTTTGCCTGCAATTTCGCGTGCCTTTTCTTTGGCAACCGGGTTCATTGCCTGTGGTTGCCAGGATTCACGATAGTCGCCGTCAACCTGTACGTGTCCGACCGGTTCTAGGAATGATGTGCCTCCAATATGACGGACGGTCAACAGGGTGATTTCGTAATCGAAATCGACAAACCCTTCCACGATCACTTTTCCGGCACCGGCACGTCCGCCTTCCTGTGCATAGTGCCAGGAGCGGTCGATATCTTCTTCTTTACGGATAATGCTTTGTCCGTGTCCGCTCGAGCTCATGATCGGCTTGACGACACATGGCATTCCGATAACTTTGACAGCCTCGATAAATTCTTCTTCTGTCTCGGCAAAACGATAAGGAGAGGTTGGCAAACCCAATTCCTCGGCAGCCAGACGGCGGATGCCTTCGCGATTCATAGTCAACCAGGTGGCACGGGCTGTCGGGATGACATGGAATCCTTCTTTTTCCAGTTCCATCAACGTCTGTGTTGCGATGGCCTCCACTTCGGGAACGATATAATCTGGTTTTTCTTTTTCTACAATCTCGCGCAAAGCGTCTCCGTCCAACATCGATACGACATACGAACGGTGGGCGACTTGCATGGCCGGAGCATCTGCATATTTGTCCAAAGCGATTACTTCCACTCCATAACGCTGTAATTCAATTACAAATTCTTTGCCTAATTCGCCAGAACCGCAGAGCAAAACTTTCGTTGCGGTAGCCGACTTCGGTGTTCCTATTGTTACCATATTTATTGAATGTATTATATTTCTTTTGTTCATAGGTGCAAAGGTACAGTAATATTGGCAATTGACAAGTGGTTCTCAATAGGGGATTTCCGAATGGATACAAGTGTAATCTGTTTTCGACATTGTAGAAAATAAAATAGATGCAAATCTGATTAGGTTTCCATGCAGATGTAAATGTCGTTTTCTACAAAGAAATATATACCTATGTGAGGTTAATTTGGGTTAAATATAAGTACCTTGTGATACAAGGTATCTTGGTAAAACATATATTTGTGGCAGTTAATGACAAAATATTTTTCTATTTATGTAACGATTTCGCAAAATGTTCGTCTAATAGATAAAAGTAACAACAAATATGATGATTCATCTGGAAGGAATTAACAAAACGTATTTCAACGGTGCGCCGCTGCACGTTTTGAAAGGCATAGACCTGGATATAGAGAAGGGAGAGATGGTGTCTATTATGGGCGCGTCCGGATCGGGAAAATCCACACTGCTGAATATCTTGGGAATACTGGATACATACGATACGGGCACTTACACCCTGAACGGGCAGTTGATCCGCAATCTGAGCGAAACCCGCGCGGCGGAACTGCGTAACCGGATGATCGGTTTTATCTTCCAGTCCTTTAATCTGATTTCATTCAAAAATGCGATGGAAAATGTTGCCTTGCCCCTGTATTACCAGGGTATAAGCCGGAAGAAACGGAATGCTATGGCGTTGGAATATTTAGATATGGTCGGGCTGAAAGACTGGGCGGAACATATGCCGAACGAAATGTCCGGCGGGCAGAAACAGCGTGTTGCCATTGCCCGCGCCCTGATTGCCAAGCCGCAGGTGATCCTGGCGGATGAGCGACCGGAGCGTTGGACAGCAAGACGACGGTCGAGGTGATGGAGCTGCTCCGGAAAGTAAACCTCGAAGGGCTGACGATGGTGATCGTGACGCACGAACCTTCCGTGGCCGAGGCAACCGACCGCATTATCCGCGTGAAAGACGGTCTGATAGAAACAATAGAAAAAGGATTGGGACATGTTTGACTTTGATAATTTCCGAGAAATATGGAGTACGATCCAAAAGAATAAACTCCGTACCTTCCTGACCGGCTTTTCCGTAGCATGGGGGATTTTCATGTTGATTGTCCTCTTGGGGGCAGGAAACGGGATGAAGAACGGGATCATGTCGAACTTTCGCAACTTTAGCCTGAATCGGGTGGAGACATGGCCGCGCTACACGAGCAAGCCGTACAAGGGAATGCAGATGAACCGGAGGATCGAATACAAAGATGAAGATCTGATTGCCATCCCTCGCGAAAATCCCGAAGTGGATTTGATCACGGCGAGTATCAGCCGGAGCGATACGCTTTCCTACGGAGACGAATATAATGCCTATTCCCTGAACGGAGTGCACCCTTCGAAGGCGGTGATTGACAATATCGAAATGACGGTAGGAAACGGCCGTTTTATCAATGATATAGATGTAAAGGAAAAAAGGAAGGTGATTGTCTTGAGTCCCCGCATGAAAGAAGTACTTTTCAAAGGCGAGGACCGTTGGGCAAATATGTGAATGCCGGAAGTGTCGCATACCAGGTTATCGGTGTCTATAAGGCGGAGGACAACGACAACAACGCGCCGGCCTATATCCCTTTCAGTACGGCGCAGACCTTGTATAACGCCGGCTACGGACTGGATGAGATCATCTTTACGGTGAAAGGTATTTCCACGCAGGAAGAATTTGACGCTTTCGAGAAACGTTTCCGCCAGCAGATGGGAGCGCGGCATAAGTTCGACCCCGAAGACCGGCGGGCGATCGGTATGTGGAGCACGCTCGAAAACTTCATGATGCTGAATGGGATGATGAACGGTATCGCCCTCTTTATCTGGGTGATCGGCATCGGGACACTGACTGCCGGGATCGTAGGCGTGAGCAACATCATGCTGATAACGGTACGTGAGCGGACGAGGGAGTTCGGCATCCGGAAGGCGATAGGGGCGACTCCGTTCTCCATCCTGAAACTGATCATTGTCGAATCGATCCTGATCACGGCGGTGTTCGGTTATTTGGGGATGATCTTAGGAATCGGGTTGACGGAAGGAATCAATTCGGTCATGGAGATGATGAATGCCGGAAAGAATGTTTCACAGGATGACATGAGTATCTTCCTGAACCCGACGGTGAACCTCAGTGTGGCGTTGTCTGCTACGGCTTGATCATCGGAGCAGGTGTGTTGGCAGGCTATTTCCCTGCCCGCAAGGCGGTCAAGATCACGGCGATCGAGGCCATGCGCAATGAATAATTGGTAATTGAAAATAGAAAGATTATGTTCATATTTGATATAGATCGCTGGGTGGAAATATGGGTGACGATCACCCGTAATAAAACCCGTAGCCTGCTGACCGGCTTCGGTGTGTTCTGGGGCATCCTGATGCTGGTGATCCTGTTGGGTTCCGGCAACGGTTTTAAGAATGGCGTGTTGAAGAACGTCGACGGTTTTTCGACGAACTCCGCATTCTTCTTTTCCGAACGGACCGGCGAACCCTACAAAGGGTATAAGAAAGGGCGTTACTGGCAGATGCGCAACCGCGACTTGGAGACGATCCGCCAGCGTGTGAAAGGAGTGCGCTATCTTTCGCCGATGATTATGCAATGGGGCGGACAGAATAATGTAGTGAGAGGACAGAAAGCTGGTACATATAACGTGCGTGGCGTCTATTCTGAATATTTCAATATCGAAACGCAGCATATCTTGGCGGGACGCTTGTTAAATGAAATCGACATGATCGAAAAGCGTAAGGTGTGCCTGATCGGTAATATCGTGCGCGAAGTCCTTTTTGCCCCGGATGAAGATCCGATCGGACAGTACATACGGGTGAATGGCATCTATTACCAGGTAGTCGGTGTGATCAAGCCGAAGCCCCGTGCCCAGATTGGCGGGCGTACGGAGGAAAGCGTAATGATCCCGTTTAAGACGCTCCAGCAGGCTTCCAACCAGGGAGACAAGTTCTGGTTCCTCTGTGCGACGGCCGACGACGGTTATTCCTGTGATAAGATGGTGGAAGACATAAAGACGGTCCTGCGTTCGCAGAACGAAATTTCCCCGACGGACGAACATGCTATCAGCAGCTTTACGATAGCCAAACAGTTCGAAACATTCGATATGTTGTTCACCGGTATTAATATTCTGGTTTGGCTTGTCGGTATCGGAACTCTGCTGGCTGGTATTATTGGGGTTAGTAATATTATGATGGTGACAGTTCGGGAGCGGACACGCGAGATCGGAGTGCGCCGTGCGATCGGTGCGAAGCCTTTCGATATTATATCGCAGATCATGAGTGAGAGCCTGCTGTTGACATCCTTGCCGGGTTGATCGGGCTTAGCGTGGGGGTATTCCTGCTCGATGTGGTGAACAATGCGATGGCAAGCGACGGAGATGTGTCTAACGACACGTTTTTTTCCAATCCCGAAATCCATATCGGGACAGCGGTGGCAGCTACCGTAATTCTGTTGTTCAGCGGTCTCCTTGCCGGATTGATCCCGGCCTGGCGTGCCATGCAGATCAAGGCGATAGATGCTATCAGGGAAGAGTGAATTGGATTTCAGATTTATGATTTATAATTTGTGTCTACGTATAAATCATAAATATTTCCATTGTCAATTAATAAAAAAGTATAGTTATGAAGAATCGTATCGTAAAAAAAAGTCCTGCGGATCATCTTTTTGGTATTTGTGGGAGTTGCTGTTGTCGGCACTTTCTATTTCTTGTGGAAGAAAGCGCAACCTGTCATTACCCTCTATGAGTTGGTTACCCCTGCACGTGACACGATTGAGACGAAGACCGTGGCGACCGGAAAGGTCGAACCTCGTGATGAAGTCCTTATCAAACCGCAAATGTCGGGTATCATCTCCGAATTGCTGAAAGAAGCTGGACAGATGGTGAAAGAAGGGGAGATCATTGCTCGTATCAAGGTTATTCCTGAAATGGTTCAGTTGAATAGTGCCGAATCGCGTGTACGGGTGGCGAAGATCAACCTCGAACAGATCAGTGCTACCTTCAAGCGGGATAAAGAGTTGCATAAACAGGGGGTTATCTCCAAAGAAGATTACGAAACATCTCTTGCCAACTATAAAAAGGCGCAGGAAGAGGCAGAGAACGCTCAGGATGCTCTTGAGATTATCCGTGAAGGTATCTCTAAACGGTCTGCCGCTTCCAGTACGACACAGGTTCGTTCTACTATCACCGGTATGATCTTGGATGTGCCTATCAAGGTCGGTAACTCGGTGATCCAATCGAATACTTTCAACGACGGTACGACGATCGCTACTGTTGCCGATATGAGCAATATGATCTTTAGGGGGAAAGTAGACGAGACGGAAGTCGGCCGTATCCATGAAGGGATGCCGATCAAATTGACGGTTGGCGCTATGGAAAGCCGCACGTTCGATGCTGAACTGGAGTATGTGGCTCCTAAAGGTGTGGAAGAGAACGGGGCTGTGCTGTTTGAGGTGAAGGCAGCCGTGCATATGCCAGGCGATGCTTTATCCGTGCCGGCTACAGTGCCAACGCCGAGATTGTGTTGAAGCGTGCGGAGAATGTATTGTCCGTACCCGAAAGCTGTGTCGAGTTTAGCGGTGATTCTACTTTCGTACAGGTAGTAAAAGCGGAAAAGCCGGAACAGAAGTTTGAAAAGCGTGCCGTTAAGGTAGGTTTGTCCGATGGTATCAAGATCGAGATTAAGGAAGGTCTTGCCGAAAACGAAAAGGTACGCGGGGCGATTGTCGATCCGAATAAGAAATAATTGTAAACGATAAAATGATGAGAAGCCAATTAATAATAGCTACGACTTTGTTTCTTTCCGGTACTTTTGCTTGGGGGCAGGAACTCTCCAAACGATGGTCTTTGGAAGAATGCATCCGTTATGCAATTGAGCATAACATCGATCTGAAGCAAAAAGAGCAGGATCAGGAAAGCCGGAGAGTAGAATTGCATACCAGTAAGTTCAGTTGGTTGCCCGATCTGAATGCCAATGTCGGACAGAACTTCGACTTTGGACGTTCTCCTTCCAAATCAGGTGTGATTGTGGATCAGAACTCGGCTAATACTTCGGCATCTGTCTCTTTGAGCATGCGATATTCGACGGCTTGCGTATTCCCAACGATATCGCTGCCCGCAAGCTGGACTTGAAAGCGGCTGTCGAAACGTTGAATAAGGCGAAGGAAGACTTGTCGATTAATGTTGCTTCCTACTATTTGCAGGTTTTGTATAATAAGGAAGTCCAAAAGATTGCCGAGTTGCAGGTTGCGCTGAGCAATGAGCAGGTCGTGAAAACCGAAGCATTGGTAAAGAACGGGAAGGTTCCCCTTTCCCAGTTATACGATATGAAAGCGCAGCTAGCGAAGGACGAAGTCTCGCTGACCGAAGCGCGTAACAATGTGAAACTGGCATTGCTCGACTTGACGCAAAGCCTCGAACTGGAACGCGACGGTGAAAATTTCGATATTGTAGTCCCTGAAATAGAAGATGCGGTTGAACAGTATATGGGCAGCATCCTTCCTCCGGACAATGTCTATGATCATGCTGTCGCTTTCAAGCCGCAGATCAAGGAGCAGGAATTTCTCTTGGAAAGCCAGAAGAAAATGCTGAAAGTGGCTCGGGCAGGTTATTATCCGAAACTGAATTTCGGCGCCAGCTACAGCAACGGCTATTACCATTATTCCGGTGATGGCGAATATACGAATCTTCCTTTCAGCGACCAGTTGAAGAATAACGGGCGTAAGACGATCGGGTTCAGCTTGAGTATCCCGCTGTTCAACCGCTTTCAGGTTCGTAACAGTGTCCGCTCCGCCCGTATCAATATCCGGAACCGGGAGTTGATGATGGAGAATACGAAGAAGGTGTTGTATAAAGAAATCCAGCAAGCCTACTACAATGCGACTGCTGCCCAGGAGAAATATACCGCATCCGACAAATCTGTCCTCGCTAGCAAGGAGGCTTTCTCTTATGCCGAAGATCGTTATGCCGCCGGTAAGAGTACGGTTTTTGAATACAGCGAAGCCAAAACGAAGTATGCCCAGAGCTTGTCCGAACAGGCTCAGGCCAAGTATGACTTCATTTTCCGCACCAAAATCTTGGACTTCTATAACGGCACACCAATAACACTATAACATATTTAGGTTAGACACATTTGTTTAAGAAAAAGAAGGTCTCTGCGATGGAAACCTTCTTTTTGTTCTTATATTTGTCCGAGAGATTATGATTTACAATTCAAGGACCATGAAAGTATAATCGTTTAATGGAGTGGATCTAATATTAATACCTAGAAAAACATATTATGAATGCAAGATTTGTGACATTAGTTTTGCTGCTATTCGTTTGGCTGGAGGGGGACAGCGTTTGGGCCCAATATCTTCCCAAACTTTATCAGGTTTTCTCTCCCGACAAAAAGTTGAAGATGGCTATTCAGCGACATAACGACGGTTTGCTGACCTACACTTTTGCAGCTAATAGAGAAATATTGATCAAAGAATCTCCGCTGGGTTTCAAATTGGAATCACAGGAGACGGTTCCTTCTTCCGGTTGGAAAATAGAGAAAGTATCCGACCGGAAAGTACGGGATGAATGGAAACCGCTTTGGGGTAAACGGGCTGTGGTTGAAGATCATTTTAATGAATTGGTGATCGATTTGGTGAATCCGGCCGGACAACCGGAGCGGATGCAGTTGGTTGTCCGTGGATATAATGACGGCTTTGCATTCTGTTATAAAATACCGGATGGAAAAGGACCGTGTGTAAATGTGCAGTCCGAATTGACGGCCTATAACTTTGCAGGAGATTATACGGCATGGTTCTATAATGGCGAAAATCATAATATAGGACCCGAAAAGTTGACGGAAACAGATGGAACCCGTTTGCCGGTGATGACCGTGAAGGCGGGTGATAAACATTATATGGCAATCCATGAAGCCTGCCTGGAAACAGGAGCACCTCTTGTTTTACAATCTAAGGGGGGGGAATCGCTCTTTTCGGTCGCTTCCAAGCCGACCAGTCTGTCGCCGGGATATACATCAGCCTGGCGTGTCGTTTTGTATGGGACGACACCTGGCGTGTTGACCGATTCCCATTTGTTGGAGTTGCTGAATCCGGATCCCGACTCTCGTTATGATTTTTCGTGGGTGAAACCGGGGTTGGCTGTCTGGGACTGGCGTATCAACGGAGCTGTGTGGGATGGATTTACATACGGGATGTCTTATCCTTCCTGGGTACGAATGGTCGATTTCGCTGCCGAGCAGGGTTTCAAATACCTGGTGTTGGATGCCAATTGGTATGGACCGGAATTCGAATCGGATTCCGATCCGGTTAAAGGAGAAAAAGCGCAGGATGTGCAACGGCTGTTGAAATATGGAAAAGAGAAAGGTGTCGGAGTCTGGCTTTATCTGAATGATGTCGGAGGTCGGAAATATCCGATAGAAAAGACCTTGAAACAGTATGGGGATTGGGGAGCAGCCGGGGTTAAATACGGTTTTATGAGCGGAACACAAGAAGAAAAGAACCGGTGGACGAAAAAGATCACGGAGCTTTGTGCTCAAAATCACTTGTTGGTCGATTTCCATGACGGTCCGGTTCATCCATACGGACAAATGCGTACTTGGCCGAACGCTGTGACACGCGAATATTGCCATGCCCAGTTGGACGGACATCATGTGTTCGAGCCTAAAACATTTGTGACGACCGTTTTCGTCAATATGGTTGCCGGTCCGATCGATATGAACAACGGAATGTTTGACCTTCGCCAAGGGCATACGACACGTGTGGACGAGAGTCAGCCGGTTCCTTCCACACTGGTTTCGGAAGCTGCCCGTACGTTGATTGCTTTTTCTGGCGTGACTATTTTGCCGGATATTCCAGAATACTACCGGAAGTACCCGGCTTTGTTGAACTTCCTGTCTGCCCAAAAGATGCCGTGGAAAGAGAGCCGTACCCTGGCCGGTGAAATCGGGGAGTATATCGTGATGATGCGTGAAACGGAGGATGCCTACTTAGTCGGTGCGGCCACGAATGAGTCCGGAAGGACGATAGATCTGCCTCTTTCTTTCTTGGAAAAAGGAAAATATACTGTTGAAGTCATCGAAGACGGCGACGATGCCCACTATCTGACAAACCGGGAAAGCTTGAAAGTTACGACTTGGCAACTGACAAACAATGATAAACTGGCATTGAAGTTGGCACCGGGCGGTGGTGCGTGTCTTGTTATTAAGAAAACTCCGTCCATGCGTGTTGGTGAGCAAGCGGCTTTTCCGCTTGTCAGCCCTTCCTGGAAAATTGGTCGAGAATAATTACTTCATACTTAATCTGAACGAACCTAATCAGATTGCGAACACTAGCTGGATCAAGCCCGGACAGGTAATTCGTGAAGTTACATTGACAACGGCTGGCAGTATGGCTTGTATTGATTTTGCCGCAGAAAACAATATAGCTATGTGCTGTTTGATGCCGGTTGGTATGGGGCGGAAGAAGATGTGAAATCGGATGCGACCACCGTTACGGTTGATCCGGCCCGTTCGAAAGGACCGCTTGATTTGCCTAAAGTAATAGAATATGCCAATTCAAAAGGAGTTGGAATACTGGTTTATGTGAATAAAAAGGCACTGCATCAGCAACTGGATGAAATTCTGCCTTTATATAAGAAATGGGGGATCAAAGGTGTAAAATATGGTTTTGTGAATGTGGGCGACCAATACGCTACGGCATGGTTGCATCAGGCAGTACGCAAAGCCGCCAAATATGGATTGATGGTTGATATCCACGATGAGTATCGTTTGACAGGCTATTCGCGCACGTATCCGAATTTACTGACTCAGGAAGGTATCCGTGGCGACGAAGAAAGTCCGTCGCTGGACCAGGCCATCTATACATTATATAATCGCATGATCTGCGGAGCGGGTGACTATACCAATTGTTATTTTGCGGAAAGAGTCACGGAAAAGATGGGCGGACGTGCTGCCCAGTTAGCTAAATTAGTCGCTATTTACAGTCCCTGGCAGTTTGTCTATTGGTATGACCGTCCCGAAAAATCACCGAGACGCGCCGGTGGTGCAGGCTCTGCCGAGTCTGTGATCAAAACAGATGCTGAACCCGTTTCTATAATTCTATTCCGACCGTATGGGACGAAACTCGCTTCCTGGAGGGAGAAATGGGAAAATATGCTGTGGTCGCCCGCCGTTCGGGTTCCGATTGGTATGTAAGCATGTTGAATGCCGGAGACAAAAAACAAATCTCCTTACCCATTGATTTTCTGAAAAACAGAAAGGCTATACCGCCACACTCTATTACCAGGCTTCCGAGGAGAAAAAGGATGTCGTCGATGCCAAGAAAATCAGGTTGGAGAACCGCAATGAGGTTATCATTGATTTGGTCGGGAATAGCGGATGTGTGCTGCATTTTTCGATTCTTAATTTCCAATAGATTTATTTCAAATCACGTGGTAAGCCGGAGGGAATGTTCCTTCTCCGGCTTTCTTTTTATTTATCTGTTATCGGCTTCTTTTTTCCGATAAGAGGAAGGAGATATTCCCATAACTTTGGTAAAGACACGGGAGAAATAGGCCTGCTCCTCGAATCCGAGCCGTATCGCAATTTCGTTCAGTTTCATATCCGTAAGTTCGATATACTGACAAGCTTTCTGTATTTTTAGGCGTGTAAAGTAATTGATGGGTGAGGTACCCGTTTCTTTCTGGAATAAGGTGGAAAAGTGAGATTCCGAATATTTGAAATATTCCGCTAAATCTTTTAAGGTCAGATTGGTTTCCACGTGTTCTTGTAAGTAATAGATAACTCGCATCGAGAATGAATTTTCTTTGTGGGTCGGAAGATCGATATGGCGGAACTGTTCCTGAAAAATGAAAGTTGAGAGAAACGTATATAAGCACATGGATGAATAAGCCAGATATTCTTTTATGTAACCTCTGGCAAAACTACTGTATATCTCTTCGAATAGACGGATGCGGACGAGTTGCCGTACATGTTCGTCTGCTAATATTTCTTGAGGAGCGGGGTTGGGAGAAAGGAATGATTCGGTTAGCTTACCACAGAAATGAATCCAATAGATTGTCCAAGGATCATGCTGTCCGCCTCAAATGAATAAGGGACATGGGGAGGTACGATGATATACTGATTTTTCTGTTACGGGACTTCTCCCGCCGGGCCTTTTACCTATATGGAGAACAGTCCGGTTTCTTATAAACCGACCGGTTTTATCGGAGGGGCGGGACATGGTTGTATCTTTACGGCCGGTAGTGAGAACTATTGGAAAGCCGCGACTAATTCAATTTCCGTCCGGCATATGTTTGAACGCAGGGTCTCTTTCTATCCGTCCGGCTTTGATAAAGACGGCTATTTGTTTACGAACACCTATTTAGGAGATTATCCGATGTTCCTGCCCGGAGGAAAGGAACAGATCGCCGGTGAATATCAACCCGGGTGGATGTTGCTTTCGTATGGAAAAAAAGTGAGCGTATCTTCTTCGCTGGAAGGTTATCCGGCAGAAAATATAGTGGATGAGGACGCCCGTACGGCTTGGGTCGCCCAATCGAACCGTGATATGGAGTGGGCACAAGTAGATTTGCAACGGCTTTCGTCTATCCATGCTATTCAGGTGAATTTCGATGAATACGGGGCTAATCAAAAAGGTGCTGTCTCCGGAGTTTACCAGAGCTATCTGATTTACGCTTCGGTAAATGGCGAAGATTGGTCTTTGGTGGTGGACTATGGTACAAAGAAAACAGACACTCCTCATGATTATATCGAATTTGAAGAACCGTTCAAAGCCCGGTATATCAAGTTGCAAAACAAGGAGTATACGGTGTCGAAAATTTTTCCGTACGCGATTTGAGAATTTTTGGAAAAGGTCAGGGGAGTACTCCGCGTGCCGTAAATGATTTCACGGTGGAAAGGGATGAGGCCGATCCGTGCAAGGCGCGTCTTTGTTGGGAGGCTGTTCCGGATGCTCAGGGTATATTGTCCGCTACGGAATAGCCGGAGACAAGTTGTATAATAATTTCCAGGTGATGGGAGAAAATACATTGGAAATCGGAAGTCTGAATAAAGGGGTTGCTTATTATTTTACGATAGATGCCTATAATGAGAACGGTATTACCCGGACTTCCCGGATAAAAGTTTGCCGTTAATCAACAGACTTCTTTTTACCTCTTCAGCTTTCCCACAAACATCAGGTTATTGTCGTTCTCATGGAGCGTAGCAGCCAATTCTTTCAGTTGGGCTTTCGCTTCGGGAGGACATTTGCCGGAGGCGAGATGGGCTTCGATCATATCCTGAAGTGCAGCCGGTTCGACATTGAAAATGAGTCTGCCCTTGTTGAAGCGGTTGTTCGGATTGGGAATCGGGAGATTCCCGTAGAAGTCGTTGACCAGGTGATATTGGGAAGATGACATTTTCATCTTATCTACCAGTATGTCTCCTCCGGGTGTGAACCGGCCTTTATCCCAAGTGTAGTAATGGATGAGGATATGATTGGGCAGTTCCGTGTAGATATGGATAGTTTTTGAGCAAAACCGGGGAGTTCATCGTGAAACGGGGGATCAGCTTGTTTGCTTCCGTATCGTATGTGAAAGTCGTGTCGATGCCGGTATAAAAGAAGTCGAATGTCCCGATATTCCGGTAGGAAAATATCTCATTGTCGAAATTTCCTGCCAACATATAGTCGAGTGCCGGTATCTGTGATAGGATGTTCCCGTCCGTGTCCATCCGGAAAGCGATCGGCGTCCCTTCTTCAAAAGGCATGTGTACGACCGAGAGCGTACCGTCGGCATTGACCTCGATTTTCGGTTTGTTGATTTGTCCGGGAAGATTGATATCTTTTATCCATTTCCCGTCAAGGCCGTACATCATGATTTTCTTCCCATAAAAGAGAGAGAGGAATATATGGCCGCCTCGTTCGTCGATACTCCCGTCGTAGATAGTCACCGGATACTCGCCCGGTCCGTTTCCCATTGCACCTATGTTGCAGAGGAATTTTCCGTCCTTGTCGTATAGCTTGACCACGTTGGATTGCTGCCGTACGCAAATGTAGTTATCGCTCACCTCGATCCACCAGGCCTTGAACAGGGCCTCGTCGGAGGTTTCAAAACGCACGATCCGGCAATCTTCGACCAGTTCGCTAAGTGGGATATCAATCGTATCGCCTGCCGCTTTCAGGTCGCAGATGTAAAGCGGGCCGTCCGGGTTTTCGATTATCCTGACACTGCCGTCGTCAGTTACCAACGATTTCGGAACGGAGGAATTACAACTTGCAAGGCTTGCCAGAAGGAAAACGATAGCGGGAAGGAATGCTTTTGTTTTCATATTCACGTAGATTTAAGTGATTATAAAAACAAAAGTATGAATAATTCGTAGATACGAACTATTCATACTTATATAATAATTAAATGATTAATGTAAATTAACGGATGAACAACAGTTCCCTATATTTCGGCAGCGGCCACATCTGGTTATCGACCATCAGCTCCAGGTCGTCGATGTGGCTACGGATTTCGTCCAGATAGGGAGCGACGGTATCATGGTAAGCGATCGCTTTGGTACGCAAATCGTGATACGGTTTGCTTTTTTGCGGGCTTCCACCATTTCGTCCACCATGCGAGTGACGGAACAGATATGTCCGGCAATCTTGCGAACCAGGCGTCGGGCTCTTCCGACATATCGTCATATTCCGGATATCCGCCGAAAGTCTCTTTCAGCTTGGCGATGTTGTCCAATAGCAATGACTGGTAGCGGACGGCAACCGGGATGATATGGTTGAGCGATAGGTCGCCAAGGACACGAGCTTCGATCTGTACCTTTTTGATATAGATTTCCCATTTCACTTCGTTGCGGGCTTCCAATTCCTTTTCGCTCAGTACACCCGTTTCCTTGAACATCCGGATAACTTCCGGTTTCAGGTAAGCATCGTATTGTAACGGAACGCTGTTTTCGCAATCCAGGCCGCGGCGGGCAGCTTCTTCCTTCCATTCGTCGCCGTAGCCGTTCCCGTCGAAACGGATCGGTTTGGATTCCTTGATATAGGCTTTCAGCACTTCGAAGATGGCGGCCTCCTTGCTCTTACCTTCGGCACGCAAGGCTTCGACATCCTGTTTGAACTGGCGGAGCTGGTAGGCTACGGCAGAGTTCAGTGCCAACATCGCCGAACCGCAGTTGGCCGACGATCCCAATGCACGGAATTCGAAACGGTTTCCGGTGAAAGCAAAAGGAGAGGTGCGGTTACGGTCCGTATTGTCTAACAGCAGTTCGGGGATCTGTCCGAAGCCGAGATGCAGGCGTTTCTTGTCGTCCACCTCGATAGCGTCTTCGATGGAACAGTTCTCGAACTTGTCCAGAATTTCGGTGATCTGTGTACCTAAGAAGGATGAGATGATGGCGGGAGGCGCTTCGTTGGCGCCCAGGCGGTGCGCGTTGGTCGCCGAAGCGATACTGGCTTTCAGCAAGGCGTTGTATTTATAAACGGCCATCAGCGAGTTGACCACGAATGTAATGAAACGCAGGTTGTCTTCCCGGTCCTTTCCCGGAGAGAAGAGGTTGATGCCCGTATCGGTTCCCATCGACCAGTTGCAGTGCTTACCCGAACCGTTCACACCCATAAAAGGCTTTTCGTGGAGCAGCACGCGGAAGTTGTGGCGGCGGGAGACACGTTTCATCACTGACATCAACAACTGGTTATGGTCGTTGGCGAGGTTGCATTCCTCGTAAATAGGCGCTAGCTCGAACTGGTTCGGGGCAACCTCGTTATGGCGTGTCTTGACCGGGATGCCCAACTTGTAGCATTCTGTTTCCAGGTCTTTCATAAACTCCTGTACACGGGAGGGAATGGCTCCGAAATAGTGGTCGTCCAATTGCTGGTTCTTCGCGCTTTCGTGTCCTAAGAGAGTACGTTCCGTCAGCGACAGGTCGGGACGGGCGGAATAGAGGTCTTCGTCTACCAAGAAATACTCCTGTTCCCAGCCTAAATAGGTGATGACTTTATTGACGTCTTCGTTGAAATAATGGCAGACATCTTTGGCTGCCTTGTTCAAGGCTTCGATGGAGCGGATCAGCGGGGTCTTGTAGTCCAGCGCTTCACCGGTATAGGCGATGAATACGGTCGGGATACACAAGGTGTCGTCTACGATAAACGCAGGTGAGGAGGGGTCCCAAGCCGAATAGCCGCGGGCTTCGAACGTGTTGCGCAATCCGCCGTTGGGGAAGCTGGATGCGTCCGGCTCCTGTTGTGCGAGCAGCTTGCCGCTGAATTCTTCGATCATGCCGCCGCCACCGTCATGTTCGACGAATGCGTCGTGCTTTTCGGCTGTCCCGTCGGTAAGAGGCTGGAACCAGTGTGTGTAATGTGTGACTCCTTTTTCCAGTGCCCACATGCGCATGCCGGCAGCCACATGATTGGCTATTTCGCGGTCGATAGGGGTTCCGTTGTCGATGGCATGGGTCAGGGCTTTGTAGGTTTCCTTGGAGAGATACTTTTGCATTGCCTTCCGGTTGAAGACGTTCTCACCATAATATTCGGATACTTTCTGATTGGGAGTAATGGCTTCCACTGCCTTTCGGTTGGATGCTTTCTCCACTGCATTGAAGCGTGAGATTGACATACAGATTGTTTTTATGTTATACCGGCTGCAAAGATACATGCAATTCTCCATGAATGCTTTCATCCGGTAGTTAAAAATAGATGAGTAGGAAACGATTTGTCCCGGCGCATCCCGTTCGGCAATGCACCAGCTTCTCTAAAGCTATGCATTAGGTTGCGTAACCCATAGCTTTAGCCTTCATAAAGCATAGCTTTACGGTAGCCTTTTTGGGGTGTCTGTCCTTTCGAATGAGGGCGTAAATGAAGATTCAAACATTTCATCGCGTGGGATAAATAAAAAAGGTGTATTAAGAAATGCTATTATTGATTATCAGTGATTTATGGTGATAGGTGATAGGTAAACCCCCGTTTCTGTAAAAGTTTAGGAAAAATGAATTAAAAAACGCCGCCTTTAAGGTGACGTTTTTAATTCAAACTCAGAAAAGTTTTACAAAAAGGCCTTTTCACCTATCACCTATCACCCGATCAGAACAAACTCCAGGCTACTGTCAATCCTGCCATGACGATCGCTACCATGCTCATCAGCTTGATCAGGATGTTGAGGCTGGGACCGGAGGTGTCTTTGAACGGGTCGCCGACCGTATCGCCTACGACTGTCGCCTTATGGGCTTCGCTGCCCTTGCCGCCGTGGTTTCCTTCTTCGATATGTTTCTTGGCGTTGTCCCAGGCGCCTCCCGAATTGGCCATGAAGATCGCCAGTACGAACCCGGTGCTCAGGCCGCCGATCAGCAGTCCGACCACTCCTGTCACTCCGAATATCAGACCGGTGAGGATCGGTGCGATGATGGCTAACAGGGAAGGGGTCACCATCTCATGTTGTGCCCCTTTTGTCGAGATGGCCACGCAACGGGCGTAATCGGGTTCGGCTTTTCCTGTTAGTATTCCGGGGATTTCACGGAACTGGCGGCGTACTTCCTCCACCATGTGTCCGGCTGCCCGTCCGACTGCATTCATTGTCAACCCGCAGAACATGAAAGCCATCATGGAGCCGAGGAACATCCCCGCCAACACCTTCGGTTCATAAGTGTGACATCATAATAGATCATAAAGTCGGAGAAAGAGGCTTTTGATACCTCGATGGCTTTGCCGTCGGAAAATGTCAGGACTGTTTCGCCCAATCGGAGCAAGCCTATTTTAATCTCTTCCACGTAAGAAGCCAGCAATGCCAGGCCCGTCAAGGCTGCCGAGCCGATCGCAAACCCTTTGCCTGTTGCGGCGGTCGTGTTGCCTAAGGAGTCGAGCGCATCCGTACGTTTGCGTACTTCCTTGCCCAAGCCGGACATTTCCGCATTGCCGCCGGCATTGTCGCAATCGGCCCGTAAGCGTCCGTAGCCAAAGTGATCCCTAATGTCGAGAGCATCCCGACGGCGGCGATGCCGATGCCGTACAACCCCATCCCTACATTGTTGAAATCGAAGCCGGAAGCAAAAAGGAACGAACAGATGATCCCGGCTACTACGGCCTGTACCGGAATGGCGGTCGATAGCATGCCCAGCCCCAAGCCGGAGATAATCACCGTTGCCGGTCCGGTCAGTCCGGCCTCTGAAACCCGCTGGGTGGCTTATAAGACTGGGAAGTATAGTATTCCGTCGATTGGCCGATCACGATCCCTACCAACAATCCGATTATAACCGAACAACTGATCCAGAACCAATTGTCCAACTCTAACAAATAAAGAATGCCGAAAGTGGAGAGGGCGATCAACACGGAACTTAGGTTTGTCCCTATGGCAAGCGCTTTCAGCAGCTCACGTATAGTCGCATTTTCCTTCGTGCGGACGGCGAAGATGCCGATGATCGACAATACGATCCCGACCGCGGCGATCAGCATCGGCGCCACAACCGCCTTATATTGCATCTCCACATCGCCGGACGCTACGAATGCGGCAGCACCCAATGCGGAGGTTGCCAGAATGGAACCGCAATATGATTCGTACAAATCCGCCCCCATGCCGGCCACATCTCCGACGTTGTCTCCCACATTGTCGGCAATGGTTGCCGGGTTGCGCGGGTCGTCTTCGGGGATGCCGGCTTCGACTTTGCCGACCAGGTCGGCTCCGACATCGGCCGCTTTTGTGTAGATACCACCGCCGACACGGGCGAAGAGTGCCTGTGTGGAAGCTCCCATCCCGAAGGTCAGCATGGTGGTGGTTATGATGGTCAGTTTATGTGTGGCATCCATCGTTTCTGCCGGAATGCAGATATTCAATAATATGTACCAGAACGAAATGTCCAGCAAGCCGAGGCCGACGACAACCAGCCCCATTACGGCACCGCTCCTGAAAGCAACCTGCAAGCCGCTATTCAAAGACGACCGGGCGGCATTGGCGGTACGGCAGATGCGTAAGTAGCCGTCTTCATTCCTAAGAAACCGGCAAGGCCAGAGAAGAAACCGCCGGTCAGGAAAGCGATCGGAACCCATTCGTTTTGTACTCCGAATCCATACGCCATGATGGAGAACAGAACTACCAGGGTGAGAAACACCGAAGCGACAACCTTGTATTGTTGTTTCAGGTACGACATAGCCCCTTTGCGTACGTGCCGGGCTATTTTTGCCATTAACTCCGTCCCTTCACTCTCTTTCATCATCTGCCTGAAGAAGAACCAAGCAAATACCAGTGCCAGGATGGAGGCTACCGGTATGATCCAAAAAATAGGTGTAATCATAGCAATGAGATTTAAAATTAATACGAATTTAATCGTTTTGACACTTAGCGTCTTACGATCCTTTATTGTTCATCTGTAAATATAACAAAAATAAAGAAGTAGAGAAACTTTTTCGTAAATAATAATGTTTCATTCTAAAAAAAACAGCATATTTGTCACAGAATAAGAATGAAAACGCAAATGACGGAAGAAACGAATCATAAGACCTGTAAATTAGGCTTGGCTCTGAGCGGAGGAGGAGCGAAAGGTTTCGCTCATATCGGAGTTTTTAGATTACTGGAAGAATGCGGTCTGAAGCCGGATATCATCGTTGGTACGAGTGTCGGTTCGTTGATGGGTGCTTTGTTTGCCGATGGCTATACGTCCGACGAAATTAAAGAACTCTTTACCGGACGTGAGTTTTCCGAATTCGCCCAGTTGCAAATCCCGAAATCTGGATTGTTCGACAGCAAGCGGTTCCGTTATTTCCTTCGTCGTCATTTGAGGGCTAAAACGTTTGAAGAGCTGAAAACTCCTTTGGTTGTCGTGGCGACCGATCTTGACAATGGCGAGAGCATGAGTTTCGTAGCGGCCCCATCGTAGAGGCGGTGACCGCTTCCTGTAGTATTCCGATTATCTTTAGCCCGGTCGTGATAAACGGAGTGCATTATGTTGACGGAGGTCTTTTCCATAATTTCCCGGTTTCGATCATCCGTGAAGAGTGTGAGCGTATCATCGGTGTGAATGTCAGTCCCCTTGTCCCGCAAAAGTACAAGCAGACGATTTTCCATATCGCGGAACGTTCCTACCACTATATGTTCCGGGCAAACACGTTGGAGGACCGCGAGATGTGCGATGTCCTGATCGAGGCGGAGGAGTTCGGTATGTATAAGACATTCGATCTGGAAAATGTGGATGAGATCGCGGGTATCGGATATGCTGCGGCGATCCGGGCATTCGAGGTCGTGATAAAAGAAAATAAATATGAAACCTTGGTGAACGCTATTATGGCAAGAAGAAACAACGCCTTGATGCCATAGTTTTTTCCGGAAGTTCCGGTGTTCACCCCAAATATTAACTAAGTTGGCAAATAACGCGATGAAACAGGCAAATAAGATGGTAATATATCAGGTCTTTCCACGTTGGTTTGGAAATATGAAATCATCCCTGGTGAAGAATGGAAGTAAAGTTGAAAACGGAGTAGGAAAGTTTTCGGACTTTACGCCGGTTGCTTTGTCCAAGATTAAGGAGTTGGGAACCACCCATATCTGGTATACCGGAGTGATCGAACATGCAACGAATACTGATTATACGGCTTACCAGATACGAAGAGACCATGCGGCAGTCGTAAAGGGGAATGCCGGCTCGCCTTATGCGATCAAAGATTATTATGATATAGACCCGGACCTGGCCGATAATGTGCCTGACCGTATGAAAGAATTCGAATCGCTGGTCAGAAGGACGCATGAAGCCGGAATGAAAGTAATCATCGATTTCGTACCTAATCATGTGGCCCGCCAGTATTATTCGGATGCCAAGATGGCATATGTGGAAGACTTGGGGCAAAAAGACAATACTTCGAAAGCTTTCGATCCTAATAATAATTTCTATTATATACCGGGGCAGACTTTGTGCCTGCAATTCGGTGCTCAGCAGGAAGATTTTGAATATAGTGAATTTCCGGCGAAAGTCACGGGGAATGATTGCTTCAGTACCTGTCCCGGACAAAACGACTGGTATGAGACGGTCAAGTTGAATTATGGTGTTGATTATGTGAACGGCCGTACCCTGCATTTTGATCCGGTTCCCAATACATGGGCGAAGATGCTGGATATCCTGCTTTTCTGGGCGGAAAAAGGGATAGACGGTTTCCGGTGCGATATGGCGGAAATGGTTCCGGTTGAATTCTGGAACTGGGTGATCCCGAAGGTGAAACAGGCTTATGATGTTTGTTTTATTGCCGAAGTTTATAATCCGGCAGAATATCGCAATTATATCTGGAACGGACATTTTGATTATTTGTATGATAAGGTCGGACTGTACGATACGGTACGGGCGGTCATGTGTAACCAGGCTCCGGCAAGCAATATCTCCGGATGCTGGCAGTCACTCGAAGGCATCCAGCATAATATGTTGAACTTCCTTGAAAACCATGACGAGCAGCGTATCGCTTCTTACTTCTTTGCCGGTGATCCGCGTCCGGGAATTCCGGGGATGATCGTGTCGGCTATGATGAATACCAATCCGGTGATGATCTACAGCGGACAGGAGTTAGGAGAGTCGGGAATGGACGATGAAGGGTTCAGCGGACGTGATGGGCGCACGACGATTTTTGATTACTGGAGTCTTGCCAGCTTGCGTAACTGGATAAACGAGGGAGCTTTCGATGGCGGCAAACTGACTGCCGAACAACGGCTGTTGCGCGAGGTGTATGCAAAGATCTTGAATATATCAAAGTCCGAACGGGTTATCACGGAAGGAGTTTTCTATGATTTGATGTATGCAAACCTGAGCAATCCGTATTTTAATTCACACCGTCAATTCGTGTTCATGCGTAAATATCAGAATGAAGTGTTGTTAGTGGTGGTCAACTTTGACAAGGCAGAGCAGACGGTACGCATCCAAATTCCTGACGAGGCATTCAAGGCACTTGATTTCGGGGACAACAAAGCTGCCGTACAGACCGATCTGATGACTGGAGAGAACTGTATCAGCACATTGACGGCTGCTTGGCCCTATCAGGTCGTTATACCTGCTTATTCCGGTCGTTTACTGAAGTTTACATATTGATTTATGATTTATGGTTTGTGATTTATGATCTGCTCTGACCGATGTGTTTGGTAATAAATCATAAATCATAAATCATAAATCATAATTGTTTTGTACCTTTGCACTCACAATTCAAATCTATTTACTTAAGATAAATATTCGGAATAATGAGTGCACAAACTCCTTTCTTGGTGTTTTCGGGAACTAACTCCCGGTATCTTGCAGAGAAAATTTGCAATAGTCTTGGTTGTCCGCTGGGACAGATGAACATTCAACACTTTGCCGATGGTGAATTTGCCGTCTCTTATGAAGAGTCGATTCGCGGTCGCGATGTATTCCTGGTACAATCAACGTTTCCTAACTCTGATAATCTGATGGAGCTTCTCCTGATGATCGATGCTGCCAAGCGTGCTTCAGCACACTCTGTAATCGCAGTTATTCCTTATTTCGGTTGGGCACGTCAGGATAGAAAAGATAAACCGCGTGTTTCTATCGGGGCCAAACTGATCGCAGACATGCTGAGTACTGCCGGTATCGACCGCTTGATTACGATGGACCTGCATGCCGATCAGATTCAGGGATTCTTTAATGTTCCGGTCGACCACTTGTATGCTTCTTCCATTTTCCTGGATTACATCAAAACATCATTGCCTCTGGATAACCTGTGTATCGCTACACCGGATGTTGGAGGAACTAAACGTGCCAGCAGTTATTCCAAATACCTGGGTTTGCCGATGGTTATTTGCCACAAGTCACGTCTGCGTGCCAATGAAGTGGCCGAAATGCGTATCATCGGTGATGTGAAAGGTTTGGATGTACTTTTGATCGACGATATGGTGGATACGGCCGGTACTATTACGAAGCTGCCAACCTGATGCTCGAAAACGGTGCTAAATCCGTGCGTGCCATCGCCAGTCATGCCGTTATGTCCGACCCGGCTTCTACACGTGTAGACCAGTCTGCTTTGACTGAAATGATCTTTACGGATTCTATCCCTTATGCAAAGAAATGCGAAAAGGTGAAAGTGTTGTCTGTTGCCGATATGTTTGCCGAAGCCATCCGTCGTGTTTGTAGCGGTGAATCTATCAGTTCTCTGTATACTATTTAATTAATGCATATATCAAGGAAAGGCTGCAATCCTGCGGGATGAGCAGCCTTTTTATTTCCATATGATTCTTAACTTTGTCTGCATGAAAAAGAGCGAGAACCTTCTCGCTTGATATGATTAAGATGAATTATTGGTTTAATCTATAGGTCAGAATGGATCAGCATGCGTACCGGTATCGGTAAAAAGGAGTATAAGCTCTGTTTCGTTTTGGCTTCAGACTAATAACCGGTCTGATTGTATAATGGCACTCCCATAGACCGTCATACTTATGTTTTTACCGTTTCTTTTTTACTTGTTGCCTCCATCTTTACTTAATTTGAATATTACGGCCAAAAATAATAATTAGCAATTTGCCTATTTCTCTTCATCAATAATCATGCCACTGCCGAGGCAAAGACGATGTCTTTGTCGTAGACTACTCCGTACTGTCCGGGGGCTATTCCTTGGATTTTGTTGTCGGATTCGATGCGGTATAAGTCTCCGATGCGACGGATGCGGCCGTGTGTGAAGTCCGGCGTGTGGCGGATCTTGAAAGTGATCTCTTTCTCGTCCTCAAATTCTCCCCATGGGTCTTCGGTGATGAAGTCGAAGCCGTGCATGTTGATAATCTTGCCGTACTGTGTTTCCGGATCATAACCGTTGGAAACATAGATAATGTTCCGCTTGATGTCCTTTTTGATAACGAACCACGGTCCTCCGCTTAAGCCTAAACCCTTACGCTGTCCGATGGTGTGGAACCAGTAGCCGTTGTGTTTGCCTAACACCTTGCCTGTTTCCAGTTCGACGATCTTTCCGGTTCGTTTGCCCAGGTAGCGTTCGATGAAATCATTATAGTTGATCTTGCCTAAGAAGCAGATTCCCTGGCTGTCTTTCCGTTTGGCACTCGGCAGTTTTTGTTGTTCGGCTATAGCTCGGACTTCGCTTTTCATGAGATGTCCGATCGGGAACATTAATTTCTGTATTTGCAAACGGGTGATTTGGCCAAGGAAGTCGGTCTGATCTTTTACCGGATCCTTGGCGGTGGAAAGCCATACTTTACCGTCTATCTCGTTGTCGTGGCGTAATGACCGGTCGCTATTTATCGAAATCCTTCCCCATTTCTCTTCGAAGCAGCCGAATTTGATATATTTATTGCACATCATATCCGGGTTGGGGGTGAGTCCGCGTTTTACGGAATCAATGGTGTAGCTCACGACACGATCCCAATATTCGTCGTGCAAGGAGACGATTTCAAACCGGCAACCGTACTTCTTGGCGATATAAGAGGTGATTTCAATATCTTCTTCGGCAGGGCAGTCTATATATCCGTCTTTATCTTCCATGCCGATACGGATATAGAAAATGGTAGGATCGTATCCTGCCTCTTTCAACTGGTGGACGACTACGGAGCTATCTACTCCTCCCGAAACTAATGCTGCGATTTCCATATTTTTACAGTGAATAAGAATTGTACAAAGGTACGGTAAATTTTTCAATTAAAACAGGAGAGATACTTTGGGTGCATCGATTACCGATAAGATACATGTCGGAACGACGAAAAATTATTGGCAGTATCTTTCGGAAATGTTGGGTTTGGAACTGCTCGATTACGGTATTATATCTAGCCGGACGAATCTTATTCTAACTGAAGGGATAGTAGTGACGATTTGATAGAATTGAAAGAGCGATTCTTGTTGGGATACTTTTAACCTGCAAAACATTTTTCATCTCATCGGAATTGTTTATTTTCGCATCCATAATAGTTCTCTTTTATGAATGTAGACATAACAGATTTAAAGACGGTCCGTTTGAGTCAGGACGGGAGTGCTGTGATTATCTTGGACCAGACCTGCTTGCCGGGATCTGAAGTCTATGTTTCCCTTTCTTCTGCAGAAGAGATTTGGGAGGCTATATATAGATTAAAGGTGCGCGGGGCGCCGGCTATCGGGATAGCTGCTGCCTATGGCATTTATGTTTGTAGCCGACAGATTGCGGCAAACACTTATGGTGGTTTTTGCAGTGAGTTTCTCCGAATCAAGGATTATCTGGCATCTTCTCGCCCTACTGCGGTCAACTTGGTTGCGGCTTTGGACCGGATGGAAAAAGTTGTGGTCGCCCATTCTGTGAATCCTGTTCCGGAAATAGTGGAACTGTTGCGTGTCGAGGCGGAGGCGATCCGGGCGGAAGATGCGGCTGCTTGCCGTAAGATAGGAGAGAACTGCTTGTCCTTGTTGCGCCCGGGAATGGGAATCCTGACACATTGCAATGCCGGTCATTTGGCGGTATCGGAATATGGAACGGCTCTCGCTCCGGTTTATTTAGGAGAAGAACGTGGATATGGCTTTAAGGTGTTTGCCGATGAAACGCGTCCGCTGTTGCAGGGTGCACGCCTGACGGCCTACGAATTGCAGAAGGTGGGTGTGGATGTTACCTTGATTTGTGATAATATGGCGTCGGCCGTCATGCGGAAAGGCTGGGTACAGGCTGTCGTGGTCGGTTGCGACCGGGTCGCGGCAAATGGTGATACGGCTAATAAGATCGGGACTTCGGGAGTGGCGATCCTGGCTCGTTATTACGGTATTCCTTTTTATGTGTTAGGTCCGACATCCACTATTGATTTGAATTGTTCGGATGGGGATTCGATCGTGATAGAAGAACGGAATCCCAAGGAAATTACGGATATGTGGTATGCTTCGCGGATGGCTCCTGAAGGGGTGAAAGCTTATAATCCGGCTTTTGATGTAACTCCTCACGACTTGATAACTGCGATTATAACCGAAAAAGGTATTGCTTATCCTCCTTTCCGTCTGGAGGATTTCTGAAAAATATTTACGGAAAGTTTTGCTAATCCCGAAACAATCAGTAATTTTGCTGCCCAATTTGTGGATATAGTAATTAAACAATATAATAAATTAAATTATGATCGTAGTTCCATTAAAAGAAGGCGAAAACATTGAAAAAGCGCTGAAGAAATTCAAAAGAAAGTTCGAAAAAACAGGTGTAGTAAAAGAATTGAGAAACCGTCAGGCTTTCGAAAAACCCTCTGTAGCAAAGAGAAAACAAACTATGCGTGCTGTTTACGTTCAGCAATTACAGCAGGTAGAAGAATAAAAATACAAAATCTATCTGCCAGGCTTGTTTTATTGGATTCTTATTCTTATTTTCGTTGCATAAAAGTTGATGCAACGTGAATGTGCTGATTGATTCATTTTTAGATTATCTTCGGTATGAGCGGAATTATTCCGAATATACGATTAATGCTTATTTCAAAGATTTACAGCAGTTTGAAGATTTTGTAAAAGAGAAGAAGGAAGGCATATTTGTGCCGGGGGAAGTTGATACGGATATTGTACGGAATTGGATTATATCTTTGTTGGATAATAAGATTTCGCCCGTATCTGTCAATCGGAAATTGAGTTCTTTGAAATCTTTTTTTAAATTCCTTATGAAGCAGGGATTCGTTTCTGTAAACCCGTTACGGTTTGTGACCGGTCCGAAAACAAAGAAGCCGTTACCTACTTTTGTAAAAGAAAAGGATATGGAAGAGTTGTTGGATGGAGACGGGTTTGATGAGGATTTTGAAGGGGTGAGGGATCGTTTGGTACTTGAAATGCTGTATGATACCGGGGTGAGACGTTCGGAGCTGGTCGGTTTACAAGATACCGATATAGACTACGATGCTATGCTGATCAGGGTGACAGGTAAGCGTAACAAGCAGCGGCTGATTCCTTTTGCAGAAAGATTAAAAAACTTGATGCTTGCATACACTGAAGTCCGAAATCGTGAAGTTGACGCAGGATGCGGATGGTTCTTTGTCCGGAAGAATGGAGAACAATTGTCTACGGGTATTCTTTATACGATAGTAAAAAAGAGGCTTTCGGACATTCCGACATTGGCAAAATGCAGTCCCCACGTATTAAGACATTCGTTTGCAACAAGTATGTTGAATAATGGAGCGGAGTTGAACGCCGTGAAAGAGTTACTCGGTCATAGCAGTCTGGCTTCTACCAGTATTTACACACATACAACCTTTGAGGAATTAAAAAAAGTGTATCATGCTCATCCAAGAGCACAAAAAGAAGGAGGTTTATTATGAACATTAGAATTCAAGCAATCCATTTTGATGCAACTGATCAATTAGAAGCGTTTATTCAGAAGAAAGTGGCTAAGTTGGAACAGTATTTCGACGGCATTATATCGGCAGAAGTTAGTTTAAAGGTTGTAAAACCAGAATCTGCAAAGAATAAAGAAGCTGCTATTCGGTTGATTATTAAAAATGGAGATTGTTTTGCCGAAAAGGTAAATGATACCTTTGAAGAATCAATTGACGAATGCGTAGAAGCATTGGAGAAACAGTTAGTTAAATTCAAGGAAAAAAATCAGAGCCAAATAAAAAAAACGGTAGATAAATTTGGTATATAAGAAATAATGCCTAAATTTGCAGCCGTTTCGCCTTGGTGACGAAACGGCTGCTTTTTGAAGCAGATATGCCTCTTTAGCTCAGTTGGCCAGAGCACGTGATTTGTAATCTCGGGGTCGTTGGTTCGAATCCGACAAGAGGCTCAAAATAGTTGATAGTGGAAAGTTGACAGTTGACAGTTTATGTCACTTTCCAGTTTTATCTGTCAACTATCAATTTTCAACTGTCAACTTATTGGGCAGTTACCAGAGTGGCCAAATGGGGCTGACTGTAACTCAGCTGTCTTTCGACTTCGGTGGTTCGAATCCATCACTGCCCACAAAATAAAACAATTTATAAAAGAATTGGTTTATTTGAAATTGCGGAAGTAGCTCAGTTGATAGAGCATTAGCCTTCCAAGCTGAGGGTCGCGGGTTTGAGTCCCGTCTTCCGCTCTTATTTATTGCCTGTGTAGCTCAGCGGTAGAGCACTTCCTTGGTAAGGAAGAGGTCCCGAGTTCAAGTCTCGGCACCGGCTCAAAATGGTATTTTAGAACATGATCATTAATCAAATAAAGAACAATTAAGTTATGGCAAAAGAGAAATTTGACAGATCGAAACCACATGTGAACATTGGTACGATTGGTCACGTTGACCACGGTAAAACAACTTTGACAGCTGCTATCACAACAGTATTGGCAAAGAAAGGTCTTTCAGAATTGCGTTCATTCGACTCAATCGACAACGCTCCTGAAGAAAAAGAAAGAGGTATCACTATCAACACTTCTCACGTAGAGTATTCGACTGCAAACCGTCACTATGCTCACGTAGACTGTCCGGGTCACGCCGACTACGTAAAGAACATGGTAACTGGTGCTGCTCAGATGGACGGTGCTATCATCGTAGTTGCTGCTACTGATGGTCCTATGCCTCAGACTCGCGAGCACATCTTGTTGGCTCGTCAGGTAAACGTACCGAGACTGGTTGTATTCATGAACAAGTGTGATATGGTAGACGACGCTGAAATGTTGGAGCTCGTTGAAATGGAAATGCGTGAACTGCTTTCAGCTTACGAATTCGATGGCGACAACACTCCGTTTATCCAGGGCTCTGCTCTTGGTGCGTTGAATGGCGTTGAAAAGTGGGAAGAGAAGGTTATGGAGCTGATGGAAGCTTGTGATACTTGGATTCCTCTGCCTCCGCGTGATGTTGATAAACCGTTCTTGATGCCGGTTGAAGACGTATTCTCAATCACTGGTCGTGGTACTGTAGCTACTGGTCGTATCGAAGCTGGTGTTATCCATGTAGGTGACGAAGTTGAAATCCTTGGTTTGGGTGAAGACAAGAAGTCAGTTGTAACTGGTGTTGAAATGTTCCGCAAGTTGCTGGATCAGGGTGAAGCTGGTGACAACGTAGGTCTGTTGCTCCGCGGTATCGACAAGAACGAAATCAAACGTGGTATGGTTCTTTGTAAGCCCGGTCAGATTAAACCTCACTCTAAGTTCAAAGCTTCTATCTACGTTTTGAAGAAAGAAGAAGGTGGTCGTCACACTCCGTTCCACAACAAATACCGTCCTCAGTTCTATCTGCGTACTATGGACTGTACAGGTGAAATTTCTCTTCCGGAAGGACTGAAATGGTAATGCCTGGCGATAACGTAGAAATTACTGTAGAACTGATCTATCCGGTAGCATTGAACGTAGGTTTGCGTTTCGCTATCCGTGAAGGTGGTCGTACAGTAGGTTCTGGTCAGATTACTGAAATTCTTGACTAATAACCAATATAATCTTAATCAGTTCCCGGTATACATCGGGAACTGATTATGTACAAACGGGAGTAGCTCAGTTGGTAGAGCACCGGTCTCCAAAACCGGGTGTCGGGAGTTCGAGCCTCTCCTCCCGTGCTAATATTTTTGAAATGAAGAAGATTGTAGCTTATTTTAAAGAAACTTACGACGAACTTGTTCATAAAGTGTCGTGGCCTACGTATTCTGAACTTACTAACAGTGCAGTAGTTGTTTTATATGCTTCCCTACTAATTGCAGTGGTAGTATTTGCGATGGACTTCTGTTTCCAGCATCTGATGGAATTTGTTTATCCACATTAAAAGTAAGAAGAAATGTCTGAGATTGAAAAGAATGGTACGTTTTGCGTGCTATTAGCGGAAAAGAAGCTAAGGTAAAGGAATACCTTGAAGCTGATATTAAAAACAGCGACCTTGGTGATTACGTATCTCAGGTATTGATTCCTACCGAAAAGGTATATCAGGTTCGCAATGGTAAGAAAATTGTGAAAGAGAGAAGTTATCTCCCTGGTTACGTTTTGGTGGAGGCTGCTCTGGTTGGTGAGGTCGCTCACCATCTGAGAAATACTCCTAATGTGATAGGATTCTTGGGTGGATCGGAAAAACCCGTTCCTCTGAGACAGTCGGAAGTGAATCGTATACTTGGTACAGTTGACGAATTGCAGGATGCCGGTGAAGAACTGAATATCCCGTATGTAGTCGGCGAGACTGTAAAAGTGAATTACGGTCCGTTCAGTGGCTTTAGCGGAATCATTGAAGAAGTGAATACCGAGAAGAAGAAACTGAAGGTCATGGTAAAGATATTCGGACGGAAGACTCCGCTCGAATTGGGCTTTATGCAAGTAGAAAAAGAATAGGACAGGTGTTACGCTGTAATATTCTTCATTAATGTTTATATATAAATCAATTAAAAAATGGCTAAAGAAGTTGCTGGACTAATCAAATTACAGATTAAAGGAGGCGCGGCAAATCCATCACCTCCCGTTGGACCTGCTCTGGGTTCTAAGGAATCAACATCATGGAGTTTTGCAAGCAATTCAACGCCAGAACCCAAGACAAAGCAGGAAAGATTCTTCCTGTGATTATCACTTACTACGCAGACAAGTCTTTCGATTTTGTAATCAAGACTCCTCCCGTTGCTATTCAATTACTTGAAGTAGCTAAGGTAAAGAGTGGTTCTGCTGAGCCTAACCGTAAGAAAGTTGCCGAGATTACTTGGGAACAGGTTCGTACGATTGCTCAGGACAAAATGGTTGACTTGAACTGTTTCACTGTAGAAGCTGCCATGAAAATGGTTGCCGGTACAGCTAGAAGTATGGGTATCGCTGTAAAAGGGGAGTTCCCGGTTAATAACTAATAAACTTCAATTAGAATGAGTAAACTGACAAAAAAATCAAAAGTTGGCTGCAGAAAAAATTGAAGCAGGGAAAGCATACTCTCTCAAAGAAGCTGCTCAATTGGTAAAGGAAATTACTTTTACTAAGTTCGACGCTTCTCTGGATATCGACGTACGTTTGGGCGTTGACCCGCGTAAGGCCAACCAGATGGTGAGAGGTGTTGTATCACTTCCTCACGGTACTGGTAAGGTTGTACGCGTTTTGGTGCTTTGTACACCAGATGCTGAAGCTGCTGCAAAAGAAGCCGGAGCTGACTATGTTGGTCTTGACGAATATATTGAAAAGATCAAAGGTGGATGGACTGATATTGATGTGATTATCACTATGCCGTCCATCATGGGTAAGATTGGTGCACTCGGTCGTGTGCTCGGTCCTCGTGGATTGATGCCTAACCCCAAGAGTGGCACTGTAACTATGGATGTTGCTAAAGCTGTAAGAGAAGTAAAACAAGGTAAAATCGACTTCAAGGTTGACAAGAGCGGTATTGTTCATACTTCTATCGGTAAAGTTTCATTTAGCGCTGAGCAAATTCGCGACAATGCGAAAGAATTCATCTCTACTTTGAATAAATTGAAACCGACTGCAGCCAAGGGTACATATATTAAGAGTATTTATCTTTCTAGCACGATGAGTGCGGGTATCAAGATTGACCCGAAATCTGTAGAAGAAATCTAATAAAACGGAGTAATAATGAGAAAGGAAGATAAAAGTACGATTATTGAGCAGATTGCTGCTACAGTGAAGGAATACGGTCACTTCTATTTGGTGGATACCACTGCCATGAATGCTGCTACAACCAGCATGTTGAGAAGAGAATGTTTCAAAGCTGACATCAAATTGATGGTAGTTAAGAATACATTGCTTCACAAGGCATTGGAAAGCCTGGAAGAAGACTTTTCTCCGCTTTATGGTTCTCTGAAAGGTACAACTGCCGTAATGTTCAGCGACGTTGCTAAACGCACCGGCCAAGTTGATCAAAGATAAGGCTAAGAATGGTATTCCCGGACTGAAGGCTGCATATGCAGAAGAAAGCTTCTATGTTGGTGCTGACCAGTTGGATGCTCTCGTAAGTATCAAGAGTAAGAATGAAGTTATTGCCGATATCGTTGCATTGCTGCAGTCACCGGCCAAGAATGTTATTTCTGCTCTTCAATCAGGTGGTAACACCCTCCACGGATTCTCAAGACTCTTGGTGAACGTCCCGAAGCGTAAATTTCGGAAAAAGAATTATAATCAATTTATTTAGTAATTTA
>ENA-OQCE01000024-OQCE01000024.1-human-gut-metagenome-genome-assembly--contig:-NODE-24-length-58500-cov-3.299385_pt1 | contig 58500 bp, 59 predicted proteins | sample MGYA00242495_ERZ504572 | MGnify/ENA primary metagenome ERZ504572 (study PRJEB26092, sample SAMD00036228) | human gut metagenome | host: Homo sapiens | study: EMG produced TPA metagenomics assembly of... | reverse complement strand
TCCGGCACAGTACTTTAGTTGCACGGATCATCCCCATGTTGCCATCCTTTACATCCGGGTGTAGAGAGCCAGTACACCCGGATAGAGATGAACATGGGGGTGTTTACGGAATTATGTACTTGTCTTTGCTAAAAAAAAAGATAGCTTTTGTGGAATGAAGAACTGTATTCCGCCAATTTAATACTTGTTATATTCGTTTTTACATTTATTTATTTGATTATTTTATATGCTTTTTCAAAAGCAAAAGAAGTCAATGTGTTGGTTCTCAATTGTATGATAAAAACGACATGCCTCAGAAGTGATAGAGGAGTGATAGAAGAAAACGTCCTGTATCACTCCTCTGACGCTTGAATATTAATAGATACAACCTTCGTAGTGATAGAGTGATAGAGGATGTGCAGAAAACTTGGTTCTTCGTCACTTTCGGGGCAGGTCATGTGTTAAAGCTAGTTTATGCATAGCAAGGTAATGCTTGCCCTGTTGAACATTTCAGATCTCAAAGGTCAGTTCATCTACATGCTTGAGGATACTTTTTTGCTGTGGTTCCGAATTTTGGTGCAGCTGCCCTGATAAAATTTAGCTCTTATATGCTTATCTATATTATTTTTGTACTTTTGCATCTTAAAATAGCGGACTTCTTTTGTCTGTGCCGAACATAGATATAATTATAACGAAACAATATGGAAATTGCAAGTAAGTACAACCCCGCAGAAGTAGAGGGTAAGTGGTATCAGTATTGGTTGGATAACGGCTTTTTCAAGTCGAAACCCGATGGTCGTGAGCCGTATACAATTGTTATTCCGCCCCCAAACGTCACAGGCGTGCTTCATATGGGACACATGCTTAACAATACCATTCAGGATATTCTGATCCGTCGTGCCCGTATGCAGGGGAAGAACGCTTGTTGGGTGCCGGGAACGGACCATGCTTCCATTGCAACCGAAGCGAAAGTCGTGAATCGCCTTGTACAGCAGGGAATTAAGAAGACTGACCTGACGCGTGAAGATTTCTTGAAACATGCTTGGGAATGGAAGGAAGAACACGGAGGCATCATCCTTAAGCAGTTGCGTAAGCTGGGGGCGTCCTGTGATTGGGACCGTACGGCTTTCACGATGGACGAATTGCGTTCCGAAAGTGTGATCAAGGTTTTTGTCGATCTCTATAATAAAGGACTGATATATCGTGGTGTCCGTATGGTGAACTGGGATCCGAAAGCGCTGACTGCCCTGTCCGACGAAGAGGTTATATATAAGGAAGAGCACAGCAAACTGTATTACCTCCGCTACAAGGTGGAAGGTGATCCGGAAGGCCGTTATGCGATTGTCGCAACAACCCGTCCCGAAACAATCATGGGGGATACGGCCATGTGTATCAATCCGAACGACCCGAAGAACACTTGGTTGAAAGGGAAGAAAGTGATTGTTCCGTTGGTAAACCGTGTGATTCCTGTGATCGAGGACGATTATGTGGATATCGAGTTCGGTACAGGTTGTCTGAAGGTAACTCCGGCACACGATGTGAACGACTATATGTTGGGCGAAAAATATAATTTGCCTTCTATCGATATATTCAATGATAACGGTACGATCAGCGAGGCTGGCGGTTTTGTATGTCGGTATGGACCGTTTCGATGTTCGTAAGCAGATCGAAAAAGACCTGGAGGCTGCCGGCTTGATGGAAAAGGTGGAAGCTTATGAAAATAAAGTCGGTTTCTCCGAACGCACCAATGTGCCTATCGAACCGAAGTTGTCTATGCAATGGTTCTTGAAGATGGAACACCTCGCACAGATCGCTTTGGAACCGGTGATGAAGGACGACATCAAGTTCTATCCTCCGAAGTTTAAGAATACCTATCGTCATTGGATGGAAAACATCAAGGACTGGTGTATCAGCCGTCAGTTGTGGTGGGGACACCGTATTCCGGCTTATTTCCTGCCCGAGGGGGGGTATGTTGTAGCCGAAACGGCAGAGAAAGCTTTAGAAATGGCAAAAGAAAAGACAGGTAACGCTTCTTTGACGATGGCTGACCTGCGTCAGGACGAGGATGTGCTGGATACCTGGTTCTCTTCCTGGTTATGGCCGATCTCTCTGTTTAATGGCATCAACGATCCGGACAACCAGGAGATTAACTACTACTATCCGACGAGCGACTTGGTGACAGGACCGGATATTATTTTCTTCTGGGTTGCCCGTATGATTATGGCCGGTTACGAATATCGGGGTAAGATGCCGTTCAAGAATGTTTATTTTACCGGTATCGTACGTGACAAACTGGGTCGTAAGATGTCCAAGTCATTGGGAAATTCTCCCGACCGCTGCAGCTTATCGAGCAATACGGTGCTGACGGTGTGCGTATGGGATTGATGATGGCGGCGCTGCCGGAAACGACATTCCTTTTGACGATGCGTTGTGCGAGCAGGGACGTAATTTTAACAATAAGATATGGAATGCTTTCCGTCTGATTAAAGGATGGACGGTTGATTCAACTATCGAACAGCCCGAAGCGGCAGCCACAGCTGTCAAATGGTTTAAGATGCAACTGGACAAGACGATCGCTGAAATGGACGATCTGTTCGGCAAATACCGCTTGAGTGAAGCAATGATGGCTGTTTACAAACTCTTTTGGGATGAGTTCTCTTCTTGGTACTTAGAAATGGTTAAGCCGGGTTATCAACAGCCTGTTGATAAGTCAACTTACTTATCGACACTTGGCTTCTTCGATGCCCTGCTTCGCCTGCTTCATCCGTTTATGCCCTTTATTACAGAGGAGTTGTGGCAAGCGTTGGAGCCGCGTAAGGAAGGCGAGAGCTTGATGGTCGCACTGATACCGGAGGTTGCTCCTGTTGATAACTTATATCTGGAAGATTTCGAAATTGCAAAAGAAATTGTGGGTGGAGTGCGTACGATACGTCTTCAGAAAAATATACCGAATAAGGAAGCATTGGAATTGCAGGTATTGGGTGAACACAACGATCACTTCAACGCCGTAATTGCCAAAATGTGTAATTTGTCTCTATCATCCGTACGGAAGAAAAAACGGCCGGTTCTGCTTCCTCCTGGTGCGTACGACGGAATATGCTGTCCCATTGGGTAATATGATCAACGTGGAGGAGGAACTGGCTAAGCTTCAGGATGAACTGAAATACCAGCAAGGCTTCCTGGCTTCTGTCATGAAAAAGTTAAGCAACGAAAGTTTTGTAAGCAAGGCTCCGGCCAAAGTCATTGAAATGGAACGTAAGAAACAGGCCGATGCAGAAAGTAAAATCAAGTCTATCGAAGAAAGCATCGCGGCTTTGAAGAAGTAGGTTTCAGAAATATAACCAGATGAAGTATTTCTTCTGGTTGGCCTTATGTTATTGACGCAAACTACTGTCTTGTTGAATGCAAACAATGAGACAGATAGTTTGCGTTCTGTTTTAATGGCTCTTCCTGCCGGAGAAAAGATGGAGGAAGCGGTTGGGGGAGTTGACTTTGCGACGATATGAATTAATTATTGCAAAGTATTCTATTTTCTTTCCAAATGTTATCGTGCACACTAAAAAAAAGATTATATTTGCTGTCATAATATACAAGCACATAATTTTAATTTAATATCATGGAGAAATCAAGAAGATCTTTTTTTAAGAAAGGGCTGGCAGGAGCTATCCTGTTGGGTACGGCAAGCGTAGCAAAGGCCGGATTGCCCGATCCCGTGAAGCCTAAGGCAGCTAAGGCCGTAAATCCTTTTCATTTGGGTATGGCCGGGTATACATTTGTAAACTTTGACTTGGAAACTACGTTAAAAACTTTGCAGCGTCTGGATATTCATTATCTTTGTATCAAGGATTTTCACCTGCCGTTGGATAGCAATGACGATCAAATCAAGGCTTTCCATGACAAATGCGCTTCTTATGGTGTGACTGGATATGCTGTCGGTCCTATCTATATGAAGAGCGAGGCTGAAATAGATCGTGGTTTTGAATATGCGAAACGAGTAGGCGTGAAAACGATTGTCGGCGTACCGAATTACGAACTTTTGCCCTATGTGGACAAGAAAGTGAAAGAGTACGACTTCAATTATGCGATCCATTTGCACGGACCCGATATCAAGACTTATCCGGATGCAACGGACGTTTGGGAACATACGAAAGATTTGGACCCGCGTATCGGTATGTGTCTGGATGTTGGTCACGATCTTCGTAACGGTTGTGATCCTGTTGCCGACTTGAAGAAATATCATACCCGTGTGTTCGATATGCACATTAAGGATGTGACGGATTCTTCAAAGGCTGGACGCGGCATTGAGATCGGGCGCGGAAAGATCGATTTCCCCGCATTGATTCGTATGATGCGCGAGGTGAACTATACAGGAATGTGCAGTCTTGAGTTCGAAAAGGACATGAAAGATCCTTTCCTCGGTATCGCAGAGTCTATCGGCTATTTCAAGGCCGTTAGTGATATGGCATGATAAGAATTATGATTTATGATTTGTGATTTATGATTTATGAAGCACAAGTTGTGAAGCATAATTCATAAATTATAAATCATAAATGTAAAGATGAGAACAACGTTGTATCTATTGATGGCCTGCCTGTTTTCGGCGTGCAACACCATTGAATATATTGGAATAGAAACTTATAATCCGGCCGAGATTACTTTCCCGAAGAATGTCGACAAGGTTTTGATTGTTAATAACGCCGTTCCCCAGCCCGACGATGTCGGCTATACCTATAATTTATATGGAACTGTGCAGGACACGGCCCGTGCCCATGCGGATAGTGCTTTGTATGATGCCTGCCATTCCTTAGGCAAATCGATTGTGGATGTCTCTTTCTTCAATGATGTTCTTCTCTATCATGATGGCACTCGTCAGGATACAAAATATTTGGTGGATGAAAAGTTGACACCCGAAACGGTGAAAGAATTGTGCCGGGAGACAGGGACGGATGCTGTTATTTCGCTCGATCGCCTGTTGTTTCGGATGGAAAAGGATGTTGTCGCTTTTGCCGAAGGCTTTGTCGTGGGAGGAGTCGATATCGAGATTACTGGGGTCGTCCGTGGTTATCTTCCCGGACGGGATAATCCGTTGGCTACTGTTTACGTGCAGGATAGTGTTTTCTGGTCTGAAAGTGCGGACAATATGGAGTTGTTGAAACTTTATTTACCGTCGCCGGATGAAGCTTTACGGGCTGCTGGGCAGTATATTGGTAGGAAGGTTACTCCGAACTTTGTTCCTCATTGGGATAATGAAAGCCGTTGGTTCTATAAAGGTGAGGGGGCGCGTTGGAAAGAAGCGACCGCCTATGCCTTGTCTGACAAATGGGAGGAAGCGGCTTCACGTTGGAAGCATGTGTATGAAAATTCTTCACGTTGGAAAGAGCGGGCAAAGGCTGCATCGAACTTGGCTTTGTTTTATGAAATGAAGACTCAGTTGAAGGATGCCTATGACTGGGCTGCTAAATCTTACGAGATTTTTAATAATAAAAAGGGCGAAGATTATAATTACACGAAAATGCAACGGCTGTATGTAGAGGCTCTTGGCAAGCGTATCCGTTCAGATCAGAAACTAAATAAGCAATTTGGAGAATAATAATCTTATATTCTCTGAATTATTATTACTTTTGGCAGACGTTTCGAATAAAGAATAAATAACTAAGATATGAGTGCAAATAATGCAAAGGTTCAGGCTGTCATAGAAACGACTTTCAATTCGGCCATCAATAAGCTTGCTGCGAATGAAGCTGGCAACTGTTACAGCGATTTATACGTGCAGGTAGATGCTGAAAGTGGTGAATTGCTTATTTATGATGAAGAGGATGTGCTGGTTGAGAAGACAATCATTTTCGATTGGGTGAATACGGCATGTGATGATGATCAATTTACTCAACAGGTTGCTGCAACTTTGAAAGCTGTGCTTGCCGTTCTGGTTACAAAAAAAGTTTTTGATAACCCTTGTTTTCTGAAACCGTTCTCGGTAAGCCTGACTGACGAGGATTTCTCTGTCATTGAGGAACTTCTGTTCTTGGACGATGAAAATCTTCGTTTGGATGATCCTCTTTTAAAAGATTTGGATGCAGATTTGGATGATTTTTTAGCAAAACTTCTTTCAGATGTCAAATAAACATATTATATTTGCGCCCGCATTCAGGAAGTAAATGTTGCCGAAATAGCTCAGCTGGTAGAGCAACGCATTCGTAATGCGTAGGTCGCCGGTTCAAGTCCGGCTTTCGGCTCACAAGATTAAGCAGTTATCTTTTTAGGTAACTGCTTTTTTTTATGGTGTTTTCTGTGGTCAAAGAGTAACTGGTCCGGAACATGCCATAAACTATTTCGAAAGTCATAGTAAACTAATTCAAAACATACTGCATATTATTTATATGTAGTTACTATCTATCGCGAATATGTAGTAACTACTAATTGATGATAGATAGTACTACGTATAGGCAATAGGTAGTAACTACCAATAGATACTTTACTATATGTTCTGATTTAGTTCTTGGGGTGTTTTGACTTAGTTGATGGCATGAAACGGGTTAGTCGGTCGCTTGGCTGAGAGAAGTTTCTGGTAGTGCCGGTAAGGTATCATGTATAATTTTGGCTGTTTACGTTTCTGGTATTCTTTGTTTTTTCCTTCGAATCTTTACTATCTTTGCAGGCAATTTATCTTACACAGACAAAATAAATGAATGAGACCATATTAAACGGTTTATTAAATCTATTTGCTATTTTCGCTTCCTCCGTGCGGATTGAAAGGGAGCAGGCAAGTCGTGCCGTTCATTCTTATCTCTCCAGCCACTTCGGGGTACGTTCCCATAAAGAGTATATTGAACTTTACAACGCATTGCGCGATATGTATGACGATTCGCTCTTTGTACTGGACAAAGAGCAGATTGTTCGGAATATATGCGAACAGATGAAAGTAAAGTTGAGAGCCGAAGAACAATTGCTTTTGCTGATCCGTTTCGTGGAGTTTGCCTATACGAACAGCGAGGAGGCGGATCAACATCTGGCTCTGTTCCGCCTGGTAGCTGATATTTTTTCGATCCCTCAGGAAGAATTTGACGATGCGCTTGCCTTTATCACAGGGCAAACTTCTTTGTCTTTGCTGACGATCAGCGGAGAGGAGGAGGCGGAGGTCAACCATATCACGCGGAAAGGGATGGAAGGGTTCATCCGTGTGCTCTATATCCGTCGCTTCGACAAGCATATTTTCACCTATCATGGGAACGGGCAGGTATTTATGAATGATATTCCGCTTTCGTCGGATATGTTTTATGCCTGGCAACATAGCAGTGTGCTGAAAGGGCCTTTGTTCCTGCCGGTTTATTACAGTAATCTACTTGCCGTTTTTAATAAGAACGAGCACAAGGAAGTCATTCATCTGGCCGGACGTGATATTGATTTTACATTTAAGAACAGCCATAACGGGTTGCATAACTTCTCTTTCAATCTCGAATCCGGACAGCTTGTTGCCATTATGGGCGGGAGCGGGGTCGGGAAGTCGACATTGTTGGGAATCATGAACGGTAATATTCGTCCGATAAGGGAATGATCACCGTGAATGGCCATCCGCTCGACTCTCCGGATGCACGCCAATTGATCGGTTTTGTTCCGCAGGATGATTTGCTGATAGAGGAGTTGACCGTTTATCAGAACCTTTTGTATACGGCACGGCTCTGTTTCGCGCGTTTGACGGACGAGGAGATTGGGCAACGTGTGGAAAAGGTTTTGAAGGAGTTGGACTTGGAAGAGATAAAGGGGCTCGAAGTCGGTTCCCCTATTCGTAAGACGATTAGTGGAGGTCAGCGAAAGCGTTTGAATATCGCCCTCGAACTGATACGTGAGCCGGCTATCCTGTATCTTGACGAGCCGACATCGGGATTGTCGTCTTCCGATTCCGAAAAAGTAATCATGCTCCTGAAGGAACAGACTCACCGGGGTAAATTGGTGGTGGTGAACATACATCAGCCTTCGTCCGAAATCTATAAGTTGTTCGACCGCCTGTGGCTGCTTGACCGGGGAGGCTATCCGATCTATGACGGGAACCCGATAGAGGCAATCACCTATTTCAAGCAGGCGGCCAAGTATACTGATCCGGATATCAGCGTGTGCAGTGTCTGTGGTAATGTGAATCCCGAATTGATTTTGAATATCATTGACTCTAAGAAGATCGACGACTCTGGAAACCAAACGAATATCCGAAAGTTCACACCGGAGGAATGGCATGCCGAATATCTTGCTTCCCGTCCCGCTTTTTCTCCTGTCGAGGAGGAAGCATTACCGAAGAACCAGCAGAAGAAACCTTCCTGGTTCAAACAATTCCTGATCTTCCTGGAAAGAAATATACGTACGAAGCTGACGAATAAGCAATATCTGGCTATCACGCTATTGGAAGCCCCTTTGCTTGCGCTGATCGTCGCCCTTCTGACCCGCTATATGGACGGGGATGAATATACGTTGCTTGCCAACAAGAATTTCGTGTCTTATATCTTCATGTCAGTCATTGTTGTCTCCTTTATGGGATTGAGCATCAGTGCCGAGGAGATTATAAAGGACCGGACGATCCTGAAGCGCGAACATTTCCTTCGGTTGAGCCGGAGCAGCTATCTGACATCCAAGATGGTGTATCTATTGGCTGTGTCGGGGCTGCAATCGCTTTTGTTCATCGGGGTGGGGAATACCATTATCGGAGTGGGAAGCGAGATGTTCGGCACGTGGTGGAGTATTCTGTGGGCAACGTCGTTCCTGGCGAATCTGACCGGGCTGATCCTTTCGCAGACGATGAGCTCGGTTGTTGCGATCTATATCACGATCCCGCTTCTGTTGATCCCACAGATATTGCTTTGCGGCTTGGTCATCAAGTTTGACGATCTCAATACACGGGCTTCGGATGAGAACATCGTGCCGTTGATCGGCGAGGTGATCCCTTCGCGCTGGGCTTTTGAAGCGTTGATGGTGGAGCAGTTCTGCGACAACGCTTATAACCGTCCTTATTTCCCGATTGAGAAAGAAAAGTATCTGGCGCAATATTACGAGAACGTTCATTTACCGGAGGTGCGCAGCTTGGTAGAACAGATTGCGCTAAAAGATGATCCCGATAAGCGGAAAACGGTCGAGAACGAGCTGGCCGTATTGAGCCGTGCAGCCCGTATCGCTCCCCGCATGGAGGGAGAGGGATATCTGGCATATCTGGACAAAGTGGATGCCGCTTTGCACGAACGGGCGCACAACTTCACTGCCTATCTCGATCAAATCCAGCAGGAACGCGGCCGGAAAGAAGGGACCGGGCAACTGATGAAGATGAAGAAAGCCCATCATAATATGGCAATAGAAGACCTGGTTATGGGGACTGGAGGACGTCATCTATATAAGGAAGCGAACCATCGTATCTACCCAGCGATCGGGCAAGTTTATGTGGAGCCTGACAACCGTTTCGGACGTGCCGCTTTCTACAGCCATGAAAAAAATTGGGCCGGATATCATATTTCTACTTATAAATTTTAATTTATTGGTTATAGGTTTCTTTGCATTATTGTCGATTATCGCTATATTCGCAGAGTTTCCGGGACGTTTCTTGAAACGGGACGAATTTTAAGACTCGAAATAATAAATTATTAAATTATACAATATGAAAAAGAGTGTATTAAGCATGCTCGCCGTAGCAGCATTAGTGTTTGGAATGACTTCCTGCAACGGAGCCAAGAAAACAAGCGAAGAAGCCGAAAAGACTGAAGAAGCTGCTGTTATAGCAGGTAAGGCTCCGAAAGATCTGTTGACTGAGGAGTTGAAACAAGAGACAATTCAATTGTTGAAGGATATGCCGGATTCTGATATTCCTTATCGTCTTTCTACAGGTGAAGTAAAAGTAAATGTGGGTGATATCAAGTATATGGTGCCGGTTGGTAAGGCTGCCGAATTGAGTACACCGACGCAGAAAGCCCGTGCATTGGGTATGTATATGGCTGATTATAATGTATTGAAAGCGATCGGTAAGCCGACAGCCGAAGTGGAAGGCGTAATAGCCAAGTTGGCTACAGACCTGAATGTGTCGTTTGTTTTGGATATCCTGAAAGAACAGGCTCCGAAAGATGCAACTAAAGAACAATTGCAGGCTTTCTTGAACGCACAGGAAGACAAGATCATCGAAAAGATGGCTGCTGAAAACAAAGTAGATGCCGAAGTTGAAATGTTAGGTGCTGCTTCTGCCGAATATGCTTGTTTAATTGCCAATCCGACATTGGTTGTAGAAGGTGATGCTACTTCTGCCGGTCTTTCAACAAATATGGAAAAACGTGTCAGCATGTTGGAAGAGGTGGTTGCCGATTTGGCTGCTTACTATCCTGATTTGAAACAGTTAGGCGAAACGATTGCTCCGCTGAAAGAAAAAGTCGCTTCTATCCAGAGCGCTCGTGCTGCTAATGCCGAGATCATGGGAATCCGCGATGCTTTGCTGAAGTAAGCAAGATTTCTATACATAAAAAGATAAGTATCCCGGCTTCCTATTGGAGGCTAGGATATTTATTTTTTGGGGGAATCCATTTTCATGAGTTGGTAACTCGTGCGTTTAATTTGGTCAATTCATTTTCGTCACCCTTTGTAACTGATCGAAAGCAATGTAATATCGTCCGATTGGACAGCACCGACGACAAATTCGCCAACCGTCTCGGTTATCTTTTCCACAACCTCTTTCGGGTTCTTTCCGGCAAGTGTCCGGCAGTTTTCGAGCAGCCGTTGTTCGCTGTATAATTCATGCTTCGTATTCATCGCTTCTGTTACTCCATCGGTATAGAGAAAGAGATTGTCGCCGGGTGACATCTTCAGTTCCTTTTCGTGATAACTGGCATCGTTGATCGCCCCCAATATCATGTCGCCAGTGGACGGTACTTTGGAAACGGAACCGTCTTTTTTCATCAGGATAGGCGGGTTGTGCCCTGCATTACTGTAGGTGACGGTGCCTGTATGGATATTCAGGATACCGTAGAATACGGTCACGAACATGTCGTTTACGCTTTCTTGGCAGAGAATGTTGTTGGAACGTTGCATACACATGGAAGCCGAGTTTTCGGTCAGTGCGATGGCACGTATCACAGTCCGGCTGATAGCCATGAAGATTGCGGCGGGAACACCTTTGCCCGACACATCGGCAATGACGAAGCCCAAGCGGTCCTGGTCGATGCGGAAGAAATCATAAAAATCCCCTCCTACATATTTGGCTGCGTTCATATAGGCATACAAGTCGAACGATTTCAACTCCGGAAACGGAGGGAATGTCTTGGGCAGGATTGTTTGCTGGATTTCCTGGGCGACATGCAGGTCGTTCTGGATGGATTCCAATTGTGTGTGTTCCCTTTGTGCCTGCTTGATGAAAGCGATCTGCTCGGCTGCCTTTTCAATGGTTCGTTCGAGGTCTTCGAGATTGATTGGCTTGGTCGTGAAGTCGAAGGCTCCCTGATTCATGGCACTACGAATATTCTCCATATCGCCGTAGGCCGATACCATAATGCATTTTAGCGCAGGGTTACGCATCTCGTTAATCTTTGTGAGTAACGTAAGTCCGTCCATTTCCGGCATGTTGATATCGCTCAGGATCACGTCGAAGTCCGGCATGGCAAGCAGCATTTGGAGTGCTTCCAGTCCGTTGTGGGCGAAATGGAATTCGTATTCACCTTTCTTTATTTTGCGCTGGAAATATTGAGTCAGCAATATTTCCAGGTCAAGTTCGTCGTCTACACTTAATATTTTTATAGCCATAGTAGCGTTGTTTCTCTGATTATTTAATCGGAATGGTGATTGTGAAACGGGTGAATTCGTTCGGCTCCGATTCCATCTCGATCGTTCCGTTATGTTTTTGTTCGATGATCGACTTGGTGATAGAGAGGCCGAGACCGGTTCCTTCTCCGACCGGTTTGGTGGTGAAGAACGGCGTATAAAGTTTCTCTTTGACCTCCTTCGTGATTCCCGGGCCGTTGTCTTCGATAACCAACCGTACCCGGTCGCTGTCTTTTGCCAGTCTTACCTTGATGGTCGGACTATAAGGATTTTCAGCGACACCTTTAGACTTGCTAAAGACTGCATAGCAGGCGTTGTTCATCAGGTTGAGAACAGCGCGGCTGAAGTCCTGCGGGATTACTTTGACCAACGGGAGTGTATTGTCGTATTCTTCTATGATGGTAACATTGAAGCTCTTGTTATTGGCGCGGACAGCATGGTAGGAAAGCATACATATTCTTTTGTCAGCTGGCAGATGTCAGTCGGTATGTATTCGTTGTCCTTGCCGCGGGAATAGAGCAGGATGCCTCGGACGATACTTGATGCCCGGTTGCCGTTTTCCTCGATCTTGCACATGTTGCTTTTGAGGTCGTCCATGATTTCCCTAATCTCCTCGTCCACCTCGGCAGAGAGCTTGCTTTCCAGTTCGTCCAATACGTCTTCCATATCTTGCAGCAACTTACATGATAGTTTGCTGAAGTTGATCACGAAGTTGAGCGGGTTCTGTATCTCATGTGCGATACCTGCGCTCAACAGTCCGAGTGAAGCCATCTTTTCCTGTTGGCTAATCTGTTTCCTCAGACGTTCTAACTCTTTCATACTGTCCTCATTCATTGTTGTTGCTTTTTTGATAAATAGGAATCGTAATCATAAACTCGGTAAAGTTGTCCTTCTCGCTTTTCACGATGATGGAGCCTTGGTGGTTCAAGATCACCTCACGGCAGAGATACAAGCCGACACCCGCTGCCTCGGCAGTGGGCTTCGTGGTGAAAAACGGTTCGAATATCTTGGCTTTGATATTGTCTTCGATGCCGATGCCGTTGTCGCGAATGCAGAGGAAGATTGTCCCGTTCAGTCTCTTTTCTACGTGTATGTTGATGATTGGCGTGAAGTCCTTTTTCTGTAACTTTTTCAGCAATGCGTAAAGGCTGTTCTTGAGTAGGTTGAGCATCACTTTATTCATCTGCTCAATGTTGATCTCTGCGGTCGTGGGTTCTGCCGGACAGTCGAGTTCTATCTGTATCTGCTTATTCTCGATGTCTTCTTTGAACTGCTTGCGGATCACGTCTACGTTCACTTTGCAGAGGTTGCAGATGTCCGTTGGAGTGACGTCGCCGTGACGGTCTTTCAACAATTCTTCCATTGCTTTGACGATCCGGACGGTATTGCAGCCGTGTTCGTTTATCTTCTGCAAGTTGCTGTTGATCATATCGAGAATCTCGATGCTGTCGGCGTAGTTCTCTTTTGACATGATCGCCTGCTGGTCCGTAATGTTTTCTTTCAAGTCTTTGATCAGATTGGCGGAAAGGCCGGCAAAGTTGTTGATGTAGTTGATCGGGTTCAGGATGCGGTCGACCAACCTTGCGTCAATTGTCCGACAGTAGCCAGTTTTTCCTTGCGGACCAGTTCGTCCTGTGCTTTCGCCAGAGCGTCGAGGGCGTCGGATAGTTTCTTGGATTCATTCAGCACTTGGTCGCGCTGGATACGGAGTTCGATTGTTCGCTCTTCTACCACTTTGGCGAGATACTCTTTCTGTTTCAGTTGTTTGCGCAGTTTCGATTTGTAGATATACAGGATGATTTGAATAACGATCAGGCAGGTGATCCATCCTCCCCAGTCGTAATACATCGACAGGATAATCAAGATCCAGTCGGCCAATACGAGCTTCTCTATGATTTGCAGCTTTACTTTGAGCGCTGCTATATCTCTAATGTCGAAGTCTGCCATATCAACAAATGTCTTTTGCCATTGTGAGTATATTTTTCCCGGCTGAACGACTATAGCTGACTTCCGTCATCAGTTGCTTGACCAGATAAATTCCGAGGCCGCCTGTCGGGCGTTCTTCCAGTGAGAGAGTAAGGTCCGGCTCCTGTCTTTCGAGAGGGTTAAAACTGATGCCGGTATCGGTTATGACGATTGTCAGCCGTTTGTTCTCGTAGCTCATGTCGATACGGATGTCCTGGTCTTTTTTGTCGGGATAGGCATACTGGATGACGTTGGTCACGGCTTCTTCGAGTGCCAGTTTGATTTGCATCGACTGTAGTTCTCCCAGTTCATAAGTACCGGCTTGCTGGTCCAGAAACGCGTATAGACGGGTTAGCTGTTTCAGCTCATTCTTTATATGTAGCGTATTTGTCATCTGCCGGAATAAAGATACTTGTTATTCGATCGTGAGGATGTGAGAGAATCCGGTGATATTCAGGATTTCCATAATCTCATTCTGAATATTCTTCAGCCGGAAAGAGCCTCCTTTGTTCTTCATCCCTTTTTGCAGTGTAAGGAGCAGGCGGAGTCCGGCACTGCTGATATAGGTCAGTTCCGCACCGTCGAGCACTACCGTTTGCGTTTCCCCCTGCAGGATGGGAGCGATCTCTTTTTCAAGATCGACGGAGGTTAACGTATCCAATTGTCCGGAAAGATTGATGACTGTTTCTCTCCCGTTTTCTATTGTTATCTTCATAATCTGTTCCTATTCTGATTTTTCGTTCAAGCAAAAGTATAGATAATCCATTACGTGAGCAAGTTATTGTATAAAAAAGGTTGTGCCTGTATTTGACACAACCCCTTTTGGTTTAAATCTTCGGTAACTCCCAAGGTGCCCTGTATTCCTTGCATAAATATTTGTCTGCTTCTGCGTCATGGAAACTCTTTCCGTCCCAAGTCAGTTTCTTGCCGGTACGGTAGGCGATGTTGCCTAATTGGGAGAACTTGGCGATATGGGCGCCGATTTCGATACTGGCATTACAGTTGCGGTTGCGCGATTTGATACATTCCAGATGGTTCTTGACATGCAGGTTCAAACCGCCTTCACCATATGCTTTCTTCAATGGAACCGCTTCCATGCGGGCTTTGCCGCTTACCTTTTCGGGGATTACTTCCCAGCCACTGCGATCGACAACCAGTGTTCCGTTTTCTCCGACAAATCCCAGGCCGTGATTGCGCCCGTAAGCTCCGTCGTCGATACCGATTGCATGATCCCACATGACGGTGAAGTCATCGAATGTATAAATTGTTTGAAGCAAGTCCGGTGTTTCGCAGGCGTCATCCGGATATCCGAATTTGCCTCCCGAAGCATGATAGAGTTGGGGGCTGTAACGTTCATTCCATATAGTGCATAGTCGAGTAGATGCACACCCCAATCAGTCATCAGTCCGCCGGCATAATCCCAAAACCAGCGAAAGGTGAAATGGAAACGGTTACGGTTGAACGGACGTTTGGGAGCCGGACCCAGCCACATGTCATAGTCGATTCCTGCGGGAACGGGTTCGTCCGGTTTGACTGGGATGGAAGGACACCAACCTTGATACGAGAACACGCGGACGGTACGTATCTTGCCTAATTGCCCGCTGTGTACGAATGCCATGGCATCCTGCCAGTGCGGATCACTGCGTTGCCATTGTCCTACCTGTACAACCCGGTTGTATTTCTCGGCGGCGCGAACCATAATGTTACATTCTTCAATGCTGTTGCCTAACGGCTTTTCGCAATAAACATCCTTACCGGCTTCGCAGGCGGCTACCATCTGCAGGCAGTGCCAATGGTCGGGTGTTCCGACAATGACAACGTCGATATCTTTGTTATCGATCAGTTTCCGCCAGTCTTTATATAGGTTTTTAACTTTCTTGCCTGTGATTTTTTGAGTTTCAGCCGCGCGACTGTTGAGAACTTCGTCGTCGATGTCGCATAATGCGATACACTCGACTTCCGGATTCCGGAGGAAGGCTTGTAGGTCTGAAAATCCCATCCCTTTACAGCCAATTAGTCCGACGCGTATTTTGTCGTTCGCTCCTACACTTCCTGGAGTCGCGTTGATAAAGAATGGACTCATGGAAAGTCCGGCTCCTAATAAGGTCGCTTGCCGGATAAAATCTCTGCGTGTTGTCATGGTCTTATGAATTAGATATTATAAGTTGTTGAGCCAAATGTATAAATAATAGGTGAGCGATACAATAAAAACTGTGATAAAAATATAAATACGGTGGCTTTTTGGGAAAAGGAGCGTATTTTTGTATCCGGTTTGCTTTTTAAGGAAAACCTATTATTTGTAAAACAGACATAAGATGATTAGAGTAACTTATTTTATTGTATGCCTTTTGCTGGGAATTACGCTGGTTTCGTGTATTCGTGACGAAGCGTTGAATGCAGAAGCGGATATATTGACTTGTACAGTGCCGGGAGATATCTTGAAACGTGATCCAATTATAGAAAATAATAAGGTAGTATTGATGGTAACGGCCGATGCCGATTTGACACATCAGGCACCTGAATTTACATTGACTCCCGGTGCAACCATTTCTCCGGCCAGCGGGACCGAACGTGACTTTACGACTCCGCAATTTTATACGGTAACTTCTGAAGATGGAAATTGGAAGAAAGAATATCAAGTTACTTATATTATTGCCGGAATTAGCTCGGAATATCATTTTGAGAATGTAAAGGATTACAAGAGTTCGCTTTTGAAATATGTTTATAATATTTTCTATGAGAATGATTCTGAGGGAAAATGGGTAATGGATTGGGCCAGTGGAAATACCGGTTTTGCTTTGACTGGTGCAGGTACGGAAGATCCGGCATCATTTCCGACTTCTTCTTATGCGGAAGGAAAAATGGGCAAATGCGTAAAGTTGGAAACAAAGTCGACAGGGGATTTCGGTTCGAAGTTGGGTATGCCTATTGCTGCCGGTAATCTTTTTATGGGTACGTTTAGTGTAGGGAACGCATTGACCGACCCATTGAAAGCAACAATGTTCGGAGTTCCGTTCGAGCATATACCGACCTACTTGAAGGGGTATTATAAGTATAAGGCAGGTGAAGTTTATAAAGATGAGAATGGAAATATTGTAAAAGATAAAAAGGATACGTGGGATATTTATGCAATCTTTTACGAGACAGATGAAAAGACAAAAACATTGGATGCAACGAACCGTTTTGATCATCCTAATTTGATATCCATAGCTCGCATTGATGAGAAAGACCGGAAGGAAACGGATGAGTGGACGGAGTTTTATTTGCCATTTGTGACAAAGACTGGAAAAACTGTAGATAAAGATAAACTGAAAGCTGGTAAATATAATGTGGCTATTGTCTTTTCTTCCAGTATTGAAGGGGATTATTTCAGAGGTGCTGTCGGCAGTACATTGCATATCGATGAAGTGGAACTGATTCATGCAGCAGATTAAAAAAAGATTATTGTGATGAGAAAGAATATTGTATCAATTTGTGTACTGGCCTTGTTGCTGGTAACGTTTTCGGTTTTTGGACAAGAAGACCGGAATAAGGGAATTATCAATTCTGCATTGATCGGTTTGGAGTATGAGGTAAAAGCCGGCTTTAACATAGGGGGAACGGCTCCGATACCATTGCCCGTTGAGATTCGTGATATAACGGGGTATAATCCTACTATGGCTGTTGCGATAGAGGGGAATGTGACAAAGTGGTTCGATCAAGAAAAAAAATGGGGAATGAGAATCGGTATTCGTTTGGATAGCAAAGGGATGAAAACGAATGCCAATGTGAAAAATTATGGAATGGAAATCATCGGTGAAGGGGGTGAACGCATAAAAGGAAATTGGACTGGATATGTGAAGACTAATGTAAAGAATACATATCTGTCTTTTCCGGTTTTGGCTACTCATCAGTTTAATCGTCGCTTCAGTATGAATCTGGGACCGTATTTTGCCTATATGTTGGAGGGTGATTTTTCCGGAAACGTGTATGATGGTTATTTGCGCGAAGGTGATCCTACCGGTAATAAGGTCGTTTTTGCCGATGGAAAAAATGCCCCTTATGACTTCTCGAAAAACCTTCGCCGTTTCCAATGGGGTGCGCAGTTAGGTGCCGAATGGCGTGCTTTTAAGCATTTGAATGTCTATGCAGACCTGACTTGGGGATTGAATGATATCTTTCAGAAAGATTTCGATACGATTACTTTCGCCATGTATCCGATTTACCTGAACGTCGGTTTCGGCTACGCTTTCTGATACAAACGTATTTTGATATATCGTTATGGCTTTCCTGATTCATAATTATGAAATGGAAAGCCATAATTTTTTAATAAACGACATCTTTTCTATAGGGCAATCACACCAAAAGAACCCTTTTTTCTACCTTCTTTCCTCTATTGTCATTTTGATACCTTAATCAGGAAATTTGCTATCAAATAGAATGTTAAAAAATATTGCCCGCAAGAGTGATTTCCAAAAGAGGCCCTATTCATTCAAATTAGATGGGATAGATGTGTTGTTTTGATATTTAATACCTATATTTGTCCGAATAATTTTTTAGTCCAATATATTTTGAATTACCATGAAAGAAAACACTAAGAAGGGTGTAACCCGTCGAGAGTTTCTCGGCCTTTCCGCTCTTGGATTGGCAAGTTTGACTATCCTGCCCAGCTGGGCTGTAAATGGGGTGCGTATCGCACCGAGTGATCGTGTCGTTTTAGGGTTTGTCGGATTAGGGCAACAAGGTTTATCCGATTTTAAGAGTTTCTCTACTTGTCCTGGGGTGCAGGTCGCTGCCTGTTGTGACGTGGATTCCTTGAAACGCGAACGTTTCAAACGTCGTGTCGAGGCTTGGCAGAAGTCTCTGAATGTAGCTCCCCGTTGCGATATGTATGAATTTTATGAAGATGTGCTGGACCGTAAGGATATCGACGTGATTGAAGTGGCAACACCTGACCACTGGCATGCATTGGTTGCTATCCATGCTTGTCAGAGCGGTAAGGATGTTTATTGCCAGAAGCCGTTGGCTTATACGATTACGGAAGGTCTGGCTGTTGCTCGTGCCGTACGCGATAATAATCGGGTTTTTCAGATCGGTAGCCAGCAGCGTTCGAGTAAGGAGTTTCAGGATGCGATTGCGTTGGTTCGTGCCGGTAAGATCGGCCATATCGAAAAGATATACGCCCGTGTCGGCGAACCCCCCAAGCCATTGGACTTGCCGGAAATGGATGTCCCCGGTAATCTGAATTTCAATCAGTGGATGGGACCGTTGAACGATCCGAAGATTCATTATCATCCTGATCTTTGTCCTCCTATCTCTCTTGAACCCGAACAGAACGAGAAGTTGTGGGGGGCATGGCGCTGGTATCAGGAAACCGGAAACGGATATACAGCCGATTGGGGGGCTCATATGTTCGATATTGCACAGGCGGCCATCGGTATGGACGGCTCCGGTCCAGTAGAGTTTATCCCGAAAGGATATGAAGGCACAGAATATGCGACGATGAAATATGCTAATGGTATCGTGATGACCGAACAACCTTATCGTGAAGATAATGCCAACGCGCAAGGTATCAAGTTTATCGGCGATAAGGGGTGGTTGAAAGTCGCTCGCGGTTATATCGAATGTTCCGATCCTTCCTTGTTGCCGAAAGAGGAAAAGAAAGTCGGGAAGGGAGAATATGAAGTAAGCTCTCCGCATATGCAGAACTTTATCGATTGCGTTCGTTCACGCCGGAATCCGATTGCTCCGGTTGAAGTCGGTTGTAGTACGAATACGCTTTGCTGCTTGCAAAACATTGCCCGTGAACTGGGACGTCCTGTTCATTGGGATCCGGCAACGTTGAGCTTTAATGGCGATAGGGAAGCCGAATCACATCGTTTGTACTGGTACGAATACAGAAATCCGTACAAATTGCCGTATTATGACAAATAAGAAAGGTAAGAGGTAAAGGAAAGTCCCGGAATAAAGTTTCGGGACTTTTTTATATATTTTTTAGTCCGGATAGTGATTATTCCGTTCGCTCTGTTTAATTTTGCCAAATCCAGACAAAAAACATAATGTATCATGAAAACTAATCAACTATTTCTTTTGACAGGTTTGGTAGCCGTAACTCTTCCTGCCTGTGTCCAAAAGGACAAAAAAGGGGTGTCGGAGAAGCCTATGAATATTCTCTATATCATGTGCGATGATCATTCTTATCAGACAATTAGTGCTTACGATCATCGTTTTATCGAAACTCCGAATATCGACCGGATTGCTAATGAAGGCGTACGGTTTACGAACAGTTTCGTCGCCAACTCTTTAAGTGGTCCCAGTCGTGCCTGTTTGCTGACGGGCAAGCATAGCCATAAGAATGGCTTTACCGACAATACGAAACGTTTTGACGGCAGCCAGCAGACATTCCCGAAGTTGTTGCAACAAGCCGGCTATCAGACTGCAGTTGTAGGGAAGTGGCATTTGACTTCCGATCCTACCGGTTTCGATTACTGGAATATCTTGATCGGACAGGGGGATTATTATAATCCGTACTTTATCGATAACGGAGAGAAAAAGCAGATCGAAGGCTATGCTACGAACATCACGACGGATTTAGCTTTGGACTGGCTGGATAACAAACGTGATAAGAATAAACCTTTCTGTCTCTTGCTCCACCACAAAGCGCCCCATCGTACCTGGATGCCGGATACTTGTGATTTGGATTTGTATGAAGATGTCGTTTACCCGGTTCCCGAAACATTTTATGACAAATATGAAGGGCGTATTGCCGCATCCGAACAGGAAATGAATATTATCAAGGATATGGATCTCGTCTATGACTTGAAGATGGCAGATAAGGAAAATGAGATTCATACGACTACCGGCCTTGAAGAAAATGGCCGTAATTTATATAACCGGATGACTCCGGCTCAAAAGGCAGCTTGGGACAAACATTATGGTCCTATTATTAAGAAATTCAAGGAACAGAAGTTGACGGGGAAGGCGTTGGCTGAATGGAAATACCAACAGTACATGCACGATTATATGCGTGTGATCCATTCCGTAGACCGTAATGTGGGGCGTGTGTTGGATTATATGGAGAAAAGCGGTTTATTGGAAAATACTATTATCGTTTATACTTCCGACCAGGGATTCTATATGGGTGAACATGGCTGGTTCGACAAACGTTTCATGTATGAAGAATCTTTCCGTACACCGATGTTGGTTCGTTTTCCCGGCGGTGTTAAAGGCGACATCCCCGAAATGATCCAGAATATCGACCATGCAGCGACTTTCCTTCAAGTGGCGGGCGTCCCTGTTCCCGAAGATATCCAGGGTGATTCTTATTTGCCTTTGTTGAAAGGTGAAAAGCCGAAAGATTGGCGTACTTCTTTATATTATCATTTTTACGAGTATCCGGCGGAACACGCAGTAAAACGTCATTATGGTGTTCGTACCGACCGCTATAAATTAATCCATTTCTATAATGATATCGATGTGTGGGAACTTTATGATCTGCAAAACGATCCGATGGAAATGCATAATATCTATAATGAACCGGGCAATGAAGCCTTGATCGACAGTCTGAAAACCGAACTGAATAAATTGCAGGAACAGTACGACGATCCGATTGAAACGGAGTTGGCAACTGCGAAGAAATAAGATAGAAATAACAAAAAAGGCATTCAGAAATGAATGCCTTTTGTTATTTACCATAAGGTTGTGGAGCATATCGGACTCGAACCGATCACCTTCAGACTGCCAGTCTGACGCTCTAGCCAGATGAGCTAATGCCCCGTATGACTTATTTTCAAGCGCAAATATAGGGCTTTTCCTGATATAACCACTATCTTTGCCATAGATTTTTATAAAAAATAAGATGATTGTTTATAATACAACGTTCCATATAGAAAAAGATATTCTGGATGAAAGTTTGGATTATCTGAAAAAACAGTATATCCCGAAAGCCGTGAAGAGCGGTTTCCTACAGCGGCCATGCCTGCGACGTGTGATGCAGGCTGAAGAAGGAGAAGGCATCAGTTTCTCCGTCCAGTTTCATGTTAAGAATGTCGATACGTTGAATTTCTGGTTGCAGAATGAAGGAAATAACCTTCACCGCGCATTGGTTGCTCGTTTCGGTCATAAGATTGCCGGCTTTAGTACTTTACTGGAAGAGATAGATTGGGAGAAATGACGAAAGACCGTGTCATATTGGGCATTGATCCTGGGACGATTGTGATGGGTTACGGAGTGCTGACGATTGAAGGAAACAAACCCAAACTGGAAGCTATGGGGATACTCCAATTGAATAAATACGAGGATCATTATTTGCGGCTCCGTAAGATTTTTGAGCGGGTCTTGGGACTTATCGATCAGTATCATCCGGACGAACTGGCCATTGAAGCTCCGTTTTTCGGGAAGAACGTACAGAGTATGTTGAAATTGGGGCGTGCACAGGGAGTCGCTATGGCTGCCGCACTCGAACGAGATATCCCGATATTTGAATATGCCCCGCTAAAGATCAAGATGTCCATTACCGGAAATGGGAATGCTGCAAAAGAACAAGTGGCCGGGATGTTACAGCGCTACCTGCATATTCCGGAAGCATCCATGTTGCCGCAATTGGATGCGACAGATGGATTGGCTGCTGCCGTTTGCCATTATTTCCAGACGAATAATCCGATACAGGAAAAGAAATATACCGGATGGAAGGACTTTATCGCGAAGAATCCGGGTAAAGTTCATTGATACAAAAAGGATGCCTGCAATTACAGGCATCCCCCTTCTCATAGACACACTTCTCTATGTATATTGAATACACATCGATCTATACGATACCTTGCGCCATCATTGCTTTGGCCACTTTCATGAAGCCTGCAATATTCGCACCTTTCACATAGTTGATATATTGATCCTCTGTTCCATGTTCGACACATTGTTGGTGGATAGCGCTCATGATCTGATGCAATTTGTCATCGACTTCGGCAGCTGTCCACGAAATATGCATGGCGTTCTGAGTCATTTCCAGGCCGGAAGTGGCGACACCGCCGGCGTTGACAGCCTTGCCCGGTGCAAAAAGTTGTTTATGCTCGATGAACAGGTCGACAGCTTCAGCTGTACATCCCATGTTGGATACTTCGGCTACGCATGATGTCTTGTTCTCGATCAGCTTGCGTGCATCGTCTGCGTCCAGTTCGTTCTGGGTGGCACAAGGCAGTGCGATATCCACTTTCTGTTCCCAGGGTTTCTTGCCGGGATAGAAGGTCGAACCGGGGAATTCTTCGGCGTAAGGAGCTACAATATCATTACCTGAGTTACGCAGTTCCAGCATATAATCGATCTTTTTTCCGGAAATGCCGTCCGGATCATAGATATAGCCGTCCGGGCCGGAGATCGTGACGACTTTTGCACCCAGTTCGGTAGCCTTTGTGGCAGCTCCCCAAGCGACGTTTCCGAAACCGGAGATAGCAACAGTCTTACCTTTAATATCTATACCATGAGTTTCCAACATTTGGTGAACGAAGTAGAGGGCACCGAAACCGGTTGCTTCGGGACGGAGGATAGAGCCGCCGAATTCCATACCTTTACCTGTGAACGTACCGGTGTTTTCGCGAGCCAGTTTCTTATACATACCATACATATAACCGACTTCACGTCCTCCTACACCGATGTCACCCGCCGGAACATCGCGGTCCGGTCCGAGGTTACGCCATAATTCGAGGATGAATGCCTGGCAGAAACGCATGATCTCCGCATCACTTTTTCCGCGAGGAGCAAAGTCGGATCCCCCTTTACCACCGCCCATCGGCAATGTTGTCAAAGCGTTTTTGAAAGTCTGTTCGAATCCTAAGAACTTCAGGATGGACAGGTTGACAGAAGGATGGAAGCGGATGCCGCCCTTGTACGGGCCGATCGCGTTGTTGAATTGCACACGATATCCCAAGTTGACTTGTATTTCCCCTTTGTCGTCTACCCAGGGCACACGGAAGGTGAAAATACGTTCCGGTTCAACCAATCGTTCGATGATTTTAGCTTTCTCGAATTCGGGATGCTGGTTGTACACTTCTTCAATTGAAAGAAGAACTTCTTTTACTGCTTGCAAATACTCCTTTTCGCCCGGATGTTTTGCTTCCAGTGCTGATAAGATTACTTCTGTCTTCATAGTATATAATTTCTTTTTAAGATAACATTCTGTTTGCAAATATAGGGAATAGCCTGGGTTGACAAAATGTTTTGCTTACTTTTTGATAGTTCTTTTTATGTTTTTGAACAATGTTCTTTAAGTGAAAATCCGGATTCCTACGGATGGGATTCCGGTTTCACTTTGTGCCAGGAAATGTGTGGTGCTGTTGGCACAGCCGTTTCCTTGCTGTGAAACGTTTGTGCCATATAGGTGAAATGCTTGTGCCATGCTAAGGAAACGTCTGTGCCATGCTGAGGGAACGGATGTGCCACTTGCTCAAATCTTGTCACATGCTTTCGGTTGATTGTTTTTTTCCTTACATTTGAGGCCGTTAATTCTATCGAATCATTATGAGCGGAATACCGGACTTTAAGAACCTTGTGTTTAAAGACACATCATTCGCCAATCTAATGAATAAGCGTATATATAATGTATTGCTTATCGCTACTAAATACGATGCCTTCATGCTGGAGGACGATGGGCGGGTGGACGAGCAGATATTCAACGAATATACGTCACTAAGCCTTCGTTACCCGCCTCGTTTCACACAGGTGACGACAGAGGAGGAGGCACTGGCTGAGTTGAAAGACCGTAACTTCGAACTGATCATCTGCATGCCGAATATGGATAACCGCGATATCTTTGCGGCGGCGACGGAGATCAAGATTCATTACCCCAATATACCGATCGTAGTCCTCACCCCATTCTCGAAAGAGGTATCCAAGCGGATTGCCAATGAAGATTTGAGTGCGATCGACTATGTGTTCAGCTGGTTGGGAAATGCGGAGCTGTTGCTCGCCATAATCAAGCTGATCGAGGACAAGATGAATGCGCCGGACGATACGGCCAGTGTCGGTGTGCAGATTATCTTGTTGGTGGAAGATTCCGTCCGTTTCTATTCTTCGGCTTTGCCGCATCTGTATAAATTTGTATTGGAACAGAGCCAGATGTTTGCTAAAGAGGCGTTGAACGACCATCAGCGTACACTTCGTATGCGTGGGCGTCCCAAGATCAAGTTGGCGCGTACCTATGAGGAGGCTGTCCGCATCTTCAACCAGTACCGCGATAATATGCTGGGGATCATCTCGGACATGAGCTTCATGCACGACGGAGTGAAAGATCCTTACGCCGGATACAAGTTCGGGCAGTATGTGCGGAAGACCGGCTGATCATCCCTTTTGTCTTGGAATCGTCGGAGGCAAGCAACAAAGTGTATGCGAAAGAACTGGGAGCTTCCTTTATCGACAAAAATTCCAAGAGTTATCCGCAGGATCTGAGGAAGAAGATCATGCAGCGTTTTGGTTTCGGCGATTTCGTCATCCTGAATCCACAGACGAAGGAGGAGATCATGCGCATCAAGGACTTGAAGGATTTGCAAAAGAAGGTCTTTCAGATACCGGACGATTCGCTGGTTTATCATCTGAGTCGTAACCATTTTTCCCGCTTCTTCTATTCCCGTGCCATGTTTCCGCCGGCAGAGGTGTTGAAGCGTGTGGATGTGAGCGACTACAAGGATATGGATGAGGCGCGCAAGTTGATTTTCGACTTGATCGTGCAGTACCGTCGGATGAAGAATTCCGGTGTTGTTGCTGTCTATCAGAAGGAGCGCTTCGACGAATATAGTAACTTTGCCCGTATAGGCGACGGTTCGCTGGGAGGAAAGGCAGGGGCCTGGCGTTTATTGGGGCGATGGTAAAGCGTTATCCCAAGTTGGAACACGATCACTTTGCTGTGACCATTCCGAAGACGGTCGTGATCTGTACAGACATCTTCGACGAATTTATGGAGACAAACGAACTGTATCCGGTCGCACTGAGTGATGTGGATGACGAAACGATCCTGAAATATTTCCTGCGTGCCAGCCTTCCCGCCCGTCTGATTGAAGACTGATGGCGTTTTTCGATGTTGTCAAAAGTCCGATTGCCGTCCGTTCGTCTAGTCTTCTGGAAGATTCCCATTATCAACCGTTCGCTGGGATTTATTCTACTTACATGGTACCCAAGCTGGAAGATAAATATGATATGCTCCGTACGTTAAGCGACGCGATCAAAGCAGTCTACGCTTCTGTCTTTTATCGTGACAGCAAGGCATATATGACGGCGACATCGAACCTTATCGACCAGGAAAAGATGGCGATCGTTCTACAGGAAGTAGTAGGGAACCGGTATAATGACCGTTTCTATCCTACTATCTCTGGTGTCGCACGTTCGTTGAATTTCTACCCGATTGGAAATGAAAAGGCGGAAGACGGAATTGCCAATATTGCTTTGGGGCTTGGAAAATATATCGTAGACGGAGGGCAGACTTTACGTTTCTCTCCTCGTCATCCGCACAATATTTTGCAGATGAGTACGATGGACTTTGCGCTCCGTGAGACTCAAACTCGTTTTTATGCACTTGACTTGAAGAATCTGGCAGATCAGTTTTCTGTGGATGATTCGTTTAATTTGCTTCGTCTAAATCTGAAAGACGCGGATGCGGACGGTTCTCTGAAGTTTATTGTTTCGACATACGATCCTTATGATCAGGTTATTCGTGACGGTTACTATCCTGGCGGGCGTAAGATATTGTCTTTTGTGAATGTTCTTCAACATGAGGTTTTTCCGTTGGCCGATACGCTCGATCAGATACTGCATGTCGGACAGGATGAGATGGGGCGGCCTATCGAGATTGAGTTTGCGGTAAATATAGATCCGCAGAATCCCGGTTTCGCTACATTCTATCTGTTGCAAGTTCGCCCGATCGTGGATAACAAGGAGGTAATGGAAGAAGACCTGACGCTTGTGGAACAAGAGGATACAATACTTACATCGACAAGCGTTTTGGGACATGGCATTGTGACGGATGTGCAGGATATTATATATGTAAAGACCGGTGCTTTCTGTTCCTCCAACAACCAGTCGATAGCCTATGATATCGAGAAGATGAACCGCCAGTTCACTGGAGAAGAAAAGAATTATGTTTTGGTTGGTCCTGGTCGTTGGGGAAGTAGTGACTCCTGGCTGGGCATTCCGGTGAAATGGCCTCATATCAGCAATGCACGTGTTATAGTGGAATGCGGGCTGGAGAATTATCGTGTCGATCCGAGCCAGGGAACGCATTTTTTCCAAAATCTGACTTCGTTTGGTGTCGGTTACTTTACGATCAACCCGTTTAAGGGTGATGGCTGGTTTGATGAGGGATATCTGAATTCCTTACCAGCGGTGGAGGAAACCGAATACCTTCGCCATGTCCGTTTCGATAAACCGGTCGTAATCAAGATGGACGGCAAGAAGAGTTTGGGAGTGGTGTTGAAACCGTTTTAGTCTTTCTTTTTGATGAAATCCGAAGGATAGTTTACCGTGTTGATCACCTCCCCGCCTTTTAGGCGAATCCAGGTTCTGAAATTGGTTGATCCTTCAGTCATCTCGATTACGCGGGCACCGTTGCTCAGGTTGTTGTACACCGTGTCGCCACCGGTGTAACGGCCGTAGGCAAGCAGGATGCCTTTCCAGAAAACAGCATAGTCATCATCATGATCGTGTCCGACAAATACACCTAAGATATCCCCCATTTCCTTCATCGAGGCAAACATGCCGGAGTTCAGTTGCGGAGCGCAGGCTTTTTCTTTTCGGGTTCCGACCAGGATGGCCGTTTCATCTGATGCGGCCTGGTTGTATTCCGGCAGGGCGATGTGGAAGAATGCCAGCGAGGCAGGGGAGTGCCGCCGTTTTGCTTTGTGTATTTCGCGCTGTTTTCGCGGTACCATCGGATCTGGTCAAACTTGATGTAATCATAGCCGCCTATTCCCTTGATCTGTGAATATGAGTGAGAGTCCATACAATACAGGATGGCTGCGTCTTTCTTTCCATCGGACGATTTCAAGGGAAGAATAAAGTTGGTCACTCCTGTGACTCCTGCCACGGAATCGGTCAGGTTGTAAGGTATTGTCTGTATGATATCGAATAGCTGAGTACGGGTAAGTCCCTGTTCGTCATCGTGATTGCCGAATGTCACTCCGAAGGGTATTTGGCGGTTGGCCGCTAAGTTCAGGATTGTGCGCATCCCTTCCTCTGCCGGTTGACCGTAGATGACATCACCTGTGAATAGCACTAAGTCCGGTTTTTCCGCATCCAGCACTTCGTTGATGCGTTCGAGAGAAACGGCTGACTTGGGATTCCCGTGAATGTAATGTACGTCCGTGAACTGTACGATTTTGAACTTGCCGTCTTTATTGAATTTCAAGACGGGTTTCTGTGTGTAGCCTGGTTGCAGGCATCCGAGCACAAGTGAAAGAATAATAAGAAGTTGTTTCATCTTTAGATGGTTTTTGTTTATGAATGGTTTATTCGATCGTGATGTCGAATTGATCGTATGAATCTGTTCTCCAAGCCTTTTCGGATGTCAGGGGAGAAAGTGCGAACAGGGGGGAGAATGTTTTGATCTTAATCGTCTTTCCATCCGGCATAAACTCCATGATGCGGAGCCAGCAGTCTCCCCCGTTGCCATGCCATTGACCGTCGGCGGTCTGGGCGTTGAACATCATTTGGGCTACATTCTTGCCTGTGCTGTTTTTGTCAGTCCTGAAGCTGACATTGCCCTTGTAGTCTGCTATCTCGCATTCATGTCCGCATATCACCATGCAGATGTTGGAGGAAGGATAGACCAGTTTCTGCCAGATGGCTTCTCCGTAATTGGCGGGTGATATTTTGTAGCTTTCCTTGATGTGACGTTTGGCTTCCGGTGACATATAGGAGTGTGTCAGCAGGATCACTTTATGATTTTTGTATTTGGCTTTACCGGCAACTTTGGCCGCCCATTCGATCGCCTCGTCACGCGGAGCAAATTCGAGTGATATGACCAATAGTTTTCCCCATGTGTCTGTCTCGAACTCATAAGCTGCATTTTCAAGAGTCGGAATACCTTGATAGTTCAGGCCTGTCTCGACCAATGACTTTTTCCAGCAGCTATTCCGCTCGGAAGGGAAATAATCAGGAAGGTGGCAGAGGCGGTTTTCTGCTTTCTCATATCCGTAATCGTGATTCCCGGTACAAACGACATAAGATATTTTGTCGTCGAGCCGTTCAAATGCCCTGGATGCGGCCTGCCATTGTTCTTCGCTTGTCTGATTTCCGTTTATGCCGTCCGGAATCCGTATCTCGTTCTGCTCAACCAAATCACCGGTACACAGAACTCCTTTGATATTCAAAGGTTCGATGCTGTTGGCAATCCAAGCTGTCTGTAGCTCGAATAGCGGTTGGTTAGCATCGAACTTGTTATAACTCTGCGGATCAGGCAGCAGGATCATGGAAAAAGAATGCTTGTCGGATAGTTGAGGCCGGACAGGTAGATCTGGGCTGTGGAGGATAAGAGACTAATGCCAAGGATAATAATGGATAGATTAAGTTTTTTCTTCATATTTAGGAATGTTTAGCTTGTATCTTTCGTAGCAAAGGTATTGAATTATCATGATTGATTTTAATTCGGTACCTTTTAATTTAATGAACAATCGTTAAATGGCTGATAATCTAAAAACAATTATTGTATAGAACAAACTTTTTTGTGATTCCAGTTCATTAGAAAATTGGACAATAACCTCTGCCTTCCCGTATTTTCTATTTCGATTAAGATATCAGATCGTTTTAGTTTGATATTTTGATACTGCTTTTTTCTGTTTTGCTGATAAACGAAAATGTGATATAGGCAGAAAATGAAAGTATGTTGTTTGGGGAGAGATAGAAAGGGGAGAAACGCTTACATTTGAGAAAAGCTTAACCCCTTGAGAATTGCTTGTGGCAAAAGAGATTGGTGGAGGTTCGGATATTTGAAAAGAAATTCAGGGCTTTATGGGCATGAGGACGGTCGTCATAGGAACGGAGACCGTCCTCGTTGCGTGAGGTGCGAGATCTTTATATATGAAGACGGTCGTCGGGCCAATGAAAACCGTCTTTGTTGGAAAAACTGTGCACCTTGCGGCAGGAAGTTCTTTTAGAAAGATAAAAAGCCGGATTGCGAAGCGATTTACGAAAGGAGCATATCTTTGTTAAATAAACGATATTATACAATAAGTGTTTTCATCCATTTTTCGGCCACCTGCAATGTTTTTGGTTTGCCGACATCTATCAGATGAAGGTCTTCGTCAGCGTAGGCGTGGATGTTGGCCTTGGCGCAGATGGAGAGGTAGAAGTTGATGATCGAAAACTTACCGGTCCATTCTTCCATCCAGTCGAATATTTTAGGAGACAGTACATGTATCCCGCTGAAGGCATATTCGTTATATTGGTTCGGATCGAAATCGGGGTAGAACGACTTTACTTCGCCCGTCTCGCGGTTGCGCCAACCACATAGCTTATTTTCCTTATTGAAAAGCAGATAGCGGGAGGTGTTGCGTTTGCTGACCAATAATGTCGCCAACGGATTTGTCTCTATATGATGATTGTAAAGCGCACGGAGGTCGATGTCGGACAGGATGTCGACATTGTGTATCAGAAACGGCTCATTGCCTTGTAAAAAGGCGGCGGCGTGTTTGATTCCCCCACCGGTATCGAGCAGATAATCCCGCTCGTCGGAGATATGGATCTGGATACCGAAATTATTGTTGGCTGCCAGGAAGTTGATGATCTGGTCTCCCAAATGATGAACGTTGATGGCTATCTGGTGAAAGCCGGCATCTTTCAATTTGAGGATTACATGTTCGAGCATAGGTTTCCCATTGATAGGAAGTAATGCTTTTGGAGTACTGTCGGTCAGCGGTTTGAGGCGTGTTCCCAAACCGGCAGCGAAAATCATAGCTTTCATAATATTGAGTTAAAGAGTTGTTCAATGTTTTGTTCCCTGTGTACGAGGTCTACCCGGACACCGAACTTAGAATGAATATGTTCCGCCATATGCTGGGCGGAGTAGACCGAACGGTGCTGGCCCCCCGTGCAACCGAAACAGATCATCAGATTGGTAAATCCTCGGTCCATGTAACGTTTGACAGAAGCATCCACAATTTCATAAGCATGATCTAGGAAACGAGTGATCTCTCCGTCTTCTTCGAGGAAACGGATTACCGGTTCGTCCAATCCGGTAAAATGATTGTAACGTTCGTATTTACCAGGGTTATTGATGGCGCGGCAGTCAAAGACAAATCCACCGCCATTGCCACTCGGATCGTTGGGAATTCCTTTTTTATAGGCAAAACTGACGATCTTGACTTTGAGCGTATGCTTCTGGATGTCGTCATAAAACTGAGACAGGTTTGTCAGCTCCCGTAGTACGGTACATAAATAGGGATACTCCGGATAATCTTCTTTCAAAAGTTGCCGGAGGTTGTCGATAGCGAAGGGGACACTTTGGATAAAATGCGGTTTCTTTTCGAAATATCCCCGGAAACCGTAGGCTCCCAAGACCTGTAAAGTCCTGAAAAGAACGAAATGGCGTAATTGCCGGAAGAAATGCTTTTCGTCTATGTCCATATACGCGTAGTGCTTGCAGATAGTCGGCTATCAATTCCTGTCTCAACTCAGCGGGATATTTGGCTTTCGCCTGCCAGAGGAAAGAGGCGACATCATAGTAGATCGGGCCTTTGCGTCCTCCTTGGAAATCAATAAACCAGGGTTCGCCATTTTTTACCATCACGTTGCGCGACTGGAAATCCCGGTACATGAATGTCGGTGTATGGTCTTGCAGAAGGACATCGCTCATTTTCTGGAAATCATCTTCCAAAAGGTTTTCCTGGAATTCCATTCCGGTAGCTTTCAAGAAACAGTATTTGAAATAGTTCAGGTCCCAAAGGATCGAACGCCTATTGAATTCGGGTAGAGGATAGCATTGGCTGAAGTCGAACCCCTCCGCACCTTTAAACTGCAGAGTCGGCAGAAGTGTGATCGTCTTGTGTAGCAAAGACTTTTCCGTCTCGTCGAAGAAACAACTTTTCCGTCCTTTCTCAATTGCTTGAAAGAGCAAGGTGTCGCCCAGGTCTTCCTGAAGATAGAACGATTTATCAACCGACCAGCAATAAACCTGGGGAACGGGCAATCCCTTTTCCCGGAAATGCGCGGCCATATAAATAAAGGCATTGTTTTCCTCTATGGAAGTTCCGCTAACTCCGATCAGGGAAACGGAACCTGACAATCTGAAATACCGGCGGTTAGAGCCGGAAGAGGATAGTTCGGTTATATCAGTTGCCGGTGAACCGGTATGTGTCTGGTAAAGTTGTTTTAATTCTTCAGTAATCATGTTTTTCTATTTTCGGCACTAAAGTAGCAAACAATTGACAATTGGCAATTGAGAATTGACAATTTTGTTGGGAAATAAGAGAGGCGGACGTACCGTTTTACCGGAACGCCCGCCTTCTTTATGACCATTAATCTCTAATTGTCTCTCTTTTTAATTGTCAATTGATTAAAGAATGCCTTGTGCCATCATCGCTTTGGCTACCTTCATGAAGCCCGCAACATTTGCACCTTTCACGTAGTTTGTGTAGCCGTCGGCTTGTTTGCCGTATTTTACGCATTGTTCGTGGATATTCTGCATGATGCTTTTCAGTTTGGCATCAACCTCTTCACTGCTCCAGCTCAGTTTCTGAGCGTTCTGCGTCATTTCCAGACCGGAAACAGATACACCGCCGGCATTGGCTGCCTTACCCGGAGCGTACAGGATCTTAGCTTCCAGGAATGCGTCGATAGCTTCAGGAGTAGAAGGCATGTTGGCTCCTTCCGATACGGCGATACAACCGTTGGCGAGCAATGTCTTGGCATCTTCTCCGTTCAGTTCGTTCTGAGTCGCACTCGGCATTGCAATGTCGCATTTTTCTCCCCAAGGACGAGCACCTGCCACATACTTGCAACCATATTGTTCTGCATATTCACGGATACGGCCGCGATAGAGGTTCTTCAGTTCCATGATGTAATCCAGCTTAGCACGGTCGATACCGTCCGGATCGTAGATGTAACCGTCCGAGTCGGACATCGTCACGACTTTAGCGCCGAGGCTGATCAGCTTTTCAACGGTATATTGGGCTACGTTACCTGAACCTGAAACGCAAACGGTCTTTCCCTTGATGTCGATTCCCCTTGTATTCAGCATTTCCAGCAGGAAGTAAACATTTCCGTAACCGGTAGCTTCGGGACGGATCAGTGAACCGCCGAATTCGCGTCCTTTACCGGTGAATGTTCCCGTGTTTTCCTGAGCCAGTTTTTTATACATTCCGTACATATAGCCGACTTCGCGTCCGCCAACACCTATATCACCTGCGGGAACATCCGTGTCCGGGCCGATATGACGCCATAATTCCAATACGAAAGCCTGGCAGAAACGCATGATTTCAGCGTTTGACTTACCGCGCGGGCTGAAGTCGGAACCTCCTTTGCCACCACCCATCGGCAGGGTTGTCAGCGAGTTCTTGAAAGTCTGTTCGAAAGCCAGGAACTTAAGGATCGACTGGTTTACAGAAGCGTGAAAACGGATACCACCTTTGTACGGGCCGATCGCATTGTTATGCTGGATACGGTATCCCATGTTGGTTTGGATCTGTCCCTTATCATCCATCCAGGTTACGCGGAAGGAGAAAATACGATCGGGAATACAAAGACGTTCGATCAGGTTGCTCTTTTCGAATTCGGGATGTTCGTTGTAAACCTCTTCGATTGTTCCTAATACTTCTGAAACTGCCTGATGATATTCCGGTTCATTCGGAAATCTTCTCTTTAAGTTGTCTAAAACTTCACTTGCCTTCATAAGACTGATTTTATTTAGAATGTTATATTTATAATGTCAATTTGTTAACCGGTAGCCGTTTTTTTATGACCTCGCAAAGGTAAGCTAAAATTTTACACAAACAAATATTTGAAAGAAAAAATGCATTAAAAATATCATTTCGGTATTTTAATCGGGTAAAAGTAACTAAATGTCACTCGTCTCTTCGCCTTCTGCTCTTATAGATAGGGACGAACACAATGATAGCTGACGCAACCAAGGCAAAAACGATGTCGAAGGTTATCTTTTCGCTGTATGCAAGCATCATGTAGCAAAGGATACCCCACAAAAGAGTGATACATACGGCTTGACTATTTGTAATCTTTCTGCGTGCCATAGTTTACAATTGTTTAGTTGGATGAAACAAGCGAGCCGAAGTAAATGACCAAGGCCAGGAATACGGCTACAAGGATAAAAAGAACGATGATCTGTTTTTCGAGGGGCAGATGTCGGAGGAACGGAACGTGGCGTACCCAACCGGAAACGGCTTGGAGCTGCTCGTCCTCTTCGTCTTCTTTCGGAAATTCGTATCCGTTTGCTTCCAGAATCTCCTTTGCACGGGGAACTTCGCTTTCAAGCAGTTCGATGCGGATGCCGCCCACATTGGCCGGGTATTGGATCCGGCTCGTATATTCGTTTCTCAGGTAACAGTTGACCCCTTCCGATTTCAGGAGGGATTCGATCATCTGTGCTGCTTCCGGTTCATAGAAACGGGCTATTTCGACTATTTTATCTTCCATATTAATGTGTGTTGTATAATGTAAATGATGATTTACCCGTTTATTAATTTATCCGCAATTTCTGTAGCCTGGCGGATACGGTCGGCCATGCCGATGCCGCCTTTGATGTTTCCGGCCAGCGTGAGGCCGGGGTAACGCGCTTGCAGTTCGTCGATCGTTTCGAAGCGGGAGCCGCTGCTCTGTTCATATTGCGGAATGGCATGTTCGTGACGGAAGATACGGATCATATCGGGTTCTGTCTCTTCCGGGAATTTCAGCATGGTGTGGAGCTCGTGCCTGATGAGCGCTTTCAGCTCCTCTTCCGGCCAGGTCGTCAGGTCGGCATGCTTTACGCCTCCGATAAAGAACGAGAAGAGAGCACCCTCTTCCGGAGCCCGTCCGGTAAAACAAGCGGAGGGGAAAAGAATTCCGAGTACGTCTTTTTTCTCACAGGAAGGAACCAGGCCTCCAAACGCATCGAAGCGTAATGCACCGGTGTCGCGGAACCCGACGCTGGCCTGTACGACTGGTGCATAATGCAGGTTGCTGATCCGCTCCATCTTTTCTTTCGGGACGAAAGGCAACAGGGCGGGCAATGTATAAGCACCGGTGGTTGTGATTATCCGTTCCGCAATAATGGTCTGTTCGCCGTCGGCTGTCGAATAGGTAGCCATCCATTTGTCTGCACAAGGGCGGACCGTGACGTCGGCGGCCGAAAGTGTGATGCGGGCCGGACCGATCGCTTCGGCCATCGCACCGGTCAGTTTGTCCAATCCTCCGGCGGCTGAAAATACTTTCTTGCTGGCGAGACGGTCGCGATCTGTTTTCGGCTGCTTGGCTTTCGCGATGGTTCCGCGGATGAAGCTTCCGTATTGCTGTTCCAGGTTGTAGAGCTTTGGGAGCGCATAACGAGTGACGAGCTTCATCGGATCGCCGGCGTAGACACCGGACAGAAACGGGTCTACCGCATAGTGCAGGAACGATTTACCCAGGCGGCGGGCAGCTAACTCGCCGACAGATTCATCCGGGTTATTGCCTTTTGCCCGAAACGGCTCTCCGAGGATACGGAACTTGTCGCCAAGCGTGAACAGAGGAGTCGTGACCGCACTGAACAGTCCGGACGGGAGAGCCCGGAACCGGTTCCCTTTCCAGATCAGCCGGCGCTTGGATTCTTCGCGGCAGTCTCCAGTGCACAGGCTGGGGAGAGGGCTTCGAATAGTTCGGCGACTTCGGGATAGGAGACTACACCTGTATTGGGGCCGCTTTCGTAGACAAAATCCTTTTCGCGGAACGTATGGATTTGTCCTCCGACGCGATCTTCCTTTTCGAGAATATGAATGTCTTTTCCGGCGCGGGTCAACCAGAAGCCGGTTGTCAATCCGGTCAGTCCGGCGCCGATAATCAAAATATCTGTCTGTTGGGGTTCCATTGCGTCATACCGGTTTAGAAAATGATTTATTTGTTCCGAGCATCAGCTTGTCCAGCGAAGCCGCTACGTTTCGGACGAAAAGCCTGCCTTCAGGTGTCATCCTGATTTGATTTTCGTCAAACTCGACCAATCCGTCCTCTGCAAATTCGCGTAGACAGGCTTCGTCATAGGCGGTTGCCTGCTTGATGGAGCGGGCGGGGACGGAAAGCTGTTCCGACAGTTCGTTCCAGTCGATCCGGTAGTTGCACATCAACATTTCGATTGCCTCCCGTGTGATCTGTTCCTCCCGGCTTAGGAGATATCCTTTGGCGACAGGCAAGATGCCGGCTTCGACTTTCTCGATATACTCCATGATGTCTTTTGTGTTCTGGGCGTAAGCGTTCCGAGCTGGCTGATCCCTGTCACGCCGAAAGCATAGACCTGACCGGTTGTGCGGCGCGTGCAATATCCCTGGAAATTGCGATGTAGTTGTCCGTTCAGCAAAGCTGTGTATAACTCGTCGTCTTTGCGGACGAAATGATCCAGCCCGATCGGCTGGTAGTCCGCTTCGCATAAGATTTTGCGGGCCGCTTCGAACATCCGGCTCTTCTCGTCGCCCGAAGCAGTCCGGTTTTTTCCAATACCTTCTGCCGGGGGAAAGCCCAGGGCACATGCGCATACGAAAAGGTGACGAGCCGGTCCGGTTTCAGGGAAACGGCTTTTTCGATCGTTTCGGCAAAACTCGCTTCCGTCTGGTGGGGCAAGCCGTAGAGGAAATCCATGTTGATGCGTACTCCGCATGAGCGCAGGATCGTTACGATTTCTTCCGGTTGCAGCAGCGGGGCTTGTCTGTGTACGGTTTGCAGGACTTGTTTGTTGAAGTCTTGGATGCCGATGCTAAACCGGTTGAATCCCGCGGTTGCCAGTTTCTCCCAATCCTGCCCTGTCATCCAGCCAGGGTGACATTCGATTGCTTTTTCCGGATTTTCAATCAATTCGAACGTATCTGAAACATGTGCGTTCAACTCTTTCAGCTCAAGAGCCGGAAGAAATGTCGGGGTTCCTCCGCCGTAATGGATCTGCGAGACTTTACGTTTCTTATCGAGTAAAGGCAGTATCAGGTCGATCTCTTTATGTAATGCGGCTACATATCGATCTATGATTTCAGGCTTGGGAGCGGCGTAGGAATTGCATCCGCAATAATGGCAGAGACGTTGGCAGAAAGGAATATGAAAATAGAAGGAAACCGATTCCGGCTGCTGGCGGTTGGATTCACGGATGGCATCCGCATAATCCCGGCTTGTGAACCCGTCATGAAAATAGTTTGCCGGCGGATAGCTGGTGTACCGGGGAACCGGCACATTGTATTTATCTAAAAGTTCTTGTTTCATATCGTATTTTTATCTTTTCTGAAAACCGTTACTATATAAATGAGGGATATCAGGCGATGCTTGCCTCGAAGAAGAAGAGTCCGTGATAACCCGTATGATCTGCAATTCTTCCACTCAGGATGGCCATCAACATGCCGCTGAGATGCGTGATGACCGTCTGGATCGTGAAATCCGTTCCTTCGCGCCCGGGGCGTACACAGTCCATTGCCGTCGTATAGACCACGATCGTCGCCATCCCGTAGCTGCCCCACAGAAGGAAAATCCCGCCGTAGAGCATGAGCGTCGTCGGATGCACGTAGGAGAGTCCGAGGAAGTAAAGTGTCGCCATCAAGACAAACACCGCGAACAGGATGCGCGCGCGGAAACGGCCGATCCGCCGTACGATCATCCTCCGGCAAACGAGGAGAGGAACCCGACGAATGTCCCCGCTACTCCGCTCATCACCCCGATCTCCTTCATGTCGTAGCCCAGGTCGACCAGCCAAGGTTTCAGCATGGCGAGCGTACCGATCAGGCCGGAATAGTAAAGAAAGAGGAAACCGATCTGTTTCCAGATGCTCCGGCGGGCGAAGAAATAGATCACATCTGCCTTTTTGGCCCGTTCGTGCGCTTCCTTCGGCTGGATGCGGATGCCTTTGTTGAAAAAGAGTGGCAGAAGGGCGGCGATGACGAACAGCGCGACGCAAGGCAGCAGACCGTTCCAGCCGATTTGCTTGAAGAGCAGGAGCAAGACACCGCCCCCGATCATCGAACCTCCGAAACTTCCCATCGACTGCATGCTGTTTGCAAGGCTTTTATCTTTCCGGCTGAAAGCGAGTACCGCCAACGCGTCGGTCGCGATATCCTGCGTGGCGGAAGCGACGAAGGATATGATGATCAAAGCGACGATCGTATAGAAGTCCGTATGGAAATCAAGGAAAGCGACGGCGAAGATCAGGCCGGCGTAGATCAGTTCGGAAGAAAAAATCCACCGTTTATAGTCGCCCGTCGTCACGGCATGGCGGTCTACCATCGGCGACCAGAGGAATTTCAGGATCCAGGGCAGCTTGATCAGCTGGAGAAGCCCGATGGCCGAGAGTGAAAAGTCCTCCTGCCGCATCATGACGGGGATGACGGTGGAAAAGAAACTCATCGGGATCGTCTGCGCAATGTAGAGGCAGAAGAAGGTCGCGAGGTTGTATGTTTTATCTTTCTGTATCATAATATCGTTATATAATCATCCGGCTTCCGGACGAGACTTTAAGAGTTTTCAAAGTGTCGTCCGAAATTCGGCTGGGACTTTTGGAGTTTTCAAAGTGTCATCCGAAGTTCGGCCGGGACTTTAAGAGTTTTCAAAGTGTCGTCCGAAGTTCGGTCGGGGACTTTAAGAACTTTTAAAGTGTCGTCCGAACTTCTGCCGAGACTTTTAAAAACTCAATTGTATATTCCCGCCGATCGTGAACGGCCTTCCTTTTTGTGCCAGGCCTTTTCCGCCTGTCTCGAAATAGAAAGCCGAATAGTCTGCACCGGTCATATTTTTCGCCCAGATCGCAAAGGTAATAAAATCTTTTGTGGCAGATACTTTTGCATTCAACAGTCCGTAATAAGGTTGCGAAACCTTGTTGTCTTCTTTCCACAGGATGCGTCCCGTCCCGGTGTAGTTCGCGCTGACCGTGAAGCGGTCGATGTGACGGCAAGGGTTCGGGATCGTATAATCGGCTCCGACAGCGAAAGTGTGGCGCGGGACCATCGGCAGGAAATTCCCGCTGTAGTCAATGCCTCGCCGTTCGTCCTTGTAATCTTTGAAGGTGGCATGCGTGAAGCCGTAGTTCACCTGCACCATCAGCCCGTTGACCGGATTCCCTTGCAGACTGACCTCGACGCCTTTGCTCTCGCTGCGCCCGGCGTTGCGCAGGTATTGCCCGTTCTGGGTGGCGAGCATTTGGTAAATCTGTTGGTTTTTCCAGTCGATCCAGAAAAAGCAGAACTCGGCGTTCAGGCGGTTGTCGAGGAACGGGTGTTTGGCTCCCAATTCGTAGTTCCAACTGGTTTCGGGGCGGAACGTGCGGTCTTCCTCGCGGTCGAAAGAGGTGTTGAAGCCGCCTGTCTTATATCCCTTCGTCACGGTGGCATAGAGCATGCCGGTGGAGGGAAACATATATTGCAGGGCGATCTTCGGCGTGACCTGGCTGAACTTGAGCCGGCTGTCGAAGGCGTCCATCTGTTCGCTGCCGCCGTCCGTTTCTTTGTAGAAAAGGAAATCGTTGGAGGTATGCTCATAATCGTAGCGGATGCCGAAAGTCAGTGACAGGCCGCGCGTCAGCAGGTCGTCGATTGTGGATTGGTGGTAGAAGGCGACACCATAGGCCGGCGTGTCGTACAGCTTGCGTGTCGCATAGCCTTTGGTGAAATAATCGAGTGTCACGGTGTTGTCGATCCCCTGCCAGAAACCGAAGGCGCCGAACAGCCATTTGTAACGTCCGGGAGTCGTCGATTTGATGTTCAGCTCTTCGGAAAACATTTTCTGCTTCATATCCTGACGCGCGAAATAGATGCTTCGGGGAGAGAAATCCTGGTCGATGCCTTGATGGTCCGAGAGATATTGGAAGGCGGTCCGGCTGTTGATGCTGTAGCCCGTCCCCTGGTAATCTGCCGAGAAGCCGGTCGTCGAAAGCGTCCGTTTGTAGAAACTGTAATCGTTGTAGTCGACTTCGCCCGGTTTATGCGTGACCGAATCGCAGACGGCGTAAGGATAGCCGCCTTGGACTGAACGGTCGAACGAACTCATTAGCCCGAAAGAAAGGTTCTTCTGAGCTCCATTCCAGGCGGATGCGGGCAGAACCGGACTTCATGTCGTCCGCTTTCTTGTCTGTAAACAGGTTGGTGAAGTAGCCGTCGCTGTTCCGGTAATCACCGGAGATGGCATATCCGAACTTTTCTCCGATCTTTTTATAATGAGAGAGGGCATAATCGCGGTAACCGTAGCTGCCGTTGGAAAGCCAGACATTTGTCCCCTCGTATTTCAAGGGCGATTTCGTATAGACGTTGATGATGCCGCCCATCGTGTTACGACCGTAGAGCGTCCCTTGCGGACCGCGCAGCACTTCGATCCTGTCCACCTCGTTGAAATCGAAATCGAAAGCCGATTTTTCGAAATAGGGGATACCGTCCACATAAAGCCCGACTGAGGGAGCGTTGATTTTCGATCCGATCCCGCGGATATAGACCGGCGAGGTCAGTTTCGATCCGTAGTCCGGCATAAAGAGGTTCGGGATAAAGGAACTGAACTCTTTGATCCCTGTGATGTTCCGGTTCTGGATCGCCGTCCCCGTCACGGCCGATGCCGACAGGGGTTCCAGCCGGAGGTCGCGCTGTTGCTTGAACGACTGCACGACCACTTCGTTCAGTTCGACATTGCGGATCTTCGCCGTATCTTTTTCTATCTCTTCCCCTCTTGCCGTATAGGCGAGGCAGAGCAGCATCGGGAGGCAGTATAATAGTTTCATGTCTTAAAATGTAACGGTGATTTCGCCACCGATCTGGAACGGTTTGCCTTTCTGGATGAACGACTGGTTGAACGATTCGAAATAGAACGCCTGGTAGTCCGTGTTCGTGATGTTACGGCTCCACAGGTTGAGGTTGACGATTCCCTTGCGGATGCCCACTTTGGCATTGACGAGGCCGTAGAACGGCTGGCTGATGTCGTTCTTCTCCGTCCAGAAGATCTTGCCTGCTCCGGTGAACTGGCGGATGCGATGAACTGGTCGATCATCTTCCGGTGGAGTAGTTTCGTGTATTGCAATCCCAGGCTGACGGTGTGGCGCGGCGTGTAAGGAATGAAATTATCCTTGCAGTCCGTTTTCACGATCTGGCTGTTCTCGTCCTTGTCCGTGAAGATGTAATCGCGGAAAGTGGCACGGGTAAAACCGTAGTTGAGGTCGGCGGTGAGTCCGTCCGTGATACGGCTGCGCAGGCTCAGTTCCACGCCGTAGCTGTTCGCCTTTCCTCCGTTGGTGATCATGCGCCCGCTGCCGTTCTCGGCAAAGCTGGTGAGTTGGAGGTCGCGGATGTCCATGTAGAAGAAGGTCAGTTCCGCACTCAGCCTGCCTCGGACCAGTTCGCTGCGGATGCCTGCTTCGTAGTTCCAGCTGTGTTCCGGTTTATAGGAAGCGATGTCTTTCACTTCGCCCGGCTGTTCGGCCTTGTCGGGAGCGAACTTCGACATCAGGTCGTATTTGGCTTGGGCCTGGACCAGGTCGCCGAACATCTGCACGTTATATCCTCCTGTCTTGTATCCTTTGGCGACCGAGAGATACGTGAATGTTTCGGGTGTGCACTGGTAACGGAGCGAAACCTTCGGCAATACTTGCAGGAAATCCTGTGAGATGTTGCGTCCATAGTCGTCGTGACTGGTAGCGTCATTTTCATCGGGCCCATTTCCACACCGATCTTCATGCTGTCTACTGCCGAATGATAGTCCAGGTTCGCTTTCTCGTAATCCAGGCGGATACCGGCGGTGATGGAAAGCCCTTCGACAAAGAGGTTATTGTAGGTCGATTGGTGGAAAGCCGCGAAGCCGTAGGTCGGCGTGTCGAAGTTTCCGGGGAAATAAATCTGGTTCAGTTCGTCCCCCTGGACAGTAAGCTTCGGTGCTTTTGGGTTATTCGCCAGTATGTCGTCGAATGCTTTTTGCAGAATGCCTGTCAGCCCGTCTTTCTTGAAGATCACAGGGCCGTCCGTGTTCAGGCTGTTATAAAAACCGTAGGCGCCGAAGCTCCATTGGTAATTGCTTTTTGTATTGGATTTGATCGCCAGTTCTTCGCTCCAGGCATATTGTTTCTGCTTTTGGTGAAGGGTGAAAACAGACTGTTCCGTATAGTCCTGGTCCATCTTCATGTCGTCTTTCAGATATTGGTAGGCCGTGGTGGAAGAGAGGATAAAACGGTCTGTTTTCCATTCCAGATACAGGCTGTTGTTCAGCGTACGGCGCCAGTAGGAACTCGGATCGTTGATGCGGATCGCTGCACAGCCCCGGTCTGCGGGTCGTACTGCCCGTAGGGGAAGGCTTTTTGCGTTGCATAGTCATAGTTGAATGTATATTGCGCCTTCAGATGGTCCGTAATATACCCCTCTAATTTGAATCGGCCGCCTGCCGATTCCTCCTTATCGGCCTTTGTGCCGTTATATTCGTTGATGAAAAAGCCGTCGTTACGGTCGTAATACCCGTTTAGCGAGATCCCGATGTTTTCTCCGATCTTGCTGTATTGGGACACTTTGGCTTTTGCCGCCCCGTAATTGCCCATCGACATCGTGACTTTTGTCCCCTGGTAATCGAAGGGGGAGAGGGTGTAGATATTGACGATGCCTCCCATTGCGTTACGTCCGTAGAGGGTTCCCTGCGGTCCCCGTAAAACTTCGATGCGTTGGATATCGTTCAGCTCGAAATCGAAAAGCGCTTTTATCCAGATAGGGGACATTGTCGACATATAATCCGATGGATTGCCCGCTGCTACGCGCTCCGATTCCGCGTATATAAATGGCCGAAGTCATTTTCGAACCGTAGTCCGGCATATAAAGGTTGGGGACGAAAGCGCTGATATCCTTGAGAGCATCTATCTGCCTGGTTGCTATCGCTTGGGGCGAGAGGATGGAAACGGCTCCCGGAAGCGTGCGGAGATCGTTCGTCTCCTTTGTGGAAGAAGTGACGATCACCTCACCTATATTATAGGTCTTGATCGTGTCGTTCACATTTTCATTCACCCGTTCGGCTTTAATCGGTTGCAAACACGTAAGCGCGCCTGCGACAAGGACATACAGATAGCGTTGATTCATCGTATTAATTGTAAACTATTAGTATTTTACGGTTGCAAAGGAACGGTAAAGATGAATGGGAATCAATCACTACATGTAGTGATTTTAAAGTTCGATGTCGTCGCCTGAAATAATGCCGTTCATGATGGCATAGAAGGTAAGTCCCGATACTGTTTTGATGCCGAGCTTGGTCGTGATGTTCTTGCGGTGGCTGAGGACTGTGTTCAGGCTGATGTTCAGCTTGTCTGCAATTTCTTTGTTGGTGCTGCCTTTGACGATTAATTGGAGGACGTCCGTTTCGCGGGTGGACAGTTCCTTGTTGTTGTCGCTGGAAATACTGTTGTTTTCTCCGGTAAAAAGTTGTTCCAACTGCTCGATGATGACTTCCTGCGAGGCCTTGATCGTGATATGGCTGGTTGCCGATAGTCCCCCTTCGCCTTCGGTTCCGTCGATCAGGACCATCGTCTTGCTCCGGCGGGGAAGGAAAAAGTCTGCATAAAGGACAAATAAAGCGGCATTTGTAAAGTAGTAGTCGAACGTATCGTTGCCGGAAGTCGAAAATGCCTCGAACGTAGGGTAGTGCTGATCTCTACCGGTGGAAAATAGTCGATCAGCATGCTTTGCAGGCCGATGCTTTGTAGCGTGTCGGGTAATATGATTGCTATTTGCTTGTTGCGATGCATCCGGCTGTTTGTTAAATACACAACTTTTCCATAGCCGAAACCATCGGTGTCAATATCCGGTAGCGGATGCGGTTGTGTTGTTTGATATCTTTTTCCAAACTGCTGATGGCAAATATGACGGCGTAGCATAAGTTCTCGTTATAGTCGCCGGAAAGATGCTTGACCATGATGCTTTTCAGATCCGCCAACAAGGCCTCTATCGGATCTTCCAATCGCTGTTCCGTTCCGAGGTGCAATGCTTCGACCTGCCCGGAAGATGGATAATCTTTCAGTTTTTCGCTTAATGACAGGCAATAGGGGAACCAGACCCGGTCGTCCTTTTCGATCCGTGAGGTCAGCTCTTCTTTGAAGGATGAGAAAAACTTCCCGATCAGGTTGAGCGTGTTGTTTCCCGGCGTACTCATCGATATGAATGAACCGAGATGCCTTTCTATATTCGGGATTTGGTAGCGTTGGTAATACTGGTTGGTTTTGGTCAGATAATCGATAATCTGTGAAGTATGGAAAGTTTGTAGCTTCTTTTCCGGGAAGTATTCCTCGTTGAGAAACGTGTTGATTACCGTCAAGAGGAAGTCGGTATCCAGCCGGTATTCTTCACAAATCGCCTTTACCGATTTGTCGCCTAAGCCCAGGCGGATTCCAAAACGGTTAATGACAGGAATGAGTGAGGGGTGCTCTTCCACCACCTCACTCATTTGCATATTAGGATATACTAATGGCATATTTTATGCTTCTTCCCATTGTTTTCGTAATAGTTCCACTGCGGCAGGGACCAAAACGTTCCGGTCTCCCTGGCATCCGCATTCGAAACTTACATATTTGTCGTAATCCAACATCTTCAGACCTTTGAAGCCGTTAACGTAGTTATCTGCTTCTCCGTCTTCACCCGGCATGCTGCGGCGTTTACGGCTGGCAACGTGCACGTGTTGCAGATATTCGCCTGCAGAAAGGAAAGCTCCCATGTCGGAAGTCTCTTCCCAAGTCATGTGCCAGAAGTCACCCATACAGCGTACACCCGGATTGTTGATGTCGCGGCAGATGGAAGCTGCATCCGCTACCTGACGAAGATAGAATGCTTCTTTCCTGTTGAGCGGTTCAAAGATAACTGTAGTCCCGTGCTCTTTTGCGAAGTTACCCATTTCATTGAATTGTTCGCATAAGAAATCCCGCGTTTCCTGCGTATGAGGCATAGCCGGTTTTTGACCGTTGAAAGCCGGGACGATGATCACACCCGTAGAACCCAGTTCGCCAGCAGGAGCATGATCTCTTTCATCGTATCCATGCACTGTTTGCGGATAGCCGGATCTGTCGAGAGGATGAACCCCTGGAAACCAGCACAGATGGCGCTCACTTTGATGTTGCGTCCGTTTAGTGCTTCCTTGATCTCTTTTACACGATCTTTCAGGCCACGTCCGCCCGGTTCGAAACCAACGACACCTAACTTTTCCATCAAGTCAAATTTCTCGTTGAGATTAGCTCCCGGTGCAATCCCTTCCTGAAAGGATATCTTCAACTCGGCTTTGCTGTTTGGACATGATCCCTTTTCTGCCGGACAACCTTCTGTAGAAGCAGCCTTGCCGCCACAGGCAGCAAAAGCTGAACTACCGGCTGCAACAGCCGCGCCTGCCAGAGTTGCTCTTAAAAAGTTTCTTCTGTTCAGTGCCATATTTTATTTTTTCTTTTCATCACGAGGTTTTCCTGGAACCGGAACTGTAAATCCACTCATATCCATCTTGCCTAAGTTCAGGTCTTTCGGAGTATAATCCAGAGGAGAAGCAGTCATTGCATCCCATGTCGTTTCTGCACCGGTGTATGCTGATTCACGTCCCATGATAGCAGCCATGTTGGCAACAGCTGTTTCTGAAGCCTGTTCGATAGGTTTGCCGCCACGGATGCAGTTTACCCAGTTTACATGTTCCAATACATATGGATTTGTCTGTGTATGTGCGTTCTTTTCTGCTTCACCATCGTATTTCCAGATGACGTTACCTGCATTGTCCTTGATTTCCATTTCAGCACTGTTCCAAGAACCTTTTGTTCCTTGGATAAATTCGCTGACGTTAGTGGCACAACCATCAATCTGGCGGCACATACTATGCAAGTGGATGCCGTTTTCCATTGTGAAATCGATGCTGAAGTTATCATACTGGTCGCCCGTGATACGGCGTTGGCGAGAACCGAAACCGACAGCTTTAACCGGTTTCAAGCCGCTGAACCATGTGAATACATCGATGTTGTGCACATGCTGTTCCACGATATGGTCTCCGGATAACCATTTCCAGTTTACCCAGTCCTTGATCATGTATTCGCAATCGTTCCAGTCTTTCTGACGTTCGCGGAACCACAACATGCTCTGATTCCAGTAAACTACACCACCCGTAATTTCACCGATAGCACCTTCCATGATCTTCTTGTAAGATTCGACATAGTTGCGCTGGTGATGACGCTGTGTACCTGTTACGACACATAGATTCTTTGCCTGAGCCTGTTTGGCGGTTGCCATAATCGTACGATAGCCTACCGGGTCGACACAAATCGGTTTTTCCAGGAAACAATGTTTGCCTTTTTCAACCGCATATTGGAAATGTACCGGACGGAATACGGGAGGAGTTGCAATAATGACAACATCGACACCGCTATCGATCAATTGTTTGTATGCATCCAGACCAACGAAACGTTTGTCTTCAGGAATATTACATCCTTTTTCTTTCAGCTTGTCGGCCAAAGCGTCTACACGTTCTTTGAATGTATCGGCAACGGCAACGACTGTCACGCCGTTTGCAGCATCCAAGAAGTTTTCTGCTGCACCGGAACCGCGTCCGCCACAACCGATAACACCGGCTTTCAGTTCTTTTCCGTCAGTAGCCTTATCTGGCAATTCCGGAATATAATAAGTTCCAGGTTCTTTCAGAGGTTTGTTTGCAGCTGCACTTTCGCCGCCGCCTGCACATGAGGTTAATACACTTGCACTACCTGTACCGATTGCACCCAGTGCTCCGGCCATAGCTGTACTTTTTAAAAACGATCTTCTGCTAATACTGTTTTCTTTCTTCATGATATAGTAATTTTTAGGTATCAATTAAACATCTGTTATTTCGCTCCAATTGCCGGGTCCGGTTCGCAAACCACACGGAAACCGATACCGCGGATATCCGAATACCACCAGATACTCTTCGGTTGTTGCGGATCAGTCTTCAACCAGGCATCATGCTTTGTATAATCGCGGGCTGCAGAACGAACGTCTGCCGCATCGGAAGTGTAGTTACCGCCGCGTACAACCCATTCTTCTCCTTCTGTGATTAACGGGTTGGTCACGTTATCGCCCCCTTTGCTGTAAGCCTTCGGATCATATTTGTCGGCACAATATTCCATTACATTACCCAACATATTCTTCAAACCGAACGGGTTCGCTTTCACTTCGCCCGGCTCTTGAGTTCTGTTTTTGCTGTTCTTCGCGTAAATCACGAATGACTGATGCTGTCTGTTTTTGCATCGAAGAACTTACGCCAGAATCCCTGGTCTGAAAAATCTTTCGGGTTCCCGGTGAAGAAATAAGGAGTTTCCGTTCCTCCACGGGCTGCATATTCCCATTCTGCCTCGGTCGGCAGGCGGTATTTTTTCCCTGTTTGTTTGGACAGCCACTGGCAGAATGTTTCTGCAGCATAGTGTGTCATCGTGATAGCCGGACGGTCACCTGCGCCCCATCCCTGGTCGGGGAATCCGAACGGAGGAGTCGGGCCGGAAATGGCATCGACATCCGGATTGCTGTTATTTGCATATACGGTTTCGGGCGGAGTACGTCCTTCGCTCATGGTTTGTCCGTAGAATGCCCAATACTGATCCCACGTCACTTCTACTTTAGCCATAAAGAACGGACTGACCGTAACGTTTCGAACCGGAGCTTCATCTGCCTTATGGAACGGTTCTTTATCGGTGCTACCCATTTTGAATGTACCGCCCGGAATGGCGACCATTTTGAATGCAACGGCCGTACCCGGAATTTGTTCCGTATAATCGGTAAAAGATGTGACAGGTGTCGCCGTCTTGAAATAAAGGCTGGTATCAACAGTAGCCGTGGCGGCTCCGGGAATACCTGTTAATTTGCCGTGTTTATAATCCGGATTATAGTGTCCGGCGTCGAGGTGGCAGCTGATACACTGTAAATCCAGTTTCTTTTCGTTTTCGTCATAATAAAGGTGAGCGGTAATGCCGTCCTGGTTAATCCTTCCGGGAACAAGTTCTGATGGCATTCCTTGCAGGATTCGTTCGGAATATATTTGACGGCATGTTCCAGTTCCGACTTGGTGTTCCAGTCGAAATCCGCACTGTCTTTTGTCATGAAGGACCATACGTCTTTCAATCCCAATTTGGCTTTAGCCGTATAATGATTCCAGGTGTCGCTTTGAGGCGGAAGGTGACAAGCCACGCAATGTGTTTTAACGCCGCTTCCGTTATTTACGTGTTTGGAGAGCTTCCAGCTGTCTTCCGCATGAGGATGAACATGGCACATCATACAGGATTCATCGGAAGAAAAATAAACGGATGTTTTATATACGGCAACCATAATGCCTGCCCCGAGAAGTAATCCGACCAAAAGAATGAAGGTTTTTCCTTTGAAAAATCTCCCTTTTTCGGAAGGATAGCGATTAGAATTGTTGTTAGTAGCCATTTGTTTTTATGGTAAACGATTTTACAATTAGTCCTGAATTAGATTTAAAAATCGGCAATAAAAGTAGTCTTTTTCTACATAAAATAAAAGTTTGCACCCACTATTTAACGAAATATGCATAGTGATTATGCTTTTTTACCAATTTTTGTAAAAATAGGAACTTGTCCCCGCTTCTTGAATGGAAATGCGGGGACAGCTCCCTTCATTTATTGCTGTTTATAAATTAGATTGAATCGGTTTCATGATGAAAGAGAATTCATAATCTCCGTAATGGATACGGTATTGTTCCAGTGGAAGCGCTCCCCAGCTGTTGACGCAACCCAATCCCATTTGTACCTTGTCAATACACATATTGGTGTAGTTTGCCTGAGGTACAAGTTCGGAGTGTCTCTGGTCTTTCTGTACTCCGTCGTCAAGTGATTCGATCGAATAATTCAAGGCTGAAGCGAGAACGGAGCTTCCGAAATGAACATGAGTCCGTTGCCGCCTTTGTTGGTCTGTTTCCACCAACGGATATCGTTTTGGTCCTGTTTCCTGCGGGCGGATATAAGAGTAGAACTGTTCGTCTACAGTCTGTCTGTAATTACCCAGGTCGGTGACGTTGTTACGGTCGGAATAGTTCTCGATCGGACCTCTGCCGTAATAGTTGATCTGATCCAAGCATTTAGGCATCTGCATCTGCATGCCGAAGCGGAACATATCGGAAACTTCAGCCGATTTGTCGGCTACCATTTTCTGTGTGACTTTCACTGCGCCTTCGTTGTTGATCGTATAAGTCAGATACAATTTGGCTTTTACTGCATCCATCGTGTATTCGGCATTGACAGTAGCCATGTCGTTTTCGATTTTGTTTGTCAGAGAAACCAGTTTCAATCCCGGTTCTTTCCAGGCGGCATATTTGTTTTGCAGGTTGGCTCCCATATCGTTGTCGGTCGGAGCACGCCAGAAGTTCGGAGTCAGTTTTCCGTCTTCTTTCAGCATCGTCATGCCATTTACATCGTATCTGCACAAGAAACCGTCATGCTTATCGAAGTCCATGCGGAAATTCTCTCCTTCGACGATCAGATAATTGATGTCATTATCTTTAATGGTCGGAATGACAGTCTCAATGTTCACTTGGTGTACATTCTGCAAATCCAGTTTCGGAGCATTGTACGGGCGGATCGTCAACTGGTTTTTGGCTACCGTATAACCGGCAGGCAGCAATGTTTCCGCTTTTTTCAACTTAAAGGCCACATTCAGCAAGAGTTCTTTGCATTTGCAAATGCCCTCTGTGCTATAATTCAGTTTTATGGACTTGGTCTGTTGCGGAGCTACTTCCAGGTCTTTGACCATGCCTGTCTGAACCACTTCGCCGTTAGCCAGCAATTCCCATTCTGCATAGTAACCGTCCAGGTTACGGAAGAAGTTTTCGTTGTATACGTTTACGACACCGTTAGCCAAGTCGGATGGAGTCACCCAGATGGACTGGTAGATATGCCCGACTTCGTGCATATGCGGATTCGGTTTGCGGTCCGGGCTTATCAAGCCGTTGTCCATAAAGTTGTTGTCGGAAGCGTCATATTTGTTCCAGTCGCCGCCATAAGCATAGAAAGGAACGCCGTCTTTTGTTTTCCAACGCAAAGACTGATCAACGAAATCCCAGATAAAGCCACCTTGGTATTTCGGATATTTGCGGATCAGATCCCAATATTCTTTGAATCCCCCTTGAGAGTTGCCCATCGCGTGCGCATATTCGCATTGGATAAGCGGTTTGTCGATGTCTCCCTTGCAATATTCTTCACTACCTTTATAGTCGCGGTACATCGGGCAATAGATATCGGTGAATTCGCTTGTCCGTGCCTGTTCGTATTGCACGGCACGTGATTTGTCTTCGTTCTTGATCCAGGTATAACAAGCTTCGAAGTTTGGACCATGCCGGCCTCGTTGCCTAATGACCAGAAAATGATGGATGGGTGATTATAACCACGCTGGACGTTGCGCTGGTTGCGTTCCATATGTGCTTTGGCGAACAGCGGTTTTTAGCCAACGTCTTGTCACCGTATCCCATACCGTGCGATTCTACATTTGCTTCAGCAACGACATAAATACCATATTTGTCGCAGAGGTCATACCATAAATTGTTGTCTGGATAATGACAAGTACGTACGGCATTGATGTTGTATTCCTTCATGACCTTGATGTCCTGGATCATGCGCTCCGGCGATACGACGTAACCTCCGTCCGGATCCATTTCGTGCCGGTCGGCTCCCTTGAACAAGACTGGTTGTCCGTTTACCAATATCTGGGCGTTTTTCAATTCGATCTTGCGGAAACCGACTTTCACCGGAATAACCTCAGTCGTGTTGCTGCCGTTTTTCAAAGTTGCGATCAGTGTGTAGAGAACCGGAGTTTCGGCAGTCCATTTCTCAGGATTGCTTATTGCCATGTCGGTGGAAACTTTGCCCGAACCTTTGACCGACGAAGTAGCGACTTCTTTGCCGGCCTTATCTAACAGTTTCAGGTCGACTGTCCCGCTGCCTTTCAGGTTCAGGGAACATTTAAAGTACCGTCTTTATATTGTGCATCCAAATCCGGAGTCACGCGGATGTCCTGAATGTATTTCGGAGTGCGGGCATAGAGGTAGCAGTCGCGGCCTACTCCGGAGAGGCGGAGGAAATCCTGGTCTTCCAGATAAGTCCCGTCGCACCAGCGGAACACCTGGAATGCGATCAGGTTTTTCCCTGGTTTCAGGTATTTGGTCAGATTGAATTCGGCTTCAAGTTTGCTGTCTTCACTGTAGCCGACGAATTGTCCGTTCACCCAAAGATACATGTTTGATGTGACAGAACCGAAATGAGCGAATATCTCTTTTCCTTTCCAGTCTGCCGGAACCATGATCTCTTTACGGTAAGAACCTACGTGGTTGTTTTCCGTAGGAACTTCAGGCGGGTTGTTCTTGAACTGGCTTCTCCAAGGATACCCGACATTCACATAGATCGGGTCGCCATAACCGTTCAGTTCCCACAAGCCGGGTACTTTCAGATTATCCCATCCCTTGTCGTTGAAGTTCACCTGGTAAAAATCTGTCGGGCGCATATCTGCATTTTTTACCCAGAAGAATTTCCAGTTACCGTTCAAGGTCATAAAATTCCCGGATGATTCCTTACATCCTTTCAATGCACTGTTTTCGTCTTCGTATGCGAAATAGTTGGTGTGCATGGGAGCTCTGTTGATCTCGTTTACGTTAGGATCTCTCCACTCGTTTTTTTGAGCGAAAGCTGCCGTCCCGAGCAGGGACAGGCAGCAAGCAAGTACGTTTAGTTTCATAAGATGTTATTTATTTACGGTTTTTCAGGATTTCAATCAATCCATTTTTGCCATTTTACATTGTCGTTATATCCGGCTTCCACCATTGTTTCAATGAATTGCATACCTCTTACGCCATCGTATACGGTCGGGAAATCCAAGCAGTCTCCACTGGGTGTTTCTCCGTTTTTGATAGCTCTGACGGTAAGTGAGAAATTGCGGTAGATATTGGCAAAAGCTTCGATAAAACCTTCCGGGTGTCCTGCCGGAGTTCGGGTATTCCACAGGGCTTCGGGGGTCAGGTAGCCGTTGTTGCCGATATCCAATATTTCAGTCGGACGATCTCTCCATCTCAATGTCAGCGTGTTCGGCTCCATCTGGCGCCATTCCAGTCCGCCTTTTTCACCATAAATACGGATGCGGATATTATTGGCTTCGCCAGTTCCGATCTGTGTTGCGGTCAAGACGCCTGTCACATCGTTTTCGTAGCGAAGGAATGCCGCCCCGTCGTCATCGATCGGACGTCCGGGAACGAATGCCTTCAGGTCGGCACATAGTTCTTTGACTTTCAGTCCGGTAATATATTCGCTCAAATGCCAGGCATGTGTTCCGATATCCCCTATGCAACCGGCTTTGCCGGAACGTTTCGTCCGTGCGCCATCCGGCATTGTTGCCACCTAGCAATTCGATACGTTCGGAAAGCCATCCTTGCGTATATTCTACATAGACGCGGCGCAATTTTCCGAGTTCGCCTTTCGCGATACGGCTTTCGCCTCTTTTACTGCCGGATAGGCCGAGTATACATGTGTCAGAGCCAGCACTAATCCGGTCTCTTCCACTTTTTTCTGTAGTTGTTTGGCCTCTTCGAGTGAGAACGTCATCGGTTTATCCACGACCACATGGAACCCTCTTTCAAGAGCCATCATAGCTGGTTCGAAATGCCAACGGTTGGGAGTCACGATCGTGACAAAATCCATCCTTTCTCCTTCCGGTAAGGTCATTTCGTGTTCGAACATTTCTTGGTAAGTGCTGTAAATCCGGTCTTCCGGCAAAAAGTACGATAAACCGGAGCTTTTGGATATCTCAGGGTCTACGCTGAAACATCCGCAAACTAATTCGATCTGATTGTCCATAAAGGCTGCGCGACGGTGGATCGCCCCGATGAAGGCGTCACTACCTCCTCCAACCATTCCCATTCTTAATTTTCTGTTCTTCATGATATTATTAAATTAGCAATTCGGTGAATTGAGATATTGCCCAAAGTTACAAAATGTTGTAATAAGTGCAATGTGTTTTGCAATAAATAATTTGTTATGCGAAGTGTATATGTCATATACAAAAAAAACTTGATTCCGAAAATCAATATCACTGTATCACTTTTTATTTTTAACTGACTGTATATTAGTATGATGATATGCAATTGGTGCTTGAAATATCTATCACGCTTATATCACTCATATGTCACCGCTTTTTTATAAGTTAAAAGTCTTTTTAGGACTTGCTTAGTTCAACTACCTGATATATAGTGCCTCTGTTGCTTCTTTTCGAAGGAATGCCGTTTCGCTTCAAAAGACGTCCGAAGTTGGAAATGACGGTTTTTGTGTAGCTGAAATCACGTTGTTTCTGCTTGATCCGCCCTAAAATCTCTATCGACAGAAGAAATTCGCCTACCTAATTCTTTTTCGGGAGTCGGAAATATTGCAGGAACAGTTGTTCTTCGGGCGGTATTTGCTGGAATTGCCGGTTGTTGGCGACTATTTCGGTTTCTTCCTCGTGTGTGAACCAGTAGCGTTCGCCGTTAGCCAATGCTCCATCGCCTGTGCATACAGCTGCTCGTAGTCGATCGGTTGTATATAATCGATGGTGTCTGTGACTTCGATGCAAATGAAACGTCGGCTACCGGTCGGGTCGGTCAGGATATTGAAGTTGTTGCTTGTCGCGATGAATGTGGCGTAACGTCTTAAATTCCTGTTGGCCGTCTGATAGGGCAGCCGTGTACTGACATTCGCTTTTTGCAGGATATGCTTCAGGTAGCTTTGGTGCGTATCCTTGACGGAATCGAACTCGTCTATGTTTACCAGGGCATAGCGGTGCAAAGCCAACTCCGTATCCCGGCGCTTGCTGAAATCGATGCTGTCTGTGTAGAACTGCCGCAGTTCGGGAGGCAGGATGTTCAGGCAATAAGTCGATTTGCCGCATCCCTGGTCGCCGACCAGTAGGGGAGTAGTGCTGTTGCCATGTTCCCGGTCCAACCCTAACCAGTGCGCTACCATACTGAGGAACCATCTGTGGAAGTGGTCTGCCCATCGGATATTGTTGCAAGGTACGCGTTTGGCAAGCTTCCGGATATGATCTTTGCCATCCCATTTGGCAGATGTCCGAGATATTCTTCTATCGGGAAAAAAAAGTGGGTATGTTGTCCGAGTAAACATATCGTTCGATGTCTTTATCCCAGACGTTCAACCCTTCTTTGTGCGCTTCCGTACAGATGGAGTTGCGGACTTCGCGGGTGAAAGGGCTGAATGTGAAACGTAGGAGCGATTTGTCTCGGTATTCCACTTCGCCACTCATCTTGTTGTTTCTGATTTCGTAACGGCGCAGCATGAATTCTTCTAATTGCAAAGTCAGCGACATGATTTCAGGCATGAATGTTTTTCCGGCGAGCGCTTCTTTCAGTGTGTAGACGGATCGGAAAGTCATGCGGATTTCCATCTCTTTGGATCTCAGATCGTTGTAAAGCAGTGTGCATTGTACGGCATCCTCTTCCGGGATACCGGCTTTCAGGCAATTATCGGCTAATAGGGTAAAGACCGGCTTGAGATCCCCGTCTTTTATTTGTCCTGATTTTCGGATGGCGTCTACCATGCTATGCTGAACAGTGTAGCGATCCGATAGTTGCGTGACATACCGGGCATTAGCCTTTGAAGTGGTTCGGATGGTTCTTCCGGGACGATACGGATCTCTTCCGAATCCGCCATCCGCATCGGTTGCTCGATCCGGATGGCGACGGCATCGGGGTTGTATACCGGCTGCGGATCGTAGCTCATGCGGCATCCGTGCTGTAGGACCGGTTCTTTCAGTGTGATGTTACGTCCTAATTGTGGCTGGTAGTATTTGACTGCCGTCAAGTAGGCTTGCGAGTGGAATCGTTTGACCTGTTCGGGTGAGCGTGGAAGCGTCCCGTCCGGCAGTGTGAACGGGATCACTATTTTCACGCTTTTCCCGCTAAAGCCGACGAATGCCAGTAGCGTTTGCGGCATCATGGCGGCTTGTTGCCGGATTTGTACCGCTTCTTGCAAGTCGGAAAGATGGTTTACTTCGAGCAGCACCAATCCCGAATAGTCGCGCATGGGAGGGGCGGGTTCGCCTGTCTTGCGGAAAGTCCCTCCGAAAACGACCACCGGAAGTTTCTGTATGTAGCTGTTTTGCGTGCCGGGCAGTGTAAACATGGCTTTGTTGCGTGTGGTGCTGACCGGTTTGTTGAGATTCTCTGTTCGTAGGGCAGCCTGCAGTTTTTCCATTTCAACGGAACGCATGACGAGCGTCTCCTTTTCATATCGATATAACGTTACCTTCATCTTTGATTGTTTTTTATCATGAATTTCTACTTGCAAATTATTTCCACCTTTCAAACTTGAGTCTTTTCATGAACTTCTTCATTTCCGGATCAGCCTTGATGCATAGCCGTTTAGCTTTCACGCGATGAGGCGTGCAGTCTTTCGGGTTTTCATATCCTTCACTTCCGGCCGAGAGGAACAATGTTCCTATGCCGTGAAGGTTTATGGTGTACCCCATATCCAGTTGGAACTGGATTTCGCGTCCGATTTCGATTATGGCAGCCAGTATTTCGCCTCTTGAAAGCGTGCACCGGGTAGAGATACATGTAGCCAGTTGTTCGGTCGATACTTGCCCGGATGTTACCGGGACACCATAATAGCGGATTTTTTCTGTTTCTCCGCTTTTGTCCACTTTGGGACGTACTACATAAGCGTGTGACATAAGCTGTATTTTTGATAAAACCAATGAATAAAACTGAGAGAAGTGTCTAATTAACTTTCTTTACACCCGGATTTACATTTCTGAACACCCGGGTGACGGCGGTCTGTACATGGGGGTGTAGGGGTTGGAAACATCCGGATGTATATGACTTTAAGTCCTTACAAAGATAATAAAAATATAGAGGAAATGCAAGAAAATCAATGGTTTTTTAAAAAATAAATGAGACTTGTTTTAATACACAGTCAACCAAAATCAGGACGAGACAAGTGATGGATGGTGATAGGGAAGTGATACATAAAAAAGGGCATGTATCACTTCTTTATCGGTTGATAATTAATATGATATCATGAAAAAGTGATAGAGTGATATTACAAAATATACACAAGAAAAAATAGGGAGGAAGTTTTTTACTTCTCCCTAGTCTGATTGTTTAGGAGTAGATATTATTCGTAATACGGGTTTTGTATGATTGCCGGATTACGTAAAGTCTCTTCTAACTTGATTGGTGCGAAATACATCTTGTTGTCCCATTTTCGTTTCTCAATATAGTTCAGATTGAGAACTGTCCAGGTGTAATTATAGACTTCTTCGTATGAACATACGGTAAAGATGCTGTCTTGCCCGGTTTTAAACGGCCGACAATTGATACACCGGTTAATTTCTTGTTTCCGATTTCCGGTGCAATCATCCAGCGACGTATGTCATAATAACGTGAATGTTCATAAGTTAATTCGACACGACGTTCATGGCGCAGGAATTCACGCAGATCACTTTGGTTGAATGTTTGTCCGCGAACAGCCAATGTGGCTTTGGTATCCGGCCGACCGATACGTCCACGGATAGCGTCTATATAAATGACTGCTTCATCCAATTTGTTTAATTCGATACAGGCTTCGGCTGCAATCAGATACATTTCGGCTAAGCGGATGTAAGGCATCGGACAAGTTTGGAAGTTGTGTTCGTTGGCTGCTACAGAACCGTCGATCAATTTCTTTTCCAAATAGCCGGTGTAAGTACCATTCCAGTTTTCGATCTGTCCCATACGGGTATCAACGCCGACCATACCATTGAATTTTTCCTGCTTGATGGGATTGTTATCGTCATCAACTGAATATATGGCATTGACGTTATTGCCGCCTTCACTTAATTCATAATAACCGAATTGCAGGTTACCCAGTGGAGTCGCATCGAACACGGCTCCATCGGAAGCTCTGGGGCGTCCCCACTCTGCACCATCATAACCGATAGTTGCATAGAAACGTGGTTCACGGTTCATATACGGATTTTCGGTGGTTGATTCACCCGGTTTCAATAGCGTATTCGGGATTTTACCTTCTTCTGTTTCGAAAGCCATCACCAAGTCATGTGTCGGAGCTGTTCCGGCCCAGTTGTGATAACCGTTCGGCCCATGCAATAGGGCTACACGGTTACGAACCCAGTTGTCGGCATTCAAATCTTTGTTTACATACTGTTTCGACCAGATAGTCTCTTCGTTGTTCGTGATAATGATGTTATGGAATTTTTCTGCAATTTCCTTGATGGTACCGGCATTACAGTCAATCAAAGAGTAATTGCTGTCATTGATAACATCTTTAGCGGCATCTAATGCTTGTTGATATAATGCTTGACGGTCACCTGTATATTGGTTACACTCTAATTTATTGACGGTACGATCAGCAAACAATGGGCTGGCTACATGCAGTAACAGACGTGCTTTTAATGCTTTAGCTGCTCCTTTGGTAGCACGACCTAAATTGACACCGGTTTGTTGTTCAGGTAATAGGCTGGTAGCTTGTTCGATGTCTTTCAGAATAAAATCCATTACATCCGCAACATTGGCACGTGGTAAATTTAAGGCCGAAGCTTCTTCAATGCTATACACTTTGTCTACGATGGGTACGCCACCGAAACCACGGAGCAACTCAGTGTAGATATATGCCCGAAGGAAATAAGTTTCTCCTTTCAATATATTCAAGTCTACACCGGTCTTTTCAGGAACGTTGTCGATATTTGCCAAAACCAGATTGGCACGATAGATTCCTTTGTATTGCTTGCTCCATTTGAACGGGCAGTCGTCACGGTCGTAAGCGCCCAAGTTGCTCGGTGAGACGGTCGCCTCGTTGATATCGCGGCATCCGTATACGTGCGTAAAGAAAGCATCATCTGTCCAGGCGTCTGGATTTACTTCTTGTGCTATGTCGCATACGTACGAATAGACATCGTTGACAACCGTTTTTGCTAAATCTGCATCCGACCAGACTGTTGCTTCGTCATACTGGTCTTCAGGTGTGAGGTCCATGAAGTCGGAACAAGAACTAAGTGAAAGTGTCAGTCCCGCTGCTGCCGAAAGGCAGATATATTTCAATTTTGTTTTCATAATAATTATCTTTTAAAATGTTGCTTGAACTCCGAAGTTGATGATTTTTCTCAAAGGATAGCCTCCTAAACTGGCGTCACGCTGTTCTGGGTCTGCATCTTTAACACCGTCGATGGTAATCAAGTTGGTCCCGTTGGTGTAAAGACGCAAATTGGAAATGCCCGCTTTTTTCAATCCTTCGAAATTGAATGTATAACCCAATTCAATATTTTTCAGACGTAGGTAGTTGGCATTTCTCATGAAATAGGTATTGTCGTTGTTGATCCAATACTGGTTTTCACGGTCCCATGTACGCGGTCCTTCCGAATACGGATTTTCCGGTGTCCAACGTTTGTCGTAGTCGCTCTTCAAGAAGTTGCCAACTAAGCCTGACCATGTCTCGATATACACTTCAGCCCGGTTGCTCCCTGCCATAACATCATCAAATCGAAGCCTTTCCACTTGGCTGTCAGGGTCAGACCGGCAACAAAACGAGGTTCCTGGTTCTTCTCTGGACGGATACGATCCAAACCATCTATTTACCGTCACCATTCATATCTTTAAAACGGATGTCACCCGGAACGGTGTTGTCTGAATATAATAACCCTTTTGCACGTGCTTCAT
>ENA-OQCE01000023-OQCE01000023.1-human-gut-metagenome-genome-assembly--contig:-NODE-23-length-59164-cov-9.923827_pt1 | contig 59164 bp, 61 predicted proteins | sample MGYA00242495_ERZ504572 | MGnify/ENA primary metagenome ERZ504572 (study PRJEB26092, sample SAMD00036228) | human gut metagenome | host: Homo sapiens | study: EMG produced TPA metagenomics assembly of... | reverse complement strand
GATGGACGGACCGCTGGTGGACCGGTTGGCTTGCCAAAGCCATGGCCGGGTAGCCAAGTCCGGAAGGGATAAACGCTGAAGGCATCTAAGCGTGAAGCCCCCCTCAAGATGAGATATCCCATTCTTAGTGAAGTAAACCCCCTTGAAGACGACGAGGTAGATAGGGCAGAGGTGGAAGTGTGGTAACACATGGAGCTGACTGTTACTAATCGGGTGAGGGCTTGACCAAGAAACGCAGGTTAAGAATTGATTCAAAAAAGATTAACGATCATCGACAGAACATGTATGTAGTTTTGAATATACAATCGTAAAAAGTGGCTTAAACAGCCACTTTTTTTTGTGCTATAATAAAGAAATATTTTATCATCAATTTCCCTGTCAATTGAAAAAAGTTTCTCTATTTACAGTCCATAGCAAAACGGAAGGATTTATTTATGAAAACACTATACGTATCAGATCTCGACGGAACTCTTTTACGAAAAAATGAAACTTTATCTTCATATACAATAAAAATAATCAATGCTTTAACTTCTTCAGGCATGTTATTTTCCTATGCAACAGCTCGTTCCTTAAATACGGCAAAAAAAAGTAACAGAAGGCCTTAACACACACTTTCCTCTTATTATATACAATGGGACATTTGTGAAAGATAATATAACAGAGGAAATCCTTATTGCCAATTATTTTGAAGAGGATATATATGAGGTATTGAGGGATCTTTTTGCGCATGAAATATATCCGATCATATATTCATATCAGAATAATATTGAAAAGTTTTCTTATATAGCAGCAAAGGCAACAAGTGGAATGCAGGCATTTTTAAACAGCCGGAAGGGCGACAAACGTACGAATATTGTAACTACAGAATCTGAACTGATGTATGGAGATCTTTTTTATATCACCTGCATTGATAAGCCGGAGAAGCTTGAACCATTTTATCATAAATATAAAAATAAATATCATGTTGTTTATCAGAAGGACATCTACACAGGAGAGCAGTGGCTGGAGATCATGCCGCAAAAAGCATCCAAAGCGTAGGCTGCTTTGCAGCTAAAACAAAAACTGGAATGTGACAGATTAGTTGTTTTTGGTGATGGAAAAAATGATATTGATATGTTTAAAATAGCGGATGAAGCTTATGCAGTGGAAAATGCAGTGAGTGAACTGAAAGCTGTGGCAACCGGGATCATCGGTTCCAATGAAAACGACGGAGTAGCGAAATATCTCCAGAAAATATCTATTTCCAAATCAACTGTTTTATGATATCATATAGCTTAACCTGCGGAAAATGGAGGTTATAAGACATGAATCATATTGAAGAAAAGATCATTCAGACTATAGATGAACACAGAGATGAGATCATAGCCTTTGCGAAGGATATCCAGAGCCATCCGGAGCCGGGATTTTATGAGGAGAGAACAGCCGCACATGTTGCGGCTTTTTTGCGTGGCCTTGGACTCCGTGTACATGGGGGACTTGCACGCACAGGGGTTCGCGCTGAGTGGATGGAACAGGACGGACCGAACGTTACGATTATCGGAGAACTTGACGCCATCGGATGTAAGTCGCATCCGATGGCTGATCCCGTTAACGGGACAGCACATGCATGCGGACACCACGCACAGATTGCAGCCATGATCGGCGCAGCATTGGCACTGACCAATGAGGAGGTTCAAGCCTCTCTGTCTGGGTCCGTATCTTTTTTTGCCGTTCCGGCGGAAGAATACATTGATGCAGATAAACGTGCACAGCTTCGTAAAGAAGGAATCGGCTTTCCTGCATCCGGAAAAAGCGAGCTGATCCGTCTTGGAGAATTTGACCATTCTGATATTATTATGACAACACATGTGCACATGATGCCGGTGGAGGAAGACTTCTACCTGGGAAATGCAGCTTGCAACGGATTTTCCGCAGAACGAGTGACAGTAAGAGGAAAAGCCGCTCATGCAGCCATTGATCCATGGGATGGTGTCAATGCATTAAGTATTACTTCCAGTGCAATCCAGATGATGGGACTGATGCGGGAAACGTTCCGGGAGGAAGACCATGTGCGTCTTCACAACGTGATCCGAAAAGCCGGAGATGTGATCAATGCAGTTCCGGACGAAGCGGTGATCGAAACAAAAGTCCGTGCAGCGTCTCTGGATGCGATCCGGGCAACACAGGAAAAAATGGACCGTGCCTATGACGGAGCTGCCTATGCATTCGGTGGTACGATCGAAAGAGAACCGCTTCAGGGATATATGCCGATCCTGCACAGAGGTGCGGATAAAGTGATGGAAGAATCCGTAAAGCTTCTGGACGCTACGTACCGGTGCTCAAAGCCGGCAGATTTTAACAACGCCTGTACCGACGTAGGAGACCTGACCCATCTGTTTCCAGTGCTGAATTTTACATTCGGAGGATTTGCGGGAAAACTTCACGGAGCAGATTTTAAGATCATGGATGAAGAACTGGCATATATCAAACCAGCCAAGCTTCTGGCACTGACTACGTATCGTCTTCTTTGTGATCAGGCAAAAGAAGCAAAAAAAATCTGTCGGGAATTTAAACCTGTATTTAATAAAGAAACTTATTGTCAGTATATACGAGATAATTTTCATGAAAATGAGTAGTTAACCGAATCAGAGAAGTCCTATGAGGGTACAATAAGCAATCTTGAATCAGGAAATCCCATGGGGTACAATAAGCAATCTTGAATCAGGAAAGTCCCACGCGGGGTATAATAAGCAATCTTGTATCAGGAGAATCCCATGCGGGGTACAATAAGCAATCTTGGATCAGGAGAATCCCCTGCGAGAGTACAATAAGCAATCTTATATCAGGAAAGTCCCATGCAGGGTGCGGATATCATAGCAAACAGAAGGAGAACTAAATGTCCGAAATTTCATTAGAACTGAAAAACATAAAAAAGAGCTTCCAGGAAGGTGAGGATGTCCTGGAAAGCATCTGTCTTACAGCAAAAAAAGGAGAATTTGTCACTCTGCTGGGGTCTTCCGGCTGTGGAAAAACCACCACACTGCGGATCATTGCAGGCCTGGAACAGCCAGATTCCGGCCAGGTTTTTCTGGATGGAAAGGATGTGACATCCCTGGAACCGAATCAGCGCAATGTGAACACAGTGTTCCAGAATTATGCACTTTTTCCCCATATGAATGTAGCAGATAACATTGGATATGGGCTGAAATTGAAAAAAACATCGAAAGCGGAGATCAGCAGAAGAGTCAAAGAAATGCTGGAGCTTGTCCAGCTTCCGGGCTTTGAGAGGCGTAAGCCGTCAGAGCTTTCCGGCGGTCAGCGCCAGCGTGTGGCCATAGCCAGAGCACTTGTGAACAATCCGGAGGTACTTCTTCTGGATGAACCCTTGGTGCACTGGATCTGCAGCTGAGGCGTGCCATGCAGCACGAGCTGAAGCGCCTGCAGAAGAAGCTGGGGATCACCTTTATCTATATCACTCACGATCAGGAAGAAGCCATCAACATGTCTGATACGATCGCTGTGATGAACCACGGACGCTTTGAGCAGATCGGGACGCCGGATGAGATCTATAATCATCCGAAGACCAGCTATGTGGCAACCTTTGTTGGAAATGCCAATATCCTGACCGGTATTGTGGAAAGCATTGCGGAAGAGGAGATTGACGGTACTTCCGCTCAGATTACCGTAAGAACTGATGCCGGAAAAGTAAAAGTATCAATGGACACCGCAGCTACATCTGACAGAGGATATTTTCCACAAAAAGGAGAAAAGGTTACCATGCAGTAAGAAGCGAAAATATCCGGTTTGAGGAAAATAAAAAAAATGCACAACAAAGCACGCCGAATTGCACATCAGAAAACACACAAAAGAGTGTACAGGAGCCCGCAGAAAAAACCACAGATGACAGCTGCGATGGCTTAACCGCCGAAGTCATTGAAAAAACCTTCGCCGGCGGCCAGCTCCGTGTTGTTTTGAAAACTTCGGAAGGTCAGGAAATCGTGGCAAGCCGTTACGGCATTGATACAAATGTCAGTGTAGGAGAAAAGGTGCGCTGCTGTTTTCTTCCTACAGATGCAGTGCTGGTAGATCGGGAAGAAAAATCAGAAGAAGTATTGCCGGATCAGTCAGGTCCCTGTGCAGGAGGTACCCATGCGTAAGCACAGAGCAGGCTCCGTATGGATGATCCTGCCGCTGTATCTTTTTACACTGATCTTCGTCGCACTGCCTCTTCTGTATGTAGTTGCACTGAGCTTTTCCACAGCAGACGGCGGCTACGGCGTGAACTGGAAATTTACTCTGGATAATTACAAGCAGATCCTGGAGCCTGTATACCTGCAGACCTTTACGGGATCCTTCCGCCTTGCGCTCACCAGCACTTTGATCATCTGTCTGGTGGGCTACCCCTTCGGATACTTTATGGCAAAGCTTTCCGGGGGCAAAAAGAAGCTGGCCATGCTTTTCCTAATGCTGCCTTTCTGGGTGAATTCCCTGATCCGTCTTTATGGCTGGATCATCATTCTCCAGAAAAAGGGCCTTCTGAATTATCTGCTGCTGAAGCTTGGCATCATCCAGGAGCCCTTAAAAATCCTGTACAGCTATCCGGCGATCGTGATCGGTATGATCTATGTATTGCTGCCGTTTATGGCACTGTCCGTATATTCCAGTGCGGAAAAGCTGGACTGGTCCCTTGTGGAAGCTGCCAGAGACCTTGGAGCCAGCAGATGGAAGGCTTTCTGGAGCGTCACCTTTAAGCTGACTTTGCCGGGACTTCTTTCCGGAGTGATACTTACCTTTATTCCGTCTATGGGTCTGTTTTTTATTGCGGATATCCTGGGCGGAAACAAGATCGTACTTGTGGGAAGCCTGATCCAGGAGCAGATGACAAGAGGCAATAACTGGCCCTTTGCCGCAGCACTGGCTGTGGTACTGATGATACTGACAACTCTGATGATCGTATTATATCGGAAGCTTACCAATGTGAAGGAACTGGAGGGAATCGGATGAAAAAGAACTCAAAGTTTTCAGGACTGTATCTGGGGATCCTGTTTTTCCTTATGTATCTGCCCATTGGTGTGGTAGTGGTATTTTCGTTTAATGAAGCAAGACTTCCGGTGCGCTTTACCGGTTTTTCCCTGAAATGGTATCAGGAACTGTTTCAGGACAGGGATCTGATCCAGGCATTGAAAAACAGTCTGATCCTGGCGGTGTCCAGCTGTGGGGTATCTGCAGTGATCGGAACACTGGGGGCTGTAGGACTTTCCAGGATCCACATGGAAAACAAAAGGTGATGGAGTATATTTCCATTCTGCCTCTGATGATCCCGGAGATCATTCTGGGAATGGTACTGATGGCATTTTTCTATATGCTGAACCTGCCATTTGGAATGCTGACACTTCTAATCGGACACACGGTTTTCTGCGTGCCCTATATTTTGATGGAGGTAAAAGCAAGGCTTGTGGGAATGGATCCGTCCCTGGAAGAGGCAGCCAGAGATCTTGGTGCCGGTTCCTTTCGGGCCTTCTGGGACATTACCCTGCCGCTGATCATGCCGGCTGTTATATCCGGCTCTTTGCTGGCCTTTGCCATGTCCATGGACGATGTGGTGATCAGTATTTTTGTAACCGGGCCACGTGTATCCACGCTGCCGATAAAAGTTTACACACAGATGAAAACAGGCGTTACGCCGGAGATCAATGCACTTTGTACCATAATGCTGGGAGTGATCCTTCTGGTACTGGCAGTATATCTGATCGCAGGAAAACGCGGGAAGGGGAATATAAAAGATGAGCAATAAACTGATCGAGTTAAAAAATCTCACAAAAAACTTTGATGACCAGCAGGTGCTCCGGGGCATTAATCTGGACATTCACGAAAACGAATTCCTTACGCTTCTGGGACCCAGCGGCTGTGGAAAGACAACAACCTTAAGGATCATTGCCGGCTTTGAGGAGCCAAGCGGCGGAGAGGTACTGTTTAACGGAATTGAGATCTCCAAGCTGCCTCCATATAAAAGAGAGATCAACACGGTATTCCAGAAATATGCATTGTTTCCGCATCTCAATGTTATGGACAATATCGGTTTCGGCCTGAATCTGAAAAAGGTAGATAAATCTGTTATTGAGCAGAAGGTAAAAAGAATGCTGAAAATGGTAGGGCTGGAAGGCTTCGAAAAAAGAGATGTTACACTTCTTTCCGGTGGACAGCAGCAGCGAGTTGCCATTGCCAGAGCTCTTGTCAATGAGCCGAAGGTTCTTCTGCTGGATGAGCCACTCGGCGCACTGGATGCTAAGATCCGTAAGCAGATGCAGATCGAGCTGAAAAAGATCCAGAGAGAGGTAGGGATCACCTTTATCTATGTTACTCATGATCAGGAGGAGGCACTTTCCATGTCTGATACGGTAGTAGTCATGAACAACGGTGAGATCCAGCAGATCGGCAGCCCGACAGATATCTATAATGAGCCGGAGAACCGTTTTGTTGCCGGCTTTATCGGAGAGTCCAATATTATAGAAGGAATAATGATCAGGGATTTCCTTGTGGAGTTTGATGGCTTCCGTTTTGAATGTGTAGACAAGGGATTTGAGGACAACGAAGCCATTGAGGTTGTTCTCCGCCCGGAGGATCTGGATATTGTGGAACCGGATCAGGCCAAGATCAGAGGAACGGTACGGAACATTACGTTCAAGGGCGTGCATTATGAGATCCTGGTCGAGACGGAGCTTCGCACATACATGGTGCACACTACCGATTATGCAGAAGTGGGACGTGAAGTGGGACTGAAGTTTGGTCCTGAGGATATCCATGTTATGTGCAGAATGGGAGGATACTAATGAAACAGTTTAAGCATCTGATCAAGCCGTATATCATCTGGGCTTCGATCCTGATCGTGGTACCATTGATCCTGATCGTGCTTTATTGCATTTACCTCAGATGGAAAATTGAAGTTCTGACCCTTGCATTTTACGATAGGGCTGAATTTTGCAAATTTCTGGAAGCTACATATTTAAGCGTTATCCTGAAATCCTTCCGCCTGGGTATCTTGACCACACTGATCTGCCTGGTCTGCGGATATCCGCTGGCATACATTATCTCCAAATATTCCGAAAAGGTGCAGAACTTTCTGATCCTTATGGTCACCATTCCCATGTGGATCAACATGCTTCTCCGTACCTATGCATGGATGAACATTCTTTCTGACAATGGTCTGGTGAACAACCTTCTGAAAATGTTGGGAATCTCACCGATCACCATGATGTATACAGATTTTTCCGTTATCGTGGGCCTTGTTTGTAACTTTATGCCCTTTATGATCATTCCGATCCATACATCCTTAAGTAAAATGGACAAGTCACTGATCGAAGCGGCCAACGACCTTGGTGCCAATCCCTTCCAGACCTTCTGGAGGATCACCTGGAAGCTTTCCATGCCAGGTGTGGTCAATGGTATCATGATGGTATTCCTTCTGTCCATATCAACCTTCGTTATTCCGAAGCTTCTCGCGGCGGCCAGTACATGCTGATCGGTAATCTCATCGAGTCACAGTTTATTTCTGTAGGTGACTGGAACTTCGGAAGTGCCATCTCTCTGATCCTGGCAGTGATCATCCTGATCTTTATGAGCCTGATGAAGAAGATGGATACTCAGGACGATTAAAGGAGGCAGGAGATGAAAAGAAAAAATACCATATTTTCAAAATTATATGTAGTGCTGTGTCTGGCATTTTTTTACCTGCCGATCCTTGTGACCATGATCTTTTCCTTTAACTCATCTAAGTCCCTGACCAGATTTACAGGATTTTCCCTGCGCTGGTACGGAGAGCTGATAAACAACATGGAGATCAGTAAGGCCGTTTATGTTTCGGTCACAGTGGCAATTCTGGCAACTGTTATTTCCACAGTGTTGGGAACCATCACAGCCATCGGACTTTCAAAATCCAGAAAGGTGCTGAAGGAGATGGTCCTTACCATTAATAACTTTCCAATTCTGAATCCGGAGATCGTAACCGCGATTGGTCTGATGCTGCTGTTTTCTTCGCTGGGAATGACGAAAGGCTATCTGACCATGCTGCTGGCACATATCGCATTCTGTACGCCCTATGTGATCACCAGTGTATATCCGAAGGTACGAAGCCTGGATCCGAACCTTGCCAATGCAGCCATGGATCTTGGTGCAACGCCATATCAGGCACTTACCAAGGTTATCGTGCCCATGATCAAAGAGGGGATTTTTGCGGGAGCGCTCCTGGCCTTTACCATGTCCTTTGACGATTTCGTAATTTCCTACTTTGTTTCCGGAAACGGAGTAAAAAATATATCCATTGTTGTATATAATATGACAAAGCGCATCAATCCCACCATCAACGCCCTTTCTACTATTGTGATCGTGGTCATTGTGCTGGTGCTTCTTTTTGCAAATCTGATCATGCCGAAGCTTCAGGCTCCACCGTGAAAAAAATGGATCCGAAAAAAAAGAAGGATCGTTGCGATTGTCACAGCTGCTGCGGTTGTTCTGGTATTGGGAAAGTGGACGATCGTAAGTCAGGGAAACCACGTGCTTCGTGTATATAATGCCGGAGAATATATGGACCTGAGTCTTCTGGACAAATTTGAGAAGCAGTATAACTGTACTGTTGTATATGAAACCTTCGAGTCCAATGAGATGATGTACACCAAGCTGGCCAGTGGTGAAACCTACGATGTTCTGGTTCCGTCAGATTATATGATCGAAAGACTGATCAAGGAGGAATATCTTCAGGCCCTTGACTGGAAAAAGATCCCAAACAGCAAAAATCTTCTTCCCGAGGTACAGAATAAGGACTATGATCCGGGAAATCGTTATTCCTGTCCGTATTTCTGGGGAACTGTAGGAATCCTTTATAATAAGAATGTAGTCTCTCAGGAGGATCTTGACAAAGAGGGCTGGAATATTCTCTGCGATGAAAAATATAAGGGAGATCTTTATATGTATGATTCCGAAAGGGATTCCTTTATGATCGCCCTGAAAGCGCTGGGGTATTCCATGAACACAAAAAATTTTGATGAGATCCAGCAGGCTTATGAGTGGCTGATCCGGCAGAGAGATACCATGGATCCGATCTATGCAGGTGATGATGTGATCGACAACATGATCTCAGGAAACAAGGCAATGGCGGTTGTTTATTCCGGAGATGCTTCCTATATCATCAGCGAAAATCCGGAGCTTGGCTATTATACTCCGCAGCAGGGAACCAATACCTGGTATGATGCCATGGTCATCACCAAGGACTGTAATGAAGTAGATCTGGCTCATGAGTTCATCAATTTTATGTTGGATGATGAAAATGCTCTTTCCAATACCGAAGAAGTAGGATATACTTCTACTGTAAAGAGTGCATTCGAGGAGATGAAGAACGGAACTTATGAGGGAATTTCTTCCTATATTCCGCAGATCGACAATCCAAAGAATGAGATCTTCGGATATCAGAAGCCAAAGATCAAGCAGAAATTCGCAGAGCTTTGGACAAAGGTAAAAGCAAAATAACAAGACGTCAGAGAGAGACATGAAGGAGGTTCTATGAAATCAAAAAAAGCAGCAGCGATCATGTTATGTGCGGTACTTGGAACATCTATGATAACAGGTGTCAGTGTCAGTGCAAAGGATAAGGATGAACTGGTACTTTATACATGGGACGGAATGTTTCCGCAGGAAGTGCTGGATGATTTTGAAAAAGAAACAGGGACCAAGGTGGTATATTCCAACTTTGATACCGATGAGACCATGCTTGAGAAGCTTTCCCAGGCAAAGGGCGGCGATTACGATGTGGTAATTGCAGATGATTACATTATCGACAGCGCGGTAAAAGAGGGACTTGTCCAGAAGATCGACAAGGATACCGTTTCCAATTTTAAGAACATCAACCCCCTTTATCAGGGACAGTTTTATGATCCGGATGACGAATATACAGTACCTTACGGAGCAGGAATCCCACTGATCGTTTATGATCCGGAGCAGGTAGATATCGACATTAAAGGATACAAGGATCTCTGGGATAAGTCTCTGGAGGACAGCATTGCCATCGTAGGTAATTACCGCGTGATCTGTGGCATCACACAGCTTTCCATGGGAGAGAGCATGAACGAAGAAGATGTAGCCGTGATCGACAAGACCGGTGAGAAGCTGAAAGAGCTGGCACCGAACATTCGTATGATCCAGGATGACAATACACAGAATGCCCTTCTCAACGGAGAGGCAAGTGTGGCATTTCTTTATACATCACAGGTAACACAGGCACTGAAGGATAATCCGGATCTTAAGGTGGTTTATCCGGAGGAAGGTCTTGGATTTGGTATTATGGGAATGTTTGTGCCAAGTGAAGCACCGAATGCGAAGGCTGCCAATGAATTTATCAATTATATCCTGGAGCCGGAAGTATCTGCACAGTGCATCAACTATATCGGATACTACAATACAAACAAGGCAGCAGATGATCTGGTAGACGAGAGCCTGGTTGTTCCGGACAGCGTGACAAAGGGTGAGATCGTACAGAATGTAAGCCAGGAAGCAGAGCAGGAATACAATAAGATCTGGACAGAGTTTAAAGCTGCCTGCGATTAAGCAGACGGACCAGTAAGGGGGTTTTTCAGGTGGAGATATACAAAGGCACATCCGCTTTTTCCGGAATAGCCATTGGAAAAATACTGTATTACCACAGAGGCGAATATCAGATCCGTCAGTCCATGGTAGACAATGTAAAAAAGGAGCTGGATCGTCTGGATAATGCAAGAACAGCGGTAAAGAACCAGATCCAACATATGTATAAAAACGGAGCACCCCTCCCAAAAGAGCAGGAGCTGACCTTGAAACGGCAGCTGAAGCTCTTAAGTGGCGGCAGCTTCCAGCGGGCCGTGGAAAGCATGATCACGACAGAAAAGGTCAGTGCAGCTTACGCAGTCCAGACAACCAGGGATGAGCTTGCAAATGTGTTCCGCAAGCTGGAGGACGAGGCTGTCAAAGAACAGATCGAAAATATCAGGGAGATTTCCGAGCTGCTGATCGGCGCCATGGGTGGCTCCCATGCACGGATCAATCTGGGAGATGAGCCGGTGATCCTTGCAGCAGAGCAGCTTTCCCCCAATGAACTTCTGGAGATGAACAAAGCCAGTCTTCTGGCGGTAGTCATGCATCAGGGGTCTGTTATTTCCCATGTATCGATCATGGCAAAATCCATGGAAGTCCCCACCTGGTCGAGGTGGAGATACAGAAAGAATGGGATGGCCATATGGCTATTGTAGATGGGTATACAGGAACACTGTATATCGATCCGGAGCCGGAGCTTCTTAAGGAATATGAGATCCGTCATGCAGCAGATAAGGAAGAGCGGGAAGAACTTTTGAGACTTCGGAACCAGAAGGATATCACAGCCGATGGCAAGGAGATCAAGCTTCTGGCAAACATCGGAAATCTGGATGATCTGAATACGGTTCTTTATTACGGAGCAGCAGGTATCGGCCTTCTTCGAAGTGAATTCCAGTATCTCGGAAGAGAGAATTATCCAAGAGAGAATGAGCTGTTCCGTGCCTATAAAAAAGTAGCCGAGGATATGGATGAACGTCCGGCAGTGATCCGTACCGTGGACCTGGGGGCAGACCGTCAGGCAGAATATATGGCAATTCCTGATGAGGTCAATCCTATGATGGGAAACCGCGGCATCCGCCTCTGCCTTGATCGCAAAAAAATGTTCAAAGCGCAGCTTCGGGCTATTTACCGTGCAAGTGCCTATGGAAATATCAACCTGATGTATCCGATGATCACGTCCGAGGATGAACTGGATGAGATCGAGAAGCTGATCCGTGAGGTAAAAAAGGGCCTGGATGAGAAGAACATTCCTTACAAAAACATCCGTACCGGAATTATGATCGAGACACCGGCAGCGGTCATGATCAGTGAAGAACTTGGAAAACGTGTGGATTTTCTGAGCCTTGGAACCAATGACCTGACCCAGTATACCCTAGCTATGGACCGGCAGAATCTTCTTTTGAAGGATAAATACAACGATCATCATCCAGCGCTTGTAAAGATGATCCGCATGGTAACAGAGGCAGGACATAAGTCAGGATGTGAAGTTTACATATGCGGAGAGCTGGCAGCAGATTCCAATCTTACAGAAGCTTTTATCCAGATGGGAGTGGACGGCCTTTCCGTTGTTCCTGCCTGTGTACTTCCAGTGCGAAAAGCGATCCGCAGCTCCTATGCGGATGAGGCAAACCGGCCGGAAGAAGCAGTAAAAGAGAAATAATATCCGGAAAAATAAAAATCCTGAGAATTTCTATGTTGATATCTGTTGATATCTCACATAGGATCCTCAGGAATTTTTTGACGGAATCTTTCACTCACGGCTTATTGCTGTTCTAAATTGAAGCAGTGCGTGGAAGCATATCTGTTCCGGTTAAAGTTATCGAAGTCCAAGCACCTGGGCGGTTTCCGAAATAAACTCCGGTGTGGTACCACAGCATCCGCCGATCACGGAAGCACCGTTGTCCACCAGCACCTTCATATAACCTGCAAAATCCGCAGGGGTCATGCTGTAAACTGCATTTCCAAGATCATCGATCTGGGGCATTCCCGCATTGGGTTTGGCAATGACCGGAATGGAAACGTTTTCTTTGATATTGCGGATAACCGATACCAGCTGGTCCGGGCCAACCGAGCAGTTGATGCCGACAGCGTCTGCACCTGCAGCTTCCAGGGACATGGCAGCCTCTATGGCATTTCCGCCGCTGAAGATACTTCCGTCTGCTTCTACAGTCACGGTACAGATGATAGGAAGCTCGCAGACACTCTGGCAGGCGTCCACAGCAGCCAGTGTCTCCTCGATATTGATCATGGTTTCCGCTACGATCAGGTCCACACCTGCATCACGGAGATAGCCGATCTGTTCCTGATAGACTTCGAAGGCTTTTTCGTAAGTCATGTCACCGGCCGGTGCCATCATCTTGCCTGTGGTGGTGATATCACCTGCTACGAAAACACCCTCCGGTGCGATCTCCTTTGAATAGCCTGCCAGGGTATGATTGATCTGTTCAATCTGATCCTCCAGTCCGTGCATAGTGAGGTTAATGCGGTTTCCTCCGAAGGTAGGTGCATAGATGATATGGCTTCCCGCCTCGATGTATGCCTTCTGCAGAGACTGGATCACATCCTTGTGCTCAAGCACCCAGCTCTCTGTGCAGACACCACGCGGCATGCCGGCCTTCATCAGGTTGGAGCCGGTAGCACCATCCAGCAGCAGGACATGATCTTCGGTCAGTTTCTGAAATTCCTGTTTTGTCATATGTTTATATCCTCCTTATGGCAGCCAATCACGGTTGGCAAAAAATAAGGCTCCTCCTGTAACCGCTGCACTCATTGCCGTGGGTTTATTTTAACACAGGGAATAAAAATAATCTATCCTGTTTCTGGGACGGGAAATAAAAAATAATAAAAATTAGGCAAATTGTACATATTTAACGGCTTTTCTGTCGAATAAAGAACTTGCGTATTAGAAAATGGGATTGTATAATAACCTATAGACATGCCCAAAGGGCAAGACTGTCATCAGATAGAACAAAAAGGTAAAGGTGAAAAGGAATTATGATTAAAGTTAAACTGAGCAACTGGAAGTCTGATCACCAGATGGATGAGGCTTATAAAGCTCTGCGAACAAATATCCAGTTCTGCGGAGCAGATAAGAAAGTGATCGCACTTACCAGCTGTACTCCTAATGAGGGAAAGAGCAGTGTGGCATTTAATCTTGCTGCCTCTCTTGCTGAGAGCGGCAAATCAGTGCTTCTGATCGATGCCGATCTGCGTAAATCCGTTTTGATGGGACGTGTGACAGTAGACCAGGAGGTAATGGGACTTGCTCATTATCTTTCCAAGCAGGCCAAGCTTTCTGACGTGATCTGTGCCACTACACTTCCGAAGTTCCATATTATCTTCTCCGGTATCGTACCTCCGAACCCGGCAGAGCTTCTCGGAAACAGACTCTTCAAGGATATGATCCGCGTGGTAAGAGATGTTTATGATTACGTTATTGTAGATACACCGCCGCTTGGACTGATCATCGACAGTGCTATCATAGCAGATTCCTGCGACGGATCTGTAATCGTCGTTGAATCCGGTACCATCAGCTACCGTTTTGTACAGGAAGTAAGAGATCAGCTTGCCAAGAGCAACTGCCCGATCCTGGGAACCATCCTGAACAAGGTGGACTACAGCAAGGCCGGCAATTACGGTCACTATGGCAAGTATGGTAAATACGGCAAGTACGGTAAGTATGGTTCCTACGGAGATTATGGTGAGAGCAGCAGTAAATAAAAAAACATTGACAACAGAAATGAGTGGGTTATTTTAATGAAGGGACTTTATGATATTCATTGTCATATCCTCCCCGGGGTGGATGACGGTGCAAGAAACATGGAAGAATCACTCTGGATGCTCAATAAGGAGTATCAGGAGGGCGTACGTCATGTGATCCTGACACCACATTTCCGGTACGATATGTTTGAGCCGCATATGAACATTGTGACAAGACAGTTCATGCAGCTGCGTAGAGCAGCCATGAATATTGGTGATGAAGGCATGAGACTTTATCTGGGCTGTGAACTCCATTCCAGTATGGATATGGTGGAATGCCTTAAGAAGGGACGGCGGCTTACCCTTGCAGGTTCCAGATATGTGCTTGTGGAATTCAGCAACGGAGATGAGAAAAATTATATTGAAGAACGGGTCAGAAGTCTTCTGATGAATGGTTTTATCCCGATCATCGCTCATGTGGAACGTTATAAGGCTACCCGGAACGATATTGGATTTTTGACAGAGCTGAAGGATATGGGAGCACATATCCAGGTCAATGCAGATACCATCAGCGGTCAGGACGGATTCGGGGCAAAAACCTTTGCACGGAAAGTCATGAAGCATGGGCTTCTGGATTTTGTCGGTTCTGACGGACACCGTAAGACGGAGCGTATCCCGGAGATCGGCAAATGTGTCGCCAAAATAGAAAAAACAATGGGGAGCGAATATGTAAAGAAGATCTTTATCAAAAATCCCCGGAAAATCACAGGGTAATGGAGAAAAGAAATGGAAAATCAGACTGTTAACAACAACGACGAAGTAGAGATCGATCTTGGTGAGGTATTTCACCTGTTACTGAGCAAGCTGGGTGTTATCATTTTATCCGGTATTGTTTTCTGCCTGGCAGCTGTTATGGGAACCATGCTTCTGATCACACCGAAGTATGAATCCACAACCAAGATCGTGGTACTGTCCAAGCAGGACAGCAGCACACTGACCAATCAGGATATCCAGACAAGTACATCACTGACCAAGGACTATGCGGAGCTGATCAAGAGCCGTACAGTTACTGAGGGTGTGATCGCACAGCTGAAACTGGATATGACACATGAGGAGCTTCTTAAGAAGCTTTCCGTAGATACACCAACGGATACACGAGTAGTATCCATCACAGTTACAGATACCGATCCTTATACAGCGGCACAGATCGCAAACGCAGTAAGAGATATTGCTTCCAAGCATATCCAGCAGGTTATGGATATCAAGGCAGTAAATGTGGTAGAGACAGCAAACATCCCGGATGAGCCGTCAAGCCCAAGCGTACCGAAAAACGGTGTGATCGGCGGACTTCTGGGTATCCTTCTGGCAGCAGCCGTTGTGCTCATCGTATATCTGACAAACGATACTGTAAAGACACCGGAAGACGTAGAGAAATATCTTGGATTAAGCGTACTTGGTACAATCCCATACTCTTCCAAAATGGGCAAGAAATCCAAAAAGAAAAAGAAACGTCACGCATAAAAATAACAACAACGGATCAAAGTGTTGGGAAAGGCCGGGAGCAGCAAAAATATGAAGAAATTTTTTGTGTTTTATTAGTGGTCATCTGCTTGGTATGGGAGCCGGTGTAGTATACATGAAGAGCTCCGAGGATAATGAAGGACCGAAGATCACATTTGAAGAGGGAAAAGATACGAATTATACATCCGATATGACAGAAGAGGATCTTCTGAAGGATGTAAAGGCACAGGATGACAGAGATGGAGATGTTACAGAGTCTCTTACTGTAGAAACCATATATCCGAAGAATGACGGAAAACAGGTTTCTGTTATCTTTGTTGCAAAGGACAAAAACAACAATGTAACAAAAAAAGAATTTACCATGGAAGCTCAGGACGGCAGTGCCGAAAATCCGCAGCTGGGACTGATCGATAATGACGGTCTCACAGAGGACGGAGATTCCACAGATACCACAGAGCCTGCAGAAGAGACAGATATGCAGGATGGGACAGAAGCAGACAGCACAGATGCTGAAAGCGGAGATTCCGCAGAAGGAGAACTGACTCCGGAGGAACAGGCGCAGAAGACACAGGAAGACAAGATCGAGCAGCTTTCTCCGCAGGATCCAAAGATGTATCTGACTACATATTACGTAGAGGTACCGGTAGGAACTACGCTGGATAAATTAAGCTATGTAAAGGATATCCAGGATGATACAGAGTCAACCAGTGATCTTTTCAAAAGGATTCAGATCACCGGTGATGTAAATACAGCTGCACCGGGAACTTACGAGCTTACATATTATGTAGTAGACAACAGTGGAAACAGCTCCAACGGAGCCGTACTTACCATTGTTGTGAAATAAATATCATCCCCTCTCCAGGTGCCTGAGATACCGGAGAGGGGATAAAAGCAACAAAAAATGTAAGCGAGGGAAGGCGTAGAAAAGAATATGTATCAAAAAGAAAACAGCAGCTGGGTAAAACATGCCGATTTTACGATTTGCGATATGTTGTGTCTGCAGCTTGCGTTTGTACTTGCATACTGGATCCGAAACGGGATCGATCAGCCATACGAGACAGAGCTGTATCGAAATGTGGCAGTGGTGATGTTTCTTATCCAGCTGATGGTCACATTTTTTAATGAAAGCTTCAGCGGAGTTCTGCGAAGAGGAATGCTGGTGGAACTGAAGAAAACCTTTGAACAGTGTACACTGGTCTGCCTTCTGGTCCTGGCATATATGTTTCTTTTAAGAATTGGAAACAATTATTCCAGAATGATCCTGCTGATCACCTATGTGCTTTATACCTGCTTCAGCTACTGCGGCAGACAGGCACTGAAGAAATTCCTGAAGGATCACAGATACGAAGAAAGCGAGAAACGATCCCTGCTGATCGTTACAGTTAGTGAAAATGCAGACAATGTGGTGGAAACCATCCGCAAGAATAATTACGGAACCTATCATCTGGCAGGAATCGTCTTTATGGATTGTGACAAGAAGGGTGCATCCGTCTGTGGAGTACCGGTAGTAGCCGGGAGGGAGGATATGATCTCCTATATCCATAAGAACTGGATCGATGAAGTATTTTTTGCAGTGCCTAAGGAAATCCCGATCCCGGAGCAGATGATCAAGGATTGCTCTGCAATGGGAGTTGTCATCCATATGAGACTGGCAACTATGAAATCTCTTGGCAAGAACCAGGTGGTGGAGGAGCTTGGCGGATACACTGTGCTTTCCAGCAGTATCCACATTGTGACACCGCGCCAGATGTTTGTGAAACGAGCTATGGATATCGCAGGCGGTCTGGTAGGTTGTCTTTTTACAGGGATCGCAGCGATCTTTCTGGTTCCGGCCATCAAGATCAAATCTCCGGGTCCTGCATTTTTTTCACAGGTCCGAATGGGAAAGAACGGTCGTCCGTTCAAGATCTATAAATTCCGCTCCATGTATATGGATGCAGAAGAACGCAAAAAAGAACTGATGAAACAGAATAACGTAAAAGATGGAATGATGTTCAAAATGGATGATGATCCACGAATCATCAAAGGAGTAGGACATTTTATCCGAAAGACATCCCTGGATGAATTTCCACAGTTCTGGAATATTCTGAAAGGAGATATGAGTCTTGTAGGAACCAGACCGCCGACAATGGATGAGTGGGAGAAGTATGAGCTTCACCATCGCAAACGTCTGGCCATCAAGCCGGGACTTACCGGTATGTGGCAGGTAAGCGGTCGAAGTGATATTACGGATTTCGAGGAAGTCGTAGAGCTTGACACAAAGTACATTGCCGAATGGTGTCTGAAACTGGATATTGAGATCCTGGTTAAGACAGTTATGTCGTTTTCCGCGGAAGCGGCGCCAAATGATTCATACATATTGAGATTCGAATATAATGACCCGGGCTGCGGAGACGCAGTTCGGGGATAAAAATAAATTAGATAAGTTATAAATATAAAAGAGGAAGTAAAAATGCAGATTTTATTGATCATGCTGATCGTAGTGCTTCTTGCATTCTCGGTCCTGCTTCTGGCACTGGCAAAACAAAGTCCCAGGGAAAAGCAGACAGAAGACAAAGAGCAGGAAGAATACATCAGGGATTATGCAGAAACAGTAAGACAGACCGGAGGAAGTATGAAGAAGTTAGAACATTGGAAAGTAATTGCGATATATCTGATCATCTATGACATGATAGCTGTTAATTTTTCTTATTTTATGGCGCTGCTGGTGAGATTCGATTTTCGGTATTCCTCGATCCCCACAGACTATTTTGCCGCATGGAGGAGTTTTGCACCAATCTATACCATTATCACCCTGGCAGTGTTCGGATGCATGCATCTGTATAACAGTGTATGGCGTTTCGCAAGCTTCCATGAGCTGATCAAGATCACGGTAGCAAGTGTGATCACTGGCGTTCTGCATATTGTGGGTATCACGATCTTCTGGGGACGGATGCCGGCTTCCTATTATCTGATCGGTATCATGCTGCAGTTTTTCCTGACTGTAGGCGTACGTTTCTCCTATCGTTTTGTACTTCTTGAGCGGAACCGCAGAGAAAAGAGCGAGCGTGAGGAGCGGAGCAAAAACGTGATGATCATCGGTGCAGGAGAAGCGGGCAGGACCATTGTCCGGGAGCTTCAGAATGCAAAGGAAACCAATTCCAGAGTACGCTGCCTGATCGATGACAATCCGAATAAATGGGGAAGATACATGGAAGGCGTTCCGGTGGTAGGCGGAAGAGACGATATTTTTCTCAATGTGGACAAGTATCATATCAATCAGATCCTTCTTGCGATCCCGACGGCAACACCGCATCAGAAGCGGGATATCCTGAACATCTGCAAGGAAACCGGCTGCGAGCTGAAGCAGCTTCCTGGTGTATATCAGCTTGTAAACGGAGAAGTATCCCTGAGCAAGATGAAAAAAGTAGCAGTGGAGGATCTTCTTGGACGAGACACCATCAAAGTTAACATGTCCGAGATCTTTCAGTATCTGAAGGGAAAAAGGATCCTGGTAACAGGAGGCGGCGGTTCCATCGGAAGCGAGCTCTGCCGTCAGATCGCAGGTCATGAGCCGGAGCTTCTGGTGATTTTCGACATTTATGAAAATAACGCTTACGACATTGAGCAGGAGCTGAAGGCCAGTTATCCGAACCTGAACCTGAAGGTACTGATCGGCTCCGTCCGTGACAGCAAAAGGATCAACTGGGTATTTGAAACCTATAAGCCGGAGATCGTATATCATGCAGCCGCACATAAGCACGTACCGCTGATGGAGAACAGCCCCTGTGAGGCAATCAAGAACAATGTGGTAGGAACCTATAAGACTGCATATGCGGCAATGATGAACGGCTGCCAGCGCTTTGTGCTGATCAGTACCGACAAGGCCGTGAACCCGACCAACATCATGGGCGCCAGCAAACGACTCTGCGAAATGGTAGTCCAGAGCATGAACATGGTCAGCCACAACGGACACACCGACTGGCTGCCACGACTTGGCGGACACAGAAAGGATACCCTGGATGCACTTCACGACAACGAAGGTCAGGCATATGTAAGTGCAAACCATACATCGAAAACAGGAACCGGCACAGAATTCGTAGCTGTACGATTCGGAAACGTTCTCGGCAGCAACGGAAGTGTGATCCCGCTGTTCAAGCGCCAGATTGAAAAAGGCGGCCCTGTCACCGTCACACATCCGGACATCATCCGTTACTTTATGACCATCCCGGAGGCCGTAAGCCTTGTCCTCCAGGCAGGAACCTACGCCAAAGGCGGAGAGATCTTCGTCCTGGACATGGGAGCCCCGGTAAAGATCGACACCCTTGCCCGAAACCTGATCAAGCTTTCCGGCTACACCCCGGATGTAGACATTAAAGTCACCTACACCGGTCTCCGCCCAGGCGAAAAGCTCTACGAAGAAAAGCTGATGGCCGAGGAAGGCATGGAGAAAACTCCAAACGACCTCATCCACATCGGCAAACCCATCGAAATGGACGTACAGGAATTCTTCAAACAGCTGGAAGTCTGGCAGCATACGGCTACGCAACAGTGAAAAGATCCGGGACATCGTAGCCGCGATCGTACCGACCTATCACTCTGCGGATTCCGACCTGAAGCTGCATAAGAAGGTGTATGAGGAACTGATGAGTGAGGCGGCTGTGGCTGCGGAGAAGAACTGATAACTGATCAATAATTTACATATATACAAAAACGAAGGAGTGTTGAAATAATGAAAATCCCATTTTCACCGCCAGATATTACAGAGGCAGAAATCGAACAGGTAGCAGAAGCTTTAAGATCCGGATGGATCACAACAGGACCGAAAACAAAAGAACTGGAAAGAGAAGTTGCGGATTTATGCGGCACCAACAGAGCTGTATGCCTGAATTCTCAGACTGCATGTGCGGAAATGACACTTCGTCTTCTGGGAATTCACGAAGGCGATGAAGTGATCACTTGCGCTTATACCTATACCGCAAGTGCATCGGTGGTGTGTCATGTCGGGGCAAAGCTGGTTCTTATTGATACACAGGAAGATTCTCTGGAAATGGATTATAACAAGCTGGCAGAAGCTATTACAGAAAAAACAAAAGTGATCATTCCGGTGGATCTTGGCGGAGTGCCATGCGACTATGACAGGATTTTCTCTATCGTAGAAGAGAAAAAGAAGCTTTTCCATCCAGACAATAAGCTTCAGGAAGCAATCGGAAGAGTCATTGTAATGGCAGATGCAGCCCATGCATTTGGTGCGACCTGGCATGGAAAAACAGTAGGCAGCATTGCGGATTTTTCAAACTTCAGCTTCCATGCAGTGAAAAACTTTACAACAGCAGAAGGCGGCGCTGTGGCATGGAGAGATATCGAAGGAATTGATAATGAAGAAATCTATCATCAGTATCAGCTGTTATCACTTCATGGTCAGTCAAAGGATGCCCTTGCCAAAACACAGCTTGGCGCCTGGGAGTATGACATCATCGGACCTTGGTTTAAATGCAATATGACCGATGTAGTTGCCGGAATCGGACTGGCGCAGATGAAACGGTATAAAGGTCTCCTTGCACGAAGAAAAGAGATCATCAGCAGATATGATGCAGCATTTAAACCACTTGGCATCGAGGTACTGGATCATTACAACGAAGAGCATCAGCCTCCGGACACCTGTACATCACCAGAATCCCGGGAATCACTCTGGAGCAGAGACACGAGATCATCGTCAAAATGGCAGAAAAAGGTGTTGCTTGCAACGTACATTACAAACCACTGCCAATGATGACTGCTTATAAAAATATGGGATTTGATATCAAGGATTACCCGAATGCTTATAAGCGATTTGAAAATGAGATCACATTGCCGCTGCATACGAAGTTGACGGATGAGGAAGTGGAGTATGTGATTGAGATGTATTGTGGGATTGTGAAGGAATATATTAAATGAAAAAAATCATGATTTTGGGAGCAAGTATATTACAGCTTCCAGCGATAAAAAAGGCAAAGGAAATGGGGCTGGAAGTTGTAGTTGTCGATATGAATCCCGACGCAGTAGGCTTTCAGACAGAAGGAATCGAAAAAGAAATCATAAGCACGATTGATATACCTGAGATAGTGAAAGCTGCAAAAAGACATTCTATTGATGGAATCATGACACTTGCTACAGATATGCCAATGAGAGCAGTGGCAGCAGTGGCAAAGGAAATGAATTTGATTGGAATTAGTGCAGATACAGCTGTGAAAGCAACAAATAAAGCGGAAATGCGGAAGGCACTGAAAAAAGCAGGTGTTCCGATTCCTGAATTTTACAAAGTATCTACTAAAGAAGAATATCTGGAAGCAGTAGGAAAAATAAAAGAAGCAGGTTATCGATGTATTATAAAACCGGCAGATAATTCGGGAAGCAGAGGAATCGATCTTCTTAAAGATTATGACAGTGAAACTGTGGAAAAGGCTTATAACTACAGTAAGGAATCTTCAAGATCCGGAGATCTCATGGTTGAAGAGTATATGGAAGGGCCAGAGGTAAGTGTAGAAACTTTAAGTGTCAACGGCGTGTGCCATGTTATTCAGATTACAGATAAGCTGACAACAGATGCACCATATTTTGTAGAAATGGGACATTCACAGCCATCAGGTCATACAGAAGAAATAAAGAAGCAGATAGCGAAGGTGGCTATTGCAGCGAATCACGCAATCGGTATTTCAAATGGACCATCCCATACAGAAATCAAAATAACGAAGGATGGACCTAAAGTTGTAGAGCTTGGAGCACGGCTGGGAGGTGATAATATTACGACTTATCTTACGCCTCTTTCTACAGGCGTAGATATGGTTGAAAGTTGTATACGAATTGCACTTGATGAAACTGCTGACTTAAAGCCTAAATTTTATAAAGCATCTGCTATAAGATATTTTAGAGTTGAGCAAGGCGTCATCAGAGATATCAGGGGACTTGAAGAAGCCAGAAAGATTCCAGGCGTAAAACAGATTTATGTTGTACATGGAATCGGGGAAAAAATGAATGGCATAAAGAGCAGTGGAGATCGCAGCGGTTTTGTAATCGCTCAGGCAGATACAGCTGAAGTGGCTGTAGAAATATGTGAAAAAGCGCTGGATTTAATAGAAATAGAAATGGAGTAAGGGAAGTATAAATTCATGTATGAAAGATACATAAAAAGAGGTTTGGATGTTATATTTGCAGTCATTGCACTGCCAATCGTATTAGTAGTCTGTATTATTTTTGGGACATTGATCTGGCTAGAGGACAGGGGAACGATTTTTTATCTGGCAAAGAGAAGGGGAAAAGACGGGACAATCTTTAATATGTATAAGCTTCGTTCCATGAAGGTAAATGCGCCAGATATTAGAAATAAGGATAATTCAACTTTTAACAGTGCAGATGATCCAAGAGTAACAAAAATCGGAAAGCTGATGAGAAAAATTTCAGTTGATGAGTTACCACAGGTATTTAATATTCTGAAAGGAGATATGAGCTGGATCGGACCAAGGCCAGTAACAACAGACAGACCATTGTCTGAGTATGACCAGAAAAGAAAAGATCGTTTAAAAGTAAAACCAGGCATTACAGGGTATACACAGGCCTATTATCGAAATAATATTTCACAGGAAGACAAACTGGCTCTGGATGCAAAATATGCACAAAAAGTAACATTTCTGGGTGATCTGAAGATTTTCTTTAAAACAATTGAAACTGTAGTATGTAGAAAAAATGTTTATACAAATTCGAAGGGAGAAGAAATAATGGGTGTTGAAGGAAAAAGACTTTTAGTATTAGGTGCTGGAAGAGGACAGATTGGACTGTATAAAGCAGCAAAAGAGATGGGAATCACAACAATTGCAGGAACCATGCCTGATAATAATCCTCCGGGAATTCCTCTGGCAGATGAAGTGTGCTTTATGAATATCGCAGATCCTGATGAGGTTGCTAAAAAAGCAGGGAAGCTTAAATTGGACGGAGTGGCTACTTGCTGTCTGGATACAGGAATTTCAGCTCTTGGAAAAACCTGTGATTCTTTAGGATTAACAGGACTTCCGGAAAAAGCAGCCATCATGTGTAATGATAAGTCAAAAATGAAAAAAGCATTTATGGAATACGGTGTAAGTACAGCACAGTATTTTGAAATTTCCAGTGAAGAGGAATTAAAAAATGCATTGGATAAAATTAAATTGCCGGTGATCATTAAAGCAACGGATTTACAGGGAAGCAATGGAATTTACATAGCAAAAACAGAAAAAGATGCCTATGACGGATTTCATGCAGCAATGGGATTAACAAAAAGATCGTACTGTATTGTAGAAGAGTTCATAGAAGGATGGGAATTTGGTGCGCAGGCATTTGTATATAACAATGAGGTACTTTTTGTTATGCCACATGGCGACGAAACTTATATGAGCCATACGGCAGTACCGGTAGGACATTATGTTCCGCTGGATTGCGATGAGAACATCCACGAACAGACGGAAGAAGCTGTAAAAAATGCAATCAAAGCTTTAGGATTGAATAACTGTGCAGTAAACGTAGACTTGATTTTGAGAGACAATAAGGTTTATGTAATTGAGCTTACAGGCCGTGTAGGTGCAAACTGTCTCCCTGAACTGGTTGAGATTAACTTCGGAATTGAATATTACAAAATGATTGCTGCAATGGCTGTTGGAGAAAATCCGCTGGAGTATTGGAATAAAAGACGTGAAACATCAAAAGCAGGCCTTGCCAGAATGATTTTGGAGACTGAAAAGGAAGGAATTCTAGAAGAAATCGAATTTAATGGATGCAAGGATGAAGATGTTTTAGAAGTGACTTTTTTTAAACATCAAGGTGATAGAGTAAGGGTGTTTGAAAATTCAAATGACTGTGTAGGACAGGTGATTGTACAGGGAAATAATCAAAAACAGTGTCAGGATACTTTGAATGAGGTATTAAAAAATATTCGGATAAAATTAAAATGATAACATGTTAAAAAAGAGGAGAGTAAATTGACGATACATTATGAAAACACTGTGTTTATTTACAAATGAATTTCCATATGGTACTTGGGAAGCATACTTGGAGACAGAAGTAAAATTTTATGATCAATTTGACAAAGTATATGTTTTTGCACTTCAATTAAGAAAAGAACACTCAAAAACTCGGAGGGCACTTCCTGAAAATTTTACAGTGATTCCTATTTGGTATGCTCCAAGATGGAAATATTTAATAAATAGTATTCGAGTATTAAATGATCCTAATTTATATAAAGAACTATTTTCGATGATAAAAAGAAAACAGCTTGGGATAAAAAGGATAATAGACTTGTTTGTTTATTTAAGTAGAGCAAATTATGAGATGAGAAAAATAAAAAAAGTATCAGTTTAGATGAGATAAAAGATGCAATTTTTTATTCATACAGATTTGAGTATCAGCCATATGTTGCACTACTGTTAAAAAAAGTATTAAAGACAAATAATAAAATTGTATCACGTGCACATCGATATGATTTGTATGAAGAATTTAGAAAAAATAAGTATATACCATGCAGAGAAATTTTGTTGAAAAATATTGATGTTGTTTATCCATGTTCTGAAGATGGAAAAAATATTTACAAAATAAATTTCCAAGATATAAAAGCAAAATTAAAACCAGTTTTCTTGGAACTAAAGGGTATGGAGTGGAACAATATAAAAAAGGCAAAGTATTAAGGATAGTTAGTTGTTCAAATGTAGTACCGGTTAAAAGATTAGATTTAATTATAAAGACATTAATGAATCTTAAAGATGTGGATATTGAATGGACGCATTTTGGTGATGGAATTTTAATGAGTCAGATCAAAGAGTTGGCAACAAAACTTCCAAATAATATTAGTGTAGAATTTAAAGGAAACATAAAAAACAGTGATTTAATGAGGATATATGTAAATAATCAATTTGATCTTTTTGTAAATGTCAGTATATCAGAAGGAATTCCTGTGTCTATAATGGAAGCTCTTTCGTTTGGAATTCCATGTGTTGCAACGAATGTTGGGGGAACAAATGAAATTGTAACACATGGTTATAATGGATGGCTTTTAGATGAAAATTTTAGAAAAGAAGAACTTGAGAATATTATACGAGCGTATTGGAACTTAAATAATGAACAAATTCTTAAATTACGTGATTGTGCATATTCTTCATGGAAAAATAAATATGATGCAGAAAAAAATTATTCGATTTTTATAAATAAGTTATATGAAATGTAAAAAAAGAGAAATATTGGGAAACAGATTTTGATAAAGATATCATAATTCGGGATTATGTATGGATTAAATTGTTTGGAAAATCTTTATAGATGTACATAGAGTAGTCTGTTTGGAAAAGTTTATAAGGATATACGAATATCGTATAGAGTGGTTTAAAAAATAAGTAAGGTATTTTGGGTAATGGAAAGTGTGTAACATTATAAACAAAGAAGAGAAAGAAGGAGTTTAATTTACGTTTGAAGTAATAGTTATTTTTAGATTACTACAAAATGAAACTGAAGAATTAGAGTAATATTTGGAAAGGGAAAATTATTAAATGAGGGTATTAATTGTAAACTATTATGAAATAAGTAAGCTTCCACCGGTTCGAAACTTAGTGGATATTCTTTTGAAAAATGGTTGCATTGTTACATTAGTAAGCATAGACAAGAATAATCAATATAAAACTAAGCAGAATGGTAAATTTACTTTTTATAAGATTGAAGAGGAAAAAAATAATATTATTAGCAGAGGAATTAATTTTATTTCTAGAAAGAAAAAATTAAGAGAATTAGTTAATGATCTTATGAAGAATCACGATATCTTATGGACGACAACAGACCGAACTGCAAGAGATTTAGGCCCAGTTTTGTTTAAATATAAACATGTTATGCAGCTTATGGAATTAATTTATGATATTCCATATTTCCCAAGACAAAAAATAATTCAGTCAAATATAAAGAAATATGCTAAAAAAGCATACAAAGTAGTTGTACCAGAATATAATAGGGCGCAGATTATTAATGCATGGTGGGGATTGGAAAAAGTGCCGATTGTTTTACCTAATAAACAAAGCGTTGAAGAAATTACAGATGTTCCTGATGATATCAAGGAACGATTACAAAAAATAGAAAATGAAACTAGAAAAATTATTTTATATCAAGGGGTAATTCGAAAAGAAAGACCATTGGATGCATTTGCTGAAGCAATAGATGAATTAGGAGAAAATTATGTGCTTTACATAATGGGAGCAAAAAATGAAGAAGTGGAAAGACTTATTAATACTTATAAAAATGTAAAACATATTGATTTTATAGCTCCTCCGTACCATTTATTAGTGACACAAAAAGCATATATTGGAATTTTATCTTATGTTCCGAGAAAAGATGATATATTGCATTATTCTAAATTGAATGAAATATATTGTGCTCCGAATAAACTATATGAGTATAGTGGATATAAAGTTCCTATGATAGGAAATGATATTCCAGGTTTAAGGTATACTATTGGTTATAATGCTATGGGAGTTATAGTAGATAAATTTGAACCAACATATATAAAAACAGCTATTAAAACAATAGAAATGAATTATAGGGAATTTTCACAGAATTGCGGTGAATTTTACAATATGACGGATATGGATAGTATTGTAATGAAAGAAATATTAGATATGTAGGAGATTAAAAGTGCGATTCAAATTAAAAAATGCTTCATATACATTTGTTATTAATTCTGTGTTAACAATTATGATATTTGGATATTTGGGTGTGTTCAACAGATATCGTATGATTCCTTCTTATATATTATGTTTGTTTTTATTTATAATAATATTAATGAGAAATAATTTTTGTTTGCGTTTTCCAAGAAATAATGACCTTCTTTTGTGGGGGCTTTTATTAGTATTTATTTTTATAAGCGCATTAATATTTAATACTCGTACAGGGTTTGAATATATTGTATTAATATTAAATGGTTGTTTATGGTATTTAGTAGCATATGATGAACATGAATATAGGATGCTTTTTAAAGGGATTAAAGTAATTTCTTTGATATTTGCTATATTTACAATAATAAACTATTACAATCATGAAATTGTTATTGATATCTTTAATTCATAATAGCAGATAGTCAGATAAAAACAATATATTTTGATCTGAATAATGGTGGAATTCCTGGAATTGCAGGTGAAAGCAGTTATAATGCATTTTGTATGACATTCGGAATATTTATTACATTTCCGCAACTAATATCAAGTGATAAAAAGTTTAAATTATATAATTTAGTTTATTTGATAATTGTGTCTGTTGGAATTTCAATGACTGCTAAAAGAAGTGTTTTGTTACTGCTATTTATGCTTATGGTTTTGATGGCCGCATTGAGAATAATATGGAGGCCAACAACAAAGAAGAGCATTATTATTATGATGATTGCGTTAATTGTAATTTTTGTTGTTGCTCCATCTGTTTTTTATGTAGTTATGCAGGTGGTAACCAAAGGAACAGGCACAATTCAGTTAATCAACAGAGAATGGTTTTGGAATATTGCATTTGAAATGTTTCATAAAAAGCCGTTCTTTGGAAATGGCATTAATACATACGATTTTTTTATATAATGCAAGAAAAAAGTCATCAGGTTATATTGCTTTTGCCGGAGCACATAACTCTTATATTCAATTTTTAGCGGAACTGGGTATAGCAGGAACCATAATTTATATATCCGCGATAATTAGAGAAATTATTAAAACAACTAGTGCTTTGAAAAAAAGCATTAATCTAAACTTAGACAAGAATAGTGACATTTTAATGACTGCGTTTATGGGAATATTATTTTGTACTTTATATGCAATGTCTGAAAATACATTTTATCAACCACAGCAGTTAATGTGCTTTTTTGTATTTGCACATATAGCTCGAACTGTTAAGATGGAAAGGCACGTTAGTGTATGAATAAGAATGTAGATAGTATAAAGCAAATACTTAAATCAAAATCTTTAAAAAATGGAATATGGTTATATGCACTTCAATTTTTTAATACAGTTATTCCTCTTTTGACAGTACCATATATTACTAGAATTTTAGGCGCGAAAGGGTATGGTACTTTTTCAATTGCTTTAAATCTGGTGATGTATCTTCAGGTAATTGTTGAATATGGATTTGCTCTTTCTGCAACAAGAAAAGTTGCATTAGAAGACAGCAACCAAAATTTGAATAAATTGTTTACGGAAGTAACATTGTGCAGATTTATTTTATATGGGGTTTCAATGATATTTATTGGATGTTATTTGATCTTTAGTAACAATACATTGGAACAGAGTATTTGTTTACTCATTTTAGCTGGTTCGTTGTTTGGTTATTGTTTTCAAGAAAATTGGATGTTTCAGGGAAAACAGGATATGAAATTCATATCTATAACAAATATGATTGCCAGAGTAATAACAACAATAAGTATTTTTATTTTTGTTAATAATGCAAATGATATATTTGTATATTGTATTTTATATTCATTGTCTCCTATTATTTCTAACGCCATTGGAACTGTTATTGCAATAAGAAAATACAATCTAAAATTTGTAAAATTGAAGATAAATGATATTAAAAATTCATTCATAAGCGGATCGTATGTGTTTTTTACACAACTTAGTTCAAAAGTATTTGGAGCAATTGGAATTACATTTTTAGGACTGTTTGCAACCGAATATGAAGTAGGAGTGTATTCTGCAATATATAAAATCCCATACATGCTGATGCTACTATGGACACCTATATCACAAGTTATTTATCCAATTTCAAGTAAAAATATTACAAATGATTTTAAAAAAGGGGAATTTTTAATAAATAGGATTCAAAAAGTAATGTTGATTCTATTTTCATGTATTGCAGTATGTGTTGGTATTTTAGCTAAACCGTTGTGTGGAGTTTTATTTGGAAAAGAATATGTAACTTATTATTATATAGTATATCCTTTATTAGGGTGGCTTTTACTTGGAATAAATAATAATTTTGTTGGAATTCAAACTTTGGTGGGAGCTGGATACGATAAAGAATATGGAAAATGTTTTCAAATAGGCGTAGTTATAACGATTATAATAAATTATTTTGCCATAAAATGGTGGAAAATACTGGGAGCTGCTTTAGCACCTATGTTGTCAGAAGGAATATTGTTAATTATGCTTTGGTATAGGTTGAAAACAATAGAAAAGATATACAAATAAAAAATAGATGAGGTGATACGAATGAAAAAGAAAGTTATGCTTGTTTTTGGAACCAGACCGGAAGCAATAAAAATGTGCCCATTAGTGAATGAACTAAAAACTAGATCTACAATAGAAACTATTGTAACAGTAACAGGGCAGCATCGTGAGATGCTTGATCAAGTATTAGCTACATTTAATGTTGTGCCGGATTATGATTTGTCTATTATGAAACAAGGTCAAACATTATTTGATATAACAACTGGAATTCTTGAAAAAATTAAATACGTGTTAGAAGAAGTTAAGCCAGATGTAGTTCTTGTTCATGGAGATACATCTACAACTTTTGTAACTGCATTAGCTTGTTTTTATTTACAAATTCCAGTGGGGCATGTAGAAGCAGGACTTCGTACATATAATATTTATTCTCCGTATCCGGAGGAATTTAATCGTCAAGCTGTTGGAATTATTTCTCAATTTAATTTTGCACCAACGCAGATGGCTGCAGATAATTTAATTAAAGAAGGTAAAAATCCGGACAAAATTTTTATTACAGGAAATACTGTCATTGATGCAATGCAACATACAGTAAAAGCAGATTATACTCATCCAGAACTGGAATGGGTAGGGGATGGAAAATTAATTTTTATTACTGCACATAGACGAGAAAATCTTGGAGCACCAATGCATAATATGTTTAGAGCAATTCGTAGAGTACTTGATGAGCATCCAGAATGCAAAGCAGTATATCCAATTCATATGAATCCAACAGTTAGGAAAGCTGCCGATGAAGAACTTGGAGGGTGTGATAGAATTCATATTATTGAACCTATAGAAGTTTTTGATTGTCATAATTTTGAGGCTAGATGTCATTTATGTTTAACTGATTCAGGCGGAATTCAAGAAGAAGTTCCATCTTATGGAAAACCAGTGTTAGTGATGAGAGATACAACGGAAAGACCAGAAGGGGTAGAAGCAGGAACACTTAGACTTGTAGGCACTGATGAAGAAAATATTTATAAGAATTTTAAAGAACTTCTTGAAAATGAAGAAGCTTATAATAGTATGGCAAAAGCTTGTAATCCTTATGGAGATGGAATGGCTTGTAAAAGAATAGCGGATATTCTTGAAGGAAAGGAATATAGTCCATGGTTAGTAAGATAAACAGGTACTGATTATTGAGGATTAACGAATGCTCAGAAAGCATGTACTCCCTGAGCATTCTCTCAAATAAAACTCATCATTTCTCCCGCAATTTCAGAACATCCTCAAGTGGTAGCCCTGAAAACCTGCTGATATCCTCAGGTGAGAACCTGGAATCCTGCAGCATGCGTTGCGCAGTGAGTAAAGCATGGTCCTGAAGGCCTTGGGCGTGACCTTCGGATAGTCCGGAGGCATGACCTTCGGCGCGTGCGTCATCGCACATTTCCTGAACAGCCTGACACATATTAACACTCCCTTCTGTTTCTGTGAAACGTAAATTGATACCGGTTATGGAGTCAATGACCCGGGCTGCTTTGAGCTCGAGTGAGCGGAAGCCGGGGCTCTGTGATGTGAGCTCCTGAAGTTTCCGTTTATCTTTGGAGTATTTAATGAAGAGCATGACTTCTTTGAGATTGCTCTGGAGTTTGTCAAGTTCTTCATCCTTTATCTCGGCAGGTGAGAAGAGATTGATCCGGTAATCCGGGACCAGAGAAAGAATCTCGGGGTCCTGGATAGAGAGCATTTCGTGGAGGCTTCTGGGAGCTTTCCAGGTGTCGGAACCGAAGTACACGACCGTGGTTATGACCGGGATCAGCCGGTCATCCTTGTAGAAGCCGGTGAGATATTCTCCGGATGTGGAGGGCCATTGTTTTGCTTCTCTGTGGGACCTGGCGGAATTTTCTACCTGCCCTGCGTATTCTAATGCATCATAGACCATGTTCTTGACCGGCGAAAAAGCGGACGTTCGCATTCCGCTTTGCTACATGCTCATGAACGCAATTGCTTTGCACTTGCGTTACATAGTGTTGTTCTGACTGATTTTCAATTCCCAGGAGAAGATAAATTCTTGAATCATCATGCATAACATTAAGAGATTTGAATTCGTCCCGGAATTTCTGGACAGGAACTTCTGAAGTGCCGGATCCGTAGGGGACAGCGAGAGCTGTGGTATCCAGTGGATGAAGAGTGTCAGGGTCTATGACGTTTTTTCCTTTGTACAGCATATGGTTGAACACATCCGCAAAAACGCGGTTGTCAGCCATGTAATCTTTGGTGATGGTATCCTTTGTACCCATAGGTTTCACCACCTTCGATCTTGTTATGTGATCAGAGCTATTTTATCATCTGATCCATTTTCAGGGTAACATAGTTATTGCTTTTGGAAAGAGGATTTTGTGAAAAAGCTTCAGAGCTTCGCAGGTAAGGCGGATATGTTTGTCGAACGGAGTCGAAATAAATCAATAGACAAAAAGAGCGTATTGTGCTACTCTGAAAGCACGAATCACGTGGCGATTGGCATATTTGTATGTGATTTTTCGCATTGAAAGGGAGTGGAACGCGGAATATGAAGAGACCGAAGCTACCGGTGGGAATTGAGAATTTTCAGGAAATTCGTCAGGCGGATTTTTATTATGTAGATAAGACCAGGCTTATCGAACAACTGATCGATCAGTGGGGGAAAGTAAATCTTTTTACAAGACCTCGGCGTTTTGGGAAAACATTGAATATGAGTATGCTTCGTTGTTTCTTCGAGATCGGGGCAGATGAAGCGCTGTTTGAAGGTCTTTATATTTCCCGGAAACAAGAACTGTGTGAACAGTATATGGGGAAATTTCCGGTAGTGTTTTTATCGCTGAAGAATGTTGATGGACTTACCTTTGAGAATGCACGCTATCAGCTGACAGAACTGGTAGGCAGAGAGGCCAGTCGTTTTCTGTTTTTATTGGAGAGTGACAGACTGACAGAAACGGATAAAGATATATATCGTACATTGATCTCTGTGGAAAATGGCCGCTATTCTATGGATGAAAATATTCTTTCTTCTGCGTTGCAGATATTGTCTCAGCTGTTGCATAAGCATTATGGGCAGAAGACGATCATTCTTATAGATGAATATGATGTTCCTCTGGATAAGGCTTTTCAGCATGGATATTATAAAGAAATGGTGTTCATGATACGCGGTGTGTTCGGACAGGCACTTAAGACTAACGATTCTCTGTATTTTGCAGTATTAACAGGGTGTCTTCGCGTGTCTAAAGAGAGTATTTTTACAGGACTTAATAACTTCAAAGTGCTTTCAATCACGGATCATCGATTTGATGAGCATTTTGGTTTCACAGATGATGAGGTCTGCAGATTGCTTACAGCATATGGCATGGAGGATCATCTTTCCGAAACAAAGGAATGGTATGATGGATATCATTTTGGAAATACGGATGTGTACTGCCCATGGGATGTGATCAATCATGTAGATTGTCTGCGTGGGAATCCGGATGCGGAGCCGCTGTCTTACTGGATCAATACCAGTGGGAATGAACTGGTAAGGAGATTTATTGACAGGGCAGATAAGACTACAAGAGATGAGATAGAGCGTCTGATCGCAGGTGAGTCTATTGAGAAAACGGTCCGTATGGAGTTGACCTATGATGAAATCGATAACAGTCTGGATAATCTCTGGAGTGTATTATTTACTACAGGATATCTTACACAGGCGGGGAAGACCGAACGGGGAGTGTATCGTCTGACCATTCCGAACAGGGAGATAAGAGAAGTTTATGTGCTTCAGATAAAGGAATGGTTTGACCGCGCAGTGCTGAAAGAGGCGGAGCCGATGAAAAATCTGCTGAAAGCAATAAAAGAAGGGAATGCAGGTGAGATTGAGGAACGCCTTACAAAGATTCTGGGAAATACGATCAGTATTTTTGATACAAAAGGACGAAATGAAGAAAAAGAAATTTTTTATCATGGACTTTTGTTGGGGCTTTTACGTAGTGATTCAAACTGGCTTGTTCAGTCTAATGCGGAATCTGGAGATGGTTTTGCAGATATTCTGGCAGAACCGGAAGATCCGGATGCCGGGATCGTTATCGAGCTGAAGTATTCTCAGACTTTTTCAGGACTGCAAAATGCATGTGAAAGAGCGCTGGCACAGATCAGAGAAAAGCGGTACGATGAACGGTTACGTAATGAAGGAAGAAATAATATTCTGGCGTATGGAGTTGCTTTTTGTAAGAAGCGATGTAAAGTGGCTGTTCAGAGGCTGTAAATCTGCTGGAAATATAGATAATATTATTGATGTTCATACAGAAAGGTAAGAACAATTCTGATCGATCTGTATGACACATCAATATACAAGATAAGTTATAAATATTAACATACAAAGGAGAACTGGAAATGGGAAAATATTTTGGTACAGATGGCTTCCGTGGAGAAGCGGGTGTTTCGTTGACGGCGGATCATGCATTTAAGATCGGGCGTTTTCTGGGATGGTATTATAATGAACTGCGCAGAAGAGCGGGAGAGACGGCTGCGGCCAGGATCGTGATCGGCAAGGATACCCGACGTTCCAGCTATATGTTTGAGTATTCGCTGGTTGGCGGACTGGTGGCATCCGGAGCGGATGCTTATCTTCTTCATGTGACAACAACGCCGTCTGTGGCTTATGTTGCCCGTACCGATGGCTTTGACTGCGGTATCATGATCTCTGCCAGCCATAATCCTTATTATGATAACGGGATCAAGCTGATCAACGGCCAGGGTGAGAAGATGGAAGAGGAGATCATCGCTCTGGTGGAGGATTATCTGGATGACCGTCTTCAGCTGTTCGGAGAGAAATGGCATGAGATTCCTTTTACAAAGGGCGGTGAGATCGGCAGGACGGTGGATTATTCGGCAGGCCGGAACCGTTACATAGGATATCTGATCTCCCTGGGAGTATATTCCTTTAAGGGAATGCGGATTGGTCTGGACTGTGCCAACGGAAGTGCATGGAATATCGCAAAGGCGGTTTTTGATGCGCTGGGAGCGAAGACTTATGTGATCAATGCTGAGCCGGATGGTACCAATATCAATAACAATGCCGGTTCCACCCATATCGAGGGTCTCCAGAAGCTTGTAGTGGAGAAGGGACTGGATGTTGGCTTTGCCTACGACGGAGATGCGGACCGCTGTCTCTGTGTGGATGAGAAGGGAAATGTGGTCAGCGGGGATGCGATCCTTTATGTGTACGGCCGTTATATGAAGGAGCGCGGAAAGCTTCTTACCAATACGGTTGTGACTACGGTAATGTCCAATTTTGGCCTTTACAAGGCTTTTGATGCTCTTGATATCGAGTATGCGAAGACAGCAGTAGGGGATAAATATGTTTATGAATATATGATGCAGAATGGCTGCCGTATTGGTGGTGAGCAGTCCGGGCACATTATTTTTTCCAAGTATGCATCTACCGGGGATGGCATCCTTACAAGTCTGAAGATGATGGAAGTTATAATGGCAAGGAAGAAAAAGCTCAGTGAGCTTACCGCTGATCTGGCGATCTATCCCCAGGTTCTTGAGAACGTGCGTGTCCATGACAAGGCAGCAGCGCAGGCAGATGTGGATGTGCAGACAGCAGTAGAGAGTGTGGCTGAGGCGCTTGGAGACACCGGAAGGATCCTGGTGAGAGAATCCGGCACAGAACCTCTGCTTCGTGTTATGGTTGAGGCAGAGAGTGAGGAGCTTTGCAGAAAATATGTGGACCAGGTGGTTGAGATCGTCCGTAAGAAGGGGCATGTGGCAGAGTAATGTCCTGGATGCAGACCGCAGGTGTCTGAAGAACGGAGCAGTCAGAAGAATATAAAAATGCAATAAGAGGAGAAAAAAATCATGTGTGGAATTGTAGGTTTTACAGGCAGGCATCAGGCAGCACCCATCCTTCTGGACGGGCTTTCCAAACTGGAATATAGAGGATATGATTCCGCCGGCATCGCAGTGCGTGACGGGGAAAAGGATATCGAGATCATTAAGGCGAAGGGCCGTCTGAAGGTCCTTCTGGAGAAAACAAACGCAGGTGAATCTGTTCCGGGTATGTGCGGAATCGGTCATACCCGCTGGGCAACTCACGGAGAACCATCAGAGGTCAATGCCCATCCTCATGTCAGTGATAACGGAAATGTGGCAGCTGTGCATAACGGCATTATCGAGAATTACCAGGAGCTGAAGGAGAAGCTTCTCCGCAGGGGATATTCTTTTTATTCTTCCACAGATACGGAGGTTGCTGTGAAGCTGGTGGATTATTACTACCAGAAATACGGCGGATCTCCGGTTGAGGCAGTGCGTCATGCATGGTGCGTATCCGTGGTTCCTATGCGCTGGTAATGATGTTCCGTGATTATCCGGAAGAGATCTTTGTAGCGAGAAAAGACAGCCCTATGATCCTGGGTGTGGAGAATGGAGAATCCTATATCGCATCGGATGTTCCTGCGATCCTGAAGTATACAAGAAATGTTTATTATATCGGAAATCTGGAGCTGGCATGTGTAAAACCGGGTGAGATCACTTTTTACAATCTGGATGGTGAGGAGATCGAGAAGGAGCCTAAGATCATTGAGTGGGATGCAGAGGCAGCGGAGAAAGCCGGTTTTGAGCATTTCATGATGAAGGAGATCCATGAGCAGCCGAAGGCAGTCGCAGATACACTGAACTCCGTTATCCGGGAGGACAAGCTGGATCTGACAGAGATCGGTCTGGATGATGAGAGGATCCGCAGCATCAGCCAGGTTTATATCGTGGCCTGCGGCTCTGCTTACCATGTGGGAATGGCTGCACAGTATGTGATCGAGGATCTTGCAGGTCTTCCGGTGCGTGTGGAGCTTGCTTCGGAGTTCCGTTACCGGAAGCCGCTTCTGGATCCTGCCGGCCTGGCAGTGATCATCAGTCAGTCCGGTGAGACTGCGGACAGTCTGGCTGCGCTTCGGGAATGTAAGGAGAAGGGGATCCGCACGCTGGCTATTGTCAATGTGGTGGGCTCTTCCATTGCAAGAGAGGCGGATCATGTATTTTACACACTTGCAGGACCGGAGATCTCGGTTGCTACCACCAAGGCGTACAGTACACAGCTGATCGCTTCCTATGTGCTGGCATTGCAGATGGCACTGGTCCGCGGAAAGATCTCAGAGGAGCAGTGTGAGTCCTACATTAAGGAACTGAAGACACTTCCGGACAAGATCGGCAGGATCATCGAGGATAAGGAAAGGCTTCAGTGGTTTGCCTCCAAGCAGGCCGATGCAAAGGATATCTTTTTTATCGGAAGAGGGATCGATTATGCCATCAGCCTTGAGGGCAGCCTTAAGATGAAGGAGATCAGCTACATCCATTCTGAGGCGTATGCGGCTGGCGAGCTGAAGCATGGCACCATTTCCCTGATCGAGGACGGCACCCTTGTGATCGGTGTCCTGACACAGCCGGAGCTTTATGAGAAAACAGTCAGCAACATGGTGGAGTGCAGGAGCCGTGGGGCGTATCTGATGGGGCTTACTACGTTTGGAAACTATAATATCGAGGATACTGCAGATTTTACGGTTTATATCCCGAAAACAGACCCGCATTTTGCAACTTCTCTGGCAGTGATCCCGCTGCAGCTTCTGGGTTACTATGTCAGTGTAAATAAAGGTCTGGATGTGGATAAGCCGAGAAATCTTGCCAAGAGTGTTACCGTGGAATAAGGAGATCCATTTCACAGAAGGAACATTTTAGCGGCAGTTCCGTGACATCGTGAGAGCATAAAAGGATCATGATATCACGGAACTGTTTTTGCATTTGGCGATTTACGATATTTCTTGCTTTTATCAGTAAAAAAGCGTAAAATGATTAGGATATTTGAATCTGTACAGAGAGTGTCCATATGTAATATTCTCTGTACCATCAAAAATGGAGGATTGCATATGAGAAAAATGGGGAAACATATCCCAGGGCTGATCGTGACGCTTGTGGTTCTGATCACAGCAATCGTATTTGCGGTCATGCTTCTGAATATGAAGGTGATCCCGACGAAGTTCATTGCAGTGATCGGACTGGTAATGCTGGTCCTGATCGTGATCGTCGGGGCGCTTGTATGGAGTACGGATGGTAAGATAAGATTTGTAGTGGGAGTGATCCTGGCAGCAGTTTTTGCAGCAGTATTCATTCTCGGAAGTATGTATGTTTATAAGACACATTCCACACTGGCAGGGATCTCCGGTGTGAACACAGAGATTACGGAGGTCGGCATTTATGTCCGTGCAGATGATTCTGCAGATTCCATAGAGGCTACAGCAGATTATGTGTATGGTGTGCTGACAGATCTTGACAGAGCCAATTCGGACAAGGCTATCCAGGAAGTGGATTCCGAGACAGGCAAGACTGTGCAGGTCCAGGAGTATGCAGGACTTACAGAGCTGGTTGACGGTCTTCTGAACGGACAGACAGGTGCGATCGTGCTGAACAGCGCATATTTAAGTGTTATTGAAGAGATGGATGGATATTCCGATATTTCTTCCAGGATCAAAGAGCTGACCGTGAAGAAGGTGGAGACGACCATTGAGCCCCAGGAGACAGAGGCGAAGGCTGAAGAGAGTACCAATGACGGTTCTGTATATACCATCTTTATCAGTGGTATCGACAGCCGCAGCGGCCTTGTTGCAAAGAGCCGAAGCGATTCCAATATCATTGCTACGGTAAATACAGCTACCAGACAGGTGCTTCTGGTTTCCACACCTCGTGATTATTTTGTACCGCTTTCTATTTCAGGCGGACAGAGAGATAAGCTGACACATGCAGGTATCTATGGTATCAATGTATGTATGGATACTCTGGGAATGCTTTATAATGAGGATATCAACTATTATTTCCGTATCAACTTTGCGGGATTTGAGCAGCTGATCAATTCGCTTGGCGGAGTTACTGTTTATTCTGACTATGACTTTGATTCCAAGAATGAGACAGGATATCACTTCAATCAGGGAGAGAACTACCTGAACGGTGAGCAGGCTCTGGTATTCAGCCGTGAGCGTTATGCCTTTAAAGAGGGCGACCGTCAGCGTGGCAAGAACCAGATGGCAGTGATCAAGGGTGTGATCAACAAGGCTCTTTCACCGGAGCTTCTGAAGAATTATTCTTCTGTTCTTTCCAGCATCCAGGGATGCTTTGAGACCAATATCTCCTACGAGGAGATCGCCAGACTGCTCCAGCAGCAGTTGAACAACGGCGGTGACTGGAACATCGTAAGCTACAGTGTAAATGGTACCGGTGACACACAGAAGCCGTATTCTATGAGCCAGAAGGCTTACGTTATGATTCCGGATGAGTCTACCGTTCAGAAGGCGGAGGCCATGATGAAGAAGGTTCGTGACGGAGAGACTGTTTCCCAGGAGGAGGCAGACAGTGCAACATCAGCGGCAGCAACTACGGATAATGATGCACAGGCAGCTGCAGAGGGAAGTACAGCAGAAGCGCAGGGTGAGACTGCAGATGCCACACAGAATGGCACAGCAGATGCCCAGGCAGCAGACGGAACTGTTGCACAGCAGTAAGATAAAATTATTAAATTTTAGCATAAGAACAGCCGGGGAAGCGTAAAGCTTTCCACCGGCTGTTTTTTCATGAGAAACAGAACGAAAAAATCCACCGGCGATCACCGATGGATTTTTTTTACAGGATCTCTTTCAGATATCTTTCCAGGCATCCTGCCATGTTGGAAGTGGCTGGAAGCCGTTTTTTACAAGCTTGGATTTATCCAGGCGGCTGTTGAATGGACGTACAGCCTTGGAAACGCCGTACTCTGCAGTTGTGACAGGAGATACCTCTACTTTTTCGTATTCCTTGTGGCCGAGGGCAGCAGCCTGGCGGAAGATCTCTTTAGTGAAATCATACCAGCTGATGAAGCCGCCTTCGTTGGTTGCGTGATAGTAGCCGTATTTCTCTGTCTCGACCATGTCTACCAGAAGACGTGCAAGGTCGTAGGTGTAGGTCGGAGTTCCGATCTGGTCACTGACTACGGTAAGCTTGTCATGGGTTTTTCCCAGATTTACCATGGTACGGATAAAGTTTTTGCCGTTTTTGCCGAATACCCATGCAATACGTACGATAAAGAATTTATCTACAGTGCCGGATACTGCCAGTTCACCGTCAAGCTTGGTCTGACCGTATACGTTCTGTGGAGCGTAGTCCTTGCAGTCCGGATCCCATGGTGTGGTTCCCTGGCCGTCAAAAACGTAGTCTGTGGAAATATACATCATCTTGATGCCAAGCTCCTTGCAGATGTCCGCAATGTTCTGTGTTCCTACAACATTGACAAGACGTACCTTCTCGCGGTTTTCCTCGTCCTCTGCAGCATCTACGGCTGTCCATGCGGCACAGTGTACTACTGCATCAGGCTTTACCTCACGGATGGTTTTTGCTACCGCTTCTTTATCTGTGATATCAAGCTGCACATAAGGCATGGTGGTAACAGGAGTACCATCAGCGATGCCGCTGTAGGAAGGAGCAATGTCACTTCCTACGCCTTCATGTCCACGGCCGGACAGTTCATTCATTACGTCATGGCCAAGCTGGCCGCCAACACCTGTTACGAAAAATCTCATGCTTTAACCTCCTCGCGGTTTCCATACATTTTTTCGTAGTAGTTCTGATACTCACCGGAGATGATGGTTTCCCACCATTCCTTGTTGTCAAGGTACCATTTGATGGTCTTTTTGATTCCGTCTGCGAATTTTGTTTCAGGAAGCCATCCAAGCTCGTTGTGGATCTTGGTCGGGTCGATAGCGTAGCGCATGTCATGGCCTTTACGGTCTGCTACATGTGTGATCAGGCTTTCCGGTTTGCCAAGCTCCTTGCAGATCAGTTTTACGATATCGATGTTTTTCATCTCGTTATGTCCGCCTACATTGTAAACCTCGCCTACACGTCCTTTGTGGATGATTAGGTCGATGGCACGGCAGTGATCCTCAACATAGAGCCAGTCGCGGACATTTTCACCCTTTCCGTAAACCGGGAGTGGTTTGTCGTTCAGAGCGTTGGCAATCATCAGCGGGATCAGCTTTTCCGGGAAGTGATACGGGCCGTAGTTGTTGGAGCAGCGGCTGATGGTCACAGGCAGGCCGTAGGTTCTGTGGTATGCGAGAACAAGAAGGTCAGCACCTGCTTTGGAGGAGCTGTACGGGCTGCTTGTATGGATCGGAGTTTCCTCTGTGAAGAAGAGGTCCGGTCTGTCAAGAGGAAGATCTCCGTAAACCTCGTCTGTGGAAACCTGATGATAACGCTGGATTCCGTATTTACGGCAGGCATCCATGAGAACAGCAGTACCTTGATGTTGGTGTCAAGGAATACCTCCGGGTTTTCGATGGAACGGTCTACGTGGCTCTCAGCTGCGAAGTTTACCACGATGTCCGGATGTTCCTCCTCGAAAAGCTTGTAAACAGCGTCACGGTCTGTGATGCTTTCTTTTACAAAGCGGAAGTTCGGCTTGTCCATGACCGGTGCAAGAGTGGAAAGGTTTCCGGCATAGGTCAGGCAGTCCAGGCATACGATACGGTAATCCGGATGAGCCTCCATCATATGAAAAATAAAGTTGCTTCCGATAAATCCGGCGCCGCCGGTAACGATGATTGTCATAAAAAATCTCCTTTATAATAAATGATTGATCTTATGCGGATTCCGTCGAAACGGAGTCCGCAGGTAAATTCAGTGTCGGAAAATCAGATCGGCTTAGTGAAGCGCGTCCAGATATTTTCCGTCCAGAACATCCTTGAGATACTGGCCATACTGGTTTTTCTTAAGGATTTCGTAAACCTTGAGCACGTCCTCCTTTGTGATCCAGCCGTTTAAGTAAGCAATCTCCTCAAGGCATGCGATCTTGCGGTGCTGATGCTGCTCCATGGTTTTTACGAAGTTGGTTGCCTCTACAAGGCTTTCATGTGTACCGGTATCCAGCCATGTGAAGCCCTGGCCCAGAAGCTCAACGTTCAGCTGTCCCTTCTCAAGGTAGATACGGTTCAGGTCTGTGATCTCAAGCTCGCCTCTTGCGCTTGGCTTCAGATTTTTTGCGTACTCTACAACCTTGTTGTCGTAGAAGTAGAGACCGGTTACACAGTAGTTGCTTTTTGGCTTTTCCGGTTTCTCTTCAATGGAAACCGCTTTTCCGTTCTGGTCGAATTCCACGATGCCGAAACGCTCCGGATCATCTACATAGTATCCGAAAACAGTGGCACCTTTGCCTGTTTCTGCATTGTCTACAGCAGCTTTCAGGCGCTTTTTGAGGCCATGTCCTGCGAAAATGTTGTCACCAAGGACCATACATACGGTGTCGTTGCCGATGAATTCCTCGCCGATGATAAATGCCTGAGCAAGTCCGTCCGGGCTTGGCTGTACAGCATAGGTAAGGTTGACACCGAACTGATGGCCGTCACCGAGAAGCTCCTCAAATCTCGGGGTATCCTGCGGGGTGGAGATGATCAGGATATCACGGATGCCTGCGTTCATAAGAACAGACATAGGATAGTAGATCATCGGTTTGTCAAAGATCGGCAGAAGCTGTTTGGAGGTCACCATGTAAGTGGGTAAAGACGTGTTCCGGAGCCTCCGGCTAAAATAATTCCTTTCATATGTTTTCTCCTTTGCGTGATGATGTGCAGCATAAGTCGTGCCTGCACATAACTTTGTTACTGTAACTGTATTATAAAAGGTGACGCAAGGTCACCTTCAAGAGCTTTTTTCATATTTTTTATTTTTGCTATTTTTCACAAAGAAATACGCCGGCATCTTTGGTAATGCGGAATCCTTTGGCAGTTTTTCTGGCGGTGTAGGCCCGGAATTCCTTGTAACGGTCCAATATATACTGATTCTGGTTGCCGTGGCAGGAGAGGACGTAGGAGATCAGCGGCTCCGCATCCTGGACCAGAAGGCAGTCTTCATAAGAAAGCCACTGAGCCTTTGGGAAAAAAGGCGCCAGGATACTCTGACCGTTTTCACGTCCGAACCGTTCATAAAGCCGGTCTGCGGAAAGCACGATCCGTTCATCAAAATCCTGCACCAGCTGGCTGACCTCCTGCATATGTGCCTTTCCGTAAGCACTGCAGAGAAATCTTCCGCCGGGAGCGAGGACACGGCGGACTTCCTTTAGGACGGAAGGAATATCATCGCAGTAAAAAAGCACGTGATTGGCGATCACCAGATCAAAGCTTTCGTCCTTGCAGGGGATTTTTCTGCAGTCAAAGGCCCGGAATGCAAACCGGGTATCCGAGGAACCGATGGCTCGTCTGGCATCGCGGAGCATACCGCTGGAAATATCGGAAAGTGTGATGGAGATATCCTCCGGCAGAAGGGAAAGATTGTCGGTCCATAACGTTCCGTCCCCGCAGCCCAGCTCCAGAATACGAAGACCGGGTGAGATCCGGCATTGCTCAAAGATCCAGGGAAACCATCCCTGTTTGTTCTGGGAGTACAGGCTGTGGAGGTTGATCCTGGAGGAAATGTTGGTGGCATTCTGATACTGATTCTTGAGGCTTTTTTCCATGCCGGTCAGGTGGATCAGGTTCAGCATCTGGCTCCAGTCAATGGTGTGCTGTTCCTTTATCATCTGTGCGGTATCCTGGATCGCTTTTTCCACCAGCTGCATCTGTTCGATCCGGTCACGGACCAGACGAAGCTGGATATTCAGAGAATTCAGCATGAATGATAATCGGAATCACCGATGGTCATTTCACGGATGTCATCCAGGGAAAAGCCCAGGTATTTCAGAAGGAGGATCTGCTGAAGCCTTGCAAAATCCTCGTCTGTATAAAAGCGTGCGCCGGATTCGGTGACGAGAGAGGGTTTCAGGATATCCTGTTTATCATAATAGCGGACAGTACGCAGAGTTACGTGTGCCATGCGTGCAAATTCGCCGGAAGAATAGTAGCCGTCTTTTTTCATAAAAAATAGAATCCTTTCTGAGGAAATAACAAACATCCTGTCATAGAAGTCATAAAAGAATTATAATTCAGATCTGGAAGCCGTACAAGAGTAAAACGTATAAGAGTAAACCGTACAGGAGAAAAACAGCATTGACAAAATTCTGCTGGTTTGTTAGTATATCGTTTCGAAAAAAAGGGAACCCCGGAATCATATTTTCGGGATAAGCGTTCGATATAAAAAGGAGTAATTTTTATGCGAAACCGTACTCTGGATATGGTAAAGGCGATCTGTGCTTATGCAGTTGTGCTTCTTCACGTCCATGTTCCGGGAAATGCCGGAATTATAGCCAATGTACTTGCCAGATTTGCAGTACCTGTGTTTTTTATGGTATCCGGATATTTTTGTTTCCGTGGCGATGATACGGAATTTATAAGAATCGGAAAAAAGATCCGGCATGTTCTGAAGCTGATGCTTGTGGCATTTCCGGTCTGCTGTCTGTGGGAGCTGATCCAGAACCACATCGACGGAGCAAGCCAGAAGGAATGGCTGGAAGCCCTGGTTTCGGGGGAACATATCCGCCAGTTTCTTCTATATAATAACAGCTCTCAGGTGAAATGGCATCTGTGGTTTCTCCCGGCACTGCTCTATTGTTATCTTCTTTTTGCCCTGGCAGCAAGATTCCGGATTTGTAAGCAGGCATATGTTCTGATACCGATGCTTCTTCTGATCCATTTCGGAATGGAGGAATTTTCGACCTTCCTGTTCCCGGAAAAGCATTTCCGTGTTATGCAGTTTCGAAACTATCTGTTTACCGGATTTCCGTTTTTTATGTTGGGACATCTGATACACAGACATCAGGAAAAGCTGGAAGCCTGGTTTGCCGGAAAAAAAGTGCTTCTTTTGTATGGCATGGTAGCTGGCGGCGGGATTGCAAGTCTGCTGGAATACCGGTATTTTGGCAAACTGGAATTGTTTCTGGGTTCAGTATTTATGGCTGTTGGTCTTTTTCTCATTGCGATCATGGGAAAGAATCGGAAAGTGCCCGAGCTTCCGGTAGCCATCGGTCAGAAATATGCATTTTTTATTTATCTGTTCCATCTCTGTGTGGCGGATATCCTGAAGGATGTGGCTGTGGCAGCTGGAATTGAGAAAAATCTTTTATATCTGTGGATGAGACCGGTGATGGTCTGTGTTCTTGTGACTGCTGTGGCGGTAATGTATGGATATGGAATGAGGATCTGCCGGAAATAGAAGAGTTTATGGTATTTTCATATTTATGCGCTGTGATTTTGTACCAAAATATGCTAAAATATCCTTTATTGATAAGTCACAGCACCCACCGGAGGATGCGGGGAAAGCGACTGGAATATCCCGCTTCAGGGTAAGAAATACTGAGACATGAAAGAAAAAGGAGATTTTTATGGATTTACAAAACAGAGCGGAGGCCGGCAGTGACGGACACGATGAGAGTGTACTGAATCCGGAGATGCCCAACGAAACTGATCTGACGAAGAAGGAACGCCGCCGGATCGAAAAAGAGAAACTGAAGGGAATGGGAACAGGTAAGAAGATTCAGTATATCTGGATGTATTATAAGATACATATGCTGTGCGTGCTTCTTGCCATTGGCGGAGTCTGTCTGGGAGTGAATATTTATCGTCACGCACAGATGAAGACGGTGCTTTCCATTGCGGTGGTGAATGCAGGAAATTATGACTCTGAGAAGGTGGAAGAGGATGCTCTGAAGACACTGGGAACAGAGGATAAATATGCAGAAGTCAGTGTGGCGCAGAATCTGATGACGGACGAGACAGGAGAGGATTTTGATTACTATGCCAGGATCGCATATGTGACGGAAATCCAGAGTGCTACCGTTGATGTCCTGATCATGCCGAAGGAACTCTATGAACATGAGAAAGACAGCGGAATGTATGCAGATCTCAGGGAAACGTTTGGAGATGAGGTGTTTGAGTCTCTGGGCGCTGTGGATGATCAGCATCTGGAGCTTGACGGCAGCAGTAGTGTTGCTCAGGAATTTGGCCTGAGATATGATCCGGTGTGCATCTGCCTTCCGGGTAATGTGAAGAATAAAGAGAATGCGTTGAAATGGATCCAGTCTGTTCTGAAATGATGGATCCATATGCTTAGCTGAGTACAGAGATAAATAAGGCCTCCGGTTCGTAACACAGGAACCGGAGGCCTTATTATATATGAATATTACAGTGTATCGTTACGTTTGATGTAGCCAGGCTCATCCGCAGGACGGATGATCTCCTTAGCATGCGTGATCTTGGCATGCTTGTCTACCACCAGATTTTCGATATGGACATTCTCACCGATGGTGCAGTCTGCAAGAACTACACAGTTCTTGATAACAGCGCCCTTTTTGATGGTACAGCCACGTCCGACAATGGAATTCTCTACAGTTCCCTCGATCATGGAGCCGTTGGAGATAACGGAGTTGGAAACATTGGCTGTGTCAAAATAATGGGTCGGACAGGAGTTGTTGGTGCGTGTATAGATCGGCCAGTTATCATGGAAAAGATCGGTTGCAGTTTTGTAGTCGATCAGATCCATATTTGCATCGTGATAGCTCTTGAAATCAGTGATCGATGCAAAATATCCGCGATGAGATATACCACGCACATCCAGCTCACCGTCTCTGCAGCCGGCATTGATCACGTCTGCAAGGGTATAAAGAGAGGAGATCTCTTTTGCCTTATGGATGAGGCTGATGAAAAGCTCCTTGCTCATTACGTAGGTATCCATGAAAATGTTGCGGTTCTTTGCATTGCCGTGGTTGTGCTCAATGGAGAGAACACCCTTCTGACGGTTCAGGTTCAGGATGTGGCAGTTCAGATAGTTCTCCTTGGCATTATCAACGGAATGATAAAGCATGGTCACATCTGCACCGGATTCGATATGGGCATCGATCAGCTTGGAATAGTCGGTGGTGTAGATCATGTAATTCGGAGCGATAACAACATACGGATAATGAACTGCTTCGATGCACTCCAGATTGGAGTAGTAGTTGTCGATATCGGTGTTATAGATATCGTTGACTCCGGAATGCTCTGAAAAGAGGAGTTGGAGATTACCGCTCTTGGAGTTGATGTTGTAGTGACGTCCGGTTCCGAGATGTTCTACAAGAGAACGGGGTTTGTTCTTTACATAGACCTGAATGTACTCAATTCCGCTGTTGGTCATATTTGAGATCGGGAAGTCGATGACACGATATCTTCCGAGAAATGAAAAGGCGCCGATCGCACGGTAGTCCTGAAGCCCCTCCACATGGATATTTCTTTCTGAGGAATTCACGATTCCAAATGCTTTAAACATATTACTCAGCCCCCTTTACACGTTTTGATACAAGTTCGATGTGCTCACTGTCCTTGGAACCGACACGAGCATTGGTACCGATCACGATTCCGTCTGCAACGAGAGCACGCTGGACAACGGCACCTGCTTCAACAACAACACCCGGCATCAGGACACTGTCGATGATCTTGGCACCAGGACCGACCTTGACGCCTGTGAAAAGTACGGAGTTGGTGATCTCACCTTCTACAACACAGCCCTGAGTGATGAAAGCAGTGTTGATCACAGCTGTATCACAGATATACTGTGGAAGAGAGGTAGCATCCTCAGTGTAGATTTTCCAGGTAGGATCGTTAAGATCCAGTTCACTGTTTGGACTGAGAAGATCCATGTTTGCTTCCCAGAGGGAATCGATGGTTCCTACATCCTTCCAGTAGCCTTTGAACTTGTAGGCGTAGAGTGCTTTGTCCTGTGCAAGGAGTGTAGGGATGATGTCTTTACCGAAATCGTGATTGGAATCCGGATTTTTGATATCTGCCAGCAGGAGCTTGCGCAGAAGCTTCCAGTTGAATATGTAGATACCCATGGAGCAAGATTGCTCTTCGGGTGTTCCGGTTTCTCCTCAAATTCCACGATGCGATCATCTTCACCGGTGTTCATGATACCGAAACGGCTGGCTTCCTTCATGGGAACCTCGATAACTGCAATAGTCGCATCTGCCTTATGCTGGATATGGTCATCAAGCATCTTTGCATAATTCATCTTATAGATGTGGTCACCGGAAAGGATCAGAAGGTATTCCGGGTTCTGTGAGTCGATGAAATCAATATTCTGAGAGATCGCATCAGCTGTTCCACGGTATACATCCAGACCGGCATCAGCCTTCTCACGTGGAGGAAGTACATAAACTCCGCTGTCCTTGGCATCAAGGCCCCAGCGGCCACCGGCTGCTACATAGCTGTTCAGTAAAACTGATTCATACTGTGTCAGTACACCTACGACATCAATGCCGCTGTTGGCACAGTTACTGAGCGGAAAATCCACGATACGGTATTTACCGCCATAACCAACGGCTGGCTTGGCAACTTTATTCGTCAACTCGTGAAGACGACTTCCTCTTCCACCGGCCAGGATCATTGCTAACATACTGTTTTGTTTCATGGCGAATCCTCACTTTCATTTCTTGTTTACTGCCAGGTGTCTTTAACCATAAAAACAATAAACTTTGTTAATATTATACACCTTTTAAAAAAGAAAATCCAGTTTTTTGTGCAAAAAAACGTTATTTTTATATTGGGAAATTAGACGGATTTGGGAAAATTGATGGATGATCTGTCGAAAAAAAGAAACGCTTAAGAAGGTTCCGGGATGCTGAAAAAACAGTAACACTGAAAATAGCCGGATTTCGGATACATCGGCGAAGATTCTTGCGGAAAATGTGAAAGCAGTGTATTCTGTAAAAAAAGTCCGGAATACAGCGGAGAAAGGATATCGATATCAGACAGGGAGAAGACAGGATGAAAGAAGAAAGAATTTCCAATTATGTAAAACTATGTGAAGAGTGGGCACAACGCTTTTTGAAGATGAATCAGCAGATCTGCATAAACGGGTGCCGGAACTGAAGGAAGAAAACGGGTTTCTCACGATCATTCATTTCGGAAGAAGATATGGGGTGAGTCTGGAAGACGGCAGTATCCGGAGCCTGGATGGACAGAGAGAACCGGATACTACGGAGATGCTGAATATTTATACGCTTCTAGGGTATGCGAAAGAGGGGGCTTTTATTATGGATAAGTGGGTCCCTTTTGCAGATCTCAGGAATGCAAGACCATTTGCGCCGGCGTATCAGATCGGAGAGACGGATGTGTTCAGTGCTACATTTTCCGGCCATGAAAAGGAATTGAGGGAGGCGTTTCAGAAGCTTGACGGCAGGGAACTGCCCCAGGGTGATGTGGGATATGAGATCAGGGCCTTTGACTGTATGCCTATGAGATTCTTTTTCTGGGAACGGGACGAGGAGTTTGAAGCACAGGGAAATATCCTGTTTGATTACAGTGCCACAGATTTCAATCATGTGGAGAGTGCGGTATCCATAGCAGATTCCGGAATCAAAAGGCTTGCGGAGCTTGCCGGGGTTCCGCTCAGGGGGAAATCTTTTCAGATGCGCTGATAACCGAAATATAATAAAACCAATATGAAAAATAAATAATACGAAAGATAATTGCAGTTATCAGAAAAATCGTATATAATGAAGGAATATTTAAGGATTTTGAGACAGTAACTGTCACGAAGGATCTATGAGAAATTTACGAATCCGGAGGTGATGCTCGTGGGGAAAAATGCATCGGGAATGTATGTCATAGATGAGGATTATAAGATTATCAGCTATAACCTGGCAGCACGTGAAATCTATCCGCAGCTGAAGAGGGGCGAGAAATGCTATCACTGTCTGAGAAACAGAGAAACTCCCTGTGAGATCTGTCCGGTCGTTAACGGGATCAAAGGTCCGAAGAATTATCTGGAACCGGGACGGAATATCCTGCGTTCGGTTGATGCTGTGGAGATTCCGCTGGAATCCGGCGGGACAGGACATGCCCTTGTTTTTTCGGATACAGAGACGAATGATGAGATCAGCAGCGGAATGATGGAGAATCCGATTCTTATGGGGATCATTAATGTTCTCGGAAAAATTTTATCAATATCTACTCTGTTGACAGAGAGACTCATAAGGTTCAGGTATGCCGCTTCCAGGGGCAGAGTGGAGCTTATGGGGAGGAGGGACTTCGCAAGGATGAATCCTATGAGAAGATCATGGATATTTATATTGAGAGCAGTGTTGCGGCAGAGGACAGGATCCGGATGCATCAGATGATGGATTTTGAGAAGATATGCCAACGTCTTACAAGGATTCCCCAGTTGATGGTACATTATCGTGTACGCCGAAGCAACGGGAGGATTGAATATTTCTATGTGAAATGTGCCAGGGTAGGAACGGCTGAGGATTTTCAGACCGTGGTGTTTGCTTTTGCCAATGAGGATATGGATGTACGGTACAGTGAGATGGAGGCCATACTGGAACCAGGAGGAACAGCATCCGGAAGAAAACTTCTTATTGTAGTGAATGACGAGACGGATCGGAAAGCGCTTACAGAACATCTGGAGGGCAGTTTTGAGGTTATCACTGCGATGAATGAAGCAGAGGGGATGAAGCGTCTGTCTGAGAATTACAAAACCCTTTCTGCAATTCTTCTTGATATGAGTGTGCCGGTATGCGATGAATTTCAGTTTCTGGAGCTGATCCGTGATGATGTGATGCTGACCTCTGTGCCTGTGATCATCATAACCGGAAGTAACCGGTTGGAGGATGAGGTGCGATGTCTGGAACTGGGAGCAGTGGATTTTGTACGGAAACCGTATAATGTCCGTATATTAAAAAGTAAGATCAACAATGTGATCAAGCTGAGAGAGTCCGTGATGGTACTCTCAGCTCTGGAATATGATGATCTTACAGGGCTTTATATCAGACAGGCCTTTTTCCATCATGCAAAGACGCTAATGCGCTTTAATACGAATCAGGATTTTCATGTGGTGGTGGCAGATATAAAGAACTTTAAATGGATCAACGGAACCTATGGAGAGAAGACCGGTGATCAGGTTCTTACCTATCTGGGAGATACGTATAGAAATCAGGTTCGCTACGGGACGGTGGGTAGATATGGAGGAGACCAGTTTGTAGCCATCATATATGGAAAGAAAGAGATCCGTATGGCAGATATGGAGAAATTTATCCACAGGGTCGAGAGTGGAGCACCGATTCCTAATCTGGTGGTCAACTATGGGGTCTATGAGAATGTGGATAAGACATTGCCTTTTACCCTGATCTGTGACAGGGCTTTTCTGGCCATGAAGAGTATCCGGGATGACTATGAGCACCAGATCGCTTTTTATGATGATGAGATGAGAAAGAGGCATATCCGTAACGGACAGATGGAGAATGCTTTCGTGGAGGCTATACGCAATGAAGAATTCGTAGTCTACCTGCAGCCGAAATACAGTGTGGAGACAGAAGAGATCGTTGGGGCGGAGGCACTGGTGCGCTGGAAGAGAGCGGAAGGAACTATGGTTTCGCCGGGAGAATTTATCCCTCTTTTTGAGAAGGATGGTCTGATCGTACGCCTTGATGAATATGTTTTCCGAAAGGTATGCAGCATCCAGGGGGAACGTATAAGATCTGGGAAAAAGATACTTCCGATTTCGGTGAATCTGTCACGTGCCAGTATCCATTACGATAATATGATCTGTCGTTATGTGAAAATCGTGGAAGAAAATGGCATTCCGTTTTCTTCTGTTCCCATTGAATTGACAGAAACTGCTACGTTGTATAATGATCGGATCAGTAAGCTCATAGAGAAGATGGTGGATGCAGGATTCGAGCTGCATATGGATGATTTTGGCTCCGGCTATTCATCTATGACAAGCCTGAACCAGTTGCCATTCGATACTCTGAAGCTGGATAAAAGTCTGATCGATTACATAGAGAATTTTCGTGGGCAGCAGGTGATCCGTCATACCATTTCGTTGGCACACAGCCTTGGAATGAAGGTTCTTGCCGAGGGCGTGGAGAAAGCAAAACAGGTGGAGATCCTGCGAAGCCTGAGCTGCGATGAGATCCAGGGCTTTTATTATGCACGGCCTTTGCCGTGGGAAAACTTTGAAACAAAGGTTATAAGAGCAAAAGAGGCGTGTAAAAAATGAGAGATCATTTTTACACGCCCTTTTTACAGCTAATGCTTCCGGACCTGTTTTTCAATAAGATAAAGTGCAAAATACAGTAGCATGGCAATGATGCAGAGGATCACGATAGACATCAGGACCCATGTAAGTCTGAATGTCTGGCTTCCGTAAATGATCAGGTATCCCAGGCCTTTTCGTGCACCGATAAATTCTCCGATGATCACGCCTACCAGGCAAAGCCCGATGTTGACCTTCATCACACTCAGGATAAGAGGAACGGAGGAGGGCAGGACGATCTTCAGAAGCTTTTCCTTTTTGTGTCCCCCCAGAGTTTCGATCAGCTTCAGCTTTTCCGGATCTGCCTGGCAGAAACCGGAGTACAGATTGATAACGGAGCCGAAGATGGCTACAGACATGCCGGCGACTACAATGGTACGTTCGTTGGCACCAAGCCATACGATCAGAAGAGGGGCCAGAGCAGATTTCGGGAGACTGTTCAGTACCACCAGACATGGCTCCAGGATCCGTGCGATCCGTCGGGAGCACCAGAGAAGTACTGCGGTTCCTACACCCAGGATCACAACAAAAAAGAAACTGACAAGAGTTTCTGCCAGTGTCACGGCAATATGTGCAAACAGGGACTGATCCCTGCACATGGAAAGAAAGGTCTCTGCGATCAGGGAAGGACTACTGAAGATAAAGGAATCGATCCATCCAAGATCAGAGGATATTTCCCAAAGTCCCATAAACAGAACAAAAAGAAGTGTCCGTGCAGCCAGGATAATGTTTTTTCTTTTTTTGCCGTGCAAGATATTGTTTCTGCTGTCTGGAAATTTCAGGCATTTTCATTGAGCTCCTTTCCATATGATGTTAAAATATTTTTTTAAAATCCGGAGCATTTCTGGAGGAGAGGGGAGTGCGGTCGCTGATATCCAGATCGATATCAATGATCTTTCGTACAGTGGCAGGACGTGCAGAAGGATCAGTACCCGGTCGGCCATACTGATGGCTTCGGAGATGTCATGAGTGACCAGGATCGCAGGTTTGCCGGAGCTTTTGAGGATTTTTCCGATATCATCACTGACATTTAAGCGGGTCTGGTAATCCAGAGCGGAAAATGGTTCGTCCAGAAGAAGGAGCTCCGGTTCCAGCACCAGGGTCCGGATCAGAGCGGCACGTTGGCGCATACCGCCGGAAAGCTGGGAAGGGCGGGCATCACGGAAACGGTCCAGACCGTAGGTCTGAAGAAGGGCTTCTGCATGTGCCAGCTTTTCAGGTGTGAGCTCTTTCCGGATCTCCAGGCCGAGAAGGATGTTTTTGTAGATGCTCCGCCATTCCAGAAGATGATCCTTCTGGAGCATATATCCTACAGCGGCACTGCCGGAGGATACCGGCCGGCCTCCCAGAGTAATGGAACCGTGCTCAGGAGTGAGCAGGCCGGCAATGAGATTCAGAAGAGTGGATTTTCCGCATCCGGAAGGTCCTACAATGGACAGAAATTCACCGGGCATCAGATCAAAGGATATATGAGAAAGGCGGGTGTCTCACCGGACAATGTGTGATAAGAGAGACACACGTCCCGCACTTTCAGGACAGGATTCATGGATGTTGCCTCCTTTTCGTAGATAATGATATAATATTATCATATGTCTGAAACATGAGAAGGCCAATGGCAGAGATGCATACTTTGATGTCTGCCTGAAAACAGTCATAGAGAAAGGAATTACAAACATTGAACAAGAGAAACTACCAGAAAGAACTGGATAAACTGATTGAAAGAAACCAGAAAGAAGGGAAAACCCCCAGACTTTTTCTGCATGCCTGCTGTGCGCCATGCAGCAGCTATGTGATGGAATATCTATCGCAGTATTTTGAAATCACGATATTTTTTTATAATCCCAATATCGCACCGGTGGAGGAATATTCACACCGCGTGGCTGAGATCCGCCGCCTGATCGGGGAGATGGAATTTGTCCATCCGGTAACTCTTATGGAGGCCGGTATGACCCGAAGGAATTTTATGAAATGCAAAAGGCCTGGAAGATGTTCCGGAAGGAGGAGAACGGTGCTTTCGGTGTTACCGCCTGCGGATGGAAGAGGCGGCAAAGCTGGCGAAGGAGGGCGGATATGATTATTTCACCACAACATTAAGTATCAGTCCGCTGAAAAATGCACAGAAGATCAATGAGATTGGCGAGGAGCTGGCAGAAATCTATAAAGTGCCACATCTGACTTCAGATTTTAAGAAAAAGAATGGCTACAAGCGTTCTATTGAACTGTCTCATGAGCATGCTCTGTACCGGCAGAATTACTGCGGCTGTGTATTTTCAAAGAAAGAAGCCATGGACAGAGAACGGCTGGTTACTGAGAACCGAGTGAACAGTAACAACGGCTGAAGACAGCAAACGTATAATTATGAAAAACTTTGCATTTTTATAAAAATATGTTACACTAACACAGAAAAGTGCAGACGTTCGGGAGACGGAGCTCGTGTATGTCCGGATAAGATAGTTCTGCCGCAAAAAAGAAAAGTGAGGAAGAATTAATATGGCACAGTTATGGGGAGGCCGTTTCACAAAAGAAACGGACAAGCTGGTTTACAATTTTAACGCATCCATTTCCTTTGATCAGAAATTTTACAGACAGGATATCCGCGGAAGCAAGGCACATGTTGCCATGCTTGCAAAGCAGGGGATCCTGACAGAGGAAGAAAAGAAGCAGATCACAGAAGGACTGGACGGTATCCTTGCAGACGTGGAAGCAGGAAAGCTGGAGATCACAGCGGAGTATGAGGATATCCACAGCTTCGTGGAGGCGAATCTGATCGATCGTATCGGAGACGCCGGAAAGAAGCTTCATACAGGGAGAAGCCGTAATGACCAGGTAGCTCTGGATATGAAGCTTTATGTCCGCGACGAGATCGATGAGACAGATAAGGAACTGAAGGACCTTCTTCTTGCCCTGCAGAAGATCATGGAAGAGAATGTTCACACCTACATGCCGGGATTTACTCACCTTCAGAAGGCACAGCCGGTAACTCTGGCACACCATGTAGGCGCATATTTTGAGATGTTCCGCAGAGATCGTGACAGACTTTTTGATATCCGTAAGAGAATGAATACCTGTCCGCTTGGAGCGGGAGCACTGGCAGGAACCACTTATCCGCTGGATCGTGCCTATACTGCAGAACTTCTCGGCTTTGATGCACCAACCAGAAACAGTATGGATTCCGTATCTGACAGAGATTATGTCATTGAGCTTCTCAGTGCATTCTCTACGATCATGATGCATCTGAGCCGCTTTTCAGAGGAAATCATTCTGTGGAATTCCAATGAGTACCGTTTCGTTGAGATCGATGACGCATACAGCACAGGCAGCAGTATCATGCCACAGAAGAAGAATCCGGATATCGCAGAGCTTGTTCGTGGAAAAACGGGCCGTGTTTATGGAGCGCTGACATCTATTCTTACAACCATGAAGGGAATCCCGCTTGCATACAACAAAGATATGCAGGAAGACAAGGAGCTGACCTTTGATGCCATCGACACCGTAAAGGCTGTATCGCCCTGTTTACCGGCATGGTTTCCACTATGCAGTTCAACAAAGCCAACATGGAGGCAAGTGCAAAGAGAGGCTTTACAAACGCCACAGACGCAGCAGACTATCTGGTTAACCACGGTGTACCGTTCCGTGATGCTCACGGCATCGTCGGAAGACTGGTCCTTCTCTGTCTGGATAAGGGAATCTCTCTGGATGAGCTTCCGCTTTCCGAGTACAAAGAGATCAGTCCTGTGTTTGAGGAGGACATCTATGAAGCCATCAGTATGAAGACCTGCGTGGAAAAACGTGTGACTCTGGGAGCGCCGGGACCGGACGTGATGGAGCAGGTGATCGCTCAGAATAAAGAATATCTTGAAAAAAATTAAGATAATGCTTGCATTTTAGGAAAAATTGGTATAGTATTTACAGAAAAGACAAATGTGTGCCATGGAGGGACACAAGATGAGGAGAGTTTTATTATGAGTGAAAAGCTTAAAGTCGGTATTTTAGGTGCAACTGGAATGGTTGGTCAGAGATTCATTTCTCTTCTGGAGAATCACCCGTGGTTTGAGGTGGTTACTGTAGCGGCAAGCCCGAGAAGCGCAGGCAAGACCTACGAGGAGGCTGTAGGCGGCAGATGGAAAATGGATACTCCGATGCCGGAGGCAGTAAAGAAGCTGGTTGTTATGGATATCCACGAGGTTGAGAAGGTTGCAGCTACTGTTGACTTTGTATTTTCCGCAGTTGATATGACGAAGGATGAGATCAAGGCGATCGAGGAAGAATATGCAAAGACAGAGACACCGGTTGTGTCCAACAACAGCGCACACCGCTGGACACCGGACGTTCCGATGGTAGTTCCGGAAATCAATCCGGAGCACTTCGAGGTTATCGAATTCCAGAAGAAACGTCTCGGAACAAAACGCGGCTTTGTAGCTGTTAAACCGAACTGCTCTATCCAGAGCTACGCTCCGGTACTTACCGCATGGAAAGAGTTCGAGCCGTATGAAGTAGTTGCCACTACATACCAGGCTATTTCCGGAGCAGGAAAAACCTTCAAGGACTGGCCGGAGATGGAGCACAACATCATTCCGTACATCGGTGGTGAGGAAGAGAAGAGTGAGAAGGAGCCATTAAGACTCTGGGGCAAGATCGAGGACGGCGTGATCGTTCCGGCTACCACACCTGTCATCACATGCCAGTGTGTACGTGTTCCGGTCCTCAACGGACATACAGCAGCTGTATTTGTTAAATTCCGCAAGAAACCTACCAAAGAGCAGCTGATCCAGAAGCTGGTTGAGTTTAAGGGACTTCCGCAGGAGCTTGAGCTTCCAAGCGCTCCGAAGCAGTTCATCCAGTATCTTGAGGAGGACAACCGTCCGCAGGTACAGATGGATGTGAACTATGAGAATGGAATGGGAGTATCTGTAGGACGTCTTCGTGAGGATACTGTTTATGATTACAAGTTCATCGGACTTTCCCATAACACAGTAAGAGGTGCCGCAGGCGGAGCAGTTCTCTGTGCAGAAACTCTGAAAGCGAAAGGATATATCCAGGCTAAATAAGAACTGGATCCTTTACAGGAAATAAAGAAAATCATCAGAAACGGGATATCGGTTTTTCCGGTGTCCTGTTTTTGCGTGTGTGGAAGGAACAAAGGAGATATGCGCAGAAAAGTAATTACTACAGTTGTGACATTTTCCACAACCACGGCTGCCATGAAAATGGAAAAAACGGCCAGGGAATCTGAATTTTCAGGAAGACTGATCCCGATCCCTTCAGAGATCAGTGCCCAATGCGGACTGGCATGGAAATGCGTGGAGCAATCAGAGGAGGAAACAGAAAAATTCCTGAAAAAAAAGGAACTGGCCTGGGATGGCATCTACCGTGTTCTGGTATAAAAAGGATATTGTTTGTTGTATGTAACAAAACAGAAATTTTTGAAAATTTTCGCATTTTTATTGTTAAATAATTGGTAAAGTGTTACAATATAACAAGCAGATTTCCGGAAAGCGTGTTGCTGTGAACAAAGAAGCAGCAACAAAGTGCCACGCTTGCTAAAAATATGTGGAGGTGCTATTTATGAACAGGGAGGATGTAGAGAAACTGTCAACCGCTGCGAAGGGTAAGATAAACTTACTGAACAGCAATTTCGGAAAATACTTTATGCGGGCGATCATGGCCGGATTTTTTATTGATGTGGCGATGATCTACAGTAACGTTGTTGGAAATGTATTTTCCAAGACATTCCCGGAATGGGGGAAATTCCTTGGAGCCATCGTGTTCTCCATTGCGGTCCTGCTGATCGTAATGGTAGGAGGAGAGCTGTTTACCGGTAACAATCTGGTAATGGCTTTTGGTGCGTATGACAAGAGCGTATCATGGAAAGATGTTGGAAAGGTCTGGGGAATCAGTTACATCGGCAATTTTGTGGGATGCCTGATCCTGGCGCTGATCTTTGTAGGTGCCGGAGCGTCCGGTACAGCAGATTATTTTGCCGGATTTATAAACGGAAAACTGAGTATTCCGGCAGGACAGATGTTTTTCCGTGCGGTACTTTGTAATTTCTTCGTCTGTCTTGCAGTTCTCTGCGGCATTAAGCTGAAGAGTGAGTCAGGCAAGTTCCTGATGATCGTGATCTGTATTTCAGGTTTCGTTGTCAGCGGATTTGAGCATTGTATTGCAAATATGGGTATTTTTACAGTTGCATTCTGTATGGTGCCAGGATTGTCTGTCGGCGCTATGCTTAAAAGCATGGTGATCGTAACACTGGGAAATATAGTTGGCGGAGCTGTGCTTCTGGCATGGCCGCTTAGAAAGATGAGTGCAGATAAATAGTATGGCAAAGGCTTTATACATAGCGGAGAAGCCCAGCGTGGCACAGGAATTTGCAAAGGCTTTGAAGATCAACGGTCAGAGAAAAGACGGATATCTGGAATCTGATGATTCTGTGGTAACCTGGTGTGTAGGACACCTGGTTACCATGAGCTATCCCGAAAAATATGATATCAAGTTTAAAAGGTGGAGTTTTGATACCCTGCCTTTTTTGCCGCGCGAATTTAAATATGAAGTGATACCCGGGGTCAAAAAGCAGTTCGAGATCGTAAAAGGGCTGCTGAACCGGCCGGATGTGGATACCATTTATGTGTGTACCGACTCCGGACGTGAGGGTGAATATATCTACCGTCTGGTAGCCCAGATGGCAGGAGTAAGGGGAAAAGTCCAGAAACGTGTGTGGATCGATTCCCAGACAGAGGAAGAAATCTTAAGAGGGATCCGTGAAGCGAAGGATATCTCGGAGTATGATAATCTGGCAGCATCTGCGTATCTCCGCGCAAAGGAAGATTATCTTATGGGAATCAATTTTTCCAGAGTTCTGACCTTGCGCTACGGAAGCAGTGTCACCAATTATCTCCATTCCAAATATCAGGCCATTGCAGTTGGGCGTGTGATGACCTGCGTTCTTGGCATGGTGGTGCGGAGAGAACGGGAGATCCGTGTCTTTGTGAAGACACCCTTCTACCGTGTCCTTGGCAGCATTGGACTTGCAGGCGAAAATTTTGATGGTGAATGGAGAGCTGTGGAAGGCAGCCGGTATTTCCAGTCCCCGTATCTTTATAAAGAAAACGGCTTCAGGAAAAAAGAGCATGCACAGATGCTGATTGATCAGCTGATGGTGAACCAGCCCCTTTCTGTATTGTGGAAAAGGTGGAACA
>ENA-OQCE01000022-OQCE01000022.1-human-gut-metagenome-genome-assembly--contig:-NODE-22-length-59197-cov-4.135500_pt1 | contig 59197 bp, 46 predicted proteins | sample MGYA00242495_ERZ504572 | MGnify/ENA primary metagenome ERZ504572 (study PRJEB26092, sample SAMD00036228) | human gut metagenome | host: Homo sapiens | study: EMG produced TPA metagenomics assembly of... | reverse complement strand
GGCATTTCCTAACTTTTCTCGAAATAATAAAAATACCAACCAACCAAACTGCTGATTGGTTGAATACGTCGAATATTTACAAAATAAGAAGTTACTCGGCAGGCGTCGCCTCTCCTGCATCTCTTTTGACCCAATGGTGCGTGGTTGCAACGAATTTTACCACCTCGAACAACTTCTTATTTATTGTATCTAAAGTATATAGTATTTATTCCTTTTTGTAAAGGATTTCTTTATTTCTGAGGTAATTCTGTAAACGTTTTTCACTTATTTCCCAACAAGATATAACCGAATTTTTATATCCAGCATTATCTTACGATGCGCAAATTCGCAACACCATTTGAGCATATTCCTCTTTTGTTTTTATCCTTTTAACCACAAGCCCTGTATTTTTATGTTTATCTTTAATAATAAAATCCGGGGCAGATATGATATCATTCAAATAATCTGTAACTTCTTTATATACTTCTGGGTGTCTATCCAAAATATGCTGAAGCTGATTATCTGTAATAATAACTTCATCCGTTACGATATCTTCGGTTATACAACTATATATGCTTTTATTAATTCTACCAATGGTATGCACTTTTGATACCTCTTTTACATTAGATGCTGACGATCGGAAAATTAACTAACAGAATGCTGGGGACGGCTTGAATTCCAACGCTCTCCGTGCTATACTAACCCACGTTACAAAAACCCGAAAAATAAGTCTTACAAGGGTTTCGCCGATTTCCGGCGTAAGCCAAATACCTGCGGTATTTGACTCTCGCGACATTCGCCAAATGGATGTGCAAGCACCTCCACATGGCTCATTGTTTCGCGGAAAATGAATCGTGTGTTCGTGACCTTCCACACGTAAAACAAAACTAAAGGAGAATTGAAAAATGAAAACAACTCAACAAAGCAAAGTGCTTTTCATGGCACAGGCGGCGATGATCGCCGCAATCTACGTCGTACTGACTATGCTCGGCGCATCTTTTGCATTCGGAGAAGTGCAGATCCGCTTTTCGGAAGCGCTGACAATTCTGCCCGCAATCACACCTGCGGGAATTCCCGGAGTATTTTTAGGATGTCTTATCAGCAACATATTAGGCGGAGCAATCTTGCCGGATATTATTTTCGGAAGCATCGCCACATTGATCGGAGCTTTATTTACATGGCAGCTTCGCAATAAAAGCAAATATTTAGCGCCGGTTCCTCCGATCATCGCAAACGCGCTCATCGTTCCGTTTATTTTAAAATACGGTTATGCAGTTCCTCTTCCGATCCCGTTTATGATGCTGACAGTAGGTCTGGGGGAAGTGATCTCCTGCGGAGTTCTCGGAATGATACTGTACACAGCACTGAATAAATATAAAGGGGTTTTATTTAAACCTTCCATATCATAAAATATTCTAAAGCATGCGGCAGTTCAGCTTGCGTCATTCGCAAAACTCATTCGCAAAACGCACTCCGCGCTTATTGCGGCCAAACATCTGAAGCGCTGCTAACATACGATACAAAAAATATCCGTGAGATACGTTTTTCGCATCCCACGGATATTTTTTATCACTTATATTTACCTTTCCGGTATGTGCCGCGCCAATCAACTTCCTGAGGAAAGTTCTCCTTTTATCATCTGATGTATCCGATAAATGTGTTTCCGCCTGCTTCTGTCATATTTTCCATTTCGCTCATGCCGACTGTATATGATTCTCCTGTACTCGGATCTACATATGTGATATCCGTCATCGTATATCCTGTCAAAAGCACCGCATGTGCCGATTCCAATATCGCGATCATCGGACACCCGCGATTGATCACATATAACATCTGATCGAGAGAACAGCCTGTCAGATCAAGCCGCTGTGCATGATACTGTTCCATATAACGCTCACACGCATCAAGAGAACTTTCTCCTTCTTCACATTGAAACTTACCTGCTTCTGTTGAATAAACAAGATCCCGGTTTCCTTTCTCCCATACATATTTTTGCTCGGAAGAAATTACAACTCCCGAAACCTGCTCTGCCTTTTGAACCGCATACCCTGCTTTGTTATAGACAGCCGCCAGTTCTCCCATGCCGTAAACATAATATTTTTCTTCTTTCTCTTTCCCTTTCAGCTCAATCGTCAGCGTTTTTTTGCCCGGCTGATATATCGGTTTTTCATTCTGTTTTTGTTTCTTTTTCACTCCGTCCGCAAATGTAAAACGCATCTGTTTTCCTGTGTTTTCCGATACATATGTTTCAAAAACAATCTTCGACTCTTTACGTTCCTCATTGTTCGTAACATATTCCTGCTTTGTGGAATTATATGTTTCTCCGTCTTTTATAACGCGGTTAAAAGTCAGCAGATTCCCGTCGATGAGCACATCCGTCGTATAAATACTTTGTTCTGTGAAATTATACTGCGCAGCTTCTTTATTCTTAGAGTTTCTGATCTGCACTTCGTACATCGGTGTGATCTCTTCGCCTGATACCGTGATCCCTGTATCGGCAGGATTTACCTTTCCATATATAAAATCTCCGTTGATAAACCCAAGAGGGCGCAGGTTTTCCCCATCTTCCGCTTTGATCGTATAATCCTCTCCGCTCTTTAAGTTCATTATATGAAGCGTCGCGGACTTATCTGTTTTCCCTCCGGTCTGATACACCATAAGATGACCGTCATCTGAAACGGCATACCGTTCGTCAGTAAGATTCTCCGCAAGCACTTTCTTCTCATCTTTCTTCAGATCGATCCGATATAAAGTTCCGTCTGCAAGAACGTGCAAAAGGGAAGTACTCTGATTATAATATACCATCTTACCAAGCTCATCTTCTGCGATGGCAAACGATTTCGTACTTGTAATAAATGCCTTTTCCTCAATCTTATTTTCAGCCGCATCATAATAATAAATGCCGACGCCGACCTCGCCTTCGTGGCTGCCGCGCGCCATATACCCGTAAACGGCAAACGTAATATTATTTTTATTATCAATGCCGATCACACGCACCGCATGCTGATCATTCTCTCCCCGCGTATCTCTGCCTTCCTGATCTGGCATGGAAAATACTTTTGTCAGATTTCCTTTTTTCGACTCATACAGCCATAATTCACCGGCCTGCACAAACGCGGCGGAAGTCTGGTCTTTATTGATCTCATAGGAAATATCCTTCGGAATAATGCCAAGTATGATTCCGTTTTCATCAAAATCACTTTCTCTTCCGTCAAATACTTGTTCCATATTCCGGTTATAGTCGAGCAAATAGATCGTATCTACGAGAAATCTCACCCGGAAAAACTCTTTCACGTTATAGATGCTTTCCGCTCCCTCTTCGTCCGTACAGGAAACTTTATATTTTGCGAGTATAGAAGTATATACCGTATTACTTTCTTTTATATCCCACTCCACATCTCCGATCACGGAGGGCTTCATATCTCCCCATTGTATATGCGTAATATCTGAATGAATATTTACCGTTTGATATGTCGTATTATCGCTCTTTTCATCCGGCTCTAAATATGCCGTAAGTTCCTCTGTCGCTTCTTTATTCAACGCTTTTGTATGAAAATCTTTTGCAAATGCAAGGCACTGATCAGTCGTGACTTCTTTCGGTCGTACAATGCGGGTATAATATCCCGCCGTCTTTCCGTTTTGAGACAGCGGCGTATCAAGCGTCACTTTCAAAACTGCCTCCGGCTCTTCCGATGACAAGATCCCTTTCAAGTCCAGTTCTGCCTGCGAAGTTTCTTTCACTATATCCGCTTTGCCTTCTGCATGTTTCTTCGTTCCGTCAAGCGAATATACCTCATATTTAAGTTTATCGATCTTATTTCCGTATTTTTCTACTTTTACAGTCAATGAACCGTCGCTTTTAAGCGGAGTGATCGTATCACGTACAGCAGGTATCTCCATCTTGTTTACATAACCAAAAAGCGGATTCACTTCTGTTTCTCCGACATAAAAAGAAATCTCAGGCAGAGATGCAGCCCCCATGTCGCGGCCTCATCCGACACATCTTTGTTGATCACAAGGCTTGAAATAATGACCGCGGCACAAAAAACAACGATCAAAATACCTGCTTTCATTATTTTTTTCTTCATTCTTTGTAATTCTCCCCTTTATCTGCCAACAATCTCCCCAACGTCGGCTCTATCTGCAAAAAACGTTCACATTTTTCAATCGCTGTTCCCGCGCTTTTTTTCGTAACTCTTTTCTCATCCGCTCTGACCGCCCGAAGCAAAATATTTTTCGGAGTGTGCTCCATATCGATAAACTCAAGTACCTGCGTATCATATCCCGCAGCTTCTAAATATTTTGCTCTCAATCCGTCCGTCACAAGCGCCGCAAACCTCTCCCTCAAAAGTCCGTAATCCATGATCGGATCCAGACATCCGTCATAACACTGCGTCTTATCGCTTTCGCGAATTGTCCGTTCACTTCGTGCTGACAGCACGGAACCGATAATATAACTTTGGCATTCCAACCGATCGCTTTTGCAAGCGCATAATCTGTCGCCGTATCACATGCATGAAGCGTCACGACGACATCCACCTCGTTCACTCCTTCATAATCCGCAATATCTCCTACGAGAAAATGCAGTTTCTCATACCCATATTTTTTTGCAAGTCCGCTACACCGGCGAATCACATCTTCCTTCAGATCGAGTCCGATCACATGAATGTCAAACCCTTTCAGTTCTTTCAAATAATAATACATCGCAAACGTAAGGTATGATTTTCCACAGCCGAAGTCGAGAATTGTCAATTCACGTCCTTTGTCAAGCTGTGGAAGGATATCTTCTATAAATTCAAGAAAACGGTTGATCTGGCGAAACTTATCCGTTTTCGTCCGAACGATCTTCCCTTCTTCTGTCATAACTCCGAGATCATTTAAAAACGGAACAAAAGTTCCTTCTTCTAATATATAGCGTTTCTTCCTGTCATGTGAAAGCTCTGCCGGAGGCGCCGCGCTTTTTCGGTTTTTCCGCTTGATCGAAATTTTCCTTTCTTGCTCACAAGAACCGTATATTCCGCCTGAACAGTCTCGATCTGCATCTGCCGGAAATTTTCCATATGACCTGCCAGTATTTCCGCTGCATCTTTGCAGTTTATGTTTTCATGAAACGCCTGCGTCTTCGTAAACTTTTCTACCTGAAACATGAAATCGCCGTTTTTCTCAAGAGGACGGACTTTCGCTTTCACGACGCCGTCCTTCGTCCTCGGATTGCTGAGCACCGCACGGATAAATTCTCTGTTTAAAACTTGTTTCAGCAACTCAAAAATTTCTTTCATCTTCCAACCTCTGCCCGTATTCGCTTTCAATGATCTAACCGCGATCCTCCACAAGAAATCCCTTATTTCTCAACATATCCTCAATCAGATCCAATGTCTCTTCACTGTCAGCTTCTACTTTATGGTAATGATAATCCGAAGTAATATTTTTCAGCGGACTCGACTTTCCGTTCTGAATATCATCCATAAATTCCGTCACTTTTCTGCGGGATGTAATGTTGATCTCAGCTTCCATATGCCCGTAAACTCTGTGGTTGACCATCACATTGCGCACGATCCCGCCCAGATCGATGATCTCTGTCAGCTCTTCTTCAACCTGCGCATCTGTATGCTTCACTTTGAACACACGGCTTACTGCTGCCGGCTCATTGATAATATACCCCCTGTTCGTAGAGATGATATCATATCCGGCTGCCCGTATAAGCGCTATGTCCTGCACGATCACCTGACGGCTTACGTCATATGCCGCCGCCAAAACTTTCCCCGCAACAGGCGTCGTGCTGTTTCTGATCTGATCTACAATCTGTTTTCTTCTGTCAGAGCCTGTCATCTGACATCCTCCTTAACAGGATGCAGGTTTTTCATCGAAATGTCAAGTATCGGAGAAGAATGTGTTAAAGCTCCGCTTGAAATATAATCAACGCCAAGACCTGTCAGACGTGCAATATTCTCTTTCGTTACATTTCCCGAACATTCCGTTTCAGCTCTTCCGTCAATGATTCTGATTGCTTCCTGCATTTCTTCTGTCGTCATATTATCAAGCATGATAATATCTGCGCCTGCCTCTACAGCCTCTTTTACCATGTCGAGAGTTTCCACTTCAATCTCAATCTTGCGGACAAACGGCGCATATTCCTTCGCCATTTTTACAGCCTGTGCAACTCCTCCTGCCGCTCCGATGTGATTATCCTTCAGCAAAACTCCGTCCGACAGATTATATCTGTGATTATATCCGCCGCCTGTCGTAACTGCATACTTCTCAAAAACACGCATATTCGGCGTCGTTTTCCTCGTATCTAAAAGTTTCGTTTTCGTACCTTCCAGAAGTTTTGCCACAGAATGTGTATATGTTGCGATCCCGCTCATTCTTTGCAGATAATTAAGAGCCACACGCTCGCCGGAAAGAAGCACTCTGATATCGCCCTTCACCTTTCCCATAAGCTGTCCTGATTTTACCTCATCTCCGTCCTTACAGTAAAGCTCTGTTTTCGTATTTTCATCTAAAAGTTCAAACACCCTTGAAAATACGTCCAGTCCAGCAATAATCCCGTCCTCTTTGCAGATCAGGTCAACCTCTCCCGGAACGGCTTCTTTCATCACTGCGTTTGTACTGACATCTTCACTTGAAATATCTTCTTTTAATGCCTCCATGATCAAATGATCGGCCTGTAATTTCATTGTAATTTTATTCACGTTTCCACTCCTTTTTTCGTTCTCTCCCGCCTGCTTTGCGGCGGTATCCGTTTTTTCTCTTCCGATCTTCTGCGCCGCCCTTTTTGCGAACACAAGGCTTTCCAGCAAAGAATTGCTTGCCAGACGATTTGCTCCGTGAACTCCGTTGCAGCTCGTCTCTCCTGCCGCAAATAACCGTTCCATAGAAGTCTGACTATCGCTGTCCACCCAGATGCCTCCCATAAAATAATGCTGAGCCGGAACAACCGGAATCGGCTCTTTCGTCACATCGTACCCTTCTTCTTTACAACGTCTGTATATATTCGGAAAATGACTCAATATCGACTCTGTTCCTATATTCTCCATAGACAGCCACACATGATCTGTTCCGTCTTTTTCCATCTGTTCGCGAATCGCTTTTGTAACGACATCCCGCGGAAGCAATTCATTTACAAAACGATTTCCCTCTTTATCAAGCAGAACAGCTCCTTCTCCCCGCACTGATTCCGAAATCAGAAATCTCCGCCCCGGCTTCTTAGAATAAAGCGTTGTCGGATGAATCTGAACATAATCGGTATGTTCCAGTCTGATTCCGTGTTTTTTCGCAATTTCAAGAGCATCTCCCGTCAAATGCGGAAAATTTGTGGAATGACGGTACAATCCTCCGATTCCGCCGCTTGCAACGATCGTATACGCTGAGCGAACTGCCCGGCTCGTTCCGTCTTGTTCCTGCATGACAACGCCTCTGCATACTCCGCCTTCCTCTATAATATCCGTCATTGTCGTATATTCAAAAATCTCTACATTGTCAAGCTCTTTCACCCGCGCCAAAAGTTTTCCCGTAATTTCTTTTCCTGTAATATCCTCATGAAATAAAATCCTCGGACTTGAATGCGCCCCTTCTCTTGTATACTCATATGTACGAGAAATATCACTGTCACCGATGACATCATCACTATGCTCTGTCCTGCGTTCAAATTCAACGCCGTACCCGATCAGTTCCCTGATGATCTCCTGCGAACTGCGGATCATAATATCGACCGATTCTTTTCGGTTCTCATAATGCCCCGCACGCATCGTATCTTCAAAATAACTGTCATAATCACTTTCATCGCGCAAAACGCAGATTCCGCCCTGTGCCAAAAATGAATCGCTGCTCTCCAGATCCGCTTTGGTAATCATCATAATTTTAAAATCACGCGGCAGATTCAATGCCGCAAATAATCCTGCGACTCCTGTTCCGACAATGACCACATCGACCTGATCTTGTTTTTCTTTTATTTTTTCCATATCCACTTCCCTTAGCGCCCCTAATCTTACCTTACTATTCCTTAATTATATCTTTCATTTTCACCTGTTATTTTGCCAGATCAAGCATCTTTTCCAACGGTTTCTTTGATTCGGCACGAAGAGCTTCGTCCATCTGAACTTCATTTTCACCTGTTCTCAAAACATGAGCGATCTTTTCCAGAGTGATCATTTTCATATCTTCACAGACCGGTTCTGTTTTTGTAAAATAGAACTTTTTATTCGGATATCTTTTTTCAAGCTCATATCTCACACCGTTTTCCGTGCAGATGATAAATTCCTCAGCGTCGCTCTTTCCCACACGATCAATAATGCCGGACGTGCTTCCGATATAATCCGAAAGATCAAGAAGCGACTTCGGACATTCAGGATGCGTCAGCACTTCCGCTTCCGGATGCTCCGCTTTCGCCTGCTTTAATTCCTCTATTTTTACCGTCTCGTGAATCGGACAATATCCTTCGTTGTATACAAAATTCTTCTCCGGCGTCTGCTCCGCCACAAAATGCGCCAGATTTCTATCCGGAATAAAGAAAATGTTTTTGTTAGGAAGTGCCTTTACAATCCGAACCGCATTTGCCGAAGTTACGCATACATCCGATAATCTTTTCAGTTCTGCCGTTGAATTAATATAGCAGACAACCGCAAGATCATCATACTTCTTCCGCATCGCACGGATCGTCTCCTCATCTGCATATGCGCCATCGCACAGTCCGCTTTTGCATCCGGCATAAGAACCGTCTTCTGAGGATTCAGCACTTTCGCACTTTCGCCCATAAACGAAACGCCGCAGAACACAATCGTCTGCTCCTCCAACTCTACTGCCACCTTGCTCAGGTAAAAAGAATCGCCGATATAATCTGCAATTTCCTGAACTTCCGGTCTTACATAATAATGCGCCAGTATGACCGCGTTTTTTTTCCTTCTTCAACTGTTCGATCTCTTCTCTAATCGTCATTCGTATACCCTTTCCCGCATGAAATCCATACGCCTTTGTTTCTGTCGTGATGCTCATTATAACACTTGAGTTTACAAATGACAAGACAGTTGTGCCGCTCGCCTTTTGCAAAAAAGAATCCCGAAAAACATTAGTCTTTCGGGATCTCTCAAGAGGCGCAGACCGGATTTGAACCGGTGAATCAGGGTGTTGCAGACCCACGCCTTACCACTTGGCTACTGCGCCTTATTCATATATATACTACACATAGTAAAATAATATGCATAGTTTTATCATTCTTTTCGCAACAATACTTCTGTTGTCCGAATGATAAATGACCCCGACGGGAATCGAACCCGTGTTACCGCCGTGAAAGGGCGATGTCTTAACCGCTTGACCACGGGGCCATTGTTTTCTAGTTCTGTAGCAGAACCGTTTTTAATATTATCATATAACTTTTATAATTGCAAGTCTTTTTTTTCTTATTCTGTCAATTTTTTTTACTAAAATTTTTTACAGTTTTTTACGATTTTTTAAAGCTCATTTTTTATAGCTTTTTTGAAAACATTTCTTACGTTCCATATTCTATTGTTTATCTTTAATCTACACTGCAAAACTGCCGGCAGGATAAATCCCGCCGGCAGAAAAATCTGTATTTTACTTTTTATAACTGATCACCGTTCGTCAATCAAAACAACCGTTTCATTAAGAACGTTTTCTGCGTGATCTAAGAGTTACAGCAACTGCAGCGCCTGCTATACCAAGACATGCAATCCACAGCGCTATGTTTGTTGTATCACCTGTCTGAACTGCTCCGCCTTTGTTCGGCTGCTGTGGCTCATCTTTTATTTTCTCAAAACGAGCCTCAATCTTAATACCGTTCAGTTCTTTTGTGATTGGTGTATCGAAGTCAAACTTCTTATCTCCCACAAACCATCCGAGGAATTTGTATCCCTCTTTTGTCGGGTCTGCCGGTTTTGTCAGTTTTTCTCCGTCTTTTACTTTGACTTCTTTTCCGTTAAGTGTCACTGTCCATTCTTTCTCACCCGGTGTCGGTGTGTCGATCTTCTCAAAACGAGCTTCGATCTTAATACCGTTCAGTTCTTCTGTGATCGGTGTATCGAAGTTAAACTCTTTATCTCCTACAAACCATCCGAGGAATTTGTATCCCTCTTTTGTCGGATCTGCCGGTTTTGTCAGTTTTTCTCCGTCTTTTACTTTCACTTCGTTTCCGTCAAGCGTCACTGTCCAAAATTTCTCTTCCGGTGTCGGTTCGTCGATTTTCTCAAAACGAGCTTCGATCTTAATACCGTTCAGTTCTTCTGTGATCGGTGTATCGAAGTTAAACTCTTTATCTCCTACAAACCATCCGAGGAATTTATATCCTTCTTTTGTCGGTCTGCCGGTTTTGTCAGTTTTTCTCCGTCTTTTACTTTTACTTCTTTTCCGTCAAGTGTCACTGTCCAAACTTTCTCTTCCGGTGTCGGAGCATCTGTTTTTGAAAGGAACATCTCTATAATGCCGACCTTAGCATCTGACCACTCAATTTTCACATCAAGAAGCACTGTCTCATTCGGAAGAACAAACTCATTCACTGTCTTGCCCAGTGTTCCGACAGGTTTCCATGTATCTGCTTCTGCTAATGTTCTCACACTTACAGTTGCATTTGAAATCGAATCTGCTCTCTGAACAATCTTAATCTTATTGCGGTCATTCTTCTCTGATACATGATAAACAAGGTTTCCGCTCTTTTCTGCCGGAACAAATGATGTCGCAAGATTCATATCTGACATATAAGAGAATTTTCCGTTTTGTGTATCGAGACATGAGCTTTCATATGTCGGATCGTTTTCACTCGGAACATACGCTCCGTCATTGATCTCAAGCTCGCTGAAGCGAACCCACTTGTCAGAACCGACTTTTGTTCTTGTTACCTCGAATTTCAGGTAACGTGCATCTTTGTTAATGTTTGTTGCTTCTTTTGTATTATAAGAAGTTTCATGATTCGGAAGCACCGCTCCGATCTCATCAGTATCATTCGCTTCTCCGTTATTTGGTCCATCCTGTGAACCGAGAGTCATGATTTCTTCCCATGTCTCTCCGTCTGTAGATACAGAGAATTTACCATGTCTGATATAGTCATGCTCGCTATCCTCGCAGACAGCTTTGAACTTATCGAAGTGGATTGTCTGTCCGAGATCGTATACGAACCAAACGCCTTCGTTCTGTGATGTCTGATAAACAGCCTCTGTTGCTCTGTTTCCGTCGAACGCTTTCTCAGGATCTGTGATCGTATAATTTCCGCTTTTTGAATGCAGTGATTTTTCTTTGAACTCTACCGTATTTATAACGAATTGTTTCAAATTGAATTTCACATCATCATTCGTCTTGTTGATCAGTCTGATATATCTTGCATCTCCCGGTTTCTTTGCATCATATGTTGTCCACTCATATGCATTGAGAGATGTTTCAAGGGTAAGCTTGTCTGCATTTTCAAGATTCTTCTGAATATCTTTAATCTCATGAATGCGGTCTAATTTTAAGCCGATATACTGATCTTTCTTTAAAGTAATATCATTCTTAGCTTCGATTTCAGCGCTTTCATCCAACAGATTTGCTCTGTATTCTTTGTAAGCGTCTACGTTTGTGTAAACTTTCGAGTTAAACCATACTTTAGAGTCAACGTCAAATTCTCTGATCGCAAACCAGTTTTTCTGTGTCGCATTATTCTTGATACGAACATACTGTGCCTGAATATCTTTGTCAGATACATCGATCTCTATCGTGCGTTTGTTTTCAAATGTTGCAATCTTTGTCCATTTCTGACCGTCAACCGACCACTCCAGATCACAGTTCTGCATATAATCTGCATGTGTATCATTATTACCCTGGACAATCTTGATCTTTCCAAGTGTGATCTTCTCGGACAGCTTCACTCCGAAATAATCACCTGCGATCATAGAGTCACCGTTTGTAGGATCTCCCTGTCTTACATTGTAATGTACGCTTGTGCCTTCATCACCGTCGATTGCATTATTTTCGTTTCCATTATTGTAAACAGTCCAACCTTCTGTTGTACGGATCACTTCTTTTGTAAACGTATCTGCCGCTCCGGGCTGCAAGTCTACTTTAAACTCACGCATAGAAGGCCATTTACCAGATCCTCCCACTCTCGAGCACTCATAACGAACTGCCGTAACGTTCTCGATTTCAAGTCCTGCCACATCAACTTTCGCAGCATATGGTCCGTATTCTTTTCCGTTTTCTAATTCTTTCCACTCATCAGAACCTTCTGCCTGATATTTCAGTTTTGCGTATCCGAATGTATCGTCCGGTTTCTCTTTTCCTGCGCCGTTTTCGATATGTACGCCGTAAATAGTCGTCGGTTTGCTGAAGTTCACCTGATAATACTGTCCGACACCTTCTGCTCCGTTGTACCATGCATACGTACCGCTGTTGCCGTCAATAATATCTGCCGGTTTTCCGCTCTGCCATGTCTGAAAGCTTGCCTCTGCCGTAATTTTCAACGGTCTTTCAACATCGCCTGCCACATAATCGTTCATCGGATCTGACAATGCCGCTTCCAATGTTTTTGCCAGAGGGATCAAATGGGTCGATCCCGGAGTTACAACTGCCGGAGACGCATTGTACATCTCTTTTGTATATGTCTGGGAGGTCGCATAACTTCCCGAACCTGCCATATACAGATCAAACGCGCTCTGCATATCATTTTTCTGCATTGCATCCTGTGCCTGTGCAAAAGAACGGATTGCCGTACAGAGATCTTTCAAAGAGTTTGTAAACGGAAGGATTTCCGCTTTCATTGCCTCGTTTTTGCTCTTTGCATGGAAACCGTCGCAAGCTTCAATGATTGTTGTCATCTCTGCCACAAGCTGCGTTGTTGTTGCTTCTTCTACGTTTCCTGCTGCAAGCTGTGTTTTATAAGTATTGATCAGACCCTGAATTTCTTCTGACTCCGGCAATACAAGTCCATGTCCGTTCGGTTCCGGGTTAGACATATGTTTCGCAAGTGTATGAAGCTCTTCAGATGCATTTTCATCAATATACGCAAATGAATCCGCCCAGCTCTTATCCATATTAAATCCTGCGATATTCCAGCTATAATCCGCAACTGCGAAGATCGCCGGTTTCGATACTTCTGATTCCTGCATCGGGTTTGTCACCGCTCCCGCAAGATCTTCCGGATTTACATCTGTTTTAAGCTGCACACCTTTACCCATCATAAGACGTCCGTGATTAATGTCGTTTACAGGCCAGTTGAGCCAGAATAGCGGGGCACGACGTTTCTGACCGTCTGTCGTTCTATGAGTTCTGAAGTGATCAAGCGTTACCTGCTCGATCGGTTTACATACTGCTTCTCCTGTCCAGAAGATCTTGATATCTTCCGGGAATCCTTTGTCATACTCGTTCAGCTCTGCATAATTGCCGCCTGTACCGCCTGACTGCCATGAATGGTTATATCCTGCCGGACAGAATACTGTGTCATATACATCGCCTTTCTTTTTTGCCCACTCGGATACTTTTGTCATCATGTTGATCACGATCGTTCTCGGAAGGCTTCCGACGTCGTCGCCGAGTACTCCGAACTGACGCACGCCTGCATCGTACAACTGATCAAATTTGCGCAGAAGCGCCTGAATCTCCTGATCTGCCTGCGCCTGATTAAATCCTCATAAACGGGTGGCTGTCCAAACGAAACGGCACTTAGAATCGTTTCCGACTTTTACCATTTCCTTGATCTTTGCCAGTTCTTCTTCCGGATATAAATCACGCCATTTTCCTTTGTGATACTCATCGTCTTTCGGAGCAAAGATATAAGACGTCATCTTATAATCTCCGCCGAATCTCATAAGAGACATTCTGTCCTCATTCGACCACGGAAGTCCGTAATATCCTTCGATAAATCCACGGATATTTACATCTGCATAATCTCTCATCTCAAAGTTGCGGATCGTAGTTCCGTCCATCTGATTGAAGATATGCTTCAAAGATGTGATGCCGTAAAATACCGCATCTGTATCTAATCCGAGGATTACGATCTCACCCTTATTAGATGCGAGGAAATAGGAACCGTGATGGTCAAACAAAGATTTATCTACTGTGTAATGCTCCTTCACATATTTATCTACATATCCGTCGGAGCCGTAGATACCTGCAAGGATATTCGTCTTGCCGTCAACTTTTGCATTGGTAACAGCAGCGCTCTCACTCTTGCCTTTGATCGAAAGAACTTCTGTCATTCGATTCTTTGTCACATCATCAACACCGTTTTCGTAAACAATATTCACTTCTCCGATGTCGAATCCCCCATCCTGATAAGTCATCTCATGGGGAGTCGGGTAGATCTGATATTCCACCCCTGAAACTTCTGCAGTCTGCGCTGCGTCAGCTTCCTCTGCCTGTACGGTCAACGCCGACGGTGCAGCCGATGTAAGTACAACTGCCGCCGCAAGCAGACCTGCCCACAAGCCTCTTACTGTTTTCATTCTCTTTCTCATACATTTCCCTCTTTTTCTAGTTACTATAGTTGCCCACTATTCCTATTTTCTTATGATATCGCACTTTACATTTCAGTTATTTGCACTTTTTAGCAACCGATTTGTAATTTATGATAGTTTTCGCCTATTGCCCGGACTTCTTTTGTGCAATATGTTTATTCTATTTTCTTTATTTTGTTTATACTGCACAATTATCTCTTTTCTCTCCGCTTTCTTTGCAGTTTATATAGCAAAAACGTTGTTATAGATCATGAAAAACCGGAGACATTCTTTCATAAGTACAAAACTGCGTATAACCTGCTTTTCTCAGCATTTCCTTCGTTTCTTCTATATAAGCGCCCAAGTGTTCCGGTTTATGACTGTCGCTCCCTATTGTGACGATCTTTCCGCCAAGCTCTCTGTACCGTTTTAAAATTTCCACAGAAGGCGTCGTGTCAGAAAGGCCGTACCGATATGACGATGTATTCACTTCCAGACCTTTCCCATCCGCTATGACAACTTGCAAAATCTCTTCGACGATCGGTTTGATCTTTTCAAACGGATAGACGCCCTTTTCATCATAACGGGCGATCAGATCCATATGCCCAAGCACGCTGTAATCCTTGTATTCCCGAACGACCGACAGCATTTCCTCATAATACTTTTCATTATATTCCTTCTGCGTTTTCCCATTTCAATGATCCGAAGTTGTTTTCTTCTATCATTTTATCACAAAGCGAACCGTTTTTTCCATTCTAACATTTTTATATACGTTTCCTTTCCACACGCCGTAAAGCTGTAAACTTGCCTGCTGCGGCGCAGACGTCCTCCCTGAAGGTTCTGCGCGATCAGAAACCGGAATATCCGATAATGCAGAAAAGGATCGCCGCTCACACGACAATCCTTTTTAAGTATCAATTTTTTATTTTGATCTTTTCTGCGTATCTTTGTTTATCCGTTCTTTTTTCTCGTGATCATGACCACTGCGCCTGCCGCAAGTGCAAGTACAAACGGGAAGAACGGCGCTGTTTCGTCTCCTGTCTTCGGAGGTGTCTTTCCATCCTCCTGCGGTGTCTGACCGCCGTCTTTTGTAACCGTTACTTTCACAGTGTCAGTTACTTTCACTGCATCCGCTCCGCTTCCCTGTGTCGCTGTCACTGTCAGCTTCGCTGTTCCTTTGCCGACTGCCTTTACATTGCCGTCAGCATCTACCGTTGCAACTTTTTTATCGGAAGAAGCCCATGCAAATGTTACATTTTCTGCCTTTTCCGGTGTGATCTTCGCTGTTGCCTTTGTTGTCTCGCCGACTTTCAGATCTGCTTTCTTAACTGACGCTTTCACGCCTGTAAGTACCACCGGTTTCTCCGGTTCCGGATCTGTTCCGCCGTCTTTTATTACCGTTACATCCACAGTAGCTGTTTTTGTTACCGCGCTGTCTCCGCTTCCCTGTGTCGCTGTCACAGTCAGCGTTGCTTTTCCTTCTGCAACCGCCTTAACGTTTCCGTCCTTATCTACTGTCGCAATCTTGTCATCGGAAGAAGTCCATGCAAGCTCTACGCCTTCTGCACCTTCCGGCATGATCGTTGCTGTTGCCTTTGTTGTCTCGCCGACTTTCAGTTCTGCCTTTTCAACTGACGCTTTCACGCCTGTAAGTACCGGTTTCTCCGGTTCCGGATCTGTTCCGCCGTCTTTTATTACCGTTACATCCACAGTAGCTGTTTTTGTTACCGCGCCGTCTCCGCTTCCCTGTGTCGCCGTTACAGTCAGCGTTGCCGTTCCTTCTGCAACCGCCTTAACGTTTCCGTCCTTATCTACTGTTGCAATCTTATCATCGGAAGACGTCCATGCAAGCTCTACGCCTTCTGCACCTTCCGGCATGATCGTTGCTGTTGCCTTTGTTGTCTCGCCGACTTTCAGTTCTGCCTTTTCAACTGACGCTGTCACGCCTGTAAGTACCGGTTTCTCCGGCTCTTCCGGTCTGTCCGGACGGATGATCGCTCCGCCGTCTTTCGCACCGTAAGCCTCGAACTCGACGATATGATCAGACGTACCCTGATTATTTTCTCTTCCGTTTACATAGACACGGATGTAGCGAGCTGTTACAGGTTCACTGTTTTCTGCGTTCCACATCTCTTGCCTGCTGCCGTCTCGACATAAAACTCATCTTTGCCCGCGCCCTGTTTATGTACATTGTCTTTATCGGAGTTATATACCGTTGTCGTTTTGTCTGCCGCAAAGTTCTCGTCTGTACTTAACTGGATCACTGTCGGTCCGTATTTTCTTGAACCATCCCAGTATCTTGTCATATGGATCTTCATCAGATCATACTCGTCTCCGAGATCGAACTGCACGTAACGGGAATGGTTCTGGCTGTCGCTCGTATCTGTCAGCTCCAGATAATTCGCCGTACTCTTCACGCCGTCGTTTACCATGCTAAACGGTCTGTCCGGTTTCTCTGCCACTGCCGTATTAACAGTTGCATCATAAGCGGTAACTTTTACTTTCGGATTGTTCTTTGCAAGAACAACATTATCTTCTGTATCGATCAGATCTTTCACTTCATCATATGCAAGCGATCTGTCGAGAACTGTAATATAAGAAACTTCGTCTTTTGTCAGACCCTGCGCAAATATCGTTTCGCCTTTTGCGATCTCCGGATTTGCTTTATCTTCGCTGTATGTTGAAGCAACCACTTTTCCGTCAAGGTAAAGTTTGATCATTCCGTTAATTTCTTTTACAGCAGAGAATTGATGCTCTTTACCGTCAGCCGCAATTCCTTTCGTCTCGCTTGTGTAGCTGTCGTTTGCTTTATCAACCGTCTTCTGATCATATTTCGATGTGATCTTCATATTGTTAAACTCAAACGTCAGATATCCTTCGCCGTCAATGCCGACTTTATAAGCGCCTTTCTGCTCTGCAAGTACCACGTCTTTTGAATCTGTCTTGATCTTACCTGTTACAGTAAATCCGCCGTGTCCGTCGACAGAGTATTTCGCTTTTGTCGATACAGCTCCGTCTTTCAGATCATCGCTGATCACTCCTGTTATGATGCCGTCTTTAAACGCATCATTCTGCGCGCTTACTTTTGAAGTATTTCCGACAGTATCTTTCACGCCGTCTACACTTACGCTCACTGTCCGGGCATCTTTCAGTTCCTTATCCAAAGTCAGTTTCACTGTACGTCTGTCGGCTTTCAATTCTGCCTTTGTCACTTCGTATCCGTCTACCTTAAACATTCCCGCTTCCGGCGTACGGATCGTCTCGTCAAATTCAACTTCTGCTTCTTTTCCGTTTCCTTCTACAGAAAGGATTTTCGCAGGAGTTTCATCTTTCTCACCAAACTGCAGGATCAAAACTTCCTTCGGATTAAGCGTGTATGTCACTTCCTTGCCATATGTAAGCGGTTCATCTGTCTGGTGTCTCTGATCTCCTACGACAACCTTTCCGTAAACAGTTCCGAGATCTTCTCCGACGCCGATCAGTCTGTCATAAGTTACTTTATAACTTTGTGCTTCATTCTTCGGATTTCTGATCGAGAGAATTCCCTCTTTTCCGTTCCAGCAGGAATATCCGTAAACATTTCCGTCATTCGGTTTTCCGCCGAACATCTGTGATTTCTGAAGAATGTCGAAATTGTCTTCGATCCATTTTGCCGCTTCCGCGTTGATCTGCCATTTATTGTCATCAAACATGGAGTAACTATAATAATACTCCCAGAATGCCGTTCCTCTCGTTCCGAGCATATACAGGTGATTTCTCATCTCATCATCTGTATATTTGATATCCGGTCTATGATAAGCATCGTTTGCAGTCAATCCGTAAACCGGGTCATGGTTATAAAAATATTTGTTCGGAAGCTGCCACTCTCTTTCATTTAAGAAGTTATAATAAGCGTTGTCACGGTATGTAAGCATCGCTTCTTCATCCGTTGCATTAAAGCTATCCGTATAACCTGTATCTCCCGTATTCTGCATCCATACGCTGTTCACCCACTGAACGTGCCACGGACTCGGGTTTGTGTAAGAAGTCATATTAAGCCAAAGGTCTTTTCCCGCTCTGTTGTCACGCATATCTTCAAAAATATCCGTCCATCTCTCGTATGTCTCTGAAATCGTATAAAGCGGATTACCTGTCACATAATATTCGGACTGCTCTGTCGATGGATTTAAGAGCATTCCATCCAGTTTCCAGTAGTTGATATCAAACTTATCCTGATACTCGCAGAAAACATCTTTATTCAATTTCGTCAGATATCTCGCATCAGAAATATTAATATCTCCACCCGATTGATTATTTACAGAACCCAAACCATTACTTGCAATCCAATTCGCAATCGTTCTTTCTGTTCCATATCCGCCTCTTGGTCCAAGCCACAGTCCGAAGTTGGACGCAAGCTGATTCACCTGCAGACTGGAGTTGTAAAGCTCATTCGGAAACTTATTATTAAAATCCCAGAAGGAGCTGTAATTCGTCCATCCATCGTCTACAACATAAGAATCAAGAGGAGCTATCCCGTACTGTGTGAATCCTTTCTCAATCTCGAAGAAACTCTTCTGAATAATCTCGTCCGTGATCTCCTTCATGTTGTCGTACCATGAGTTGTACTGCTGACGGAACTCCGTATCTATTGCGATCGTCTCGATATATTCATAGAAATCGCTCTGTGTCACGCTGTAATCTCTGCTTCGGGCAGCTCCTACGACAGCGTCCCACGTCGTCATCTTTCCGTTTTCGTTTCCTTCGTTATACTCAAACTTATCATCGGATTTCAATGATTTTCCATAGTAGTAACGGATAAAGGAATTAGAACCTTTAATTTTGTTCTCTGTCTCCGGGAACTCACATCCCCAGTACATCGCACCTACATAGTACGGCTGTCCAAGCTCCAGATAATCGCCTTTCATTCCGCCCATGTCAGGATTGTCTGCCATATTATCTTTGATCGACCAGTATTCATCTTTTTTCAAATCATCCTGGCTGATCTGCATATTTTCCAAATCGATATAATCGATTTTAGCTTTTTCTGCCTGTCCTTCCCCAACAGAAATATCGAGGCGCTTTCTCATGAAAGAATCTCCGTCTTTCATCGTGATCACTTCTTTGATCGTGTAATCTACACCTCTTACTCTCTTCGGTTCAAACGTAAAGGTCAGCGTTTTCACTCCGTCCTTTTCTGTCAGCTCCGGCTCGCCCTGCACTTTCATCTCGCTCGTCTTAAGCTGTGTCGCATCGTCCGTCGCCTCCGGGAACGTCGCAGTATCCTCAAAGAAATCAAATTCCGAACAGCAGGCTACGTCTTTACTTACATTTGAATCTGACGGGTCATGACAGTCAACAAACTCGATACGCACACATTTTGCCGTAACCTTCTCTTTCAAATTTACATATGTTTCTTTTTTATTATCAAAAGAACCTTCTGCAACCGGCTGTGCATCTGTTGCCTGTTTTAACGCATCAATACTGTCTCCTGTATAGATTTTATAACTTTTTACATGTCCGCTCACTGTCGGATTTCCTTGAGCATCTACTCTCTGCTGGTAGCGAAGAGACTGGAACGACTTCTCTGCACCAAAATCGACATAAATATTATGCGGATATTTCCGTTCGGCATCTGTGCCTTCGTTATATTTAGAATGATAATAAGTATCATTCTTTCCATCAAACATCTTATCCGCTCCGCCATTCGCTCCTTCATTAGTCGCAACGCTGTCCGCCTCTGCTGTCCAACCATTGGTATCTAATTTTTTCTTAGGCGCTACGAATCCGCTGTCTTCCCCTTCGGAATTATTGTCAAGCGTGTTGATTATAAACTCTTCACTGCCCGCCTGCGGTGTGAACACAGTCGGAGTCGTTCCGGTACGATAGTTTGTAATCTCTTTTGTTGACAATACTTTGTCCGCGCTCAAACTGAACGTTCTTTTTAAATATTCATTTCCGAAAACATAAGAGCCGTCAGTCTTTTCAAGCGTTACGACACCGCTTTTCTTCTCAGGTATCTGACCCTGCTCTGCCGCAGTATCTTCCGCATGAACTGTCTGAGCCATAAACGGAAGGGCTCCGCCGGTTGTCAGCGATACCGCGAGAACCGCAGCCATTCCCTTATGGAACATTCTCTTTTTCATAAACTTCTCTCCTTCTTTTTAAAATGTAATGTACGAATGTGCTCACCACATTACTCCCATCATCTTATAAATGATAGCATTACCCCCCCCCCAATAATATTTACACTTTTTATCACTTCTTTTGTATTTTTTTCTTTTTATCTATGCTTTTTGTATAATATGGCTATTTTAGCTTTATTTTTATTGATTTTTTCACATATACACCATCTGATTGATTTGCCAAAGGAAAATATCTTTCATTTTATACAAAAGATGCCTAACCGCAAATGCGGCCGGCATCTTCATAAAACCTGTCTTATATTAATGAATCATACTATTCTTTGTCCGTAATTTCTCCGTGAATTTCCTGAAGTGATTTCACTTCTTTGCTTCCATGTTTCTTCACTGCAAGAATTCCGTTTGCGGCAGCTTTCGCAGCAGCCATTGTCGTCATATACGGAACTTTCTTTTTGATCGCAGCTTTTCTCAAATAGCTGTCGTCATTCTTACTTTCTTTTCCTGACGGTGTATTCACGATCATGTCAACTTTTCCGTTCGTGATCACATCAAGCATATTCGGACGGCCTTCCTGAAGCTTATTGATCTTCTCTGCTTCGATTCCGTTCTCTTTAAGCAGGCTGCAAGTATGGTCTGACGCAATGATCTTGAATCCCGCTTTTGCAAAATCAGCCGCAACTTCCACAACTTCCGGCTTATCACGATTGCTTACAGAGATCAGCACCGTACCTTCAAGCGGAAGCTTTGTCTGTGTTGCTTCCTGAGCCTTATAAAATGCTTCGCCGAAAGATTTGGACAATCCGAGCACTTCTCCGGTCGATCTCATCTCCGGTCCGAGCAGCGGGTCTACTTCCGGGAACATATTGAACGGGAATACCGCTTCTTTTACTCCGTAGTACGGAATGTTCTGCTCTTTTAACGCCGGAACCGGTGAAGGTCTTCCTGTCAGTTCACTTGTCACAATGTCGATGGCAAGCGGAACCATGCGGATATTACATACTTTCGATACAAGCGGCACTGTTCTTGACGCACGAGGGTTCGCCTCCAATACGTACACTTTTCCGTTTTCGATCGCATACTGCATGTTCATAAGACCTTTCACATGCATCTCTTCTGCGATTTTTCTCGTATATTCTTTGATCGTCTTTACATTTTCTTCCGAAATATTTTTAGAAGGAATAATACATGCCGAATCTCCGGAATGTACTCCCGCAAGCTCGATATGTTCCATAACCGCCGGAACAAACGCATGTGTGCCGTCGCTGATCGCGTCTGCTTCACATTCTGTTGCATGTCCGAGGAAACGGTCGATCAAAATCGGACGGTCAGGTGTCACACCGACTGCTGCTTTCATATATCCTACCATGCTTTCCGCATCATATACAACTTCCATGCCACGGCCGCCAAGTACATAAGACGGACGCACCATAACCGGATAACCGATCTTCTCGGCAATTTCAAGAGCATCGTCCACCGTAACAGCCATTCCCGACTCAGGCATCGGAATCTCAAGCTTATCCATCATTTCACGGAACAGATCGCGGTCTTCCGCCAGATCGATAACAGACGGAGCCGTACCTAAGATCTTCACGCCGTTTCTTTCCAGATCTGCCGCAAGGTTCAGCGGAGTCTGTCCTCCGAACTGCGCGATCACTCCGACCGGTTTTTCCTTCTTATAAATGCTCAGTACGTCTTCCAGTGTAAGCGGCTCAAAATACAGTTTATCAGATGTGTCATAGTCTGTAGATACCGTTTCAGGGTTACAGTTGACAATGATCGTCTCGAAACCAAGCTTTTTCAAAGCAAGAGACGCATGTACACAGCAATAGTCAAACTCGATTCCCTGTCCGATACGGTTCGGTCCCCCGCCTAAGATCATGATCTTCGGTTTCTCTTCACTGATCGGGTTTTTGTCCGTTCCGTTATATGTCGAATAGTAATATGCTCTGTCCTGCGTTCCGCTTACATGAACGCCTTCCCACGTTTCCTCAACGCCGAGGCTGATTCTCTTATTGCGGATCTCATCCTCATCCACTTCAAGAATCTGGCTTAAATATTTATCAGAGAATCCGTCTTTTTTCGCCGCGATAAGAGCATTGTCTTCCGGCAAACCTCCCTTAAACGCAAGCAGAGCCTCTTCCTCTTCCACCAGCTCTTTCATCTGCTCAAGGAAATAGTGTTTTACTTTTGTCAGTTCATGGATCTCTTCTACAGAAGCTCCTTTTCTCAGCGCTTCGTAGATAACAAAGTAACGCTCGCTTGTCGCATACCGCAAACTCTTGAGAAGCTCTTCTTTTGTTTTTCCGTCAAAATCTTTCGCATGACCGAGTCCGTATCTTCCTGTCTCCAAAGAACGAATCGCTTTCTGGAACGCTTCTTTGAAGTTCTTACCGATGCTCATTACTTCGCCTACCGCACGCATCTGTGTTCCAAGCTTGTCTTCCACACCTTTGAATTTCTCAAATGCCCAGCGCGCGAACTTGATCACAACATAATCTCCGTCAGGAACGTATTTATCCAATGTACCGTACTTTCCGCACGGAATATCTTTCAGCGTCATGCCTGTCGCAAGCATTGCGGATACAAGCGCGATCGGGAATCCTGTCGCTTTCGATGCAAGCGCGAAGAACGAGACGTTCTCGGGTTGATCTCGATAATGATATCTCTGTCTGTCTTCGGATCATGCGCCCACTGTACGTTACAGCCGCCGATCACCTTAACAGAATCTACTACTTTATGAGATTTTTCCTGCAGACGCTGCTGAACTTCTTCTGAGATCGTAAGCATCGGAGCGGAGCAGAAAGAATCTCCTGTATGAACGCCGAGCGGATCGATATTTTCGATAAAGCATACAGTGATCATATTGCCCTCTGCGTCGCGGACAACTTCAAGTTCCAGCTCTTCCCATCCCAAGATAGATTCTTCTACAAGAACCTGACCTACAAGACTTGCCTGAAGACCTCTGGCGCATACTGTTTTCAATTCATCTACATTATATACAAGACCGCCGCCTGCGCCGCCCATCGTATAAGCAGGACGAAGAACTACCGGATATCCAAGCTTCTCCGCAATCGCAAGAGCCTCGTCTACAGAATATGCAACCTCGCTTCGAGCCATCTCTATACCGAGCTGATCCATCGTGTGCTTAAATTCGATTCTGTCTTCTCCTCGCTCGATCGCATCGACCTGTACGCCGATAACTTCTACGTTATATTTCTCCAAAACGCCCGCCTGCGCCAGTTCTGAGCATAAATTAAGACCGGACTGTCCACCGAGATTCGGCAGTAATGCATCAGGTCTTTCTTTTTTTATGATTTGTTCTATTCTGTCAACATTCAAAGGTTCAATATAAGTAACGTCAGCAATCTCCGGATCCGTCATGATTGTCGCCGGGTTTGAATTCACCAATACAATCTCGTATCCTAAATTTCTCAATGCTTTACAAGCCTGTGTTCCGGAATAATCGAATTCACAAGCCTGTCCGATAATGATCGGGCCGGAGCCGATGATAAGTACCTTGTGGATATCATTTCTTTTTGCCATCTTTCTTCCTCCTGTATTGTCCCATGTTCTCATTTCATTTTCTCAATCGAATATTATACAATAAATTAAGTTTTCCGACAATCCTTAATTTTCACTTTTCTCTCTATATTTTCCTATATTTTTATCCTGTATTCTCATCGGCTTTTCATTTTTTACATTTTTTCCGACTTCCGGCTTTTTAACTTTTCATATTTCTATAAGTTTTCACAGCTTTAACTGTCCGGTTTTTTACATTTTTACAGTTTTTCATCCTACTTCCGCTTTGATTTTTTTACATTTTCACGGTTTACTACTGCTGCAGCCTGCTTAAAACAGAATATCCTATCGTTCCTTTCGGCATATCTACTCCGAAGTTCTCTGCTACAGTCGCCCCTATCACCGCAAACGTCTCTGCTTCCGGAAGCGGACCTCCCGCCTGCATTCTTTTGCTGTATGCAAGGAAAGGAACATACTCTCTCGTATGATCCGTTCCCTTGTATGTCGGATCATTCCCGTGATCTGCGGTCAGGATCAATAGATCATCCTGCGAAAGACATTCCAGCAAAACGCCGAGTTTCTCATCAAACTTTTCGATCTCTTTGCCATACCCTTCTACATTTCTCCGATGCCCCCATAATGCGTCAAAATCAACAAGGTTTACAAAACACAGTCCCGTAAATTCCTCTTTGCACACATCGATCGTCTGTTCCATCCCATGAACGGAACTTTCCGAATGATATGTTTTCGTAATCCCTTCCCCGCAGAAAATGTCATGAATCTTTCCCACGCCGATCACATCATTCCCCGCATCTTTCAGAGCATTTAAAACAGTGGCGCCGGCGGCTTCAACGCGTAGTCTCTCCGATTGCTCGTCCTTTTAAACTCACCTTTTTTCATTCCGATATACGGTCTTGCGATCACCCTTCCTACGCGCCATTCATCTTTCATCGTGATCCGCCTTGCAGTCTCACAGCACCGATACAGTTCTTCCAGATCGAAAGTCTCTTCATTTCCGCAGATCTGCATAACCGAATCCGCCGACGTATACACGATCATAGATCCTGTACGAATCTCTTCCTCGCCCAGCTCTTCTATAATCTCAGTACCGCTCGCGCTTTTATTTCCGATCACCTTTTTCCCACACTGTTTCTCCAGCTCCTTGATCAATTCTGCCGGAAATCCATGTTCCGTAAAAGTCCGAAACGGCTTTTCCGTTTTAATCCCCATCATCTCCCAGTGTCCGGTCATCGTATCTTTTCCGTTGCTCGCTTCCCGCATCCGCATGAAGCGCCCCTCGGGAGACTCGACGCCTTTCATATCTCCGCCGCACTTTAAGTTCAGAAACCCAAGCCTGCGAAGATTCGGAATATTCAAAGTTTTTGTTTTCTCCAAAATATGTCCGAACGTATCCGCGCCTTCATCTGCGAACCGAGCCGCATCCGGCATCGCCCCGATCCCGAGAGAATCAAGAACGATTACAAATATTCTTTTATACATTTCCATTATCCCATCTCCCTGTACAACACTCTTATATCTTGCCCTTATTCCCAATAAATCAATACTGTATCCACTTTATTCTTATGAACAGTCTCCCCATTTATACCGCAATTTGTAATTACTATACTGATGATAATCCAGATATTTCTCCTTTTGAAGTCTTCCGATAACAATGTAAGGCATCACATTCTGAGTCCGTGCATAACTACAGATTGCTTCAAATGTAAAGTCTCCTTTTTGGATAAAACTTGCATAACTCTCCGGTGACAAAAGTCTATCTCTCGCAAAAAGATCTGCTGCCGTCTCCTTATCCACATCACTCCCGTCATCTATAAATTTAATACTTTTACCTATATCTCCATTTACAATATGTCCCAGTTCATGAAATAAAGAAAACCAAAAAATATCCGCAAACGCTCCCCTTATCGTCAAAACCATTTGATACACCCCATCGCTCCGCCGAAAAATATACCCTTGCACAGGCGCTCCTCTAAAATTTTTCACAACAGAAAAAATCTATGCCATATTCTCCCAATACAGTTTTCAAATGATTTTGAAAATCCACATTCTTCTGACACATAACATTTTTTATTTTACCTATCAATTCGTTTATATGCTCTACTTCAAACTTTGTTGAAACATTTTGATTATTCTCCAAAATTTGACACAAACGAATCCATGCCCCCAACACATTTCTATTTACCGATAAGTTTCCGGACATCCGAAATGCTCCCCCGGGAATTATTTCATTTAAATTTACCAAATTACTAATCTGCAGAATTTTACGAAGAGAAAGTATCGAATCATCTTTATTTTCACGACTAGGCATCATGCCTCTTTCTCTAAAGTATTTCACAATTTCTTTTAAGTCTTCCCTCACGATACGCTCTTCTTCCGTAATCGTCTGTAATTCATTTGCTTCCAAAAGTTCCGCCTCATAGTTCGCCTGAAGATTCAGCCAAAAAGACTTTGGTACTCCGATTGCATACTCTAATCCTCTGGCAAAGTTTGCAGATATCCCTTTCTTTCCGGCAATAACATTGCTTACGTAAGCCGGAGAAACGCCTGCACTCGACGCCAGTTCACTCTGTGTGATTCCACGTTCTTCCAAGACGTCTGCAATCGTTTCTCCCGGGTGAATTATTAAATCACGGGATATACCAATTTTCTTTGCTGCCATGATAATCACTCACTCCTTCCACTTCTATTTCCGTACAAATCATAACCGTATCCTGTTCGGCATTCGGCTCGATAATCAATCTTACATTTGCCGCTACATGCAACGAATATCGAATACTTTCGCATCCTTCTAACTGTTCAGGCTTTCCTAATCTCAATTTCAAAAAATCTCCAAAACATTCCGCCGCTTTTAGTCTGTCCATATGCTTTTTTATTGTTTTCACCCACTCAAAAGGCAGTTTCTTTTGCATCTTTTTATAATCTTTAAAGTATTTTTCAACTTTTCCATTCGCATATGTTATTTCCACTCAATACATCACCCTCACATTAACCTTTTGGTTAATTTATTATGTCATGTTTTCTTTTTCTTGTCAATCGTTCCTACAGATACTCCGACCCAAACCCAAACGGCAAAAGTTCTTCCAACCGAAGGATTCTATACTTTTCCCTGCCTGATGCCAATATCACCTTGAACTTCTTCGGATCGCAAAATTCTGCCATAACCTGACGGCACACTCCGCAAGGAGGCGTACATACTGTTTCTGAAATATCTTTTCCACCGATGATGCAAATTGCGCGAAACTTCCTTTCTCCTTCGCTCACCGCCTTAAAAAACGCAGTTCTCTCCGCACAATTTGTCGGTGAAAATGCAGAATTTTCTATATTGCATCCGGTATAGATCCTGCCGCTTTCAGCCAAAAGAGCTGCGCCTACTTTAAATCCCGAGTAGGGACTGTATGAATACGCCAGTTGTGCAGTCGCTGTCTCAATTAACTTTGCGATCATTCCCTGCGATAATTCCATTTCACAAGTTCCTTCCGCCGGGTTTTCTTCTTCCGTTTTCACGATTTTTACAATGCGGCTCGTTCCGAGTCTGTCTGCCCCAAGCTCCAGAAACTTTTCCGCGTCTTCCATCGAGGAAATGCCGCCCGCCGCTTTCATCTTCACGTTACCGCCGACATGATCCGCAAACAGGCTGATATCGTCAAAAGTCGCGCCTGCTTTTGAAAAACCTGTGGACGTTTTAATATAATCCGCTCCCGAACGAGTGACGATCTCACACATTTTCACTTTTTCTTCATCTGTCAAAAGACATGTTTCTATGATCACTTTAAGAACTTTACTGCCGCACGCATTTTTCAGAATGCGGATTTCTTCTTCGATCTGATCGTATTTTCTGTCTTTCAGCCATCCGATATTGATAACCATATCGATCTCATCCGCTCCGTTTGCGATCGCATCTTTTGTCTCAAATTCCTTTACGGCAGTCGTCTCGTAACCGTTCGGAAAACCGATCACAGTACAAATCGGAACTCTTCCGCCTACATATTCCGCCGCTTGCTTCACATAACTTGGAGGAATACAGACTGACGCCGTATCATATTTCACCGCATCATCACATACCTGACGAATCTCATCCCACACAGCTTCCTGCGACAGCAATGTGTGATCCACATGCCGTAAAATTTCTTTTTCATTCATATCCTTCATTTGACCGTTTATTTCCTCTCTTTATTTTCCGCATTTATTTTCTTTCACTTATTTTTCCCGCTTTTTCCCCTCATTTCTTTTCTCGCGTTTATTTTCTTTCATTTATTTTTCCCGCTTATCTCCCCCATTCATTTTTCCGTTTTTCTTTTCTCCCGCTCTTTTCTTCTCGTTGTCATTTTCTTTATATGCATTCTACTCTTTTTTCCGTTCTTCGGAAATCAATCTGCGGATCGCGTCCACTGCCACCCGGATCGCCATGTCCGTATCGTGCACTACCGGGTTCTCAAGTCCTGCTTTCTCACGTTCCTGATTCGCGATCACAAGAAAACACGAGCCGACCCGCACCCCAAGCTGCTCGCCACAACAAACAGAGCCGCCGATTCCATTTCCGAGGCAAGACAGCCGAGTTGTTTCCACGCCTCCCACTTATGAAGCAGATCGTACCTACCGGCTTTCTCTCCGGTTCATGCTGACCGTAAAACGAATCTTTGCACTGTACAACTCCCGTATGGAACGGATATCCTTTTGATTTAACAGCTTTCACAAGCGCATTCGTCACTGTCAGATCGGGCACTGCCGGAAATTCGATCGGCGCATACTCCCTGCTCGTTCCTTCCATCCTGATTGCCCCTGTTGACACAACGATATCTCCGCTTTTCACATCTGTCTGCATTCCGCCGCAAGTTCCGATCCTGATAAACGTATCCGCACCGCACCTACAAAGTTCTTCCATTGCAATAGCTGCCGACGGTCCTCCTATTCCCGTAGATGTAACGCTTACCTTCACTTGATCGAGCGTTCCTGTATATGTCACATACTCTCTGTTATCTGCAATCAACACCGGGTTATCTAAATATTGCGCGATCTTCACACATCTTTTCGGATCTCCGGGCATAATGACGTACTTCCCGATTTCCCCTTTTGCAGTTTGTATATGATACTGTCTGTTCGGATCTTCCGAATAATTTTTCATCTGCTGTTCCTCCTCACTTTGCCGGTAAAAACAAAACCGCCGCAAAACAGACAGGCTATTTTAAAAATCCCCCATCTATTTTGCGGCAGTTTGCTCTGCATTTTTTACCTTTTATATAATAGTGAACCGCCCACCGGTTAAATCCAATGGGGTTCCGGTTTCAAGTCAGAAGCTGCCTGACATCTTAATACTCAAACACTGCCACACCATAGGCCGGAAGCGGGTATGCGATCGAATACGCCTGACCGTCGCATTCCTTTTTCACCGGTTTGTAAGTAAGCGGACGTTTTTCCCCTTTTCCTCCGTACTTTTCCTCATCACTGTTCAAAACAAGCTTCAGCGTTTTCCTCGTCGGAACGCCGACTCTGTAATCTTCTCTTTCCACAGGAGTAAAGTTGCAGACGAAAAGCAAATTCTTTTCTTTATTCTTGGAATGTCTTACAAAGCTGTAAATACTTCTGAAAATATCATCCGCATTGATCCACTCAAATCCCGCCGGATCATTGTCCATTTCATAAAGAGCTTTATTGTTTTTATACAAATGAAGCAGATCCCGATACCAGTTCTGAATATCTCTGTGCTCAGGTTCGGCGAGCAGGAACCAATCGATCTCTCTCTTTTCGCTCCATTCTCTAAGCTGTGCAAATTCCTGACCCATGAACAGAAGTTTCTTTCCCGGATGGCCCATCATAAACGCATAGCCTGCTTTTAGGTTGGCAAATTTATCGAACCCAAGTCCCGGCATTTTATTGATCATCGAACACTTCAGATGAACAACTTCGTCATGCGACAACACAAGAATATAATTTTCACTGTATGCATACTGCATCGCAAACGTCATCATATGATGTGCATTTTTACGGAAATACGGATCAAGTTTCATGTACTCCGTAAAATCGTGCATCCATCCCATATTCCATTTCAGGCTGAAACCAAGGCCGTCGTCTTCGGGCGATCCTGTCACCTTCGGCCATGCCGTCGATTCTTCCGCGATCATCACAGCGCCTTTGTTCCGTCCCAGAACAACCGAATTCAAATGTTTAAAGAAATCGATCGCCTCAAGATTCTCGTTGCCTCCGTATTTGTTCGCGACCCACTGTCCGTCCTGTTTTCCGTAATCAAGATAGAGCATCGACGCAACAGCATCCACACGGAGCCCGTCCACATGGAAATGTTCGATCCAGAATAATGCGTTTGCAATCAGGAAGTTGCGCACTTCCGCTTTTCCGTAATCAAATACTTTCGTTCCCCAATCCGGATGTTCTCCGAGTCTGGGATCTGCATACTCGAATGTCGGAGTTCCGTCAAAATCAGCAAGCCCGTGAGCATCTTTCGGAAAATGCGCCGGAACCCAGTCAAGAATCACTCCTATATTGTTTTTATGCAGAAGGTCAACCAGATATGCAAAATCTTCAGGACTTCCGTATCTTGAAGTCGGCGCATAATATCCCGTAACCTGATATCCCCACGAACCGTCAAACGGATGCTCTGCAATGCCCATCAGTTCTACATGAGTGTATCCCATCTCTTTTACATATTTTACGATCGCCTCGGCGAACTCTCTGTATGTGTAGAATCCTTCATCTTCCCTTCCCGGGTGACGCATCCACGAACCCATATGAACTTCATAGATCGACATCGGATTCTTCTTATGATTCCATGTCTTCCGCGCTTTCATCCATGCGTCATCCGTCCATCTTATACGGGAAAGATCCGTAATACGAGACGCCGTTCCCGGACGAAGCTCCGCATAATTTGCAAACGGATCCGCCTTATAAAGAAGCTCGCCTTTCTGCGTCTCAATACAGAACTTATAAAGCTGTCCTTCTTTCGCTTCCGGTACAAACTTCACATAAATACCTAGAGGCTCCTGACGCTCCATTCTGTCTCTTTCCAAATTCCAGTCATTAAATTCCCCGACTACAGACACATTCTTCGCATTCGGCGCCCATACCGCGAAATAAACGCCCTCCGTTTTGTCGTTCACTACTTTATGTGCGCCTAATTTTTTATAGATCTCGTAATGGTTTCCCTGACCAAACAGGTAATGATCCAATTCTCCTATCTCATAGGCATGTTCATTCGCTTTCATACTTGCCGCATCCGCCGCAGTGTTTTTCGCCGGACTGTTCGCCCTGTTCCGGCTTGCGCCGCCTGACGCCTTTTTCACCGCACTGCCCGCCATACCGCCGGCTGCATGATTCACGATGCCTTTGCCTGCACTTTTTGCCGCGTTTCTGCCCGCACCTTTTCTCCTTGCCATAAAAGCCCACCTCGCCGTTTCCTCATAATAAAATATCGAAGCGTTTCTGCCCGCTTCCGTGATAGTTTCATTATACTTGATTCCGTCCAAAAAATAAAGAGAAACAGACAGCTCTTTCCCGCCCGTTTCTCTTGTATTTTGTCTATTTATGCACACATTTTAAATTATAGTCTATTATCGTGCTTCTTTATATATTAAAATCTTTTTCAGAAAGAATAATACGGTCTGACTCGTCTGTATTTCTTCCAAAAACTTTCCGCATCAATTTCTTCGCGGACGCCTTCTGAGAATGACGGATCGCGTCATCCATAACTTCTTTCACTTCCGCAACCGTCACAAAATGATCTTCCCTCTGCAGAGAATCAATTTTACTATACAGCGCAAGAATTCCCATCTCGTCAATGTGATATCCGTTTTCTTTCGCATACGTCTGACCGAACGTAACAAGCTCATCGTTGATGAAAATCGGCACTTCCAGTCTTGATGTGAATTTTTTCCTGAATTCTCTGTTCGATGACAACAGTCTGTCAAGCGGCTTTCTCTGCTCTTCCAAGACGATCAGCATCTCGCCTGTATCCTGCTCCATCGCTTTATTAAGACGCGCAACTGTCTTTTCATTCATTTTGGACGCTTTCTCAATGATCAGAGCGCCGCCGTAAAGTTTTTCGACAATATCGCTGATCTTCTTCTTATTCAGAGAATCTCCTGTCACGATCGCGACCTTGCCCTGACGGATGTCTCTTTGCTTCTGGATCGCTTTCACGACGTCAACGGAAGAACCGTTTTTCCGTTGCCTTTATTTCCAATGATAAGCAAGTTGCCCGTTCTCGAAGTCCCTTTTCTGTTCGTACAGTTCTTATCCTGCTCAAGCACATCGACAAGCTGTTCGCTCATTCCGCGCACCGGAACAAAGTAAGAAAACAGTTTCTTCTGTTCCTCTGTAAGTCCGGCTCTCGTTCCGATACCGCTTTGCATCTCAAGGTCATATCTTCCATGTACGACAAAACCGGTATCCATTGACAATGCATCCGAGATCTCATCGAGCGGAAGCGGCGCAGTCTTACCTGTCGCAATCAGCTTCGCAGTCTCTTTACGGCTAAGCGGTGTCGTCGCCGACATAATGTCGATCGGCTCGTCATCATCAGGAATCTCTCTGTCGTCATCCTCTCCCGAATAATCAGGATTTACTGTGAACTCATCCTCAATGTCCTGAATCTCTTCCGCGTCATCTTCCCCGAAGAAATACTCGTCATCTGCGTTTCCTTCCGCCTCTTCGATCACTTCATCCGCTTCTTCGTAGTAATCTTCTTCCGGTTCTTCAATCACTTCTTCTGACTCTTCATAGTAATCTTCTTCCGGCTCTTCGATCACTTCTTCTGACTCTTCATAGTAATCTTCTTCCGGTTCTTCGATCACTTCCTCTGATTCTTCATAGTAATCTTCCTCCGGTTCTTCGATCACTTCTTCTGATTCTTCATAGTAATCTTCTTCCGGCTCTTCGATCACTTCGTCTGCTTCTTCGTAGTATCTTCCTCCAGGTTCTTCGATCACTTCCTCTGATTCTTCATAGTAATCTTCTTCCGGCTCTTCGATCACTTCGTCTGCTTCCTCATAGTAGTCTTCTTCAAAGTAATCGTCATCCAAATCTTCCTCGAACTCCTCGTCGAAATCTTCGTCAAAGTCATCATCAAAATCATCGTCGATTCTAAGATCCTCCGCAACCTGACCCATGTTTTCGCTTGGTTCTTCTTTTCTCTTAAGATATACTCCTGTAGGTTCTTTCTTTTCTTCTTCCGGCGGGATAATTCCCTCAATTTCATCAATCATACGTTGAATATCCGGCGGTAAAATCGGTGTTGTTTTCTTATTCGTCTCCATAGTATCCCCTTTTGCTGTATCCCCTGCTGAATCTATAACTTCTTCTTGTTCCGATTCGGATGCTCCTTCTGCATCCGTCCCCTCTTCAACCGGCTCATCCTCTCCTGCATTTTCTTCAAATCCCGAAAGGATATCTTCCAAACTGATCTGACCTGTAATCTGATCGTCCTCTTTTATTTCAGCGGCCGCTTCCGCTTGCGCTGCCTCCTCCGCTTGTGCGGCTTCTTCTGCTTGTGCCGCCTCTTCCGCTCTTGCGGCTTCTTCTGCTTGTGCCGCCTTTTCTGCTCTTGCGGCTTCTTCCGCTTTCTCCTCTTCTTCTGCCTGTAATGCGGCGCGGCGTTTTTCCTCTTTCAAACGACTTACCATGTCTATATCTGCAACCGACTCAATCTCTCCGATCGCCTGCTCCAGATCCGCAAGATCTTCTTCATCCTCGATCTCATCTTTTCTTACCGGACGGAATTTGATCTGGGATGTATTTCCCATATCCTTTTCTTTGCCGAATTCCGACTCCTCTTCATCCTCAAAGTCAAAATCCATCGCTCCTGTTTCCGTCAAATCGAACTCCGACTCTTCTTCGTCTTCAAAATCAAGTCCATCGCTCCCGTTCTGTCAAGTCAAACTCCGGCTCTTCTTCATCTTCAAAGTCAAAGTCCATCGCTCCCGTTTCCGTCAAATCAGATTCCGACTCTTCTTCATCTTCAAAATTAAAATCCATCGGAGCTGTCTCGTCTTGGAAATCATCTGCCGTCAATTCTTCCAACTCCGGATGAAGAAGTTTTCTCAATGCAACGTCTAACGGCATCGTATCTCCCAGTTTCTTTTTAGCAGGCTGCCTTTCTTCTTCCGGCTCTGCGGTTGTCTCCAGCACATCCGGTCCTTTTATTCCTTCCGGTACGCGCTCCTCCGGCTCATCGACTCCTTCTGCTTCGGAAACATCCGTCGGCAGATATGCGTCTTCTGTCTGCCCGGCATCTTCCGCATCTATCGGCACCTGCTCGTCCTGTTCAACATGATCCTCTGCATCCTCCGCCGGTGAATCCGCTTCTAACGCCTTGATCTCGTCGGCTTCCCACGCTTCCGTATCTACTTCCACCGGGTCGTTCGGCAAAGTGATCTCTCTTACTCCTTCTGAGATCGTTTCCGGCATCATGTCCGGAACAAGTTCCTCCATTCCCTTCGGAACTCGTGCGTTCACCTGCTGTTCGGCAGCGAAATCAGCATCGGCAACTTCGGAGTCGGCAGCCATAAGTTCAGCTCCCGGCAAACCGTTTTCTTCTTCCTCCTGCTCGGATTCATCTGCCTCTGCATAAGAAAAAATATCAGGAATCTCCTCTGTCTCCTCGGACGTCCTTGCATAACGCTTATCGTACTTTTCCTGCTGGGAAGGAGTCAGTGGTTTGTACTGCATCTTCAGTTCCATCGCCTTATAGACATACTGCCCCTCGCTGAACCAAAGAATCAAATCGTCACACTCTTCCAGACATTCTGATGTCATACCGCTTCCTGATACAGCTTCGCCAGTTCATATGCCCACTCTTCAATATATTCGGATTTCTTATATTCTTCAAGAGCTTCGATCTGCTGCTCGATCGGCGCCCTCTGCGCGCGGAGAATCTTATATCTTAAAATGTACTGATTCGGGTCTTTCGGCGCGATCTGCATAAACTCATCGTAAAAATCGATCGCCTCATCGACATTTCCCGTCTTAAGAGCCAATCCGCACAGACGGCTGATAATCTTACGGCTTCCTTCCGCCCGCTGATATGCAAGCGTCAAAATGTCATATCCCTTCTGATATTCTCCGGTTTTTTCATAAATTTCACTGACGTTTGACAACATCACTGCATTGCGCACGCGCCTCCAGTCAATTTCATCTGCGATCGCCGCCGCTCTGCTGTACGCGCCGCTCTCCATAAGTTCGAGCATCCGTTCAGTCTTTGATTTATATTCGTATTTATCCACCGCATTCACCTCATTAAAAAATAGTTTTGTACAGGGCAGTGTCTTTCCTTCTATGTTTCTTTACATACTATATCTTTCAATATTTTATCATATGCATTTCGCAATGTCAAAAAAATGCACCCTCAATTAACATTGAAGATGCATTTTTATAATCTATTTAATTTTTTCATATTCTCTTTATTTTTAAATCGGAGGCAAATATTAGATTCTGTTCCTGTAAGACCTCTGCCATTGTTATTTGATCTGCGGTCGATTTATTAAGACCTGCTTATTAAATCTTCCCTCCTTCAATTAACAAATTCGAGTTCATAACAGTATCCTTATCACATATCACTTACGTTCCTTGTTTCCGGTACCACCACACATATTAAACCCGATATGCACGAATGATAATCTACTCAATGTTTCTTTACACATCTTTTGAAATTCTGCTATATGTGGTATCTATATTCAATATGTCTGCAAATGTTAAATCTTTCTGATCTCTATCCGGACTTCCAACTCTCCGATCAATTCTTTCGTTATTTTTATTCCGGATCATCTATCCTTGAGCAAAGGTCTCTTCTCCACAGGAACTTACACTTGCCGTACCACTAACATATTGATGATTCACTGAAATCACGCTGTCCATTGGTCTTTCCCTCCTGCTATCCGTTTATTTTTAATCTAATCGGGCAACTGATACGATGCCTTCTTAGTTAAATATCCTTTTGAGATGCTTTTGTTTTTATTTTGTTGTATCTCTTTTGGATGTCTTTATAATATCACCTGAGTTTTATTTTGTCAATACATTTTTATAAAAAACTTTAAATAATTACATTTTACTTTTATATTGTATGAATTTTCTGACAATGTTGCTGTCTCTGCAAAAAAGAATAAGGCGTCCGTTACCGAACGCCCTATTCCATAAAAGCTTAAATGTTTACTGCCTTAATCAAAAGACAAGTTTTCACTATGCTCTTTTTCTTCTAACCGCTACATAAGCAATTACCGACATTCCCGCAAGTACAAGCCACAGAGCTACATGTGCCGTATCTCCTGTCTGTACGCTTCCGCCCTGTGACGGAGTCTGCGGATCATTCTTCGGCGGAGTCTGTGTCTTCGTCAAACCTTCTGCCGCTGAATTCAACTGTGCCAAAGCAGCTTTTACCTGATCTGCTGTTGCAGCCTCGTTATCCAAGATTGCCTTAGCAGATTTCAGAGCGTTTTCAAACTTCGCCCAGCTCTCTGCTGTGTAACCGTCGTTCTTCTTATCTTTGTACTTGTCGTAAGCTGCCTGAAGCTCGCTCTTATCAACAGACGGTTTTCCGGAAAGCTTCAATGCTACGCGAGCGTCTCTTAACGCATTAAGCGCTGCGTCTACCGCTGCCTGATCACTGTTGCTGTTGTCTTCCACGATTGCTTTTGCCGCTTTCAGCGCATCTGCATATTCTTTCCAAGAATCTGCTGTATAGTCTGCCTCTTTCAGATCTTTATACTCTTCGATCAAAGCTTTCAATGCATCTGTGTTTCCACGCTGTACAAGCGCTGTAACCGCATCGTTCAACGCTTTTGCTGCTGCATCGATCTCCGTCTGATCTTTGCTGTCTTTCAGTACCTTTTCTGCATCTGAAAGAACTGTTTTCATTGCTTTGTAAGAATCTGTTGTGTACAAGTTCGCATCAGCCGCTTTCGCTGCATCGATTGCTGCTTTTAACGCCTCTTTATTGATCTGCTCTACTTTTACTAATGCTGTATGAGCATCTTCTAACGCTTTCTTCGCTGCGTCTACCGCTGCCTGATCAAGATTGCTGTTGTCTTTCACAACTTTTTCTGCCGCTGTCAACGCATCTGTGTACGCTTTCCAGGAATCTGTTGTGTAGTCTGCCTCTTTCAGACCTTCTGCTTTATATTCTGCGATCAAAGCTTTCAACGCATCTGTGTTTCCACGTTCTACAAGCGCAGCAACCGCATCATTCAAATCTTTTGCTTTCGCATCGATTGCCGCCTGATCCTTACCGTTTGTCAGAAGTTCTTCTGCTTCTGCAAGAACTTTTTCCATTGCATTGTAAGAAGCTGTTGTATATGCGTTTTCGTCTTTTGCTTTTGCCGCATCTACTGCTGCCTGCAGTTTGCTCTTATCAAGCTGCGGATCTACCGGAGCTTTTACGAGAGCTTCTTTTGCCGCTTTCAATGCGTCTTTCGCCGCATCTACTTCTGCCTGTGTCTTATTGCTGTTGTCTGCCACGATTCCATTTGCAGCTTCAAGAGCTTCTTCGTATTTCACCCATGTCTCATGTGTGTAATCCGCTTCTTTCAGTTCTTTGTACTCTTCAATAAGAGCTTTCAATGCATCTGTGTTTCCGCGTTTTGCCAATGCTGCATGTGCATCTTCTAACACTTTCTTCGCTGCATCTACCGCCGCCTGATCGCTGTTGCTGTTATCTGTTACGATTGCGTTTGCCGCATTCAGAGCAGTCTCATAAGCGCTCCATGTAGATGTTGTATGATCCTCTGCTTTCAAATTCTCTTTTGCGTACTGATCGATCAAAGCTTTCAGATCTGTTACATCTCCGCGAGCAACAAGTCCTTTCACAGCTTCAGTTAATTCTGCAACCATTGCGTCGATCGCATCTTTTGTACCGTTTACAAGAAGCTGTTTTGCTTCTGCAATTTTAGCTTTTACCGGCTCTGCGCTTGTTACTGTACTTGTTTCAACTTTCTTCTCTGCGTCTGCGATTGCTGTTCTCAGAGTGGATGCGTCTACAAGTTTACCTTCTGCGCCTTCCAGTTTCGTTATCATAGCAGTTACTTCGTCCTGTGTCTGTGCTCCTGTCGCCACAAGATCGTAACCTTCTTTCACGAGCGCTTTGAATGCTGCCGCACTGTCTGTCGTTGCTTTGGATGTGTCTACTGCTGACAATACAGTCAATCTTTCGATCAATGCTGTAATATCTACGCCCGGTTTCTCTTCTTTCTCCGGTTTTGTTCCGAATACTTCAAGCTCTACAACATGGTTTGTTGTTGTGTCGTTGTTCGCTCTTCCGTACATATAAACACGAACAAACTGTGCTTTTGTTCCTGCCGGCAACGTCCATGATTTGCCCTTTGCAGTTTCTGTATAGTCTGTGTCAAAATTACTCTGACCTTCTTTGTTTAATTTATGAACGTTCCCTTCATCTGCATTGTAGACGATTGTAGCTTTTCCTTCTTTGAAGTCTGTTTCTTTTTCTGCTACAGCTACTACTGTATCGCCATATGTTCTACCATCACCCCAGTAACGATACAGTGACAAGGAATTCACATCACATACATCCCCTAAATCAACCTGCATATAAGAGGATTCGCGTCTGTTGTCCGCACCAAACTCAGCATAATTATTTGTGTTCTTAGTTCCATCTACAGCCATAGTCATCGGTCTGTCGCCGCCTTTTGCTGCATCTGTATCATCTTTCGTCCATTTTGCTGTTACGTTTGCATCTTTGGCGATGTTCTTTGCTTCTACTTTTTCTCCGTAAATTGCAAGATCAGCTACTGTAATGAATTTATTTTCATTCGCTGATTGCCAGTGATAGGAAGAAATTCCGCTGATGCGTACATATCTCGCTTCCTGTGCCGCGAATGTGATCTCCTCAGGGAAGAATGACTCATCGTTTGTATTTGTAATCTTGCTTGAAAGATCAAGTCCGTTTTCTCCTGTTACCGGAGTCCATGTCGTACCGTCTTTACTAATCTCTACGATCAGCTTTTTAATATTACCTGTACATGCCCAGTAATTCTGTGCTCCATTGAAGTATCGCGGTGTGTAATCAACCTGATCCAACTTATATGTAGCTCCCAAATCGACTTTCAGCCATGCGTTATCGCTGTTTACAGTGCCATTTTCTACTTTCTGACTTGTCCAGAATGTTGTTTTGTCTCCGTCCAAGATCTTGTCTTTGCTTCCTTCACTTGTCGCGGAAACTGTGATCATACTATCTGTAAGTTCAAGTTTCGGAAGTCCTTCCGGCTCTCCCATCTTAGCTACTTCATCATATCCGTATGCGATATCGTACACAGATGCCGCTGTCACGCCTTCACCTGCTGTATGGCAGCTTTTTTCACTGTATGGAATCTGTTATCTGCGTTGTAAGCAGATCCTTCCAGTGTTCCGTCTACATAAAGCTTCAGCATACCGTTGTTTTCTTTCACACCTACTACTTTATGCTCTGCTCCGTCATTGATTACCTTGCCGGAAACCGCTGTAGCGCCGTTCAGTGTGAAGGATGCTTTTCCTTCTGCCGTTACTTTCAACTCATACTGAGCATCCTGTTTTACGAGAGACTTCTCTTTACCGTCTGTAGTTACTGTTGCAGCTACTGTGAATCCGTTGTTGGAATTCAGAGATTTATCTGCTGCTGCAAGTTCTCCTGCTGTAACGCTTCCGTTTTCAACGATCACGTTATCTTTGTGATATACAACAGATGCAGCTTCTGTTGCTTTGTTGCCGGACATATCTTTAATATCCTGCGGAGTTACTTTTACTGTTGCTTCGTTTGCCGGAGCTTCTGCTAATTCGATATGATATGTTGTATCGTCTGCACTCTTCTTAACGGAAGCAACTTTTCCATTTTCTACCTTAAAGAGGTTTCCTGATACTTTCTCATCGAACTTCACTGTGATTTCTTTCGCACCGTCTGTCATAATTCTGTCGATCTTCGGCGCTGTTGTGTCTTTCTGAGCTGAAACGCGTAAGATACGCACTTCGTTCGGTTTCAGGTTCACTGTATATTCTTTGCCGTACTCTAATGTACCTGTCTGAGCAGATTCATCTGAAAGAAGATAGCTGTGCTCTAAGTAGTAGTTTAATGTGCCTGCATTTTCTGCAACACCCATTGTACGGTCAAATGTGAACTTGATCGTCTTATCTGCGCTTGCAGACGGGTTACGGAGTGAGATAATTCCGTCTGTTCCGTCGAAGCATGAGAATCCGTATGCTTCTGCCTGCGCTTCGTTTGAGTCAAAATTATTTAATTTTGTAACATCTGGTTTTCCGCCGATCATCTTGGAGTTTTTGAGCATATGGTAGTTTGCCTCTGCCCACTCAAGGAATTCTCCTGTAATCTCGTATTTTCCGTCTGTCATAATACTGTCAGAGTAGTACAGCTCCCAGAATGCTGTTCCACGAGTAGAAAGCATGTACAGATAGTTCTGGAAATCTTCATCTGTAGCGGTATTAACCGTCATTCCTGTTCCTTCTTTTCCGTAAATCGGATCATGGTTGTAAAGGTTCTGGAGCGGGAACTGGAACTGATGATTCTTCAGGAAATCATAGTAACAAGCGTCACGGTATGTGATCTGCTTGTTCATCTTTGTCGTTCCAAAAGATGCGTCTCTTTGATCCGCTGTACACTGAAGCCATACGGAGTCCGCCCACTGTAAATACCACGGACTCGGGTTTACATAACATGTAAGGGAAATCCAAAGATTATTAATATTGTCTTCTTTTTCACTCTTACGAACTGTTTCCATCAGATCGATCCATGCTTCCCACAGATCAGTCACATGATACATCTGATGATAACCGCCTGTCATATGGTGGTTTGACTCGCTGTATACCGGAACACCGTCTGCTCCGCCTGCATTATTAAAAATGGTTGTACTGAGCATTGTCTGCGAATCCATCCCATTTCCAGTAGTTGACATCCCATTTTTTCTGCCATTCAACTGCCATTTTTGTAAAGTTATCTACATATGTGCGGTCAGCCACGTCGATAGAGCCGCCGGCTTTACTTCCTTTTTTTGCTGTCTGAATAATATCTGCTAATGTACTATAGAAGTTATATCCGCCTCTCGGTCCAACCCATACTCCGAAGTTACTTCCAAACTTCTTAACAAGTTCGCTGGATGGTGCCAGTTCTTTCGGGAATTTCTCATTAAACGTCCAGAAACCTTTGTTGTTAATTGTTGCTCCGGATTGTTCGTGCGAACCTTCGCTTATTGATCCATTATTATATGCATTCCATCCATCGTCTACTACATAGGAATCAAGAGGACTGACTTCCGCTTTATTCAACTCGCGGTCAATCTCAATGAAGGAATTCAGAATATTCTCATCACTGATCTTCATCATGTTATCGAACCATGAGTTATACTGTGTACGGAACTCTGACGGAGTTGCGATCGACTTGATATACTCGAAGAAGTCTGCCTGAATAACTTCCTGCTCTGTACTTCTTGCCGCACCTGCAACTGTCTGCCATGTCACATACTTATCGTCTGTTGTCAACTGATTATCTTCTTTCAGTCTGCTGAACGTCTTACCACTGTAATAACGCATAAATCCTGTTCCGTTTACGATCTCTGTATCCGCTGCCGGGAACTCACATCCGAAGAACATTCCCTGAATGTAGATCGGCTGTCCGAGGTTCGCTTTGAACTCTTCCATCTGAACAACGCCGCCTTGACCTCTCGGAATTGTCCACTGTGCATCGGACTCTGCCACTTTCAGAGACTCAAGGTCGATATAGTCGATCTCAGCATCTGCCATCTTGTCATCCGGCACGTCGATCTCAAGGAATTTACGCATGAAGTGATCGCCTTCGTACATTACGATTACTTCGTCGATTGAATACTCTACGTTTTTGTGAGTGTACGGTTTGAAAGAAAATGTTACTTTCTTACCTGTTTTCTCTTTACCGTTGATCGTTGCCGTTGTATCTTCGACTTTGACTGCCTCATTGCCGTCTTTCAGCTCTAAATCGCTTGTCTCAAATGCACGGTCATCCGTATCTACCGGAGCTTTATCTGCGTGGAGATTAAATTCTGCTCCGCCGGCAAATCTTTCCCCATTGTTTGAAGATGTTGCTACGAACTTAATCTGTTTCGCAGTACATGCTTCTTTCAAGTTTACATAGATCGGGTTCGTACCATTATATTCAAATTCGCCTTCTGCGATCGGCTCTCCCCAATCTTCGGATTCATAATCAAGTTTGTTTTCTGCTGTTGATGCGTACAGCTTGTACCCCTTAATATTTCCGTTTGTGTTTTCTCCTTCTTTTCTCGGTGTATAAGAGAAAGACTGGAATGTCACATCTTTTCCGAATGTGATTACTACATTATGCGGATAGTCCTGATCACCTTGTCCAGTCCCCCCCCATAATTTGAATGCCAGATACTCTCTGTTCTTCCATCTAACAAGTTAGATGCCGGTCCATCTGAGTCTCCGCTCGCATTCTGGTAGCTGTCTGCCGTTGCTGTCCAGCCGTCACGGTTGATTGCCTCTAAGGTAATCGATCCTTTTTGCTCTTTCGTTGTCTTAACAACGAATTCTTCACTTCCTTCTTGCGGAGTGAAGGTTGTTCCTTCTCCACCAGTTCTTTTGTTCACAATTTCAGTCGTGGACAATTTTTTGTCCGCTGTTGAAAATGTTCTTTTGATGGCATCGTTTCCGATTGTAACAGTATTATCTTTCTGCTCAACGGTTACTTTACCATACGGAACTGCAGTTTCATTTTCTGCCGCTCCGGCAACTGATGTTGTGGAGAAGACGCTCGTCACAACCATAGCTGCTGCGAGCGCTGCACTGAAAAATTTCTTTTTCATAATATTCTCTCCTTTCCCCGTGAAATTGTTATGTTTTTCACAGTCTGCATCTATTTTATGATAACATATTCCCTGTCATTTCGGTACATCCAATATCCTTTTCGTGATATTTACTTAATTTGTGTCAATTTAATCAATGTTTTTTTTAAGATTTTATCGGTTTTTCTTAAGAATTCTTCTTTTTATTTTCCGCAATTTATTAAGACGACTATAATATCCTGTTTATGTCAGGAAATAAAGGGAATCCTGTAAATAACACTTAAAGGAGTTGCATTATATATGAAGAAACTCATTTATCCGGCAGCGCTTATTCTGCTTTTTATTATATTGACAACGACAATTCTGCCTGCCGACGCCGTCTACGGATCGAATACGGACTGGTTTTCCCAGCATGCCGCTCTTGCGGAAACGATCCGTGACGCCTGCGTGGAACAGCACACGCTTCTTCCCGACTGGATCGATCTCGGAAGCGGAAGCAGCGGATATCAGTTTTCTTATTATGGATTTTTAAGACCTGATATTCTGATCGGATGTCTGTTTCCGCAGATTCCTATGGTTTACATCCTGATCGGCTATATGCTTGCACTTTATCTCGCTTCCGTTCTTTTATGTTATATGTGGCTGCAAAGCGAGGATATTTCCCCGTTCTTTTCCTTCATCGGAAGCGTTTTATTTTTGACTGCGGGATGTCTTTTCCATATGCATCGTCAGATCATGTTTGTCAATTATCTGCCGTTTTTGATCCTTGCTTTTTTGTGCGTGAAGAAACGTAAGTTTCGCTTTCTCCCTCTTTGTATGCTTCTGATCTGCCTGCACAGCTTCTATTTTGCGATCGCCGCATTTGCCGCGATCGGCTGGTACTGGCTGAGAACGGAAAAAGAGACATTTTGGAAAGATTCGTTTTTCAAAAAATATATCCCTTCCGCCGTTCTTTCCGTATGCATGGCGGCGGCGCTCCTTCTGCCGACAGGACTTGTACTGATGGAGCACAGACGAAGCGGCGGCGGATTTTCTCTTTTGAAAATATTAGAGCTTTTCGGACCGAATATCTCTATGAACGGCATCTTGTTTAACGAATACGGACTGGGGCTTACATTGATCTGCTTTTACACGATACTTGCCGGATTAAATAAAAAAAATCCTGCCAAAAAAGAATTCTTTCCTGACAGCGTTTTATTTTTATCTTTCGGATTGTTCGGTATCTTTTCTTACATTTTAAACGGAACGCTCTACGCCAGACCGAAGATACTTATTCCGTTTCTGCCGCTGTTCATCCTGCACTGCGTACGTTACTTAAAATCAGCGCACACCGAAACAGACCGCGTTTCATCGTATCCGCTCTATCCGTTTGCCGTAATGCTTCCGCTTGGTCTGCTCTGGTTCAGTCAAGTTCAGTTTCCGTGGATTTTGATCGAACTTGGTATTCTGTTTTTATTTTGCCTGATACAAAGACGGAAACAAAACCTTATTTTGCAAATGTTTAAAAATCCCCGCATTTTTGCCCGGGTAGAATTACTCGTCTATCTGCTCATACTGATCGCCCCGGTCGGTATGTATATTACAACTGCCAGAAAGGAAAACTGGGTAAAGAAAGCAGATGTTTCGGCAAAAGAAACTTACACAAAACTCGCGGAAATTCCGATGGATCCGCTCTATCATTTTGACAGCCTGACCGAACCGCTTGCAAACGGAAACCGCGCCCCAGAAGCGAAAATAACAAGAAGTTCTATGTATTCTTCTGTGACAAACAGCGCTTACTCCGACTTGTATTATGACGTGCTGAATACACCGATCCGAATCAATAACCGGATCGCGCTGCTTACTTCCGATAATCCGTTCATGCTTCATCTTCTTGGCGTTCGGTATATCGAGACAGAAAAAGATCATATTCCCGCCGGGTATACGCCTCTGTATTCTTCGGCAAAAGACACGGTGGTCGCAGAGAATAAACACGTGCTTCCGAATGTTTATTTTACATCGGATACAATCTCTGAAAAAGAGTTTGACCGTTTCAATCAAATCGAACAGTTGGAAGCGATTTCCCGCAAAACCATAATAGAAAACACTTCCACTGATACGGACAGCGACGTTTACCTCCCCGGAAAGTTTATCACTCCTTTTGCCCCGAAACTGTCGGCAGACGGCAAACTTCCCGATAGTTTGACTATCAAAAAGACTGCCGATAAGCATGACATAATCTCAAAATGTCAACAATCGTTGACATTTTATGTTGAAAATACAGGTTTTGGCAACATTTTGTTGCTTTCTTTCCAGGTGGATAATAAAACGATCGATCCTGTTGTCATCGACATTAACAACATACGCAATAAGCTTTCGGGACTATTTGCGCCTTACCCAAACGGAAACAATACGTTTCACTATCAGTTTTCAGCGGACAGTGACTCGGGTATGACAAAACTAAAGGTTACTTTTCCAAAGGGTCATTTCACTGTCAGCAACGTACAGTGGCATTTATGTAATAAACATATTTTCGACGACAAGAACACAATTACAAAAGCGGTCTGTGACAGCAGAACCGAACGCAGCGCCTTCCTTTCAGGCACGACTGTTTTTTCCGGAAGCATCCATGCAGAAAGCAACGGGGTTCTCGCGTCTGCGATTCCGCGGCAAAACGGACTTGAGCTTTACATCGACGGCAGACGCACAGATATTATCCGCGTAAATAAAGCTTTTGCAGGAGCACATATCGAAAAGGGGACTCATAAGATCGAATTTCGATTTTCTCCTCCCGGAAAACAAATCGGCTGTATCATCAGCCTGATATCTCTGTTGTGCTATTTAAGTTACCTGATTTTTACATTTGGAGTCTTTACTTCAAGAAAAACACAAAATATTACAACGGCTCACCATAAAAACGCGCTGTAAGAAATTCACTATAATCATTATAAGAAAGAGGGAACTGACTTTGAAACGAATTTACTTAAGCAAAGAACTGCTCACTTACATCATTACCGGAGGAATCACAACCGGAGTTAATTACATGTTATACGGACTTTTTCTATTTTTTCACGTTCCGTATATTGCATCTAACAGTATCGCATGGACAGGCGCGGTTATCGCCGCCTATGTTCTGAACAGAAAATGGGTCTTTCGGTCAAACAGACGGATTCCCGAAGAGTTTTTCTCCTTTGCTGCTCTACGATTTATCACACTGCTCGTCGAAAACGTTCTGCTTTGGCTTGCCGTCGATCAATTATCACTTTCTTTGATCGGCTCAAAATTAATCGTAAGCGTCGTAACCGTGATCGGAAACTATGCGCTCTGCAAATACCGCGTTTTCAAAACTGCCGCTCATGGGCAGGATCAAAATATGATCAGAAAGGAGCTGCTGCCATATGACAATCAAAAATAATCCTGCTGACGATGTGATCAGCATTATCGTTCCGTGTTTTAATGAGGAGAGCGTTCTCCCCGCTTTTTACAGCGCGGTTTCAGACGCCGCATCCTCGATCGAAGGCGCTGTCTGCGAATTTCTTTTTATAGATGACGGAAGTTCTGACCGAACGGCAGAGATCCTTCAGCATTTTACAGAGAAAGACGAGCGTGTCCGTTTTCTTACATTTTCCAGAAACTTCGGAAAAGAAGCCGCCATGTACGCCGGACTTCAAAATGCATCGGGAGACTACTGTGTATTTATGGACGCCGATCTGCAGCATCCGCCCGCTCTGCTTAAAAACATGTATCACGCTGTCAAATACGAAGGATACGACTGCTGTGCAGGACTTAGAGAGGACCGAACCGGAGAAAATCCGATCCGCACGTTCTTATCCCGCTCTTTCTATCACTTGATCGGGAACGCATGTCATCTCGATATGGGAGACGGAAAAGGTGATTTCCGAATGATGAACAGAGCTATGACGGACTCTATTTTGGAACTCAAAGAATACAACCGCTATATGAAAGGGATCTTCTCTTTCGTTGGATTTGATACAAAATGGATTCCGTTTCACAACACTGAGCGCGCCGCAGGAAAAACAAAATGGAATTTCCGCTCTCTGTTCCGCTATGCAATGGACGGAATGTTATCATTTTCTTCCGCCCCCGCTTCCCTGCCCGGCTTCATCGGCATGTTTCTCCTGATCGCCGCCGTTGTCACAGGACTTGTTTCCGTTTTCACCGGACATAAAGCAAACTGGATCCTTCTGCTTGTCTGCCTGATCCTCGCGTTGAACGGCATACAGATGATCTTCCTGTCACTGCTCGGACAATATATGTCGAAAGATTATATGGAAAGCAAGAAACGACCGATCTATATTATAAAAAAGAAAGGGGGGTTTTAACCCCTCCTTTTCTACGACAGCTCTAAGTTTCCTGTATAAAGCTGATAATACGTTCCTTTCTGTGACAGCAACTCATCATGTGTTCCACGTTCGATAATACGTCCGTGTTCCAGCACCATGATCGCATCGCTGTTTCGGATCGTCGAAAGTCTGTGGGCGATTACAAATACTGTACGCCCTTTCATAAGGTTATCCATACCTTTTTGAACGATACTTTCTGTTCTTGTGTCAATAGACGATGTCGCTTCATCCAGGATCAGTACCGGCGGATCGGCAATGGCAGCTCTTGCGATCGCAAGAAGCTGACGCTGTCCTTGAGACAGTTCTTCTCCGTCTCCGCTCAAGCGCGTCTCATAACCTTTCGGAAGCATTCTGATGAATCCGTCTGCATGAGCCAGCTCTGCTGCCTTATAAACTTCCTCATCTGTCGCATCCAGTTTCCCGTAACGAATGTTTCCATAATCGTTCCTGTAAACAAATGTGTATCTTGAAGAACGATACCAAGCGATCTTCGCAGATCAGCCTTTTTAATCTTGTTTATATTAATATCATCATAACGGATCTTTCCGTCCTGAACATCATAGAAACGATTGATCAGGTTTGTGATCGTTGTCTTTCCCGCTCCCGTCGAACCGACAAAAGCAAGTTTTTGTCCCGGCTTCGCGTACAGAGTCAGATCATGAAGCACCATGTGGTCTTCCGTATATCCGAACGTCATATCATAAAATCTCACGTCGCCTTTCAGCTCCGTATATGTCACTGTGCCGTCTGCCTGATGCGGATGTTTCCATGCCCACAAGCCTGTTCTTTCTTTACACTCCGTAAGATTTCCCTGTGCATCCTTCTTTGCGTTTACAAGAGTAACATATCCTTCGTCTACTTCCGGCTCTTCATCCATCATATTAAAAATACGTTCCGCACCTGCAAGAGCATGATGATTGAGTTAAACTGCTGGGCAATCTGCATAAACGGCTGAGTAAAGCTCTTCGTAAACTGAAGATAAGACGCCATCACGCCAAGCGTAATGTTTCCGATGCCGAGTACCGAAAGCGCGCCGCCCAGTACAGCAGTCAAAACGAACTGTAAGTTTCCCATATTTCCGATAACCGGACCCATGATACTTGCAAACGTATGTGCCTTTGATGAACTGACGAACAGACTTTCATTCAGCTGATCGAATTCTTCTTCCGAAATCCGTTCATGGTTAAATACTTTCACGACCCGCTGTCCCGTCATACGCTCTTCCACAAATCCCGTGATATTTGCCAGATCAAGCTGCTGCCGTACAAAGTATTTTCCGCTGTTTCCTCCGACCATTCTCGCAACAGCCGTCATCACCCCGATCATCACAACGGCGAGAACTGTCAGGATCGGACTTAAAACAAGCATCGCAATAAATGTGACTACGATCGTAAGAGCCGACATAAGCACCTGCGGGATCGACTGATTGATCATCTGACGAAGCGTATCCGTATCGTTTGTATAAAGGCTCATGATCGAACCGTTTGTATTCCGGTCAAAATAACGGATCGGCAGTTTCTGCATATGTTCAAACATCTCGTCGCGGACACGTTTCAGCACGCCCTGCCCGATCACGACCATAAGTCTCGTGTAAATGAAGGAGGCAATTACGCCGCTCAAGAAAATACATGCCAATATACCAAGCGCCTGATACAGTTCTGTGTAATCCGGACTTTTTTGCCCGATCAGCGGGATAATATAATCATCCAGCAGAAACTTCAGCGACAATGAGACCGAGATCGTCGCAATCGAACTGACAAGAATACAGATCAGTACGATAATAAACTGTACTTTATATGTTTTCGTCACATATCCGAGTAGACGTTTTGCTGTTTTTAATGTATTTTTATTCAACGACGGTTTTGTCGGTTTCTTTTCTTTACTCACTGTCCTTTCCTCCTTTCATCTGTGATTCATATACTTCCCTGTAAATCGCATTCGTTTTCAGCAATTCCTCCGATGTTCCGATTCCGCTGATCTCTCCTTTGTCCATTACGATAATAACATCCGCATCCTCTACCGAAGAAACTCTCTGCGCAATGATGATCCGTGTCGTATCCGGAATCTCTTCTCTGAAAGCCTGACGAATCAGCGCGTCTGTTTTCGTATCTACCGCGCTTGTCGAGTCGTCCAGAATAAGGATCTTCGCTTTTTCAAAAGCGCCCTTGCAATACAAAGTCTCTGCTTCTGACCGCCTGACACATTATTTCCGCCTTCTACGATCATCGTCTCATATTGATTCGGAAACTCTCTGATAAATCCGTCCGCCTGCGCCAGCTTACATACGCGTTCTACTTCCGCATCACTTGCAGTTTCATCACCCCAACGGATGTTCTCATAGATACTTCCTGTAAAAAGTACATTTTTCTGAAGAACGACAGACACCTGATCCCGCAAAGCTTTCAAATTATAATCCCGCACGTCTGTTCCGCCGACTTTCACTGTTCCCGACGTCACATCATACAGTCTCGGGATCAACTGCACGAGCGTTGACTTAGCGCTTCCCGTACCGCCGATGATTCCGACGATCTGACCGCTCTTTATATGAAGGTTTACATCTTTCAACGAAAGATTGCCTCCCTCTCCCGCATAACTGAAGTTCACATGTTCAAATTCGATATCTCCGTTTGTAACTTCCGTAACTGCATCCGCTTTGTCTTCCATTTCCGGTACTTCATCCAAAACTTCGTTGATACGTTCCGTAGACGCTTCCGCGATCATGATCATAACGAATACAAACGACACCATCATAAGAGACGTCAGTATCTGAAGTGCATAGACGATCACACTTGTCAGCTCTCCTGTAAGCATATCTCCGCTTATGATACTTTCGCCGCCGATCAGCACCATTGCAAGAACGACTATATACATAGTAAACTGCATCGTCGGAGAGTTCCAGGCAACGATTTTCTCTGCTTTTGTAAAAAGCCGGAATACAATACCCGAGATCTTTCCGAATTTTTCAACTTCATGGTCTTCCCGAACGTACGCTTTCACGACGCGGGCTGCGTTGACGTTTTCCTGAACGACATTATTCAATTCGTCATATTCGTCAAACACCTTGATAAAATGCGGGTGCGCTTTCTTTGCGATAAAGATCAAAAGTCCTCCCAAAACCGGAATCGTGATCAACATCATAAATGCGATCGCAGGACTGATCGTCACCGTCATGATCAGGGACATCACGATCATGATCGGCGCTCTTGCGAGCAGACGGATCGTAAACATATACGCCATCTGTACATTCGTAATGTCGGTCGTCAGTCTTGTCACAAGACCCGGCGTTGAAAAATGATCGATATTACCGAATGAAAAATCTTGTATTTTATAAAAAATATCATGTCTTAAATTTTTAGCATATCCCGAAGACGCTACCGCCGCAAGCTGACCTGCCTTCGCTCCGAAAAAAAGCGCCACGACCGCAAGCAGTACGAGCAAAGCGCCCAGCTTTATGATATATGCCATATCTCCGTTCATGATCCCCACATCAATAATCTTCGCCATCAAAAGCGGAATGAGAACTTCCACAAACACTTCCGCGGCTACAAGAACAGGTGTCAGAAACGATTGTTTCTTATACTCGCGCACTGAGCGCAGTAATTTTTTATCCATCTTTTCTATTAGCTCCTCTCTCTACTATTGATTTTTGTTTACATGCTGCTTTCTTTCCCCCGAACTGTTTCCCTCCCGGCACAGTTTCCTTTGATCGGCTTTGATCACACTGCGCCGGCTGCCGCCGTCTTTTGTTTTTCGGTACAGCATTTTCATCTTCAAACAAATTGGCGGAAATCAGTTCCAGCGTTTCTATACAAACCGCCATTTTTTCATCAGGTATCCCCTGACGGATGATTTTTTCCGTACGATCAATGTTCATCAATACATGTTCTCTGACTTTTTCCGCTTTCTCTGTCGGCACGATCTTTTTCAGCCGCGCATCCCGGTCTTCTGCTTTCCGCAAAATAAATCCGTTTTTTTCTAAAAGCTGTAAGATTCCCGTCGCTGTGGATCTCCGGATCTGAAATTCCGCCTCAACATCCTTCTGGTAAATATCCCTGCTCATTGACTGAAGCAATATGTAATGAAGTACATGCCTTTGCATATTTGTCAAAGAATCCTCTTCCTCATGACAATTCATTCTCCGCTTCAGTTGATGCGAGATCCGATTGATGATCTTTCCTACGTCACACCGCTCTTCCATAATCCATCCTCTTCTCTTTCTGATTTCCGTATCCGCATTTTTCGTATTGACTTTTCCTTTTTTACGAAGTCGTTTGACCTCTGTATTATGCACAAAATTATAATAGTTCGGGTGCTAACAATATAGTATATGTAGCAAAATTTTTAATGTCAATCCTTTTTTCTGTATTATTTTTCAATTTTCTGTATTATTTTATAATTTATACTATTTTGACGAATTTTTTACTATTTTGCACAATAAAGTATGGCATTTTCACGAATAGAATTGTATAATAAAGGGGAGTAAATTATAAGGGAGGACTCAAGCATGAAACAAAATAATATGTTAGCCATGATCTTGGCCGGTGGACGCGGTTCCCGTCTTCATGACCTGACCCAGAAAGTCGCCAAACCGGCTGTTTCATACGGCGGAAAATATCGGATTATTGATTTTCCACTCAGCAACTGTGCCAACAGCGGAATCGACGTTGTAGGCGTATTGACTCAGTACGAATCCATTCTTCTCAACAGCTATGTAGCTGCCGGAAGACGTTGGGGATTGGACGCGAAAGACAGCGGCGTCTATGTACTCCCGCCCCGTGAAAAATCAGATGCCAATCTTGATGTTTACCGTGAACTGCCGATGCGATTTCACAAAACATAGACTTTATCGACACGTATTCTCCGGAATATCTTCTTATTCTCTCCGGCGACCATATTTACAAAATGAACTATGCAAGGATGCTCGCATTCCACAAAGAGAGTAAAGCCGACGCGACAATCGCAGTCATTGAAGTTCCGATGAAAGAAGCGAGCCGATTCGGTATCATGAACACCGATGAAACAGGACGCATCGTAGAATTTGAAGAGAAGCCGGAACACCCGAAGAGCAATCTTGCTTCCATGGGTATCTATATCTTCAACTGGAAACTGCTTCGCAAAACGCTTCTTGCCGATATGAAGAACGCGGATTCCAGCCACGATTTCGGAAAAGACATTATCCCGGCGCTTCTCAATGACGAGAAGAAGCTCTGCGCTTACAAATATAAGGGATACTGGAAAGACGTCGGAACGATCGACTCCCTCTGGGAAGCAAACATGGATCTTCTTGACAAAAACAATGCACTTGACCTGAACGATCCGGCATGGAAGATTTACACAGAGGACGTAACGGCTCTTCCGCAGTATATCGGCGCCGACGCTGTTGTTGACCGCGCTTTTATCACACAAGGCTGCGTTGTCAACGGTAAAGTTAAAAATTCTGTCCTGTTTACAGGAGCAAAAGTTGCCGAAGGAGCACAGGTTATAGACAGTGTTCTTATGCCGGGGGCAGAAGTTGCCGAAGGAGCTGTCGTTACACGCACGCTCGTTGCAGACGGTGTCAAGATCGGTAAAAACGCCGTTGTCGGAAGCGCTGACAGCAAGAATATCGAACTTGTGGCAAAACGTGTAAAGGGGGATGAATAATATGAACAGAGCTTTTGGAATTATAAATTTTGCCGGAAATCATATTAAAGTAGACGGTCTTCAGGATTTTCGTCCTGTCGGCGCTTTCTCTTTCCTCGGACGTTACCGCATCATTGATTTTCCGATTTCTAATATGAGCAACAGCGGAATTGACAATATCGAAGTATTTATCAGAAGAAAACCTCGCTCCCTTACAGAGCACCTCGGAACAGGCCGCCATTACAACATCAACTCAAAACGCGGCAGTCTGAATATCATGTATACAGAACACGGTCAGATCGGCGACATTTACAGTACCGACATTACCGCTTATATGGAAAACATAGAGTGCCTCGAGGAGATGCCTCATGAATACGTTGTCATAGCTCCGAGTTATATGGTTTACAAAGCTGATTACAGCGAATTTCTCGACGCTCATATCGAATCCGGCGCGGACATCTCTATGATGTATCACTCGGTCGATAACGCCAAAGACGCTTTTTTGAACTGTAACGCTTTGAATATCAACAAACAAAAAGGAGTTCTTGCAATCGAACCGAATCACGGAAATGCGAAAAACCGCAACATTTCCATGGATACATATGTTATGAAAAAAGATCTCTTCATCGAACTTGTTCGCAAAGCAAGCAAAAGATCATCTATGTACACGTTTGCCGACATTCTTGATGAAGAATCCGAAAATCTTGATATTCGTGCGGTATCCCACCGTGGGTTCTTTGCGATCATTAATGATTTTAACGCATATTATCAGGCAAATATGTCTCTTGTAGACCTGAATAATGCCGGAATCTTTTCGACAAAGACTGGCCGATCTACACGCACACGAACGATTCCTGTCCGACTCAGTATTTTGAAGGAAGCAAGGTGACTTCTTCTGTTGTTTCCAATGGATGCCTGATCGAAGGAACAGTTGAAAATTCCATCATCGGAAGAGGATGTGTTATCAAATCCGGCGCTATTGTAAAGAATTGTATCATATCTGCCGATGTTGTTATCGGAAAAGGCGTTCATGCGGAAAATCTCGTCGTAGATAAACATGCGCGTCTCATCCGCGGAAAACGTATCATCGCCGCTCCTGAAAAACCGGGATATGTAAAACGAGGCGATAAACTTTAAGTTTTAAAATAAATGAATGTAAACCTTCAAGATTTTCCCTCTTGATTATTCAGGGAGTACATGGTCGAACATGCGTCATGTACTCCCTGCCCCTTTTTCTGGATTTTCTCCATTTTTTCCTGTATAATGATCTGTATCTGAAACTGCTTACATACACCCGAAAAGGAGTACGAACTATAATGTTAAAATCTTATATCGCCTTCGATCTTGAAACAACAGGGTTAGATCCGATGAACAATGAAATTATAGAAATAGGCGCTTTAAAAGTCAGAGACGGAAAAGTCAGCGAACGCTTTATGGAATTTATCAAACCGCAGGAACTCATTTCGCCCGCCATCACAGGCCTAACCGGTATATCAAACGATATGGTCGCATCTGCTCGTCCCGCCCGTTCTGTTATCACAGACTTTATTGATTTTTGCGAAGAAGATATTCTCATAGGTCACAACATCATCTTTGATTACAGTTTTACAAAGTGTACGGCTGCCCGTGAAGGACTTCCGTTTGAAAAAATGGGGATCGATACTTTAAAAATCGCCAAAAAAGTGCATCCCGAACTAGAATCCAAAAGCCTTAGCGCTTTATGCGAACATTATAAAATAGAAAATAAGGCAGCCCACCGCGCTTATTTTGACGCGCTTGCAACTGCCAAATTATATCAGACGCTCTCCCATTATTTTGAACCTGACAATCCAAAGACGTTCAAACCGTCGCAGCTTACATATAAGATCAGGAAGCCTCAGCCTGCCACACCAAAACAGCTTGCTCTTCTTGAACGTCTGACAAAAATAAAAAAACGTTTTCTCATAATAACAGAAGCGTTCTCTTGCAATGCAGAAGCGCTCTCTTATAATCCGGAAACGCTTTCACGAAGCGATGCTTCCAGGCTGATCGACAGATTACTGAAAGGGAATTGATTCTTACATTTTCCACATATAATCTTCAACTATTTCAAACGGCGCAGGTCCGATTTTCAGCACAGCCGAATGAAATTCCTTTTGTAAGAAATCTTTTCCTTTCTCGTCAACCCACATTTTCTTTAATTCAAGGAATTCTACATACCCGATATAGTATTTCAGATAGTTGGCAGGCGAACCGAGGATCAGCTTATAGATTTCGCCGACTGCATCTTTATCTGTAATCCCGTAGTTTTTAAAAAATGCTTCCGTATCTTCGACGCTCCACCCGTCATAATGGATTCCGATATCCGCAAGGGCATAAAGCGCCAGTATGATAGAGGCGTTTTTCTGTAAAAGGGTCGCCTGCTCTTTGGAAAGCCCCATCAGATAATAACTGCCCATTTCCGCATAAGTCGCCCATCCTTCCACATATCCGCCGAAATCAAGAAGACTTCTGATTGGATCAGGATGCGTACTTTCATAATAAATCGTCTGATAAAGATGTCCCGGATATCCTTCATGAGCAAGTGTCGTAAAAAGCGTCATATCGTTTCCCATGCGCGCCCTGTTAATATAGATCACGTTTTGCTGTGAATTATCGATCGCGGGTATCATGTAAAACGCAGGACTTAGATGTTCCTCCATTGCCTCCGGAACATACTTTACTTCCAGCTTTGTCTGAGGCGGTTCCGGAAACGCAGTTTTCGATCCTTCTTTTAACTGTTCCAATATCTGCTCTGCCTTTTTATCTGTGATCACCGCCGCAGCTTCCTTAGCTTCCTTTGTTGTCAGACCGAGCACTTGCTCCATCGCCGTAAGATCTTCGTTTATCTGTCTGCGTGTCAAATCTTTTAGTTCCTCTACCGAACGTCTTGAACCGGTTGACTGCCGGGCAAGAAGTTCGTAATATTCCTTCCCCTTCGGAAAATATACAAGACCTTTTTCATTTTTACCCGATCCTTTGAGCTGTTCCAGTTCCTCCGTCATACGCTCATACGCTGGAAACACATAATCGGATATTGTAAGTGCATTTTCCTGTATATAGTCACTTTTTTCTTTCTCTGTCAATGTATTTAATTCCATTACTCGATCTGCAAACGTCGAATACAAGTAATTTCCGTTCCCCATTTCCAAAAAGGCGCGGCACTGCCCGATCACTGTTTCCACCGCCTGATCCGCCATGAACAAACCCATCTCTGCCTTTTTCTTTTCAAATATCATGATCTCTTCAAAATATTCTTCCGTCTGTCTTACAAGCGCCAGATATACTTCCACATCTTCCTTATCATAAAAACGATATTCTGATAAAACTACCGGAAGCTGCGTCTGCGCTCCGCTTACAAGCCCGAGCGGTTCTTCATACATTGTATAATCCGCGCTCTTTTTCATCAGCTTTAACCGATAATTTAAAATGTCATATGTAATCTTATTTTGTACGTTAAGATCATCATAGTTGAATCCAAGAAGAGCCTGACGCATATTTTCCGCCGCCGCCTTGACTGCTTCCGGCTCTCTTTCAAACTGACCGAATGTAGCGTCAGTTGCTTCAATCCCATATTTTTCCGGCGCTTTAAGCGTATAATGCAGACTCACTGTATTTGCCGACACTTCTTTGCAGAATAGTTCCGCCGTGTATTCTTCAAATCTTGCATCTTCACTTTGCCTTTTTCCTGCGCTTTTCGCACCTTTTGCTCCCTGCTTACTCTCCATTGAGCATCCGCCCACTGACGCCACAGAAAATACAAGTATTATAACGAGCAAAAGATTCAAAATTTTGAAATATATTCGTTTCTTTTGATTATTATTTACTTTCTCTTTGCCGTTACATTTCCATATCGGCATAATAACCCCCGAATCTTCTTTTACTGCATCCTATGTTATATCCGGCCTTAATATACATTGCTTTTTCTTATTTTAGGAATGGATCTTCCTGCCGTACATATAATCAAATAATCCGTACATTCTGTAAAGGAAGGTTTATTATGCAGCTTCTCGTCTATATTTCAAACTATATTGTTCCGTTCCTTATACTAAGCATCATCGTTTACGGTCTGTCCGCAAAGGTCAATGTTTACGAAACATTTATCAAAGGAGCAAAAAGCGGTTTTTTTACAGTCGTTCGGATCATGCCGACGCTTATCGGACTTATGGCGGCCGTCGGAATACTCCGCGCTTCCGGGTTCCTTGATTTCATTTCCGGTCTGCTTGAAAACTTTACCGGAAGGATCGGTTTTCCCGGTGAACTCGTTCCGCTTACTATCGTAAAAATGTTCTCTTCGTCTGCAGCGACAGGACTCCTCCTCGATATTTTCAAACAATTCGGCACAGACTCCCGTCTTGGTATGATCGCATCGATCTCGCTGTCTTGTACAGAGACAATCTTCTATACGATGAGTGTTTACTTTATGACTGCCGGAATCAAAAAATCCCGCTACACGCTCGCCGGTGCGCTTATCGCTACATTCGCGGGACTTGCCGCAAGCGTCCTCCTCGCATAACCTGAGCAGCATCTAAGTGCCGGTTTTATTTAAGGCTTTGAATATGGTTCGGTTTAAGACTTGAACGTCGGTCCGATTTAAGATTTGAATATGGTTCGGTTTAAGACTTGAACGTCGATCCGATTTAAGATTTGAGTATGGATCGGCTTAAGACTTGAACGTCGGTTCGGTATTTGAACATCGGTTTTTGTTTAGGATTGTAGACCGAGGCGCTTTATGCTAATATATTACTATAATGTGATCATGGAGGTGTTTTTATGGCAAGTGTGACATTAGAACACTTATCGAAAATTTACTCAAACGGTTTCGTCTCCGTCAATGATGTCAGTCTTCGTGTTGACAACGGCGAATTCATTACTCTTCACGGTCCCAGCGGATGCGGAAAATCTACGATCCTCCGCATGATCGGCGGATTAGAGGATATCACTTCCGGTAAGATTTATCTCAGTGATGAATTATTAAACGATATTTTGCCGCGTGACAGACGGCTTGCGATGGCGTTCCAAAATTATACGCTTTACAAGCATTTTAACGCCTACGACAACATGGCGCTCGGTCTGCGTCTGAGGGATTTTCCCCGCAACATTATCGACAGCCGTGTAAACGATGCCGCCAAACTTCTCGGGATTTCAGGAGTTCTGGGGCAGAAGATCAAGGCGCTTTCTGAAAGAGACAAGCAAAAAGTCGCTCTCGGACGCGCGATTGTCTGCCAGCCGAAAGTCCTCCTCGTAGACGAAGATTTTGCGCGTCAAGATCCTGAACGAAGAAAAGAGATGCTTTGTGATATTCTCGAAATTAACGAAGAACTTAAAATTACCGTCTTATATGTAACAAACGATCCTTTGGAAGCCCGCACATTAGGCAAAAAGATCGTATTTATGAAAGACGGCAAAATAACCGATATCGGATAACCTCCGGTATCGGTTATTTTTTAGTTTCCTTCACCACTTTTTAGTTTTTCAAGATAGTTATAAATTTCTCTTTTCTGCACTCCTCGATCTTTTGCGGTTTTCTTCATCGCTTCTTTTTTATCGATTCCCTGCGACAGATAATACTCCATATGTTCTTCGATCGACAGATTACTCCACTTCTTTTGCTCTTCCTGCTCGATCTCTTCACGGCTCAATCCTTCAATTACAAGAACGCACTCCCCTTTCGGAAGATTTTCTTCATAATAAGAAACCGCTTCCAAAAGAGTCGATCTATACACAGTTTCATGCCGTTTTGTCAGTTCCCGGCATACGCTTACCCGCCTGTCGCCGAGCCGCTCTCCCAGCATCTTCAATGTTTTGATAAGACGGTGCGGAGCTTCATACAAAACGATTGTCCTCTGTTCCTTTTCCAGACAACTTAAGACAGCTTCCCGCTCTTTTTTATCTGATGGCAGAAAAGCTTCAAACGCAAATCTTCTTGTCGGAAGTCCCGAGATCGTAAGTGCAGACACACACGCCGAAGCTCCGGGAACAGCAGTAACCGTAATCCCTTCTTCATAACACATACGTACAAGCTCTTCTCCCGGATCGGAGATCCCGGGCGTTCCCGCGTCTGTAATAAGCGCAATATCTTTTCCTTCCAAAAGCTTCTCTATAAGCACTCTTCCTTTATCAAATTTATTGTATTCATGGTAGCTCGTCATCGGCGTTTCAATCTCAAAATAATTCAAAAGCCTAATGCTGTTACGTGTGTCTTCCGCCGCGATAAGATCTGCCTCCCGAAGCACTCGAAGAACTCGAAATGTAATATCTTCTAAATTCCCGATGGGCGTCGCACACAAATAGAGAGTTCCTGCCATCTTTCCCTCCTGTTTTTCTCTTCGTCTCTTTTTGTTTTCTGTTTTCTTTTCTTGTTGTCTATTTTTTTATTTCTTTATTTGTTTTTT
>ENA-OQCE01000021-OQCE01000021.1-human-gut-metagenome-genome-assembly--contig:-NODE-21-length-59427-cov-2.488465_pt1 | contig 59427 bp, 71 predicted proteins | sample MGYA00242495_ERZ504572 | MGnify/ENA primary metagenome ERZ504572 (study PRJEB26092, sample SAMD00036228) | human gut metagenome | host: Homo sapiens | study: EMG produced TPA metagenomics assembly of... | reverse complement strand
CAGCAGAGGTTTCTGAACCGGCAACAACAGAAACTCCCGCTGAAGAAATCGTTTCAAAAAAGCCGGTAGAGTCAGTTCTGAAGCTCACGAAAGAGGAAATACTTGCCAAACTCAAAGAGGTGGTTGCAGACGTGGAGAACGTGGCAAAACCTGAAATAGACGGTTTGAAGCAATCTTTCTACAAGCTGCACAATGCTGAGCAGGATGCGGCGAGAAAACTGTTCATTGAAAACGGAGGCGCCGCGGAGAACTTTGTTCCACAAACAGACTGTGTGGAGGAAGAGTTCAAGAATATCATGTCCGTCATCAAAGAAAAAAAGAAGTGCACTCACAGCCGAACTGGAGAAGCAAAAGGAAATGAACCTGCAGGTAAAGCTTTCCATCATCGAAGAGCTGAAGGAGCTGGTTGAATCTCCAGATGACGCCAACAAGAGCTATACGGAGTTCAAGAAACTACAGCAGCAATGGAACGAAGTTAAACTCGTTCCGCAAGCTAAGGTCAACGAGCTTTGGAAAAACTACCAATTGTATGTTGAGAAATTCTATGACCTTCTGAAACTGAACAATGAATTCCGCGAATACGATTTCAAGAAGAATTTGGAAATCAAGACACATCTCTGTGAAGCTGCCGAAAAGCTGGCGGATGAAGAGGATGTAGTTTCAGCTTTCCATCAGTTACAGAAGCTACATCAAGAATTTCGTGATACAGGGCCGGTAGCCAAGGAACTACGCGACGAAATCTGGGCACGTTTCAAAGCTGCCTCTACAACCGTAAACCGACGTCACCAGCAACATTTCGAAGCATTGAAGGAAGTGGAACAGCACAATCTTGACCAAAAGACTGTAATTTGCGAAATCATAGAAGCCATTGACTACAAAGAACTGACAAGCTTTGCTTCTTGGGAGAGCAAGACGCAAGAAGTCATCGCACTTCAAAACAAATGGAAAACCATTGGTTTCGCTCCGCAAAAAATGAACGTGAAGATTTTCGAACGTTTCCGCAAAGCGTGCGACGAGTTCTTCCGTAAAAAGGGAGAGTTCTTCAAGAGCCTGAAGGAAGGTATGAACGAAAACCTGGAAAAGAAGCGTGCCTTGTGCGAAAAAGCAGAAGCTCTGAAGGACAGTACCGACTGGAAAGCAACCGCCGATGAACTGACCAAACTTCAGAAAGAATGGAAAACCATTGGTCCGGTAGCAAAAAAATATTCGGATGCCGTATGGAAACGTTTCATCTCCACTTGTGACTACTTCTTCGAACAAAAGAACAAAGCCACTTCTTCACAGCGCAGCGTAGAGCAGGAAAATCTGGAAAAGAAAAAAGCCATCATCGAGAAACTGAATGCTATCGATGACCAAATGAATACGGAGGAAGCTACCCAACTGGTACGCGACCTCATGAAAGAGTGGAACGGCGTAGGACATGTACCTTTCAAAGAGAAAAGACCGAATCTATAAGCAATACCACAGCCAGGTAGACAAATTGTTTGAACGCTTCAACATCAGCGCCTCCAACAAGAAGCTAAGCAACTTCAAGTCGACTATCAGCTCCATTCAGGAAGGTAGTCCACAAGCCCTTTACCGGAACGTGAGAAGCTGGTACGTGCCTTCGACAATATGAAGAACGAGCTCCAGACATATGAAAACAATCTCGGCTTCCTGACCACTTCTTCCAAGAAGGGAAATAGTCTGCTGACAGAAATCAACCGCAAGGTGGAAAAGCTGAAAGCAGATATCGAACTTGTAAAAGAAAAGATAAAAGTGGTGGACGAGAATATCAAAAATCAAGGATAACGCAACAAGATAAGACTTAATAAAAAAGTAGACCCGCCCCTACAGCTATACAGCCGTGGGGGCGGGTCTACTTTTTTATTAAGTCTTATCAATGATGGAACAGACGGATACCCGTGAACGTCATGGCAATGCCATATTTATCGCAAGTTTCAATCACATGGTCATCGCGTACAGAACCACCCGCTTGGGCAATGTAATCTACTCCACTCTTATGGGCACGCTCAATATTGTCTCCAAAAGGAAAGAATGCATCCGAACCCAAAGAAACACCTTTCAATGTATCCAACCAAGCCCGTTTTTCTTCACGGGTCAGCACTTCAGGTTTCTCCGTAAAGAACTGCTGCCAAACACCGTTAACCAGCACATCGTCATGGTCTTCACTGATATAGACATCAATCGTATTATCACGGTCGGCACGGCGGATTTTCTCTACCCATGGCAAATTCAACACCCTCGGATGCTGGCGTAAATACCAAATGTCGGCCTTGTTGCCCGCCAAGCGAGTACAGTGGATACGGCTCTGCTGGCCGGCACCAATACCGATAGCCTGACCGTCCTTCACATAGCATACAGAATTCGACTGCGTATATTTCAAAGTGATAAGGGCTATCATCAAATCACGTTTCGCTGCTTCCGGGAAATTCTTATTCCGAGTAGGAATATTCGCAAAGAGTTCATCTCCATTCAGCTTTATCTCATTACGTCCCTGCTCAAACGTGATACCAAAGACATCCTTATGTTCAATCGGGGCAGGCTTATAGCCGGGACTTATCTGAATCACATTGTAAGTTCCTTTACGCTTTTCCCTCAAGATAGCCAGTGCTTCGTCCGTATACCCCGGAGCAATAACGCCATCCGAGACCTCGCGGTTAATAAAACGTGCAGTAGCCTCGTCGCACACATCACTCAAAGCGATAAAGTCACCATAAGAAGACATACGGTCGGCACCGCGGGCACGCACATATGCGCAAGCAAGCGGAGAGAGCGGAAGATTATCCACAAAATAAATCTTCTTCATTATTTCGTCGAGTTCCAAACCGATGGCGGCCCCCGCCGGACTGACGTGCTTGAATGAAGTTGCAGCAGGCATACCGGTCGCCTCTTTCAGTTCCTTTACCAACTGCCATCCATTCAAGGCATCCATAAAATTAATATACCCTGGACGTCCGTTCAGAACCTCAATAGGTAACTCCCCCTCCTGCATGAAAATGCGAGCCGGCTTCTGGTTAGGGTTACAGCCGTACTTCAGTGCTAATTCTTTTGCCATAAAATTCTGCTTTAATGTTGAAATGCTACAAATTTACAGAATATTTCCGGCTTACAGAAGCCTTGTCACTGAATTTGCCACCGAATGCCTACACTGAAATTTTCGTACATGATTGAAAAGTAACGAAAAAACCACTAAAACTTGCGATTTTAGTGGTTTTTTGACTTAAATAAGCTGTTTGATAGTTGGCTACTGGATTCGAACCAGGAATGACAGGACCAGAATCTGTTGTGTTACCATTACACCATAGCCCAATTATTGTTATTTCCGTTTTGCGGTTGCAAAGATACAAAGATTTCTATAAATCAAAACAAAAACGAGTCTTTTTTTCGCAAAAAACTGATAAGATACCGTAATCCAAAGGATTATATAACTAAAAAAAATCAAAAATTGAAAGAGTTTTCCTCTTTTGCGTGTTTGATATGAGAAATCAACGTATATTTGTCAACAGTTTTAATATAATACTGTATAATGAACGAAACGAAAAAACTGATTCAACAGATAACAGAAGGTATTCAAGATAAAAAAGGAAAAAAATCGTCATCGCAGATCTGACAAAAATCGACGATACAATATGCAATTATTTCGTCATCTGCCAAGGAAACTCTCCCAGCCAAGTGACAGCCATTGTAGAATCCATCAGGGACTTCACACGCAAGGGTGCCGACACCAAGCCCTTTGCCGTAGACGGGCTGCGCAATGCCGAATGGGTAGCTATGGACTACCCGGACATATTGGTGCATGTCTTCCTGCCTGAAACAAGGGAATTCTACAATCTGGAACACCTCTGGGCAGACGCCAAATTAACTCAAATTCCTGATCTCGATTAATCAAAACGTATGGACAATAATACCAACAAGAAACCCAATAAAGTGAATATGCCCAAGTTCAACCTGAACTGGCTGTATATGATTATAGCAATGATGTTGCTGGGGTTGTACCTGACTAATGAAAGTGGTACGGCAACTAAAAATATTTCTTATGATGAATTCCAGCAATATGTACGAGACGGTTATATAAGCAAAGTCATCGGCTACGACGACAATTCTGTCGAAGCATACGTCAAACCGCAACACGTAGGAAACGTATTTCGTCAGGACTCCAGTCGCGTAGGTAAGAATCCGCTTATTACGACCGAGGCCCCTTCACGCGAGAGCCTGGGCAATTTCCTGCAAAAGGAAAGAGACGACGCCCACTTTGACGGTTCTATTAACTACGAAAAAAAACGGAACTACTTCGGTGCCATTCTGTGGCAGATTCTCCCTTTTGCATTCCTTATCGGTTTCTGGATTTTCATGTCCCGCCGCATGAGCGGTGGTGGAGGCATGGGTGGAGGTGGAGGCATCTTCAGCGTAGGAAAGTCCAAGGCCCAATTGTTTGAAAAAGGTTCCCCCATCAAGATTACATTCAAAGATGTGGCAGGACTTGCCGAAGCCAAGCAAGAGGTAGAAGAAATTGTCGAGTTCTTGAAAGAGCCCCAGAAATATACCGATTTGGGAGGTAAGATACCCAAAGGCGCTTTGCTAGTAGGCCCTCCGGGAACCGGAAAGACCCTGCTTGCAAAGGCTGTGGCCGGAGAAGCCAACGTACCTTTCTTCTCTTTGGCAGGTTCCGACTTTGTGGAAATGTTTGTCGGCGTGGGAGCTTCCCGTGTCCGCGATTTGTTCCGCCAAGCAAAGGAAAAAGCGCCTTGTATCGTGTTTATCGACGAGATTGACGCTGTAGGGCGTGCCCGTGCCAAAGCAGCCGCTATGGGTGGCAACGACGAGCGCGAGAACACATTGAACCAGTTACTGACCGAGATGGACGGTTTCGGCTCCAACAGTGGTGTTATCATCTTAGCCGCCACCAACCGTGTGGACGTTTTGGATAAGGCATTGTTGCGTGCCGGACGTTTGACCGCCAAATACATGTAGACCTACCCGACCTTAATGAGCGTAAGGAAGTATTCGGTGTACACCTGCGCCCCATCAAGATAGACAATAGTGTGGATGTAGACCTTCTGGCACGCCAGACTCCCGGATTCTCGGGGGCAGACATTGCCAATGTATGTAACGAAGCAGCTTTGATAGCCGCCCGCCACGGCAAAAAGTTTGTCGGAAAGCAAGACTTCCTGGACGCTGTAGACCGTATTGTGGGTGGGTTGGAAAAGAAAACCAAAATCACTACCGAGGCCGAACGCCGTTCCATTGCCATACACGAAGCCGGCCATGCCAGTATCTCCTGGTTACTGGAATACGCCAATCCACTGATTAAAGTAACCATTGTACCCCGTGGACGCGCTTTGGGCGCGGTTGGTATCTGCCGGAAGAACGGCAAATCACCACCAAGGAACAGATGCTTGATGAGATGTGTGCCACCTTGGGAGGACGTGCTGCCGAAGACCTATTCTTAGGTAGAATATCCACCGGAGCCATGAATGACTTGGAACGCGTGACCAAGCAGGCGTACGGTATGATTGCCTATCTGGGTATGAGCGAAAAACTCCCCAACCTCTGTTACTATAATAATGAGGAATATTCCTTTAACCGCCCGTATAGCGAAAAGACTGCGGAACTGATTGACGAAGAAGTGAAGCAGATGGTCAACGAACAGTACGAACGTGCCAAGAAAATATTGTCCGAAAACCAAGAAGGGCACAACCGGCTGGCACAACTGCTGATTGACAAAGAAGTAATCTTTGCCGAAGACGTTGAGCACATCTTTGGGAAACGTCCATGGGCTTCCCGCTCGGAGGAAATCAGTGCAAACAAGACTGCTGCCGAGCTAAAAAAAGCAGAGCAAGAAGAAGAGCAAAAAGCCATAGAAGCAGAAAAGGAAGTCAAGGAAGAAGAAGAAAAGCATGAAAAATAACTTTATCCAACGTGCCGTTACCGGCGTGTTATTCGTCATAGTATTGGTGGGCTGTATTCTTTACAGCCCCCTTTCGTTCGGTATACTGTTCACCATTATCAGCGCACTGAGCGTACATGAGTTTGCCCAATTAGTCAGCAAAAGCGGCGAAGTAAGCATTAACAAAACCATCACTGCATTGGGGGGAGCCTACCTTTTCCTTGCATTAATGAGTTTCTGTACCCAGCAGTCTGTAGGAGCACGGGTATTCCTTCCTTATTTGGGACTATTGCTCTACATGATGATTACGGAACTTTACCTCAAGAAAAAGAATCCGACGGGTAACTGGGCCTACTCCATGCTAAGCCAATTATACGTGGCACTCCCCTTTGCCCTGCTGAACGTACTTGCTTTTCAAAATTCCTCGGAAACGGGCAGTGTAACCTATAACCCTATTCTACCGCTTTCCATTTTCGTATTTATCTGGTTGAGCGATACAGGTGCCTATTGCGTAGGTTCGCTGATAGGCAAAAACCGTCTGTTCGAACGTATCTCACCTAAAAAATCTTGGGAGGCAGCATCGGCGGCGGAATATTCTCCATCGCTTCCTCTCTTGGCTTTGCACACTTCTTTCCATTTATGTCAGAATGGCAATGGGTAGGTCTGGCAATCGTTGTCGTCATTTTCGGCACTTGGGGCGATCTGACCGAATCACTCATGAAACGCCAATTGGGCATAAAGGATTCCGGTAACATTCTGCCGGGGCATGGAGGGATGCTCGACCGTTTCGACAGTGCACTGATGGCAATTCCTGCAGCAGTTGTTTATCTATATGCCTTGACGATGTTCTAACGACGACTCACATGACCAAACTTACATAAAACAAATATAAAAAGAGCACCCGGGCAAGGTGAATGACATCAAAATCCCGGGTGCTCTTTCTAACTATATACTCTCGCAAACTCTTTCTTACTTCAACTGCATATTGGACAAATCCACATTAGTAGTCAACTTTTCATTAGTACCCACAGTTTTCAAATCAAAGGTTACTTCCACCTCTCCATTCTCCTCTGAATTGAGTTTCAACTTGATACCTTTGGTTTCAAAGGGAATGTCCAGACTGTTCAGATTATAAGAAACAGCACCGGGGCTGCGATAACCCGTCAAGTCATCATAGTCGTTATAGCGGAGTTCCAAGTGGATGGATCCGTCTTCACCATACAAAGCATCATCTTCTTGCGGACGTACCAGACTGATGCGATGTTTATTATCAGCCGAAGACGGCAGGTTCTGCATGAAAAAAATGTTCATATAGCCACCGCTAATGGTAATGTCACCTTTATATATAAGTACGGAATCATTGCCGAACTCCTCTTCTGTTTCGGGATCAGCGTCTCCACCTCTTTCGTCAGAACATTCTGCAAGCGTAACAATTTCACAGCATGGTCATACCCTGCATAGTCGTCCCACAAAGGATTGAACATGGTAATCACACGCTGCCCATCCACAGCATCATACCACCCAATGTCCGTATTCACCGGCCAGAGTGTCCCCCAGACATCGCAGTTTAAATAAAAGGCATTTCCCGTAACACGCACAGTAGCCCACAAAGGCGGGGTGAAATCACCCAAAGAATATCCGTCGTTATCATCACATGATTGCAAAGCGGGCATCACTGCCAAACATATTGCCATAAATAACCAATGTAGCTTTTTCATAATCAAAGTCCTTTTCATTTGTTTCTGTATAGAAAATACAAAAGCCGGGCATTTACTGCACCGGCTTTTCCCATTTTAACAAATTCTTAATTTTTCGATTATTCTTCCCTCCTTCTCAGTAATGCCACCATCTCGCGGGCAGTATGTTTGGGTGCTCCTGCCTCTCCCAGACGGGATGCCATATACTCATATCCCTCGAGCATCTGACGGCGGTATTCCTTATCGTACAAAATGCGGTTCAGCTCCGAGCGTACCTGCTCTACCGTCATGGTATCTGCAACCAGCTCTTTCACCACCTCCCGGTTGGCTATGAGATTGACCAGGGAAATGTACTTCACTTTCAGTATATGCCGTTTCAGGAAAGCGATAACCTTTCCTATCGGAGTATGGTAGCACACCGCTTGCGGCACACGGAACAGAGCTGTTTCCAGCGTTGCCGTCCCCGAAGTGACCAGTGCAGCCTCTGCCTGCCTCAACAAAGGGTATGTCTTGTTGAAGATAATCTTCACGTCCGCCCCACCCACATAACGTTTATAATACTCGGGGGAAATACCCGGAGCACCGGCCAGCACCAGTTGATAATCGGGAAAAGAAGCTGCCGCACGAAGCATGTCGGCAGATTGTCCTTGATTTCCTGTTTGCGGCTACCAGCCAGCAGAGCAATAATGGGTTTGGTAGGAAGTCCGTTTGCCCGGACAAAGTCGTCGAATGTCTCTGAGCTGGAAGCAAGAAAAGCCGTCACTTCATCCACTGTCGGATTGCCGACATAACGTATCGGATACCCGTGCTTCCCTTCAAAAAACTCCACCTCGAACGGTAGGATGGAGAACAGCTCATCTACATCCCGTTTAATATTCTTGATGCGGTATTCCTTCCATGCCCAAATCTTGGGAGAGATATAATAAAAGACAGGAATCCTCGTGTTGGCATGGACAAACTTGGCTATATCCAGATTAAAGCCCGGATAGTCCACCAAAATCAGCACATCCGGCTGCCACGCAACAATATCCTCCTTGCAGCGCTTCATATTGGCAAAAATGGTGCGCAGATGCAGCAATACGGGAATGAACCCATATATGCCAACTCTTTGTAATGCTTCACCATCACACCACCCACTGCAGCCATGAGATCGCCTCCGAAGAAACGGAACTCCGCTTGCGAGTCCTCCTCCTTCAATGCAGCCATCAGATGGGAAGCATGCAGGTCACCAGAAGCTTCACCGGCAATCAAGTAGTACTTCATATCAATTGATAATTGTCAATTAATTCAGAACCATGTTTTCAGTTCATCAATCAAGCCGTATGCCGTTGCATCCACCGTGGTCGGGGTGATTGCCACATAACCGTTATCAAGCGCCCAATGGTCATTCTTCTCATTTTCGCATCGTTGTTCTCAAACTCGCCGGTCAGCCAGTAGTAATGGGCATCTCCTCTATGGGCAAAGTTTTCCCATTCATTGGTCCATTGCCCCTTGGTTTGTTCGCAAATCTTCACACCCTTCAATTCTTTGGTATCGGGGAAGTTGACATTGAGGCATGTCAACGGAGGGAGTCCTTTCTCCAATACCAGCCGGGCTATCTCGCGGATGTAAGGACCTGCAGGTTCAAAATCAGCGTTCGGCTCATGGTTGCAAAGGGAGAATCCGATGGAAGGCACTCCTTTCAGGCATCCCTCTATCACAACGCCCATCGTACCGGAATAATGCAGGTTTACGGAAGAATTGTCGCCATGATTGATGCCGCCTACCACCAAGTCGGGCTTGCGGTCGAGCACCGTATGAAAAGCCAGCTTCACACAATCGGTCGGCGTACCGGAACACTTGTATACCGTCAGCCCAACATCCTTACGAACCAGCTGGTAGTGGATAGGTTCCGTTACTGTCAGCGCACAAGCACTTCCAGAGCGGGGTGCATCCGGCGCCATTACCACAATCTCACCCAGCGGACGGAGGAATTTGATTAACTCGCTAATACCTTTCGCAATGATGCCGTCATCATTGGAAATCAATATCAAAGGTCTCTGATTTTCCATAACTTTCTTTTTTATTATCGTGCAAAAGTAGCTAAAAAGGCTTTAAACTGAATACTACAAAGATAATAATTCTTTTGTATTCAAAGATATTTTCAGAAAAGGCTAACTTTGTACCGACAATAATCGGAATATAATCATTCATAAAATCCATGCTATAATGAACACTTTTTGCCATCCTACCATGCTGCACGCATCGAGACGCAGCTGCCGCAATAATTCTGTTTCTAACAACCCTGACAAGTTGTGGCAGGAACTGTTCTCTCGAGCCACTTGACCAATGGAATGACGGGACATCTACGCTTCACACGGCAGACCCGGTCATTGCAGAAGGCCGGAAGCTCTTCAACGACAAAGAATACCAAAATTTCCGACTCACCGGAGAAGCCCTCACACAACCCGGCTCCGAAGCAGGCCTCCTCTTTCATACGGACGGCGAGTCCGGTTATGAAGTGATATTCCGTAACGGAGACATCGACGGCACACGCAAGAGCGCTCACTCGCCTCGGTGCGCAACCTCTATCGCTCACTCGCAAAAGATGGAGAATGGTTTGACTTCGAGATAACCGTACGCGGACAAAACATCATTGTCTGCATTAACGGAACCGAAGTTGTCTGCTATACCGAACCCGAACATCCATATCGCACAGAGGAGCACGCCCGGCAACTGTTGAGTCAAGGTTCCATAGCCTTGCAAGGCATACACGGCGAAGTGTCATTCCGGAATCTCGCCATCGAACAGCTTGCCAAGGAAGCACGCAACGAAGCCGACACGCTTGCTCCGGTAGACGAGCGCACGGATGAGATAATCAGGCTACAGCAGCGCGATTTCCCAGTTATAGACTACCACGTTCACTTGAAAGGAGGGCTGACGAAGGAAACGGCACACGCCATGTCCATGAATTACGGTATCAACTATGGTGTCGCCCCCAATGCCGGAGAAGGAGGCGTAGGACGTATGCTGGCCGATAACAAAGAAGTGTACGACTATTTTAATGAAGTAAAAGGGATGCCATTCCTGTGCGGTGTACAAGGTGAGGGACGCAAATGGACGGCAACTTTCTCGCAGGAAGCTTGGGGGATTTTCGATTACCTGTTTACCGACGCCATGACCATCATAGACCACAAGGGACGTAATTCGCGCATCTACCGGGCCAAAGAAGCACTCTTTGATGACATTACGCTTGAACGGTATATGGACCACCTTGTCGACCAAACAGTCTGATTCTGACCAACGAGCCTGCCGACATTTATGCCAACCCTACCTTCTTGCCCGACACTATGGCGAATGATTACGACAAGTACTGGACGGACGGACGCATTGAACGCGTATTGGATGTATTGCAACAACATGGAATCGCTCTGGAAATCAATGCACGCTACCGGATTCCCAGTTTCGAGATTATCCGTCGCGCCAAAGCACGTGGAATCAAATTCACATTCGGTACAAACAATGTCGATGCCGACTTCGGACGACTGGAATACTGCGCCGAAGCCATCAAGCAATGCGGCCTCACAGCCGACGATATATGGTTCCCGTCGATGAGCACACGCCGCTCCCGCCCCATTGTCATATACAACCGATTCGAGTAGCAGGGAACAACCGCTGTCATCTTCACCAACAGAAACGATACACCTATGGACATTCTTCTCATCATCTTGGGCATCCTCTGTCTGATTGTCGGATTGGCAGGCTGCATCCTGCCTATGATTCCGGGACCGCCCGTAGCCTATGCAGGCTTGTTGCTTCTACATTTCACGGACAAGGCGCAGTTTTCCACCACGCAGTTACTTCTATGGCTGGCAGCAGTCGTCCTTGTACAGATACTGGATTATTTCGTCCCGATGCTGGGCAGCAAATATAGCGGAGGCAGTCGGTGGGGAACGCGCGGCTGCCTCATAGGCACCATCGTAGGGTTGTTCTTCATGCCTTGGGGCATCATCCTCGGCCCCTTTCTCGGAGCCTTTGCCGGCGACTGATGGGAGGCAGCAAGGACAGACCAGGCCTTGAAATCGGGGCTGGGCTCGCTGCTTGGATTCTTGCTGGGCACAGTAGTGAAATGTGTCATATGTGCATACTTCTGCTGGGAGTTCGTCAAAGCCTTGGTCTGACACCATCTCCTCTCCTTCCGCCTGGGAACAACTTATCTGCCGACCGCCATCCACACAGTAGTCCATCTGCATGAGATGTGCATCTCGAGCAACATGAGATGCCCGTCTCAAACAACACGAGATGTACATCTCATGCAAGTAGAGAGAATAGTCCAAGCCAATGTCTTCCATTGTTTACAAATCTTAATCTTCTGCAAGCGAGACAAAAAAACAGCTTCATTTCAAGATAAATACGTATATTTGCCCACTAAACAGAGAAAGAACGCTTTACGAGTAATTTACAGGAAGAAAAACAGCGGTAAACGTCTGTGAGTTATTAACAAAACAGCCGACTTATCAACCGTTTTTGCAATCTTTCTCCAAATTTGTAGGCGCTATCCGGAATTATCACTTATTTCGCTGCCAATAAATATTGAGATTATGGGAAAAATAATTGCTATGGCTAACCAAAAGGGTGGTGTAGGCAAGACTACGACGACGATCAACCTCGCAGCCTCACTCGCCACACTTGAAAAGAAAGTGCTCGTTGTGGATGCCGACCCTCAGGCCAATGCCTCCTCAGGATTGGGTGTGGACATCAAGCAGTCGGAATGTACTATCTACGAGTGCATTATTGACCGTGCAGACGTACGCGAGGCCCTTCATGACACGGAGATAGACACACTGAAGGTAATCTCCTCCCACATCAATCTGGTAGGTGCCGAAATAGAGATGCTCAATCTGAAAAACCGCGAAAAGATACTGAAAGAGGTACTCGCTCCGCTGAAGAATGAATTTGACTATATCTTGATAGACTGTTCCCCGTCTTTGGGCCTGATTACGGTCAACGCACTGACTGCCGCCGATTCAGTAATCATCCCCGTACAAGCGGAATATTTTGCACTAGAAGGCATCAGCAAATTGCTGAATACCATTAAAATCATCAAGTCCAAGCTGAACCCTGCCCTCGAAATTGAAGGCTTCCTGCTGACGATGTACGACTCGCGTCTGCGCCAAGCCAACCAGATTTACGATGAAGTGAAACGCCACTTCCAGGAATTGGTGTTCAACACCGTCATCCAGCGTAATGTGAAACTGAGCGAAGCTCCCAGCTACGGCCTGCCCACCATTCTCTATGACGCAGACTCAACCGGAGCCAAGAACCACATGCACTTGCCAAGGAGCTGATAAGCAGAAACGAAAGAAGGGATTAGCGGTTAGGGATAAGGAATAAGCAGTTAGTGATTAATGATTAGGGGGTAGTGATAAATACCATATTTACAATACACAACAAAATCACCCCGTATGGCTAAATAGTAAATTGTAAATCGTCAACGTACCTATGTGTCAAAGATAAGAAATGTGTCATGACCGTAGGGAATAAATAGTAAATAAATAGATGGCACAAAGAAATGCATTAGGACGCGGCTGGACGCCCTCTTCTCCATGGATGAAGTAAAGACCGAAGGCTCCTCTTCTATCAATGAAATAGAGTTGTCGAAGATTACGGTCAATCCCAACCAGCCCCGTCATGAATTCGACCCGGTTGCGTTGCAGGAGTTAGCTGATTCCATCTCCGAAATCGGCATCATACAGCCCATCACCCTGCGCAAGCTTAGCGACGACGAATACCAGATTATCGCCGGCGAGCGTCGTTTCCGCGCTTCGCAGCTTGCCGGACTGACCAGCATCCCCGCCTATATCCGCACTGCAGACGATGAGAACGTCATGGAAATGGCGCTCATCGAAAACATACAGCGCGAAGACTTGAACTCCGTAGAAATAGCTCTCGCTTACCAGCATCTATTGGAGCAATACGGGCTGACGCAAGAGCGCCTCAGCGAACGTGTAGGCAAGAAGCGCACCACCATCGCCAATTACCTGCGGCTGCTCAAACTGCCAGCTCCCGTCCAGATGGGGCTGCAGAACAAGCAGATAGACATGGGACATGCCCGCGCGTTGGTAACGCTCGGCGACCCCAAACTGCAAGTAAAGATTTTCGAGGAAATCCTGGAGCACGGGTATTCCGTACGCAAAGTGGAAGAAATAGTAAAGTCACTGAGTGAAGGCGAAACCGTGAAAAGCGGTGGTCGTAAGATTGCTCCCAAGCGCGCCAAACTGCCCGAAGAATTCAATATGTTGAAACAACAACTCTCGGGCTTTTTCAGCACCAAGGTGCAACTCACCTGCTCGGAGAAAGGAAAAGGCAAAATCAGTATCCCGTTCAATAACGAAGAAGAATTGGAACGTATCATCGGCATTCTTGATACGCTGAAGAAATAAATGAGAAAAAAAAGGAAGAATATATCAGTTAGCCATTACCCTGCTGCTCTGTTTTTTACAGACGGCAGGGATTGCTATGTATGGTCAGGACCGTCCGCGTGCCGCTTCCAAGCGTGCGCAGCGGCATCAGACCGATACACTCAACACCGTGGTAAACCGGGACAGCCTCGCTGTTGCCGACAGTCTTGCGGCCGAAAACAAACGGAAGATGCTGGAAATGACCGCCAGCCCCGACCTGAAGGAACAGCCCGTGCCTACAGACAGTCTGCAAAAGGCCATCGACCCCAAAAGGTGGTACCTAATCCCACAAAAGCCACCTGGCTTGCCCTCGTCATTCCCGGCGGTGGACAAATCTACAACCGCAAATATTGGAAACTGCCCATCTTCTATGGAGGATTTGCCGGTTGTGCCTATGCCCTCACGTGGAACAGCAAGATGTACAAGGACTATTCGGCCGCCTACAAGGATGCCGTAAATGGTAATTTCAACTCCAGTACCATTACCGACCTGCTGCCTCCCAACTATAACTATACCGAAAGCCAGCTGACGGAGACACTGCGGAAGCGTAAGGACACCTTCCGACGATACCGCGACTTGAGCATCTTCGCCTTTATCGGTGTATATCTATTGTCCGTTGTCGACGCATACGTAGACGCAGAACTGTCCAACTTCGACATCACCCCCGACCTCAGCATGAAAGTGAACCTGCCATAATCAACAGTCAGATGACCGGTTCCTCTAATAAGAACGTCGGCGTGCAATGCAGTTTCCGATTCTAAAAACGAAAATTAAAGCATAAATTATTACCTAATGATACACAAGGCCATATATATGAAAAGAATTATTCTCGGTTCCTCGCTTCTGTTTTGCGCCCTCTTCGCCGTTCCGGCCATGCATGCGCAAGAAAGCGTGGAAGTACTTATCCGCGAAAACGGTACAGAACGCCAGGAATCCATCGAGCTGCCCAAAAGCATGACCTATCCGCTGGACAGCCTGCTCAATGACTGGAAAGCCAAGAATTACATAGACTTGGGAAAAGACTGCAGCACCTCTACCGTAAACCCGATGTTCAGTGACTCTGTATACATAGACCGGTTGTCGCGCATGCCGACCGTCATGGAAATGCCGTACAACGAGATTGTACGCAAATTCATCGACATGTATACCGGACGCCTGCGCAACCAAGTTGCCTTCATGCTGAGCGCCTGCAACTTCTATATGCCCATCTTCGAAGAAGCGCTGGATGCCTACGGTCTGCCGCTCGAGCTGAAATATCTGCCCATCATAGAATCCGCTCTCAACCCTTCTGCCGTATCCCGCGCTGGAGCTTGCGGACTATGGCAGTTTATGCTCGCCACCGGGAAGATATACGGACTGGAAAGCAATAGCCTCGTAGACGAACGCCGCGACCCGATAAAGGCAACCTGGGCGGCAGCACGCTACCTGAAGGACATGTACGACATTTACAAAGACTGGAACCTGGTGATTGCCGCCTATAACTGCGGTCCGGGCACCATCAACAAAGCCATCCGTCGTTCGGGAGGGAAAACCGATTATTGGGAAATCTACAACTATCTGCCAAAGAGACACGTGGCTACGTGCCCGCCTTCATTGCCGCCAACTACGTAATGACCTACTACTGCAAGCACAACATCTGCCCCATGGAAACCGACATTCCGGAAGCAACCGATACGGTGCAGGTAAGCCGTAACCTTCATTTCGAACAGATTTCCGACCTATGCGGCATCAGTCTGGATCAGATAAAGAGTCTGAATCCTCAATTCAAGAAAAGTATCATCCCCGGAGAGAGCAAGCCACAGACGCTACGCCTCCCCATCAATTATATCAGTGCCTTCATCGACAAACAAGATACAATCTATGCCCACCGCAGCAATGAGCTGTTCAAGAACCGCAGAGTCGTGGCCGTTTCCAATACACGCCCGACGGCACGCAGCAGCAAAAGCAGTACACTACGGGAAGTGTCACTTACTACAAGATACGCAAGGGTGACAATCTCGGCAGCATTGCACGAAAATACGGCGTCACAGTCAATCAGTTAAAAAGTTGGAATGGATTGCGTAGTACCAGAATCTCCGCAGGAAAGCGTTTGAAGATTTATAAATAAAGACATAAACGCTTGCCCGGTGTTGAAAATTGCTTATTTTTGCAAAAAGTGAAGTGAAGAAAGGAGAAAGCAGTATATGGAAGAAAATATAAGTCAGAAGGAAAAGGAAAAAGCCGAAGAGGAAATGATCGAACAAGCATTCCAAGAACTGTTGAACGACTATTTGGCCACCAAACACCGCAAGCGCATCGAAATAATAACCAAAGCATTCAACTTTGCCAACCAGGCGCATAAGGGCATCAAGCGTCGTTCCGGCGAGCCCTACATCATGCACCCCATTGCTGTGGCAAAGATTGTCTGTAATGAGATAGGACTGGGGTCTACTTCCATATGCTCGGCATTGCTGCACGATGTGGTGGAAGACACTGACTACACCGTAGAGGATATCGAAAACATCTTCGGTCCCAAAATCGCCCAGATTGTAGACGGGCTGACAAAGATTTCCGGCGGTATCTTCGGCGACCGTGCCTCGGCGCAGGCGGAGAACTTCAAGAAGCTGCTGCTCACTATGTCCGACGATATCCGGGTTATCCTCATCAAGATAGCCGACCGTCTGCATAACATGCGTACACTCGGCTCCATGCTGCCCAACAAACAGTTCAAGATTGCAGGCGAAACACTCTACATCTATGCTCCTCTCGCCAACCGCCTCGGCTTGTACAAAATCAAGACAGAACTGGAAAACCTGAGCTTCAAGTACGAACATCCGGAAGAGTACCACGAGATAGAAGAGAAACTGGAAGCCACCGCTGTGGAGCGCGACAAGGTATTCAATGAGTTCACCGCTCCGATACGGGCGCAACTGGACAAAATGGGACTGAAATACCGTATCCTTGCCCGTGTAAAGTCCATCTACTCCATCTGGAACAAAATGCAGACCAAACATGTCCCTTCGAGGAAATCTATGACCTGCTTGCTGTCCGCATCATCTTCGAGCCTCGCAATATAGAGGAAGAGCTAAACGACTGCTTCGACATCTACGTCTCCATATCCAAGATATACAAGCCCCACCCCGACCGCCTGCGCGACTGGGTGAGCCATCCCAAAGCCAACGGCTACCAACCCTGCACGTCACCCTTATGGGTAACAACGGGCAATGGATTGAAGTACAAATCCGCAGTAAGCGTATGAATGACGTTGCCGAACAAGGCTTTGCCGCCCACTGGAAATACAAAGAAGGCGGAGGCAGCGAAGATGAAGGCGAACTGGAGAAATGGCTGCGTACCATCAAAGAAATTCTGGATGACCCGCAACCGGACGCCATCGACTTTCTCGATACCATCAAACTAAACTTGTTCGCGTCGGAAATTTTCGTCTTCACCCCGAAAGGCGACCTCAAGACCATGCCGCAGAACTCTACGGCACTGGACTTTGCCTTCTCCTTGCATACCGACATCGGCAGCCACTGCATCGGCGCCAAGGTAAACCACAAATTGGTCCCCCTAAGCCACAAACTGCAAAGCGGTGACCAGGTAGAGATATTGACCTCCAAATCGCAACGCGTGCAGCCGGAGTGGGAAGTATATGCCACCACTGCCCGTGCCCGTACCAAGATTGCCGCCATCTTGCGTAAAGAAGCAAAAGCCTATCAAAAAGAAGGTGAAACCATACTGAACGAATTCTTCAAAAACGAGGATATACGTATGGATGATGCCGCTCTGGACAAACTGACCAGGCTGCACGGCTTCCACACCCGCGACGAGTTGTTCGTTGCCATTGGTAACAAGCGGGTTGTGCTGGGCGATGCCGACAAGAATGTGTTCAAGGAAAAACAGAACAGCAACTGGAAGAAGTTCCTGACCTTCTCCTTCGGTAACAAGGACAACAAGGATGCCAAAGAACAACCGGAAGAGAAAGCACCGCAAGAGAAAATCAACACCAAGCAGATTCTGAAGCTGACGGAAGAGACCATCTCAAAGAACTATATCATGGCTGACTGTTGCCACCCCATTCCGGGTGACGACGTACTGGGATACATCGACGAACAGAACCGTGTTGTCATCCACAAGCGCCAATGCCCCGTTGCCACCCGCCTTAAAAGTAGCTACGGAAACCGTATCATCGCCACCGAATGGGACACTCACAAGGATTTGTCTTCCTCGTCACCATATATATAAAAGGTATAGACAGCATGGGATTGCTGAACGAAGTGACCCAAGTCATCTCCCGCCAGCTCAACGTGAATATCCGTAAACTGACCATCGAAACCAACGATGGCATCTTCGAAGGAAAGATACAGCTCTATGTACACGATGTGGACGACGTGCGCACTATCTGCAATAATCTGAAGCAGATACAGAATATAAAACAAGTGACGAGAGTAGAGGAATAAACGGAGTGGTATTCTACTTCAGTCCTTGGATATTTTCCTTCAAGTTCTCCACATCCTCGTAGGTAAACTCATCCAATGCCAGTTTCATGCCTACCAGTTCTTCGCGGATAGCTCTGAGGCGATCTACGATTTCAAAGTTACGTATCGTAGCTTCCTTATTGTCTTTTATCCGTTGGCGGGCGCCGGGCAAGGTCATCCCGCGCTCCTTCACCAGATGATAGATAAGTTTCACTGTCTCAATGTCCTCCTTACGGTACTGGCGTATTCCCCGCCCTCCTTTCTTCGGATTGAGTTGCGGAAACTCCTTTTCCCAGAAACGGAGCAGCGATTCGTTGACGTCGAACATGGCAGCCACCTCACTGATGGAGTAATATAACTTCAAATTCTTATCTGTATTCAACATGATGTAATCCTTTCTTTATCAATCATCCGTCAATCAAGCACCTTACCATTGTTCGCAGCAATCTGTATCATGCGGTCATAATCCTCAGCACTGAGGTCCATAAAGTAGTAGTTGACGGGATTCACAACCTTTCCCTTGACGTGTACTTCGTAGTGCAAATGCGGACCAGTGCTCTTGCCCGTACTGCCTACCCCGCCAATGACCTCACCACGTACCACTTTCTTGCCTAACTTCGTCCGGAAATCGCGCAAGTGTGCATATACTGTCTGGTAACCGAATCCGTGATCTATCACGATTCTATTGCCATAGCCCGATTGCCAGCCATCTGCACCACAGTACCGTCTCCCGTGGCATAGACGTCTGTACCTGAGGAGCCGAAAAGTCCATACCCTCATGGAACTTGCTGGTACCATAAATGGGGTCGATACGCGTACCGTAACCGGAAGCAGTCTTACGGAGGTCCTTGTTCGAAACAGGCTGTATGGCAGGAATGCAACGCAGCATTTCATCATGATTCTTGCACATCTCCACCACGTCATCGAAAGAGCATGACTGAATATAGAGCTGCTTCGTCAGCATGTCCATCTTCTGGGTGGTATTGATAACCAGGTCAGAGTTTGCCATATCCATCAGATGCTCATAGCGGTTGGTGCCGCCATATCCAGCCTGACGGATGGCAGAAGGAATAGGGTCGGCCATGAAAATCACCCGGTACAGATTGTCGTCACGCTGCTGTATGTCCTGCAGCACTCCCATCGCCTCGTCCAGCCGACGGGAGAGCACGTTGTACTGCGCCTGCAGTTTGCTGTTCTCCTTCCGCAGCTCCTTCTCCGACGGAGAACCGAAGATAAGCAGCAATACGATGAAACTGCCCGCACCCAGCCCCATACCGATGAACAAACGGCGGAGAATGCTCAACGCCCGCTGCCTCACGGTAGGATAAATACGGTCATACGTCTGCGTCTGGGGATTATAAATGTAGTAAACTTTGCGCATCTTAGGAAATATTTCGCTTGTCAATGCGACAAAAGTAATAAAAACAAGCTATCTTTGCACAGTTTTTTCAAGAATATTAAGACTAAGTAGCAAGTAGTTAGTAGTAAGAAACGGACAAAAAACGACAGAAGAAGATAAATCAAATTAGAATCAGATAAATCAATAGAGAGTATGTTGACTGCAAACGAAATCAGAGACTCTTTCAAGAGTTTCTTCGAAAGTAAAGGTCACCAGATAGTGCCTTCGGCCCCGATGGTGATTAAGGATGACCCCACGTTGATGTTCACCAATGCGGGAATGAACCAGTTTAAAGATATCATTTTGGGCAACCACCCGGCGAAATACAAAAGAGTTGCTGACTCGCAGAAATGCCTTCGCGTAAGCGGAAAACACAACGACCTGGAGGAAGTAGGTCACGATACCTACCACCACACCATGTTCGAGATGCTGGGCAACTGGTCGTTCGGCGACTACTTCAAGAAAGAAGCCATCTCCTGGGCATGGGAGTATCTGGTGGATGTATTGAAACTCGACCCCAAAGACCTCTACGCCACCGTATTCGAAGGTAGCGCCGAAGAAGGACTGGAACGCGACAACGAAGCCGCTTCTTACTGGGAGCAGTTCTTGCCGAAAGACCACATTCTGAATGGCAACAAACACGATAACTTCTGGGAAATGGGTGATACGGGACCGTGCGGTCCGTGTTCGGAAATCCATGTGGACTCCCGTTCGGAAGAAGAGAAGGCCAAAGTACCCGGCAGCCAGCTGGTGAACAAAGACCACCCGCAGGTGATTGAAATCTGGAACCTCGTGTTCATGCAGTTCAACCGCAAGGCAGACGGCAGCCTGGAAGGACTTCCCGCCAAGGTTATCGACACCGGCATGGGCTTCGAGCGACTGGTGCGCACACTGCAAGGAAAGACCTCCAACTACGACACCGACGTGTTCCAACCGATACTGAAAGCCATCGGAGACATAGCAGGCAAGAAGTACGGCGACGATGAGAAGTCGGACATCGCCATGCGTGTGATTGCCGACCACATCCGTACCATCGCCTTCTCTATTACCGACGGACAGCTTCCAAGTAATGCCAAAGCAGGTTATGTCATCCGCCGTATTCTCCGCCGTGCCGTTCGCTACGGCTACACGTTCCTCGGACAGAAGCAGGCATTCATGTACAAGCTCCTCCCCGTACTCATCGAGAACATGGGTGCCGCTTATCCCGAACTGAATGCACAGAAGGAACTGATTGCCAAAGTTATCAAGGAAGAAGAAGATTCCTTCCTCCGCACTTTGGAGACGGGTATCCGCCTGCTGGAAAAGACCATGGCAGACGCCAAAGCCGCCGGCAAGAACAAAATCAGCGGAAAGGACGCCTTCACTTTATATGACACCTTCGGTTTCCCGCTTGACTTGACGGAGCTGATTCTCCGCGAAAACGGCATGACTGCCGACATCAAGGAGTTTGACGCCGAAATGCAACAGCAAAAACAACGTGCCCGCAATGCCGCTGCCATAGAGACCGGTGACTGGATTACGCTGAAAGAAGGTACCACTGAATTCGTGGGATATGACTATACGGAATACGAGACATCCATTCTGCGCTACCGCCAAGTGAAGCAGAAGAACCAGACCTTATATCAGATTGTACTGGACAAGACTCCATTCTACGCCGAAAGCGGCGGTCAGGTAGGCGATACCGGTGTATTGGTAAACGAGTTCGAAACCATCGAAGTAGTAGACACCAAGAAGGAAAACAACTTGCCCATCCACATCACCAAGAAGCTGCCCCAACATTTGGAAGCTCCGATGATGGCATGCGTAGATACCGACAAACGTGCTGCTTGTGCTGCCAACCACTCTGCCACCCACTTGCTGGATGCCGCACTGCGCGAAGTATTGGGCGAACATGTAGAGCAGAAGGGCTCTTTGGTTACACCAGACTCCCTGCGTTTCGACTTCTCACACTTCCAAAAGGTGACGGACGAGGAAATCCGCAAGGTGGAACACATCGTTAATGCAAAGATTCGCGCCAACATACCTTTGAAGGAATACCGCAACATTCCTATCGAAGAAGCCAAAGAACTGGGCGCCATCGCTCTGTTCGGCGAAAAGTACGGCGACCATGTACGCGTTATCCAGTTCGGTTCTTCCGTAGAGTTCTGTGGTGGTACACATGTGGCTGCAACCGGAAACATCGGTATGGTGAAGATTATCTCCGAAAGCTCCGTGGCTGCCGGTGTGCGCCGTATCGAAGCCTACACGGGTGCACGCGTGGAGGAATTGATGAACACCATCGAGGACACGCTGCACGACCTGAAGGCGCTCTTCAACAACGCACCCGACCTTGCCGGAACCATCCGCAAGTATATCGACGAGAACGCCGGACTGAAGAAGCAGGTAGAGGACTTCATGAAAGAGAAAGAAGCACAGCTGAAAGAAAGACTGCTGAAGAACGTGCAGGAAGTCAATGGCGTTAAAGTCATCAAGTTCTGTGCCCCGCTGCCGGCAGAAACAGTGAAGAACATCGCCTTCCAGCTGCGTGGCCAGATTACGGAAAACTTGTTCTTCGTGGCCGGAACAGAAGCCGAAGGCAAGCCGATGCTGACCGTCATGCTGAGCGACAACCTTGTGCAGGTGGACTGAAAGCCGGTAACCTGGTGAAAGAAGCCGCCAAACTTATCCAAGGCGGTGGCGGTGGCCAGCCCCACTTTGCAACTGCCGGCGGTAAGAATGTTGATGGACTGAACGCTGCCATTGACAAAGTATTGGAATTGGCAGGATTATAATCGAAAATAATTGGCAAAACACTTGACATCGCCTCTGCGATGTTGTATATTTGTAACGTCATTTTTTAGATATTTAAAAATTAAACTACCGGGAAAGGAGGAGCATTGCTTCTCCTTTTCTTTTTACCCTCCACAGTATTCCATTTGAAATGCCACATGCCGGCTCCCCAAACTCCACACCTTACCATCCTAAATGCCACACCTTAGCAAGTGAAATGGCTGGCATTTACCCTCCAAAGCCCTGGGGTTTCCGTGAAAAGCCCTGAGGTTTGGGACAGTGAAGTGGAGGGAACGGATGATTAGTCCAGAACAAACAGACAATACATTCGAAGCAAACGAATGATGCATACAGAACAGACAGATGATGCACAACAGAAACAAAAACGGGAAGCCTAAGCCTCCCGTCTGTTAATCTTTCGTAAATCTACTCTTGACAAGATTTTCACTAAAACCTCATTCCGTCCGAAGTAGAAACATCTCGCGATAAACACCAGTGCACCTTCGGGCAACAAACCGGAAGGACAGAAAGGAGTTACATTTTCCGCAAGTACACATTTACCATTTCCCGAGACCGTCCGCGTAAAGAGCCTCTTCTCTCCATTATAAGTAAACTGCCACAGTGCATATGTATCTCCGTTCTCATCTTCCACTGGAACTGTCTCGTATATTCCCATTAGCGGTTCCTCCTCTTTCCCCGTCGGATAGATTTCCAATACACCTTTCCACATACTATTGGAGAAATCTTCGGGTACCAGCACATAATACCCGCCATCCTTCACCCAAGGACGCTCGGCAAGCGCCTTAGAGACATCACTCAGCAGTTCCGTCAGTGCACCATTACTGATACCATACTCGGAGCCCATCTTCGTCAACGTATATTGCCTGCGACCTTTCACCGTGATGCGCAGTTGGGTCTCCTCACCGGAACCATCCATCACCTTCACAATCGTCTCTCCCTCTGCCAACGGATGAATTTTGATACGCTGATAACCGTTGACCTCATCGGTAAAAGTCACGGAAGCCACCGACTCATGTTCGTTAATCACATTATAGGAACCGTCACCACCGTCAATGCCCAGCACTGTATCTTCGTTTGTTTCAGAAAGATAATAAGAAAGATTAGACACCAGATTATCACATGTCCCAATCTGATAAATAGGCTCCACGCCTTCGAAAAGTACCATGCTCCGGTAATCGTCCTCGCAACCGGAAGCGGTAAACAGCAGTGCTATCAAGGCAAAGAGAGAATATAGTCTTCTTCATACTTGTTCTGTTATAGTTGTTCTATCTACAAAATACAAAAAATACCGGAATACTGCATCGGTACCCCTCTCTTTTTCAAACGATTTGTTCTTTCGGATAGTTCACCAAGTAGAGCGTTCCCGTGGCACGGGTAAAAGCCGTATAGAGCCAACGAAAGTAATCGGGTGTCAAATATTCGTCCGTCATATAGCCCTGGTCCAGAAATACATTCCTCCACTGCCCGCCCTGCGCCTTGTGGCAAGTCACGGCGTAGGCATACTTCACCTGCAAAGCATTGTAATACGGGTCTGCCTTCATCTTCTTCATCCGCTCACGCTTCACGGTGATGTCGGCATAGTCTTCGAGGACGGAATAGAAAAGCCGGTCGTTCTCTGCCTTAGGCAGCGCAGGCGAGTCGGTATGCAGCGTATCGAGCAGCATGTTCACTTCCAGTTCAAAGTCGTTATAGTCAGGAAAGACCAGCGTCACGTCCGCAAAGCGGAAACCATACAGCTCCCGCGTACGGCGCACGCGGCGCACTACGGCAGTCTCACCGTTGGCAATGAAGTCCATCTCCTTCTCTTTTTCCGTCCAGAAGTAGTTATTTTTCGCCACCATCAACAAATCACCGGTGTTCAATTCATCCTCACGCCAGAGAATCTGCGCACGGATGCCCTTGTTGTAGATGTTCGCCCGCTTATTGGAACGGCACACCACGATGGTTTCATCCAGCCCGTCGCGGTCGTAGCAAGAGCTCAGCGTCTCTATCAGCTCATTACCGGGCAGAACTTTAATATCGGCAAACCCCGAAACCTTTATCTTTGGCAGGCTGTAACAATCGTCTTCCGCTATCAACTGCCTCAGGCGGGTGGCATTCCACAAGATACCCGACTGCTGCTCCTGACGCACTACCTGCGTCAAGTCCACCTCCACCACTTCCAGCCCGTAGCCTTTCAAGGCATCGGCAAAGAGGGCAGGACTCTGCTCCTCCCCCACTGGCGGCAGCTGTGCCGTATCGCCCATCAGCAGCAAACGGCATCCCTGGCCGGAATAGACAAACTGCACCAGGTCGTCCAGCAACCTGCCCGTGCCGAACATGGAACCGGACAGTCCCCCATTGGAAATCATCGAGGCCTCATCCACTATATAGAGAGTGTGAGTTGTCAAATTATCGTTCACAGAAAAATTGCTCAGCTCGTTGGAGAAAGATTGCTGTCTATAGATTTTTTTATGAATTGTAAACGCCGGATGCCCCGCATACGATGAAAAAACTTTTGCCGCCCGCCCGGTCGGTGCCAGCAATACCGACTTCTGTTGCAGCTTATCCAACGTCCGCACCAAGGCACCGACCAACGATGTTTTGCCCGTCCCCGCATAACCACGAAGCATAAAAACCACCTCGCTACGAGTGATAGAAGGAACTCCGATAAAGATTTTACAGCAATTTCTTGCTCAGGAGTTGGTTGGTAAGGAAAATTTTCCTTAATTTGCCTTTCTAAATAGTTATTTATCATTTTTGTAACAGAAAAAAGTAAAGGGAACTATCGTTTTTAAATTAATTTCTTTTATTTTTGCGGTGCGAATATAACAACTAAAAAACATATTTATCATGAAAACAGTATTTAATGTCATTTTAGGCTTATGTGCTTTGGTGCTAATTTATATTTGTTACGCCAGCATTATGGGTCCTATCAACTTTGAAAAAGCAAAGAAGCACAGAGATGCAGCTGTCATTGCACGTCTGATTGACATCCGTAAAGCACAATTGGAATATCGTACTTTACATGACCAGCAATATACTGCAAGCTTCGACTCTCTGATTGACTTTGTTAAAAACCAGAAACTTCCGTTCATCTTCAAGCAAGGAGAACTGAACGATAAGCAGCTGGAAGACGGTCTGACTGAAAAGAAAGCCATCAACATCATCAATAAAGCCAAGAAGACCGGCAAATATGATGAAGTAAAGAAATGGGGATTGGAAAACTTCAAACGTGATACCTTGTGGGTAGCCGTATTGGACACTATCTTCCCGAAAGGTTTCAACCCCGATTCAATGAGATATGTTCCCTTCGGAAACGGTGCACAATTCGAAATGGCCATCAAGAACGATACAGCCAAATCCGGTGCTCCTTTCTGTTTGCTCGAAGTGAAGACTCCGTATGAAGTTTACTTGAACGGTCTGGATAAGCAGGAAATTGCTAACATCAAGGACGTACAAACCAAACTTGGCAAGTACTGCGGTCTGATGATTGGTAGCTTGGAAACAGCTAACAACAACGCCGGTAACTGGGAATAATCTCACCCCGACAAACGTATGATAGAAACGACTGATTTTAATAAATCGGAACAGTATACATTATCCATCCGTCTCAGCACGGATGGATTTTCTTTTTCTGTGTTCAATCCTCTGGCGACGGTGAGTTTTCTTACTACGACCGTGAAGTGGATGAGTCCCTCTCCCTCACTGCCAATCTGAAACAGACTTTCCGCGAGCTGGAGTGGCTGAAACGCCCCTTCCGCCGTGTCAATGTGCTCATGGCAGACAAACGCTTCACGTTCATTCCCCTGGAGTTCTTCGAAGACGAACAAACGGAAATCATCTTCTATCACAACCACTAAACGGGAAAATGAAACCGTACAATACAACATACTGCATAAGAACAACACTGTCGTACTGTTCGGCATGGATAAGAGTGCCTGTTCCTTCCTTCGCGAACAGTATCCCGGTGTCAAGTTCTATTCCCAAGCCAGCCCCTTCATTGAGTTCTTCTCTTCAAAGAGCCGCTTGGGCAACAGCCGGAAAATGTATGCACACTTGCGAAAAGATGCCGTAGACGTATACGGCTACGAGCGCGGACGCCTGCTTCTAGCCAATTCCTTTGAGTGCAGAAGCACACCCGACCGTGTCTACTACCTATTATATATATGGAAACAACTCGGCTTCGAGCAGGAGCGCGATGAGCTGCACCTAACCGGTGACCTGAACGACAAAGAGCTGCTACTGCCCGAACTGCGAAAATTCATCCGGCAGGTATTCATCATGAATCCCGCCACTAATCTTGACCTGCAAGCCATAACCCTATGCGAGTAATCAGTGGAATATACAAAAGACGACGTTTCGACGTGCCCCACTCCTTCAAGGCACGCCCCACCACAGACTTTGCCAAAGAGAATCTGTTCAATGTACTCTCCAACTACATGGACTTTGAGGACGGCATCCGTGCCCTCGACCTATTTGCCGGTACGGGCAGCATCAGCATCGAGCTTGTGTCCAGAGGCTGCGACCAAGTAATCAGCGTGGAAAAAGACCGCGACCACTATGCCTTCATCTGCAAGATTATGCAGGAATTAAAGACGGACAAGTGCCTGCCCATACGCGGTGACGTATTCAAATACCTCAAAAGCGAACGGGAGCAATTCGACTTTATCTTTGCCGATCCTCCCTACGAACTTGCCGGGCTGGAAACTTTGCCCGACCTTATCTTCGAAAACAACCTGCTGAAAGAAGACGGCCTCTTCGTTCTGGAACACGGGAAGAAAAACAGTTTCGAAGGACATCCGCACTTTGTGGAGAGAAGGGTGTACGGGAGCGTGAACTTCTCATTCTTTAAACGGAAAGGTGAAAATTGAAAATGGGAAATGAATGGTGAGAATGTATCAGGTATTGATTTTTATCTCATTTTCAACTTTCCACTTACAAAAGCGGCGCCATCAGCCGCACCACACTCTCTGCAGCCTTACGATACCAAGGGCGCTTCACCCAGTTCTTCAGGAATACCTGTACGCAGTCGCGCTGATCTTGGAGGAAGATTTCGCGCATCTGAAGCGCTGTTTCTGTGTCATAGATGAAGGCATTCACCTCAAAGTTATGTTCAAAACTGCGAAAATCCACATTCGTGGAGCCTACCGTGGACAACTCATCATCGAAACCATCAGTTTGGAGTGTAGGAAGCCCTTCTTATAGAAATAGACCTTGACTCCCGAATAGAGCACATCTGCCAGATAAGAGCAGGAGCAGATGTGTCAAGCGATTATCAGCACGCATGGGCAGCATCAGACGCACATCCACACCTGATAAGGCAGCTGTCTGCATGGCAACAAGTACGGCTTCGGTTGGCAGGAAGTAGGGAGTCTGGATATAGAAGTATTTCTTTGCGCTGGAAATGGATATGACGAGGCCCTGCATAATGTCTTTCCATGGGCCCACGGGCTCACTCGTTACAATCTGTGCCAAGGAAGTACCGTAGTTTTCTATTTTCGGGAAATAGCGGGTAGACGTAATCAGTGTACGGTCCACAAAGTACCAATCGAGCAGGAAGGCGGTCTGCAATCCGTGAACAGCCTTGCCCTCCAGCAGCAGATGTGTATCCCGCCAGATGCCCCATGAGAATCCGCGCATATAGCGTTCGGCAAGATTCATCCCCCCCACAAAGCCGATGTGCCCGTCAATGACAACTATTTTCCGATGATTACGATAATTCACCTTGCTGGTGAAAAGCGGAAAACGTACCTTCAGGAAGCTGCGTACCTCGATACCGGCCTCGCGCATCTCTTCAAAAAAAACGGTTGGGAACATGCCAGCAACCCACATCATCATAAATCACACGTACCTCTACCCCGGCACGCGCCTTTTCCATCAGGACATCACGCACCAAGCGCCCGATGGCATCGTCCTCAAAGATATAGAATTCCATGTGGATATGCTTCGTTGCTTTCCCCAATTCGCGCAGCAGGGATTGCAGCATGGAGAGCCCCAGGGTATAGACTTCCACCCGGTTTCCATCGAAGGGGAAAGCCTGTTGGTATTACGGAACAAAGATATGAGACGGCTGTAATTGATGGGAAGCGTACATGAATCCTGCGCCAGATATTCCGCCATAGGTTTCTTCAACAAGCGACTGTAACTCTTCTTCCCTATCATGCGCACACGGCGCTGACTACGCCCGAAGAAGAAGTAAAACACCAGCCCCACGATAGGAAGGAACATCAATACCAGTATCCATGCCATGGTTTTCACCGGATTGCGGTTGTCGAGGATAATGACGACAATCGTTCCGATGATGGCACCGAAATAAACAATGTCGAAGGTATCGTAGCAATCTGGCTGGCAATGAAGTTCCAATCAAGCATGTTCACAGACAATTAAGTGTGAAACAAATGTAGGAAAAAGAAATGAAGTACAAAAAATGAAATGAAGAAAAAGAAAAGGAAAATCAACAAAGACACAGAGATACAGAGAGCTTATATAATATAAAGAAATAAGCTCTGTGCCTCTGTGTCTTTTACAAACCTTATACAGAAAAGGATTTTAGAACGGCCTATGCCTCCGAAACGGCCAGGACCATGCCCCGGACCAAAGCCCGGACCACCGAAGCCACGTCGACCCTGCATCTTGTCGCGTGCGGCCTTGCTGCCGAAAATATTCAGACGATAGATGAAGTGAAGCATGCAATAGCTGTTCACGCCGTTATATTCGTACACCGAGCGACCGCTTGCAGTCAGCGAACGACTGATGTTGCTCTGCCTCTTCAGAATGTCGTACATCTCGAAGCTGACAGTGGCATTTCCTTTCAGAAAAGTCTGCGACAACTGCGCATTCCAGATAAGCTCATTACGGTTCATACTACTGTCCGTATATCCGCGACGGCTCTGATTGGCAATGTTGGTAGAGAGCGTCATGTTCCACGGCATGGAAATCTGCGTATTGGCACCGTAGGAGAAGGTATAGGGCTCCTGGTTATTGTCAGGCGTCAGTTTATCCTTCTCTATTGAATAGGAAATGCTTCCGTTCAAGCCGAATTCAAACCAGTCGTTACGATAGGCGGCATTCAGACGTTCGCCCAGCGTCAGGTTGGTGGTCGTATTCTTCCGTTCCACGGCATCTGCTCCCTTACCGGACGTCAGATAAGCCACATTGTTCTGATATCTGGCATTGGAGAAAGACTGATGGTGTACTTCTTATTGGGCAGCGCTGTATTGAAGCCGAACAAGCCGAACGCATTCCAATTACCGTTGATATTCTTCGGAGTTGTAGTCCATCCACCGGTTTCCGAATTGTACACACGGCTGTTGCTGATGCTATTCTGCGTTGCCGAGAAATTGACGTGCGACATAATACCGCGTTGCTTTTCGGCATTATACGTATTATAGAAAAATCTCATGCTGTGCGTGAAGGAAGCTTCAAGCCCGGATTACCGATACGCACATTCTGCGGATTGGAGTTGTCCACAATCGGCAACAGATTCTCCATACTCGGTTGGCTGCTACGCCCGCGGTATGTTATACGCAGCTGGCTCACTTTGGAGAAACGGAGGCGCAAGTCCAGGTTCGGAGCGAAGTTGAACACATTGCGGGTGGTATCAATCATATAGTCGCCACGTTTATAGGACAACACAGAATGTTGCGGCTGAAACGACATACCTGCGCTCAGCTGATACTTCTCGCGGATAAAGCGTAAGGACACGGATGCATCGTGGTTGTAGTAGCGATATTCCGCATACTTACCCAGACTGTCCACCGCATGCTCTTCATATCCCGTGGGAAGCTGGGTTGACAATCCCCAATCCGGAAAGCCCTGCAAATCGTACGTCGTCTTGTCACTCTCACTGTACTTGTACTGGAACTGATAGCTGAATTGCAGGAAAGTGGCACGGGCTATCGGTTCGCTGTAAGTCAGCTGTGCACTGTAATTGTAGTTCTTGGTAGGAGTAGTGATGTACTGGTTACGTACCAAGATGGAGTCTCCTCCCAAAGCATTCAACAACTGGAAGTAGTGCGTTTCCGACTCCGTATACTGGTTGTTGTCAGTATTGGTATAACCGAACCTTCCACGGAACGTGACATTGCGTCCTTTGTCATTCAGCTTTCTGTTCAACTGCAAGGTTGCATCCGTAGACACACTCTTATTGTCACTCAGCGAACCGCTATTGATGGCATTTATACGGATACTTCTCAACGGGTCATCGTCCGGATTGAGAATCTTCTCCAGATTCAGCCAGTTATTGGGGTCGCTCACCAGACTGTAAGGGTCGGAATTGAACGTACCGTTCTCAGAATTGGAGAGATTGTCCGTTTTACCATACGAGAAGTTGGGGCGGAAAATAATATTCGTCATCGAATCCGGCTTCCACTCCATACGGAAATCGGCATTGAAATTCTTGGCTTTGTTACGTTGCTTGCTGTTCGAGTTGGAGTAAGAGTTGCCGTCCGGCAGAAAGTCCTCGGTAGAGCCAATGCTTGCAATGTCCCCATCCTGATAGTTGTAGCGTGCACTACCACCCAGTTCCAGTTTATCGGTCTGGGTAGCGAAGTTTACACCCAGCATTTTCGTTGCAGTAAGTCCGTTGTTCCTGCGCCAGCGCGGAGGACCGCCACCGCCTGAAAAGCCTTGGTCGTTCACGTTATTGGCAGAGCCAATAAGAGTAACTTGAGTATTTTCAACAAGACGGTTCAGCATAACACGTCCCATGTAGCGGTCTTCCGTACCTCCGGCCACATCGGCATTACCGAACCACCCCTGGTTCATGCCTTTCTTTACGGTCAGGTCGAGCACCGTCTCCTCCTCACCGTCGTCAATACCGGTGATACGTGCCAAATCGGACTTCTTGTCGTAGGTTTTCAGCTTCTCTATCATATCTACCGGCAGATTCTTCAAACCGGTCTTTACGTCTCCACCAAAGAACTCCTTCCCGTCGACCATAATCTTCGACAAGTCCTTACCGTTGATTTTCACATTCCCCTCGTCATCAATCTCCGCACCGGGCAACTTCTTCACCAGCTCTTCGAGCATGGCTCCCTCGGGGGTACGATAAGCAGAGGAATTATAGACCAATGTATCTTCCACCACCTGCACTTGCGGCGCTTCTGCCGTAACCACAGCCTCGGCCAGCATCACCGCATCCGTTTCCAGTGTCAGGTACCCACGTTCTTGGCGGTTGTCGTGGCATAAAGATGTAAAGGGATGTACCGGCTCTTGAACCCGATATAAGAAACCTTTAGCACGTATTTACCCGCACTGACTTTGGGAAGAGTGAAATAACCTTGTGCCGTAGTAGCCGTACCCGATGCCTGGACACTGTCTGGCAACAAAAGCAACTGCACGGTAGCTTGTATCGCGGGCTCCTTGGTGTCCTCCACGACACGGCCCGATACCGTAATGTTTTTGGTCTGTGAGAATGCAGACAGCGTTGTTACCAACAGCAAACGCCATCCCCGTGATAATTTTCTTCATGTGTCTATTCTTTGTCTATTCTTAAATGAACAATGCCTTTTATTCACTGTTTCATTTGACAGACTTCCGGGCAAAAGGTTTAATGCCCCACATGACGATTTGCTCCGTTTATCGACTATTCCGCTTAAATAATCTATCAACTGTCGCTTTCTTTATACCAAATTCCAAGCAAAGCACATTCAATATAAGAAATATGAGAAAAGAAGAAGAATCGACCGAAAGGAGGTCACCCTGCGCCACCCGGTAGAGCATACCGCCGAAGATAAAAAGAACGGTCAGAAAGATGGCATTGCGCGTGGCCTTGTTGCGCACCTGCTCTATCTCCTTATTCTCGTTCTTCGTCAAGGCAAAGATTATCATCAGTGCCCCCATCATCATCAGGAGTTTGGAGCATTCCTTGTAAAACAGCAAGTTGGCATCTGTCACTTTTCCCCACAATAGGAATATGAAAGGGAGGAACAACGCCAAAGCTATGATGAAATAACCCAGCGGACGGCAATAAACGGGAAGTAATGCTCTCATTTCTATCAATCAATTACAAATTACTAATTACAAATAGTGGGAGGCAGATGACGGAAACGCCTTGCCACCCATAGAATTTCACGGGACAAAGATAACGTTTTATTGCCAAAAGAGCTATCTTTGTGCCACAATATAATGAAGAAGGCCCCCTTTCCTTCATAATCCGTAACATCAGTAATTGGTAATTCGTAATTTGTAATTAACAAGATGAGTAAACAAGAAGTAATCCTTTGCGAAGGACTGGCAAACAGCCTGACGCATGCCATAGCGAAGTGTCCCCATGACAAGCTTTTCATCCTTACCGACGAGCATACCCACCGCCTCTGCCGCCCGCATCTGGACGGTATCCCCGCCTTGGAAGAAGCGGAAGAAATTATTATCGGTGCAGAAGACGTACACAAGAATCTGGAAACGCTGGCTGCCGTATGGCAAGCCCTGAGTGAGAAAGGGGCCAGCCGCCACTCCCTGCTCATCAACCTGGGCGGTGGCATGGTGACCGACCTTGGCGGTTTTGCCGCTTCCACCTTCAAGCGGGGCATCGCCTACATCAACGTTCCCACTACGCTGCTCGCCATGGTCGACGCTTCCGTGGGAGGCAAGACGGGCATCAACTTCAACGGTCTGAAGAATGAAATCGGCGTCTTTGCTCCTGCCGCCTGCGTGCTGCTGGAAACCGAGTTCCTGCGCAGCCTCGATGCCCATAACTTCTTCTCCGGCTATGCGGAGATGCTGAAGCACGGCCTCATCAGTACCCCGGAACATCTGGCGGAACTGCTGGCCTTCGATACGGAGAAGATAGATTATGCCTTGCTGAAGTCCATGGTAGGACGTTCCGTGCAGGTAAAGGAACACATCGTAGAAGAAGACCCGCAGGAACATGGCATCCGCAAAGCCCTGAACCTGGGGCACACCGTGGGACACGCCTTCGAAAGCCTCGCCCTTGCCGAAAACCGTCCGGTGCTGCACGGCTATGCAGTGGCATGGGGGCTGGTCTGCGAACTATACCTTTCTTATATAAAGACCGGATTCCCGAAGGACAAGATGCGCCAGACCATCCAATTCGTCAAAGAGAATTATGGCAGCTTCTCCTTCAACTGCAAACAGTACGACCAGCTGTACGAACTGATGAAGCATGACAAGAAGAATACCGCCGGAGTCATCAACTTCACCCTATTGAAAGAAGTGGGTAACATCTGTCTCAACCAGACGGCAGACAAGGATACTATCTTCGAGATGTTCGACTTTTATAGGGAGTGCATGGGAGCATAGCACTCCCGGCAAGGAGAGACAGTATTCTCTGAATTCTTCCACATTCATCGCTCACTCCTCCCCCGAAAAGTCCTCCGTATCATTTTCCATCCCAACCGGGTCTTCATCCGGAATTCCCGTCTTTCCCTCGGCCCGCTCCTTTCGCAGCGTTTCCGGCCGCAACATATCGTGAGGGAAATATCGGCTAAGCGGATAACGGTAGAAATCCATCCCGCTGTTCAGCCTCGCCACCAGCGACTTATCCGGACGAAAATAGACACGAGATAAGCGCACCTTGCCCGGCATCACATCGTCGGGATGCTCAAACCCGTCACTCGTCACCGCCACATGGAAGGAACCCAGCCCCTTAATGGTCACCGACTCTCCCTCCATCAGCGCTTCCTCTATAAACTTCGGCAAATCTATCAATACACTCTGCACGTCTCCCGAACTCATCCCTTTTCTGGATGCCATACGCTGCGCCAGCAGCTCTGCCGTCACACCTCCACGCCGCTGTAACACACGCTGCACAGCATAATAGAGTTGCTTCACCCCTTCCGCCGTGCGGAAAACCTTCTTTCGAACCAAATAGACTATACTCATACTCTTTTCACAATGAACATAATGTTTCTTACTGCAACCAGACTGCCGACACCCCACCCGAAGTTTACTTCCCTCAACAGAAAGCCAGTTTCCATACGGCCGGACAGCTATTCCCCAACATGCACGAGATGCACATCTCATGCAGTTCGAGACATACATCTCAACACACGCGAGATGTGCATCTCATACAGCAAAGATAATCATATTCCACCTGATATACAAATATCTTTCATGTATCGGGGAATAATGTTCCGCACCAGCTTACTCCGGCTCTTATCATTAATTAACAATGCCGCATGCAGGGTTTTCGCAAATATGCTATTTTTATAAAAGTGAAGCCTATTCCGAATGTTTAATTTAAAAGAGTACACTATGAAAATAAAGTCAATCTTTAACAAGAAAATTTTAATCGCTATTGCAACCATCAGTTCCTTAAGCCTCCAATCATGCCTGGACGACGATGATAATTATGCCATGAGATTCCCCAATGCCCTGGTAACGGTAAAGACCGATGCAGACCAGACAGTCTTTCTGCAATTGGATGACAAGACCACTCTGCTGCCTACCAACATGACGAAATCTCCCTATGGCGAAAAGGAAGTCCGCGCTTTGGTAAACTACAAGGAAGTGGACGAGCCCAGCGATATCTACACCCAAGCTGTACATATAAACTGGATAGACAGTATCCTTACCAAACCCATCGCCCCGGATTTGGGTGAAGAGAACGATACCGTATACGGCACCGACCCGGTGGAAATTGTGAACGATTGGGTGACCATTGCAGAAGACGGTTATCTAACCCTTCGCTTTAGAACTCAGCAAGGAGACTATCAAACAAAGCACTTTGTCAATCTGCTGCTGAGCGAGAATCCGGAAAACCCGTATGAAGTAGAATTCCGCCACAATGCCAAGGGCGATATTTACGGCAGGTATGCGGACGGTCTGGTTGCTTTCAAGTTGGATGCCCTGCCTGATACAGAAGGCAAGACCGTTAAATTGAAACTGAAATGGAAATCATTCAGCGGCGAAAAGTCTGCGGAATTCGATTATTGTACCCGGAAATCCGTAACGCCCGAAAGTCCGGCTGTCACTTCCGTAAGAAATAGCCTAAACCTGCAATAACTTCATTCAAAGTATGCCTGCCCGCTCAAAGCCATTGCCTTGCGAAGCAGGCATACAAGTAAAAAGAGAGTAGGGCACGTTGGCCGAAAGCTTGAAACTGCAAAATATAGGTTCATTCAATAAAAAAAAGCACTATAAATATTTGCTATTTTAAAATAAAGCCGTACATTTGCACCCACAATTCGGGATGTAGCTCAGCCCGGTAGAGTACGCGTCTGGGGGGCGTGTGGTCGCAAGTTCGAATCTTGTCATCCCGACTGTTGAGCATTAAGGAGTTAAGTCTAAGACTTAACTCCTTAATTTTTATAGTATTTCTTAATGACAGACTTGCTGCCATGAATATGCTGAATATGTACAAAAAGAAGACGGTGCTATTCGCTTCAGTGGGAATAGCCCATCAAATTACTGGAATTCTCGTAAGAAATCTCTATTTTTGCACTTTAAACAAGAAAAATTATGGGAGCAGCTAAATGGATAGGCGGCATCATCGGTTTCATGGCCGGAGGACCGCTGGGAGCTTGGCAGGTTTTGTATTCGGTTCACTGTTCGACACCGATTCAAATGACGCAGGCAGTTATTATGGAGAAGAACCAACGCGCGGCACTACCTATACCGGGCAACGGAACAGTTTCCTCTTCTCCATGCTCGTGATGGCTTCGTACATTATCCGTGCAGACGGGCGCATCATGCATAGTGAAATGGAATTCGTCCGCCGCTTTCTGAGAAGCACATTCGGTGAGGCTGCCGTGGGCGAGGGAGAACGAATACTGCTCAACCTCTTCGAACAGCGCAAGCAGATGGACAGACAAAACCCACTGGCATTTAAAAACACCATCCGTGACTGTGGAACGCAGATTGCCGCCAACCTGACATACGAGGAACGCTTGCAACTGCTGGTATTCTTGGTAGAAATTGCCAAAAGCGACGGACACGTCTGCAACGAGGAGATAGAAGCCTTGAAAGAAGTGGCCATGTACATGGGACTATCCGTCAAGGAAGTGGAATCCATGCTCAACCTGGGCGGCAGCTCACTGAACGAGGCCTATAAAGTACTTGAAATTGAACCTACCGCCACCAATGACGAAGTGCGTGCCGCTTACCGCCGCCTAGCCTTGAAACACCATCCCGACCGGGTGGCAACGCTGGGCGAAGACATCAAGAAAGCCGCAGAAGAGAAGTTCCAAAGCATCAACAATGCCAAAGAACAGATATACAAGGCACGAGGTATGAAATGACATACCTCGTGCCTTGCCTTGTGGACAGCATCATGACGTTTATAAACATTCTATATTAACATCAACCCACACATTTATGAAGAAAACCCTTGCAATCCTTGCACTAGGCCTTACTGCCATTGCCGGACATGCCGCCACGCCGCTCTGGATGCGCGATGTGCAAATTTCTCCCGACGGTACGGAAATCGCATTCTGCTACAAAGGAGACATCTACAAGGTGCCTGCCAAAGGTGGAACCGCCACACAGCTTACTACCCAAGAGAGCTACGAATGTACCCCCATATGGTCGCCGGACGGCAAACAGATTGCCTTTGCCAGCGACAGATACGGCAACTTCGACGTATTCGTGATGCCGGCAGACGGCGGAACCGCCCAACGGCTCACTACCCACTCCACCGGTGAGATACCCTCCACATTCACTCCGGACGGAAAGTATATCTTGTTTTCCGCCTCCATCCAGGACCCGGCAAGCAGCGCTCTTTTCCCCACGTCGGCCATGACCGAGCTTTACAAAGTACCTGCAACGGGAGGGCGTACGGAACAAGTGCTGGGCACCCCTGCCGAAGCGGTCTGCTTCGACAAGGCGGGCCAGCAGTTCCTCTACCAAGACCGCAAGGGATTTGAAGATGAATGGAGAAAGCACCACACCTCCTCCATCACCCGCGACATCTGGCTGTATGATGCAAAGACGGGTATCCATACCAACCTCACCGACCGCGCGGGCGAAGACCGCAACCCGGTGTTGTCACCCGATGGAAGAACGGTTTACTTTCTGAGTGAGAGAAACGGCGGCTCATTCAACGTGTATGCCTTCCCGCTGGCACAGCCCCGAGAGGTGAAGCCCATCACCAGCTTCAAGACACATCCCGTGCGCTTTCTCTCCATGAGTGACGGCGGGACGTTGTGCTACGGTTACGACGGCGAAATCTATACCCAGCAGCCGGATGCCACCCCGAAGAAAGTCGCCATAGAAATTGTGCGCGATGACCGGCCGCAATTCGCCAACCTGCAGTCTTCCGACGGAGCCACTTCTGCCGTTGTGTCCCCGGACGGAAAGCAGATTGCCTTCACGCTGCGCGGCGAAGTCTTTGTCACTTCGGCAGACTATGCCACTACCAAGCAGGTGACACACACACCGGCACGCGAAGCGGGCCTCTCCTTTGCGCCAGACAACCGCACCCTGGCCTACGCCAGCGAGCGAGGCGGCAACTGGCAGCTCTACCTTGCCAAGATAGTCCGCAAGGAAGACCCTAACTTCCCGAACGCCACGCTGATTGAAGAAGAAGTGCTGCTGCCCTCCACCACCGTGGAACGTGCCTATCCGCAATTCTCGCCCGACGGTAAGGAACTCGCCTTTATCGAAGACCGCATCCGGCTGATGGTGCTCAATCTGGAAACGAAGAAGGTGCGCCAGATTACGGACGGCTCCACCTGGTACAGCACCGGCGGAGGATTTGACTACGCATGGTCGCCGGACGGCAAGTGGTTTACACTTGAGTTCACCGGCAACAAGCACGACCCCTACTCCGACATCGGCCTGGTCAACGCAGAGGGAGGCAAAGACATCATCAACCTCACCAATAGCGGCTACATGAGCGGCTATCCCCGCTTTGCGCTGGACGGCAACGCCATCCTCTTCACCACCGAACGCTACGGCATGCGTGCCCACGCCTCATGGGCTCGCTGAACGACGCCATGCTCGTCTTCCTCAACCAAGACGCCTACGACAAATACTGTCTGAGCAAAGAAGACTACGAGCTGCACAAGGAGCTGGAGAAGGAGCAGAAGAAGTCTGCCGGGAAGGACACCCCCCAAGGCAAAAACAAGGATAAAAAGAAGAAAGACGACAAGAAAGACAGCAATGCTGACGAAAAAGATGACCAGCCGAAAGACATCGTCGTAGAGCTGAAAGGCATCGAAGACCGTGTGGTGCGCCTCACCCCGAACTCTTCCGACATGGGCAGCACCATCATCTCCAAGGATGGCGAGACACTCTACTACCTGGCAGCTTCGAAGGTGGCTACGACCTCTGGAAGATGAACCTCCGCAAGAAGGAAACCAAACTGCTGCACAAGATGGATGCCGGATGGGCAGACATGCAGCTGGACAAGGACGGTAAAAACCTCTTCCTGCTGGGCAGCCGTAAGATGCAGAAAATGGACACTTCATCCGATGCGCTGACCCCCATCACCTTCCAGGTAGATGCCAAGATGGATTTGGCTGCGGAGCGCGAATACATGTTCGACACGTGTACCGCCAGCAGCAGAAGCGATTCTACAATACCAATATGCACGGAGTGGACTGGGAGAAGATGACCGCCGCCTATCGCCGCTTCCTGCCCCATATCGACAACAATTATGACTTTGCCGAACTGCTGAGCGAATGGCTGGGCGAGCTGAACGTATCTCACACCGGCGGCCGTTTCTATCCCAAAGGGCAGTCCGAGCCTACTGCCAGTCTGGGACTGTTCTTCGACTGGAACTACACGGGCCGGGGCATGCTCATTGCCGAAGTAGTAGAGAAAGGCCCCTTCGACACAGCCAACACCCGGGTGAAAGCCGGCACAGTCATCGAAAAGATAGACGGCGTGGAAATCACCCCCGATGCGGACTATTACACGCTGCTCAACAACAAGGCACGGAAGAAAACACTTGTTTCTCTCTTCGACCCGCAGACCAAGGAGCACTGGGAAGAGGTCATTATCCCCATTACGAACGGTGCGTTCAGCGATTTACTCTACAGCCGCTGGGTGAAACAGCGCGCGGCAGACGTTGACCGATGGTCGGGTGGCCGATTGGGTTACGTGCACATTGAGTCTATGGGAGACGACAGTTTCCGTTCTGTCTACTCGGACATCCTGGGCAAGTACAACAACCGCGAAGGCATCGTCATCGACACCCGTTTCAATGGCGGCGGACGCTTGCACGAGGATATAGAAATACTTTTCAGCGGACAGAAATACTTCACCCAGGTGGTGCGCGGCCGCGAGGCGTGCGACATGCCCAGCCGCCGCTGGAACAAACCCTCCATCATGGTGATGTGCGAGGCCAACTACTCCAATGCGCACGGCACGCCGTGGGTATACAGCCACCGCGGCATCGGCAAGCTGGTAGGTATGCCCGTGCCGGGAACCATGACCAGCGTGTCGTGGGAGCGCCTGCAAGACCCGTCATTGGTATTCGGCATCCCCGTCGTAGGCTACCGCCTACCAGACGGCAGCTATCTGGAGAACTCGCAGCTGGAGCCGGACATCAAGGTAGCCAATTCACCCGAGACCATCGTGAAGGGAGAAGACACACAACTGAAAGCTGCCGTAGAGGAACTGCTGAAGGAACTCGAAAAATAAGTACCGCCCTGCCCCACGCAGGAATACCGGCCATATAGGCCAATATATATTAAGGAGTTAAACCGTGGTTTAACTCCTTAATATATACCACAAGAAAACAATGCCTTTTTCTATCTCACTTTTTTGCACTATCTTTGTGGCATAAACTCCTAACTCTTTAACTGATTATGTTTGCTGACTTGTTAAACTCCTCCTATTTCGCGCTCTTTCTTATTGTGGCTTTAGGCTTCATGTTGGGAAGAATCAAGATTAAAGGGCTTTCACTCGACGTCTCCGCTGTCATCTTCATTGCCCTGCTGTTCGGACACTTCGGCGTCATCATCCCCAAAGAGTTAGGCAACTTCGGACTGGTGCTGTTTATCTTCACCATCGGTATCCAGGCCGGTCCCGGATTCTTCGACTCCTTCCGGAGCAAGGGCAAGACACTTATCGTCATCACCCTGCTCATCATCTGTTCTGCCGCCCTCACAGCCGTAGGATTGAAGTACGCTTTCGATATAGACACACCCAGCGTGGTCGGTCTCATAGCCGGCGCGCTGACCAGTACGCCGGGACTCGCCGTAGCCATCGACAGCACCCACTCTCCGCTAGCCTCCATCGCCTACGGTATCGCCTATCCCTTCGGTGTCATCGGCGTCATCCTCTTCGTCAAGCTGCTGCCCCGCATTATGCGCATCGACCTCGACAAGGAGGCGCGCCGACTGGAGAAGGAACGCCGCAGCCAGTTCCCGGAACTGACAACCTGCCTGTTCCGTGTAACCAACCCCGCCGTCTTCGACCGGAGCCTGATGCAAATCAATGCGCGCGCCATGACCGGAGCTGTCATCTCACGCCATAAGCACAATGAGCAGATAGCCATCCCCACCGCCCAGACCATACTTCACGAGGGAGACTACATACAAGCCGTGGGCAGCGAAGAGGCCTTGAACCAGCTCGCCGTCCTCGTGGGCCAGCGCGAAGAAGGCGAACTGCCACTCGTAGACATGCAGGAGATTGAATCTCTACTGCTCACCAAGAAGGACATGATAAACAAACAACTGGGCGACCTCAACCTGATGAAGAACTTCGGCTGTACCGTCACCCGCGTCCGCCGAAGCGGTATCGACCTCTCCCCCTCGCCAGATCTGGCACTGAAGTTCGGCGACAAGCTGATGGTGGTAGGCGAGAAAGACGGTATTAAAGGCGTGGCACGCCTGCTGGGCAACGACAACAAGCAACTGTCCGACACCGACTTCTTTCCCATCGCCCTGGGTATCGTGCTGGGCGTGCTCTTCGGCAAGCTGAACATCTCCTTCTCGGACAGTCTGTCGTTCTCACCGGGACTGACGGGAGGCATCCTCATGGTGGCCCTCTTCCTCAGTGCCATCGGAAAGACCGGTCCCATTCTGTGGTCTATGTCCGGCCCAGCCAACCAACTGCTGCGCCAGCTGGGACTGCTGCTCTTCCTGGCCGAAGTGGGAACCTCGGCAGGACGGAACCTGGTAGCCACATTCCAGGAAAGCGGCTGGCTCTTGTTCGGCGTAGGTGCCGCCATCACGCTGGTACCCATGCTGGTGGCCGTCATCGTCGGACTGTTCGTATTCAAGATAAACATTCTCGACCTGCTGGGCACCATCACCGGTGGCATGACCAGCACGCCCGGCCTTGCCGCCGCCGACTCCATGACGGACAGCAACATACCGAGCGTAGCCTATGCCACGGTATATCCCATTGCAATGGTATTCCTCATTCTGATAATCCAGGTGATATCCTCTGCAGTCTACTGATATATGAAAACTTACAACCGAACAGAAGCTATCGCCCGCATGAACGCACTGGCCGGGGACAATGTGCCCTTCCTCTTCATCGTAGACTACGCACAAGAGCAGTCGCACGTAGAGCCCCTCGACCAGATAAATCCCGCCACTTGCCTTTTCCAATTCCCGAAGGCAGGCAACGTGGGGGTAGCTGCAACAGCCGCCCGATACGCCGGTCTTATTCAGTGGGACATCACTCCCCCTTCCCCCGCCGCATACAAACACTCGTTTGACCTCGTGAAGCAAAATCTACTGGCGGGCAACAGCTACTTGACAAACCTCACCTGCCGGGTGCCCGTCAGCACCAATCTGACAATGGACGAAATATTCCTCCACTCCGAAGCCTTGTACAAGCTGTGGCTGAAAGACCGATTCGTCTGCTTCTCCCCCGAAATCTTTGTCCGCATAGAGAAGGGCAAGATAAAGTCCTTCCCCATGAAAGGCACCATCGACGCTACCCTGCCTGATGCGGAACAGCTTTTGATGCAGGATGCCAAAGAGGCCGCCGAGCACGCCACCATCGTCGACCTGATACGCAACGACCTAAGTATGGTATCAGAGCACGTAGAGGTAACCTCCTACCGATACATAGACCGCCTGCAAACCAACAAAGGCCCCATCCTCCAGACCAGCTCCGAAATATGCGGGACCCTCCCCGAAGATTATACCGCACACATCGGCGACATCCTCTTCCGCCTGCTTCCCGCCGGTTCCATCACCGGTGCCCCCAAGCCCAAAACCGTGGAAATCATTGCCGAAGCCGAAGATTACGAACGGGGCTTCTACACCGGCATCATGGGGCATTATGCCGATGGACAGCTGGACAGCGCAGTCATGATACGCTTCATCGAGCAGGAAAACGGCCGGCTCCACTTCAAGGCAGGAGGCGGCATCACCGCCAAAAGCCGGTGGGAAAGCGAATACAACGAAGTAATACAGAAAATATATGTGCCTATTTATTGAAACCATACGCATCGACCACGGAAAAGCCTGCAACCTTTCCCGCCACAATCGGAGGCTGAACGATACCCGCGCCCACTTCTGGCCGGAAAGTACACCGCTACAACTGCGTGACCATCTGTCGTCTCTCGGCTGCGAGGCAGGTATCGTCAAGGCACGCGTAGTGTATGGTGAGAAAGGTATTGAAGATGTCAGCTACTCCCCCTACACCATGCGGCACGTGCATTCGCTGGCACTGATACAGGCAGACCACATCGACTACACCTACAAAAGCACCGGACGCGAACCGCTGAACCGCCTCTTTGCCCTGCGCGGCGCATGCGACGACATTCTGATTGTGAAACAAGGCCTGCTGACAGACACCTCCATCGCCAACATCGCCCTTTCCGACGGCACCCACTGGTACACGCCGGCACATCCCCTGCTGAAAGGAACCAAACGGGCAGCCTTGCTGGAAGAAGGAATCTTGCAGGAAAAAGACATCAGACCGGAAGACTTGCCTTCATTCTCTACCGTCAGACTATTCAATGCCATGATTGACTGGGGAGAACTGGAGCTCCCCGTACGGAACATCATCCCATAGAGCCGCTACTCGTGCATATCGTTGAGATGTATCTCCAAAGACTTCACCGATATATATATTTCGTACACTGATATGGCCAGCGAAACAATCAGCAATATCAGCGCTAAACCGAAGATATAGGCCGAAAGCAGATGGAGACGGATATAGACAAAGAACATGCTGACCACGCACAGCAGCAGGCTTCCGATACCCGCCACCTGCATGGCACGCGTCAGGTAGAGCCGCTTCCTCAGGTTGGCAATCTGCGCCGCCTTCACCGAAGACGGGTTCTCCATGTACTGTTCCTTCAAGTGCGCACCAGTTGGGCATAGGACAAGAAACGGTTAGTATAGGCCAGCATAATCAGCGATATGGCCGAAAACAGCAAAGCGGGGGTGGTTAAATCTATTTCCATAAGAATGATGCTTAATTATATCTATCCGTCCCGATAGCAGGACTTACTTCCGCAAAGATAAACGAAAGATTGAAACCACAGAAACAAGTTTCCTTTTTTCCATTTCCCAAAGATTTATCCTACTTTTGCAGTGACAATAAAAAACGCCTTACCACCGTAACTTAACAAATACGACCATGCGATATACCGTTTCCGCTCCTGCCTCACTGCACGCAGCCATACAGCTCCCGGCATCCAAAAGCATCAGTAACCGGGCACTCATCCTCCACTCCCTTGCCCACGGCAATATCCTGCCCTGCAATCTGAGCGATTGTGACGACACCATAGTGATGACTCGCGCCCTCGACGGAAATCCCGGACATATAGATATCCTTGCCGCCGGCACCGCCATGCGTTTCCTCACCGCCTACCTCAGCGTAACTCCTGGCACCCGAATCATCACCGGTACGCAACGCATGCAGCAACGCCCCATCCGCATACTGGTAGACGCCCTGCGAGAGCTCGGCGCCCGCATAGAATACGTCGGAAACGAAGGGTTCCCTCCCTTGCGCATCACCGGAACAGAACTGACCGGCAGCGAAATATCCCTCGCCGGCAATGTCAGCTCACAATACATATCCGCCCTGCTGATGATTGGTACCGTCCTTCCCAAAGGCCTGCGCCTGCACTTGACGGGTGACATCATCTCCCGCCCCTACATCAACCTGACCCTGCAACTGATGCGCGACTTCGGCGCCCAAGCCGACTGGGTCTCCGAAGATTGCATCACCGTCAGCCCCGGCGGATACACGGATACCCCTTTCACCGTAGAAAGCGATTGGAGCGCCGCCTCTTACTGGTATCAGATGATGGCAATAGAAGGAATTAAAAATGAAAAAATAAAAGGGGGAGACAGAAGTAGCGCAAAAGAAAGTGAAGACAGCACGAAGGAAGAAGCGCACACGGCAGAAATCGAACTGCTCGGTCTCTTCGCCCACAGCTATCAAGGCGACAGCCGCGGCGCGGAAGTCTTTACCCGCCTCGGCGTCCATACCGAATATACAGACCGGGGAGTAAAACTGACCCGGAAGGTACTCCCGCCACCCGTCTCGACGAAGACATGGTGGACATCCCGGACCTGGCGCAGACCTTTGTTGTCACCTGCTGCTTGATGGACATCCCTTTCCGCTTCACCGGACTGCAAAGCCTCAAAATAAAGGAGACCGACCGTATCACCGCCCTCATTACAGAACTGCGTAAACTGGGTTACGTCGTGCGCTCCGAGCAAGACAGCATCTTGTTGTGGGATGGCGAACGCTGCCCGGCAGACGCTGACCCCGTCATCGCCACCTACGAAGACCACCGTATGGCCATGGCATTTGCCCCCGCCTGCCTTGTACTGCCCCAAATACAGATAGATGAACCACAGGTCGTTACCAAATCTTACCCTGCTTACTGGGAAGACTTGCAAAAGGCGGGATTTAAAGTCTGCCAAAATGCAATGCAATCTTAGAATAAAGCTTTTATTCTTAGAAATACAGCCTTTATTCTTAAGAATATAACCTTTATTCTTAGAAATAAAGGATACATTCTAAGATTAGGATGTATCCAAAGTAGTTTTACAGTACGTTCCAAGCAAGTAATGCCTGCGTCGGGTGGAAGTAATCTACCTACCTGCAATCTGAAGCATTATTTTGTCGTGTACAAAACAATATGTATCTTTGTCCGTTCTATTAATGGAACATGTTTTTCAAGAAAAGGAAGCCCATGTGGATATTGATTATTAGCCTGATTGCCCTTGCCCTCGTGGCAGCCACAGCCGGAATTATACGCAACCGGAAACTGCAGAAGAAGATAGACCGCGGCGAACTGGACGCCATGCCCGAAGTGCAGGAAGTGGATTCCGAATGCTGCGGACAGCATGAAATCTGCGAACGTGACAGCTTACTGGCAGCCGTCAGCAAACAAATTGAATATTACGATGACGAGGAACTGGACAAATACATCGGCACCGCTCCCGATGCCTATACTCCCGAGCAGGAAGACGAGTTCCGCGACGTGTTCTACACCATGCAAGACACGGACGTAGCCGGATGGGTGCGCAGCCTGCAATTACGCGGCATAGCCCTGCCGGAAAATATCAAGGATGAAGTATTCCTCATTATCGGCGAACGTCGTCTCCCCCCCCATTCCTAACACTCCACATCCAACTTTTAATTTGTAATTCTTAATTTTTAATTGAATAAATGGAGCTACTGCAATACACCTTTTTCCAACATGCCCTCATCGGCAGTCTGCTGGCAAGCATTGCTTGCGGGCTGATAGGCACATACATCGTCACCCGGAGACTGGTGTTCATCAGCGGCGGATTGACGCATGCCTCCTTCGGCGGTATCGGTCTGGGATTGTATACCGGCATTTCTCCCATTCTGTCGGCAGCCTTGTTTGCAGTCTTGTCCGCTTTCGGTGTAGAGTGGCTCAGCAAACGAAAGGATATGCGGGAAGACTCCGCTATTGCCGTATTCTGGACATTGGGCATGGCATTGGGCATTATGTTCACTTTCCTTTCGCCGGGATTCGCACCCGACTTGTCCGCCTATCTCTTCGGTAACATTCTCACGATTACCTGGAGCGACATCGCTCTATTGGGTGGGCTTGCCCTGCTGCTGATACTGTTTTTTGCACTGTATCTCCATCCTATCATCTACGTGGCTTTCGACCGGGAGTTTGCCCGCTCGCAAGGCATTCCGGTGCAGGTATTCGAATATGCACTGATGATGTTCATTGCGCTTACCATCGTGGCATGCCTGCGCATGGTGGGCATCGTGCTGGTCATTTCGCTGCTCACCGTTCCGCAGATGACCGCCAACTTGTTCTCGCATCGGTTCCACCGCATCATCTGGCTTTCCATCGGCATCGGTTACCTCAGTTGCCTGGGCGGCTGATGATTTCTTTCTACTTGAATGTCCCCTCGGTGCATCCATCATATTCTTTTCCATCATTATCTATGCCATTTGCAAGACGGGAAAAGTTTTTGGCTATATTTGCAACGCTAAAGAAATCTATAAACACAATGGAAATCAAAATTCAGTCATTAGACAGATTCATGAAGCCGCCCGCCAGTTCATCGCTGAAATGGGCGACAATACCGTCTTCGCCCTCTATGGAAAAATGGGGGCGGGCAAGACGACTTTCATCAAAGCCGTTTGCGAGGAGTTGGGCGTTTCCGACGTCATCACCTCCCCTACTTTCGCCATTGTCAACGAATACCGTTCCGACACTGCCGGCGAACTGATTTACCATTTTGACTTCTACCGCATCAAGAAACTGGAAGAAGTGTATGACATGGGGTACGAAGATTACTTCTACAGCGGCGCCCTCTGCTTCATAGAATGGCCGGAGCTGGTAGAGGAGCTCTTGCCGGGTAATACCATCAAGGTCACCATCGAAGAAGTGGAGAACGGAGAGCGGAAAGTCACGTTAGAGAACTTTGAATAAGGCATGCTTTTCCCCCACTTTAATTTTTAATTCTTAATTTTTATTTCTGATGAGCCAATACTTCGTTCAAGGAATTTTTGCCGTCGCGGGCATCACCGCCTTGCTGGCAGCCATATTGGACTGGAACTGGTTCTTTACTGCCCGAAACACCCAGTTTATCGTACAAAATGTAGGGCGGCGACAAGCCCGCCTGTTCTACGGCGTATTGGGTGTCATCCTCATCGGCACGTCCATCTTCTTTTTCTGAATACGCCACCGGCTACATAAAAACAAAAAAATCGCGGATGAAGCCATGCTCATCCGCGATTTTCCTATACTTTTGATACAGACTATTCTTCGTCCAAAGATTCCGTATATTCCATCTCACCTTGTACGATGAAAAGGATTTCTTCCGGATCATAGTCACCCATCTCATCCTTATGGGCTTCCTTGACAATATAGTCCACGATTTTCCCCAAATCAATCTCGATGTACCCATCCGCATCCGGCTGCGCATCAAGGATGCCGCTCTCGGAATAGTACTCGTCAATCAAATCGAGAAAATAATAGAACTCGTCGTCAGAGAACTTCTCTTTCAACTCCTGCGGCAAATAATTCTTGATGTACTCGATGGTCTTTTCATCATCGACATCATTCTGCAAAAAATCGTCTTCCATTCCCATACTTACTATTGCTTAAAGGGTTAATGTTATTGACTATTTGACGATTTACGATTTACTATTTGGCTGCGCTATGATACCGAAAGGGTAAATCGTAAATAGTAAATCGTCAAATAGTACCTTATAATATCGCTTCTATCTTGGCCACGTAAGCAGATTTCGGAGCAGAACCTACTTGCTTGTCCACCAGCTCTCCATTCTTGAAGAACAAGACTGTAGGGATGTTGCGTATACCATATTCGGCAGCCACGTCGCCGTTCTCATCCACGTCACATTTGCCAATGATTACCTTTCCTTCATATTCAGTAGCCAATTCATCGATGATTGGTCCCACCATCTTACAAGGGCCGCACCAAGGTGCCCAGAAATCCATAACGACCGGCTTTCCCTCTGCCAGGATTTCTTGAAAATTGCTGTCTGTAATTTCTAAAGCCATTTCTTTTAATATTAAATGTCAACTATAATTATTAATTTACTGTCAATTGCGTTTTATCAACCTTCGCTTTCGAAGCAAAGATAGTGCAAACCGAATGCAAAACAAAATGAACTAGTTCATTTTTTATGCTGAGATGCAGCCTATCTTCGTTTTCCAACAAAGATAACTAATTAATCCTGAACTCAAGATCCGGACGCTCTTTTAAATAAGTAATCAGTTCACGCCCCACGGAAAGCTTCACGGGACGGGAAATCAAATCGACCGTCATCTTGCTATCCTCATCTCTGACTTTGAAATAAAGCTCCGTACTGCCGGACGTTCCTTGGTCAGTTCCGCCAGTTCAGTTATCAAAGCCTTGTTCAGCACACTCAGCGGAATGAGAATGGTTATCTTCTCAATCAGTTTCTCCTTGACGTCAGGCAACAGTTCCATGGAGGTTATCTTCAGCTCCAACTCATCCTGCCGCCATTGCTTGGGCTGGCAACGGGCTTTGATGAACAAGAAGGTACGCTCACCCAAATACCCCTGATAGGTCACCCAATCATTTCCGAAGAAAGGAAGCTCTGCCGAACCGGAATAGTCTTCAATCTTGGCTATGCCGTAAGGATTTCCATTTTTGCTGATACCGCGACGCACGGCGGTCACGATGCCACCCATTGTTATTTCGCGTCCCACAAGTGCCGTCTTATCTTCCAGCTCTGCCATGTGAGTGTTGCAAACATGCTCCAGAACTACGGAATACTCATCCAACGGGTGTGCGGACAGATAGATACCTACCAAATCGCGCTCCCGGTTCAAACGGTCGAGGTCGCTCCAACGTTCCGCTACCGGTATTTCCGGAGTGGCGATATCCACCACATTCTCACCACCGAACAGGGAGTTTGCAGCCGCAGCCTGATCGGCCTGATAACGGTTACCATAACGCACCAAGGTTTCGAGGAAGACCTCGTTCTTGGAGTTTACGGCAAAATACTGCTCTCGCTTCAGCTCCGGGAAGCTGTCGAACCCGCCTGCCAAAGCAAGACATTCCAGGTTCTTCTTGTTGCAGGCTGTCAGATTGACACGCTGCACAAAATCAAATATACCTTTGAAAGGACCATTCTTCTCGCGTTCCTCCACGATGCTCTGCACAGCACCCTCGCCTACCCCTTTCACCGCACCAAGGCCAAAACGGATATTGCCTTCCTTGTTCACGGTGAACTTCAGGTTACTTTCATTTACATCCGGTCCCAATGTATTGATACCCATTACCTTGCATTCATCCATCAGTTTGGTTATATCGGTAATATTCGCCAAACTTCGGCTCATGACCGCCGCCATGTATTCGGCCGGATAATTGGCCTTGAGGAAAGCCGTCTGATAGGCCACCCACGAATAGCAAGTGGCATGTGACTTATTGAAGGCATAGGATGCAAACTTTTCCCAGTCGGCCCAGATTTTCTCGAGCACCTTCGGGTCGTGGCCGTTCTTTTGTCCACCCGAAATGAATTTCGGCTTCATGTGGTCCAGCTTGTCACGCAGTTTCTTACCCATCGCCTTACGCAAGGCATCGGACTCACCACGGGTGAAGTCTGCCAGCAAACGCGACAGAAGCATGACCTGCTCCTGGTAGACCGTAATGCCGTAGGTATCCTTCAGATACTTCTCCATGATGGGGATGTCATACTCGATGGGCTTGCGTCCCCACTTACGGTCGATGAAGTCGGGGATATAATCCATAGGACCCGGACGGTAGAGGGCATTCATGGCAATCAAATCCTCGAAAGTGCTAGGTTGCAACTCGCGCAGATACTTCTGCATACCGGCCGATTCAAACTGGAACGTACCGATGGTGCGGCCGTCGCAATAGAGTTTATAGGTAGCAGGGTCAGAAATGGATATCTTGTCGATGTCGAGTTCCAAGCCGCGGTGCAGACGTACATTGGCAACGGCTTCCTTAATGATGGACAAGGTTTTCAGTCCGAGGAAGTCCATCTTGATAAGTCCCGTATCTTCGATGACGGAACCTTCGTATTGGGTAACGAGCATCTTCTCGCCCGTCTCCTTATCATCCGCCGTGCTGACGGGTACCCAATCCGTGATGTCGTCACGACAAATAATAGTACCGCAGGCATGCACACCCGTACCGCGCACATTACCTTCCAGCATCTTGGCGTATTTCATCGTATCGCGCACCAGGGGATCGGGTGAAGCTTCCGCAGCCTGCAATTCGGGTACGTACGCGATAGCATTCGGCAGGTTGAGTTTCTTGTCGGGAATCTTATCCGGCACGAGCTTGCACAGACGGTCCGATTCGCTCAAAGGCAGTTTCTGTACGCGCGCCACGTCCTTGATGGCCATCTTGGTCGCCATTGTGCCGTATGTAATGATGTGCGCCACCTTCTCTTGCCCGTATTTCTCCGTCACCCAGCGGAGCACTTCTCCACGTCCGTCATCATCGAAGTCCACATCGATATCAGGCAAAGAGATACGGTCGGGATTCAGGAAACGCTCGAACAGAAGGTCGTATTGAATCGGGTCTATTTTCGTGATGCCCAAGCAATAGGCCACCGCCGAGCCGGCAGCCGAACCACGTCCCGGTCCTACCGAAACGCCCAGCTGTGTGCGGGCGGCATTGATAAAGTCCTGCACAATCAAGAAGTATCCCGGGAAACCCATCGTCTTCATGATGTACAGCTCAAAGACCAGACGTTCCTTCACCTCGTCGGACAAGGGATCACCGTACAGTTTCTTGGCACCGTCGAATGCCAATTTTGCCAGATAGTCGGCTTCCAGCTTGATACGGTACAGCTTGTCGTAGCCCCCCAGACGCTTTATCTTGGCATTGGCGGCATCCTCATCCAGCACCACCTTGCCGTTTTCATCCTGGGTAAACTCATCAAACAAATCCTTTTCGGTATATTTCTGCCGATAGCCCTCTTCCGTTCCGAAATCTTCCGGAATAGCAAACGTAGGCATAATAGGAGCGTGGTCGATGGAATAATATTCCACCTTGTCCAAAATCTCCAAGGTATTGGACAAGGCTTCGGGAACATCCTCAAACAAGGCGTTCATCTCAGCCTTTGTCTTCATCCATTCCTGCTTGGTATAAAGCATTCGGGTAGGGTCATCCAGATCTTTACCCGTGCTCAGACAAATCAGGCGGTCGTGCGCTTCTGCATTCTCTTCATCCACAAAGTGGACGTCATTGGAGCAGATAACCTTAATGTCATATTTCCGGGCAAGCTCCAGCAACTTGGCATTCGCCTTCTGCTGAAGCGGATAGGCTTCGTGGTTGGCACGGGGAACAGTGGCTTTATGGCGCTGAAGCTCCAGATAGTAATCATCGCCAAACAGATTCTTATACCAGCGTACAGCTTCTTCTGCCTCTTCCAGCTGGTCATTGATAATCTTCTTAGGAACCTCGCCACCGATACAAGCCGAGCAGACAATCAGCCCTCATGGTACTTTTCCAGTTCACTGCGGTCTGTACGCGGACGCATATAGTATCCCCTTGTCCAGGCATGCGATACAAGTTTTATCAGATTGTGATACCCCTTCTCATTCTTTGCCAGCACAATCAGGTGATAGCCACTCTGGTCCGGCTTCCCCTCCTTCTTATCCATGGTTCGGCGGGCCACATACATTTCACAGCCTACAATCGGCTTGAACAGCTTGCTTTCCGCTTCTGCCATCTTGGCACGACAATCGGCAATCTCCGCTTCCTTGTCTTCACACTCTATCTCACCGCTTTCAATACCGGCAATCCTTTTCTTGAGGTCCTTTATCTCCCCCTTTGGCCCGCTGTTCTTCTTGTTGACATAGTTGGTGAACTCCTTGATACCGAACATATTTCCATGGTCGGTCACGGCAATGCCTTTCATACCATCCTTCATGGCCTTGTCAACCAGCCTGCTGACACTTGCCTGACCATCCAGAAGAGAGTATTGGGTATGGACATGTAAATGAACAAAATCTTGCATATATATCCTTTCTATTGAGAGCCTAAAATTACAACCTCTATCACAGCTAACAAAAATATTTCCCAAAAAGTTATCAACATGCACATTTCTCTCTCCAAATCCTTGTTAGATTTTCAAAATAAGCCTATTTTTGCAGATAATTTCTATCTAAATTAGCAAATACGATATACATGGGTCGATTAAAAAGATTAAAAAAGATACGCATACACCGTGAAGGAACACATACATTGGCAGGCAGCCTGGTTCTGATTCTGGCTGTCAACACTGCCCTTTACTTCGGATTGGAATGCAAAGTTCCTTTTTACGTAGTAGCGGTCATCAGCCTCATAGTATATGGCATACTCGTGAACTTCTTCCGCTGCCCCATCCGTTTGTTCGGACAAGAAACGGAGAAAGTCGTGGTAGCTCCTGCCGACGGTAAAATCGTAGTGGTGGAAGAAGTGGAGGAAAACGAATACTTCCACGACCGCCGTATCATGGTATCTATATTCATGAGTCTGGTTAATGTACACGCCAACTGGTATCCGGTAGATGGTACGGTAAAGAAGGTATGGCACAAAAACGGGAAGTTCATGAAAGCCTGGCTGCCCAAAGCCAGCACCGACAACGAGCGTTCCACCGTAGTAATAGAAACTCCGGAAGGCGTGGAGATTATGGCACGACAGATAGCCGGAGCCATGGCGCGCCGCATCGTGACCTATGCCGAACCGGGCGAGGAATGCTATATTGACGAACATATGGGTTTCATCAAATTCGGCTCCCGCGTGGATGTCTTTCTACCGTTGGGCACCGAAGTATTCGTTAAACTAGGACAACTGACTACCGGCAATCAGACTGTGATAGCCAAACTTAAATAATAAAAGAACAACAATGGCAAACTGCATTACCCGCCATATTCCAAATACTCTGACCTGCCTGAACCTATTCTCCGGGTGTATTGCTTGTGTCATGGCATTCGAAGCCAGATATGAATGGGCACTCGCTTTCATTATCTTCAGTGCCGTATTCGATTTCTTCGATGGCATGATGGCACGTGCACTGGACGCACACTCCATTATCGGCAAGGATTTGGATTCTCTGGCAGATGATGTCAGTTTCGGAGTGGCCCCTTCCCTGATTGTATTTTCCTTGTTCAAGGAAATGGACTATTCGGGCGCAATGGAAAGCTTGGCCGGCGTTTTCCCCTATCTCGCATTTCTTTTGTCCGTATTCTCTGCACTGCGGCTTGCCAAGTTCAACAACGATACCCGCCAGACGAGCTCTTTCGTAGGACTTCCCGTCCCGGCAAACGCCTTGTTCTGGCTTCATTGGTGACGGGCGCTCACGACTGGCTGGTGAGCGGCAGCTTCCATCCGGTTTATCTGTTGCTGCTGGTCTGCCTTTTCTCATGGCTACTTGTATCGGAGATTCCAATGTTCTCACTCAAATTCAAGAATCTGTCATGGAAAGACAATAAAACAAGCTTCATTTTCCTGCTTGTCTGCATTCCGTTCCTCATCTTCTTGGGAATCTGCAGCTTTGCTGCAATTATCGTGTGGTATATACTACTTTCGCTTATTACAAGGAAAAGTAAATAAACAAATCTTTGGCACGGTTGTTGTATTGAAGTTCGCAGAAAACGAACACATAAAAAGACATTAGCCATGTTTCATATTTTAGGATTTTTATTCATCATCATAATTGCCATTCTGCTCATTGGCCTCAGCATTATCGGTACTGTCATCCGGAACATATTCGGATTGGGCGGACGCCGTACTTCCTCCAACTCCGGTCCCTACCAAAAAGGAAATGGTAACTACCAGCCGGGAGGGTACTCCTACAATGATAATAGACAATCGTCTGAAGAGGTACAAGCTGAAGAAGGTGAAATACGCCCCCGCCACAAGAAACTGTTCTCCAAAGACGAGGGAGAGTATGTGGATTTTGAAGAAATCAAAGAGTAGGGATTAGGGATAAAGGATTAGAGATTATTTGCGCTTGGCGGCAAAGAACTCTTTCATCAGGGCGGCACATTCATCTGCCAGAATTCCTTTTACCACTTGTGTTTTGGGATGCAATGCCTGCGAGGCATAGCGCTGATACCCTCTTTTCTCATCTTCAGCACCAAACACCAGACGTCCCATCTGCGCCCAGGCAATGGCACCGGCACACATCACGCAGGTTCCACTGTGACATAGAGAGTACATTCATTCAGATATTTGCCGCCAAGGGATGCAGCGGCAGCGGTAATGGCTTGCATCTCGGCATGGGCGGTGACATCTGTCAAGGTCTCCGTCAGATTATGGGCACGAGCTATGATACGGTCCTTGCAAACCACAACCGCACCTACAGGAACTTCTCCCCGTTCACCTGCCTTCTGCGCTTCCTGAAGTGCCTGCTTCATATAATAGCTATCGTCCAACGCCATCCCCTTTTAATTGTTAATTTCTAATTTTTAATGCTCATCTCCTCATGTCGTGCTCACCGAACAAAGTAGGATAATCCTCTTCCATATTCTTATGGATAAACATGAGAATAGTCTCCCGCAGCCAACGCGACTTGTTCGTTATCTTGTATTTCTCCAGATAACGATCCACAATCCGCTGCTCTTCCTCGCTCATCAGGCATACCATGCGCTGCTCGCGCTTCGGTTCTTCGGGCGTTGCTTTCGCACACGTTTTATCTCTCTTTCTCATATTTCCTGCAAAATTACTTTTACTTCTGTAAAAACAAAACGAACCTACGTAATTTTTATATCAGAAACGCTTAAATGGCACTGAAATATTTTTTTGACCGATAAACTTAAAGAATTTCTTAAAAACATTTTAATTTAATAATTAAAAACGTATTTTTGGAGAGTTCTAAATTTAAAAGGTATGAAACATGTAAATTATCTCAGCTTCTTTCTACTCGCGTTGTTCAGTATAAGTTTTATCTCATGTAGTGACGATGACGATAATAAGCTTAATACCGGCATAACCAATCAAAGTTGGACAGAGGGAAAATCCCTGGAGATCAGCCAGGATAATGACTTGTCTGTAAGCTTCAATGCTGCAGCTAAATGGGTAGCTTCCGTCACCTCTGGAGCGGATTGGTGCAAACTGAATACGACCTCGGGCACAAAAGGACAAAGTACCTTGAAATTATCTGTAAGTACAAGTTCCACCACCGACCGGACAGCCAGAATCTCCATTAATATAGACGGCTATTCTCCTGCAAGTTTTGAAGTTACACAAAAAGGGACCAGTGCTCCCCAAACCACTGAAGATATGGAGATTAACGCAAAAGTTGATGAATATCTGAGAGAAATGTATCTCTGGAACGATGAATACAAAACATTGAATCTTGACCATAACAAAGGCTATGAAGACTTCTTCTATGATGCATTGGGAAGTATGACTACTAATACTTTGGATAAAAAGGCCACTGCGGATGGAAAATATACTCTCTTTTCATACATACAGAAAAAAAATCCCATCGGTTCAACCCGTTCCACTCAATGGGTAAAATTACCGGAGCAGACGTTCGAGCAATTGGAAGCGAAGATAATTACACTATCTACTTCTTTGTACAAGGTGTTTACCCCAATTCACCGGCAGCACGGGCAGGTATTAAACGAGGTTCCTCAATCATGCAAATAAACGGAGAGAAGTTAACCATGAGTAATTATTGGCAACATTACCTAGATTTACTGATACCAGCTTCGGCTTTCAGCCTGAAAATTACAGAGGAAAAGACAGAGGGAGGAACCCAAGAAAAAGACATATCTTCCGAAGCCATGTACTGCAATCCTATTCTTTTCAGTAAAGTGACAGAAGAAGAAGAAACCCCAGGGCACAGAATTGGCTATCTTGTTTATTCTGGATTTGAGGCCGGATTTGACCAAGAATTATTCGATGTATTCAAAGAATTCAAAAGTCAGAATATCACGGACCTAATTTTGGATTTACGTTACAATGGAGGTGGCCACGTTATATCAGCCAACCTAATAGCAACTTGTATAGCCGGCGCAAAATCTGAAGGCAAAGTGTTCACAAGCCTGAGATATAATAAAGAAAGAATGAAAAACGCAATGATAAACGTGAGGAAGAATTGTTTGCATATTCCAAACTATGAGAATCTGGCTACGTCTCTATCAGCAGGTGCCTTAAACCTTCAGCACGTCTATTGTATCGTAGGTAACGGAACAAGCATCAGCAGTGAACTTGTCATCAATTCTCTAAAGGGAATAGATGTAGAAGTAACACTTATAGGTAAAAGAACTACCGGTAAAAAATGTAGGTATGGAACCAGTAGAATATACCATAAGAAATAACGTCTACGAAGTGGTTCCCATCACCTTCCAAAGCTATAATGCCAAAGGAGTTGGAGATTATGAAAATGGGTTCACACCTGACATCGAAATAGATGAAAACGACCCTTACGGCAGAGGAGACGGATATTACATATACAGAGACTATGGTTCGGATAAAGAGTTCCTATATGCCCGTGCCATCCAGGAAATCACCGGTCAGGCTCCGGCACCCACAACACGCAGTGCAGAACCCCTGATGAGAGGCAAAGCCTTGAAGGTCCCTGCCATCTACCGACGAGGACATGAAGGCATGATTAAGTTGCCGGAATAATGGCAATACACAATATTCTTGGAAAAGCCGGTGAAGACGCCGCTGCCAAATATTTGGAACAGAACGGTTACACCATACGTGACCGTAACTGGCGGAAGAATCACCTTGAGCTGGATATTGTAGCCGACAAAGATAAGGAACTGATTATTGTGGAAGTGAAAACCCGTAGCAATACGGACTACATCGAGCCGCAGAATGCCGTGAACTGGCAGAAAATACGACGTATTGTCGTAGCGGCCGATGCCTATATCAAGCACTTCTGTTTGGATGCACCCGTCCGCTTCGACATCATAACTGCTGTAGGCGAACCGGGAGCATTCAGGATAGAGCACATGAAGGATGCCTTCTATCCACCCATATTTTGATAATTGACAATTGATAAGTGAGAGTTATTTCAATCGTAAATCGTAGATTATAAATTGTTAACATAAAGCTCTAAAGCAGCCAAAGGAGAATAAGAGAGGTTGGAACGTAAACAGTTGGGAATGAGTAGATTTGCACAAAGTTGCCAAATCGGCATAAAGCAAGCGAGTGAGGAATATTGAAGTAGTTCAGTTACTAAATCGTGAGCCACAGTTACCTATGCAAAGCAGGTAACAATACGGAAAGGCAACTTTGTGCATCAACGGATTTTATTGCACTGATTCTCAATGTTTTGCGTATCAAGGAACGCTTCACAAAATGATTATATTTGCACACTCAAAATGTAAGCGTTATGAAAATCGAAAAATTCAAGGTGTTGCTCTACCTAAAAAGAGCGGAATGGACAAGAATGGAAAAGCTCCCATCATGGGACGCATCACGGTGAACAGGACTATGGCGCAGTTCTCCTGCAAGTTGTCTTGCACTCCATCGCTTTGGAATCCTCGTGCCAGCCGATTGGAGGGCAAGAGCAAGGAAGCCGTAGAAATCAACAAGGACATCGAGCAGTTGTTGCTTTCCATCCAAAAGGCTTTCGATGTGCTTGTGGAAAAGAGAACGGACTTCGAGGCTAAGGATGTCAAGGAGGCTTTGCAGGGCAGCGTCAAGACACAGACCACCCTTCTCTCCTTCGTGGACGAGCATATCAGTGAACTCAGCACTCATGAGGGCATCGATATGTCGAAGAGCAGTGTCTGGACTTACAGAAAGATTCGCAAGAATCTCGCTGAGTTCATCGGGGAGAAGTATAGGTTGACTGATTTGGCTTTCGGACAGCTGACCGAGCCTTTCATCAGTGACTTTCACCATTACCTGCTTGACGAGAAAGGCTTTTCATCAGGAACCATCACCATCTATGTGTCGCTCTTCAAGAAGATGTGCCGCATTGCCTTTGAGCGAGGCTTGTGCAAGAACCTGCTGTTCGCCCATTATCGGGTTGGCACTCCAAGGGTTACGACACCCAAGGCTCTCAGCATGTCTGATTTCATAAAAATCCGTGATGTGGAACTGCCCGAAGACAAGCCGAGACTATCCGTTAGCCGTGACCTGTTTCTTTTCGCCTGCTATGCAGGAACAGCCTTCATAGACACCGTTTCCATCACGAAAGCCAATGTCAAGGTGTTGGAGGATGGCGACAAATGGCTCGTCTATAACCGCAAGAAGACCGGAACACTTGCCAGGGTGAAACTCCTGCCCGAGGCGTTGGAGCTGATGGCGAAATACGAGGACGGGGCAAGAGATACCCTTTTCCCATTGCTGAGCCCGAATCGTGTTCGTATCGATCTCATCACCATCTGCAAGTTGGCAGAAACGAGCAAGACCTATTCCTACCATTCGGGACGACACTCGTTCGCCAGCCTCATTACGCTGGAGGCTGGTGTGCCGATGGAGACCATCTGCAAGATGCTCGGTCACAAGGATGTGAAGATGACGCAGCGGTATGCGAGAGTGACCCAAAAGAAGCTGTTTGAGGACATGGACAAGTTCATCGCTGCAACCGAGAAGGACTTCGTTCTCGCATTATGAACAAGGCTTTCAACTTTTCTTTTTACAGTTCAACCACATTATTATATTATAAGGACAACAACTATGAGCAGAAGTACATTTTCAATTTTGCCTTACATCAACAGACAGAAGGTGAAGGCAGACGGAACAGCCAACATACTTTGCCGCATCACCGTTGACGGCAAAAGTGCAGCCATTTCCACAGGCATATCCTGTACCCCACAGGAGTGGAACGCCAAGAAGGGAGAGGTACGGAACGCAAGGGACAACGGACGATTGGCAAGTTTCCTTGCTGAGGTCAAGGATAAATACAACTCACTTCTTACCGCCAACGGCATCATCACCGTGGAAATGCTGAAGGCTGTGTTGAAGGACAAGGACACGACAGGAAGGTTCTTGCTGAACTTTGGTGATACCATCGTGGAATG